>OFHG01000715.1_pt1 | contig 12743 bp, 10 predicted proteins | sample 1521931 | NCBI WGS metagenome assembly OFHG01 (sample SAMEA2468438, study PRJEB22500) | soil metagenome | biome: Glassland; feature: Farmland; material: Clay | place: Australia | collected 2013-01-31 | depth 0.55 m
AGGGGAGCTACTCTACCGTCGTTATGACCTGCAAAACCACCAGGGCCAGGCGATTCGGGCCGATCTTTTCAACCCGCAATTTTCCCCTGGAGAAAAGATCGCAACCGACCAGTCCGGCTCTGCGGTTGTCTATGCGGGCCTGGACGCAAGCACCGTTCCACAGATTTATTCAGCTTCGCTTATCCCGGCAACAGGCCAAACTGCGCCGGGCTTTGCCAGCGGCTGGGTAAGCGACGGCCTCGGCCACCCCATGGTGGGCGTGCAAGTTTCCGATGGGAGCGGTCATAGCGCGTGGAGCGGGGCAGACGGGAGCTTCCGCATTGATGGCATCCAGGCGCGCAGCATCAGCTTGAAGCCAGAGAAAAAAGGCTACTCGTTTTCGCCCGCTGAATTTCGTGTCCCGGTCAACCTGGTGGCCGCCACCGGCCTGGAGTTCGTAGCCAGCCCGGATAAGACTGTTGAAGAAGCAAGTAAAGACCTGGGCATGCCCTATAACGTACAACGCGGCTGCCCATCCCCCTTCAAGCCATGTGGCGGTCCTTTTCATGGTTTTTACAGCGGCGATTGCACCGACCTGGTACTCGACGCTTACCTGGCATCCTTTGATTTCAATATTCAAATCGCCCTGGAGCGCGATGCCAGCCTGCATCCGGATCATTATTACCGCTGGCGTAACGCCCGCAGCGCACAGGATATGTACCGCTATTTTGTCTACACGCAGCAACTGCTGCAAAATAGCCAGCCATACCAGCCGGGAGACATCGTGTTTTTCGACTGGGAAGACGATGGAGTCATCGATCACGTATCCATAATCTCGGAAGTGAGCGCCAGTGGACGTCCGCAGCGCATGATCGACGCCAGCGGGCTGACCAACGATAACCCGCAAGGCCTGGCCGCCGACCTGGAATGGAAACCTTTCAATGCGCAACATGCTGTAGGCCACGCCCGTTGGTTAGGTAAGGGTACCCAGAAAGACCAGTCGACACCACCGCAACAGCCCTATTTGCTGGTCGCTCTGGATTCGTCGCAGGTGAGCCTGCGCCTGTTGGACACCTCCGGGCTGGCAACCGGCCCAAACCAAGGCCAGCTGAACGGTAGCACTTACCTGGATACCGGCAACGGTGCACAGGTCAGTTTGCCCTTAAGACCACAGGAAAACGGGATTTACTTCGTCGAGCTGAGCGCGCCTACTACAGCCCCTTACCAGCTGGGGATCGAGCTGGTACAGGCCGGCGAAATCAGCAGCGTGTATTCATTTCAAGACCAAATTAAGCAGGGTGAGAGCTCGCTGATCCCCATTCAGATCCAGCAAAATAACGGAAAGCTGGCCTTCCGGCTGCCGACTCTGCCCGGGGAGCCCGGACCACCCGGTACGCCGGCCTCCCCGTAACTGCTATTTGTCGCACCGTAAATGAATTTTTAAAAAGCCCTCACCATTCCGGGTGAGGGCTACACCATTTCAATCCGACGAAAGATAGCGCACCGACACGCCTCCAATTGCCAGGTTCAGGCGCAGATCGACGCGATTTTGCGTGCTGTCGTAATTCGGTGAAACGACCATGTCCCCTTGTTTTTGAAAATCGGCGGGATAATTGGTGGCAACCAGGGCGACATCCGGGTTGATGCGTACACCCACCCCGCGTGGCACCCAGACTACCATCTCGCCAATAGCCTGGTCGATTTCCGCGTTGTAACTGCCGGTTTGAGGCAAAGTCACATCTGTCCTGCCCACGCCCATATTGACTTTCAAAGAGGTGAGCTCCAGGCCGGTCAGGTTCAGGGAGGTCTCGCCAGCGCCCATGTCCACCTTCAAATCGAGCGGAATGTCGGGCGACAGGCCCAAATTCCACTTCCATTGGTCGGCATTACCCGGGAACATCACAAAATTGGAGCCGGTAACGCGCAAGGCCAATTGTGCCCGCCCGCCACTCATCGAATAATCCTGCAGGAGGCGCTGGTTGGAGGGAATGCCCGCCTGGCCTACCAGCAACCCGCCTGGCTCTGACAGCGCCTGCAAGCTCAGCGTGCCCACCGGCGGCGACAGGCTGACCTGGGCCGAGCTGACCCCCTGCAAGGGCTGGCTAACCTGCTCACCGGACAAAACCTGGCCGGCGCTGATGCGGACCCCGAATAGCCACACCGCACCCGCCAGGATAGCCAGGATCAGCACCAGGCCAATTAGCGAGGCCATAACAGAACGCCGTCCGATGAATATGTCGAAACCGATGGCGATCAAAAAGATCGGCCAAAAATGTAAGACGAAATCCAGGATACTCATCGTTAAATAGCCCAGATTCGCCAACATGAAAACGACACCTACGCCAATCAACAGCACCGCGCTGACAACCCCCTGGCGCCGCCACAAGCCATCCACACCCATCCCCACCAGGATCAGCGGCCACAAGCTGAAGATCGTGCTCCATATATCTCCGGGTAGAACTCTCAGGTTATCAAATAAAAATAGCAGCCCAATCACGATGAGAAGGAAGGGGAAGAACAGGCTGCCCCTATAATGATATTTTTTACGCTCTTCGCTCATCTTATTCTCCTCTCGCCCGGCGGAGCAGCAGCGCAAGCCCACCGGCGATCAACAAGACCGGCCACAACAAATCAAAATTAAACCAGTGCAGCCATGGCAGGTTCAAATTCTGCAGTAAATAGAAGAACCCAATCAGGATCAAGGCTACCCCAATCACCACTCCGGCACGCGGATTAGGCTGGCGAGCAATTTCACGCAATTCTTGCCCAACCTGACGGGCATGCTCTGCAATTTCCTGGCTGCTGGTGTGAAAGGTGTCCGAGAAAGACACACCCTGTTTCTGATCCTCCAGCGGCAGGATAATCCAGAGCAAAAAATAAATTAATACGCCGATCCCATTCCCGGCAAAAGCCAACAAAACGAAGAAAACTCGCACCCAGGTTGGGTCCATCGCCAGGTAAACGCCCAACCCCTGGCATACCCCTGCAATCATGGCGCCCTGGCGCACGCGAAAAATGCGATTTTGCATGCAGCTTCTCCTTAACTCGGGCGTCCTAACAGAGTCCGGAGGATTAAAAAGCCGCCGGCGGCGATGATAACTAACGGCCACATGTACCCGATCAAGTTACCGGAAGCGGCCATCAATAGCAAACCCATCACTGCCAAAATGCCAGCCGGGATCCAGGCCCAGGTCATCCGTCCGGCAGCCGAGGGTAGCAGCGCGACCAGAGCAAAGGTCAGGCCTAACCCAAGGAAGAAGACTCCCCCGGTTTGCATGCCAGGCACGACCTGGCTGATAGCGGCCACCACCGCCAGGGTAAGCATGGTGCCTGCTGGAATCAAAGACCACCACTTTTCCCGATCCAGGAGGTAGATGATAAGGAAAGCCAGGCCGATGCTCCCCAAAACGAGGGTGCCCCCAAGCACACCCATAAGCCCTGGCGCCAGCACCGTCAGGAAGATGAGGGCCCCTATTCCAAGCAGGCTGAGGCCTGGAATGATCGCCCACCATTGGGCCTGATCTTGAAGAATAACCGCCAGGAAAGCACCGCCGCCCAGGATGAATAACACCCCCCAGAACAGATCGCCAAAACGAAAGACCCCCAGGTTCTGGAGCAAAAACATCACTCCGGCCAGGATCAATAATGATCCCCACAATATTCGCGAGCCCAACCAGCGAAACATAGCCATCTCCTTTATTGGATGATTCCACTAATCGGTTCTTAATAGAACCTACGAGAAATCTCTACTGATACATACGAAGTGGGACAGTTTTTGTCGCGAAAAAGTTCGGACTTATCGCGCTTATTCCCCACCGCCAGGCTCAATCCGGAATTCAAGCAGCGTTAATGGCTGTCATCCATCGCCGTCGCAATTAATTGTTGCTTTAAGTCCCACAAACGCCGGGTTAGAGAAACATGGTAGATGTGAGGATACATGATGCGGCGCACGCCGGCATCCAGGCGTTCGACGTCCTTTACCCTGAGTGCGCGCATACTTGCCAGATCGGGCAAATCGTAAACCAATTTCCCCTCGCGTAAAACCTCTACCTGCAGTGGCTCTATCCGGGAAATCTCCTCACGGGCCAGGCTTCGATATTTGGTATGGTCGCTGGGGTGGCGCAAGGTGATGCGTTCCTCCTGGCGCGGGTCTTCATCTTGCAGGCTGATCAGGTCCGCCGTGGCGTTGCCGCGCTGATCGTACAGCCGCCAAACGTTTTTATAACCCGGGTTGGGTATTTTCGAAGGCGATTCGGACAGCTTAATCGCAGGCACCCATTGGCCCTGATGCAGAACGGCCACCAGCTTGTACACCCCACCCAAGGCCGGTTCTCCCCAGGATGTGATCAAACGCGTGCCAACTCCATACACCAGGCGCTTGATCAAGCGATCGGCGTCGATATGGTAGCGAGGCGCCTCCTCGCTGATCTGGGTGATGCTTTGCCAGATGACTAATTCATCCAGATTATTGGAGAGCACGATTGAAACGTCCGGGAAGCTGGCGCTATCCAACATGCGCGCCACCTGGATACTCAAATACGCCAGGTCGCCAGAATCGAGGCGCACGCCAACCGGTTTGTGCCCCTGCTTTTTCAACTCTTCGAATACACGGATGGCGTTCGGGAGACCGCTTTCCAAGGTATCGATCGTGTCCACCAGGAGCAGACAGTCATCCGGGTAAACCTCGGCGTAGGCGCGAAAAGCGTCCAGTTCGGTCATCCCGATTGCCATATAAAGCTGCACCATGCTGTGTGCGTGGGTACCCTTGGCAGGCAGGCCCATCACGGCCGACAAACCGACGTTGGAGGTAAAATCGGCCCCGCCGATCAATGCCGCGCGCGCCCCCGCATTGGCTCCTTTGCCATGCCCGCGCCGTAATCCAAATTCCAACAACAATTGGCCGCGCCCGATCTCGTGTATGCGGGCGGCCTTGGTTGCGATCAGGGTCTGATAATTAAGATGGTTAAGCAGCGGCGTTTCAAGGATTTGGGCTTTGGCTAACGGTCCCTGCACAACCGTCAAGGGTTCGTCAGGATGTACCACCCGGCCTTCAGGTATCGCGCATAGGCTAAGGCCATCAAAATCGCCATTTTTTTGCAGCCATGCCAGGAAATCGTCGCCGAACAAGCGTCCACCCCGGCTGGTTTTCTGGCTGCGTAGATAATCCAGGTCTTCGGGATTGAAGTGAGCATCCTTCATCCATCCCAGCAGCCATTCCAATCCGGCGTTAATGCAATAACCGGCCTTGTGGGTGCCATAATCGGGATAGTCGCGAAAATAATGGTCAAATTGAACCGGCGTATCTTGCAGGCCCATCCGAAAATACAGTTGAGCCATGGTGAGCTGGTACATATCTGTGAAGAGGAAACCCTCGGCGGTAACTCGCTGTTTTTGATTCATCTCTGCGCCTCGTTAGAAACCCCTCGATACCGTCCTGCAAGATCAACCGATCTGCACGGAACCAACGCCTAATTGAATATCGAAATCAATCCGGTTGGGAGCCATATCGAAATCAGCCGACTGGTAGGAATCGTTCTGCTTTGGGAAGCGGGCTGTGTCGACCTGGATGGAGGCCAGGCCACCCTGAGCCCGTATGCGGGCAGCCACACCGCCTGGAACCTGTACCTTAACGCTGGCAGCCCCGGTTTCGATGCGGGCACGCGTCCTTCCGGCCTCCGCCGGCATGGTAAGCTGGGTCGAGCTGGCGCCCGATTTCAAGGTGAATTCATCGATGCGCAAATCAGATAAATCGATCATGGCATCGTTCGCGCCGCCTTCCACATTCAGACTGATCGGGATCTCACTCGACAGTTGAAAATTCCAGTCCAGGTTATATCCCGGACCCCAAACGAAAGGAAAGAACTGCGGGGGAACGGACATCTCTACATCCAATTCATCTCCACTGTGGCGAGTTCGGAAATCCAAACCGCCACCGAAATTACCGTCGATCAGGTCGCCAGTCTGTGCTCCACCCTGAATTGAGAGCCTTCCTGCGCCATGGCGCAATCTCAACCGGGCGCGAGCAGCCCCCTCTAAAGGAATATTCACATGCTCGCCACTATTCGGATTGCGGAAGATAGTGCCCCACAGGAAAGCGATACCCAGGGCAATTAAGAAAAACGGCCAGAGGAGATTCCAAACGTTTACCTTAAGCAATCCCAGGTTGCTCAGCAGGAAGAGGATCCCCGCTAAAACCAAAATAACCCCCCAGAAAATTGAGCCGCGCCTCATATTTCATTCTCCTTTACTTAATCCCTCATTTATCCGTTTATAATCGCAGATCTTATAGTATATGATATATTATAAAAGAAGTTTGGCCTGTGCCTTCATATGAGTTCTCCCGGCTTCGCCGTGGGGATCTCCAGATTTGGGGGTGAGCGGGTGCGTATGCACCCGCTCACCCCCAAATCTGGGACTTTTCACGGAAGTACCTAAAGAGCCTTCATATGGGTTACGAGGTATTCACCTCTAAGCATTGTGCTCCCGCTGAAGAGGGAAAATGATTATACCGGCGCGGCAATACCCCAGGACCATGTTCCAATCACAAGTCATATAAATTGGAAAAACCCAGCACCGCACAACTAAACAGATGACGAAGGATTTCTTAACCCTGACTAACTCATTTGTTGGGATTGTTAAATAGTTTTTGTAACGTACGTTTACTGAGTTTAGTGGCTTGATGCTCCAGTTTTAAAAAAGGCGCTGGGTGGCGCACCCGCCAACGTCGCGGTGGGAACCTCCCGCCTGGGTATCTCCAGCGGGTTTCTGGGAAAAGTGGGTGACGATCCCTTTGGCCATTTCCTGGCCAAAACGCTCGAAGATTCCAAGGTCGACACCCAGGGATTGCTCTTCTCCACCGAAGCGCGCACTGCCCTGGCCTTCGTATCTTTGCGAGCAGATGGAGAACGCGATTTCATGTTTTACCGCCATCCCAGTGCCGATATGTTATACCGAGCGGATGAAGTCGATTTGGATTATATCCGCTCAGCGAAGATCTTTCATTATGGATCGATCAGCCTCATTCAAGAGCCATCTCGAAGCGCGACACTACACGCCGTCGATGTCGCCTCCCAGGGAGGATTGATCATCTCGTATGATCCAAATTTACGTTTTAATTTATGGCCAGATAGAGAAAAAGCCCATCAGGGCCTGTTGTTGGGATGGTCAAAAGCAAATTTGATCAAGGCTAGTGAGGAAGAATTACAATTTCTAAGTGGTTCTTCAGACATCCTCGAAGGTGCACGCAGGTTATGGCACTCACAGTTGAGCTTGTTGGTCATCACTCAGGGCAAAGCGGGTTGCACCTATCTCACCCGCGCGCTCCATGGTTTCGTTCCTGGATTTCCGGTGGTGCCCATCGATACCACCGGCGCGGGTGATGGCTTCGTAGCCGGTTTGCTAGCCGGCCTGGTGCGCCAGCCTGAGGCCTGGAAAGTGGAAGTGGACTTGCAAGCTGTGTGTACGTATGCCAATGCAGTTGGCGCTCTGACAACCACCCAACGTGGCGCAATCCCCGCCCTCCCCACCGCCGAGCAGGTAGATTCGTTCATCAAATCCGGGCAGGTAGGAGCCAATTCCACCAAATAAAAATTTTCAATCGTCCGCTTTCAAAAAGCCCGATTTCGAAAACAAACTTTGCCATTAAAAATTTGAGAGACCTAACTTCTATGGAAGAATCGTCAGACTTTCAACGCAAAACCCAGACCTCACTAAAACGTTTACTGCCCAGGTTAGAAGCACAATTTTCACAAATGGAAGCCGCCGACCCGCACGGACGGGAGCTATTCCTTGAGCGCTTAAAGGTAAATTTTCCTGAGTTATTCCGCCTGTACTATCAACTGTATGCAAACCAATATGACTTTTTTTACCACTTGGAGGATTTGTTGACCTCCATGGCTTGCAGTTGGATGGAACGATCGCCAGCCTTGAAATCGCTGGATCTGGTACGCGAGGCGAATCCGGATTGGTTCCAATCGAACAAAATGCTGGGTGGGGTAGCATATGTCGACTTGTTCGCTGGCGACTTGAATGGTATCCGCAGTAAAATTCCTTATTTCAAAGAATTGGGGCTGACCTATCTACACTTGATGCCACTTTTTCGCAGTCCACACGGCGATAATGACGGTGGTTATGCCGTGAGTAGCTATAGAGAAGTCAACCCTGACCTGGGTACTATGGGACAATTGACGGAATTGGCCTCCGAATTGCGCCAGGCTGGGATCAGCCTGGTACTAGACCTGGTATTCAACCATACTTCGGATGAGCATGAATGGGCGCTTAGAACCCTCCACGATGACCCGGATTACCAGGAATACTACCGGATTTTTCCCGATCGCCGCATGCCGGATGCTTATGAAGAAAATCTGCGTGAGATTTTTCCTGACGAACACCCTGGCGCGTTTACCTATCGAGAAGAAATTAAAAAATGGGTGTGGACCACCTTCCACGCTTATCAATGGGATTTGAATTACGCCAATCCGACGGTTTTCAACCGCATGGCGGAGGAGATGCTATTCCTGGCCAACCAGGGTGTGGAGGTACTGCGCCTGGATGCAGTTGCCTTCATTTGGAAAGAAATGGGCACCAATTGCGAGAATCTCCCCCAAGCTCACCAACTCATCCAGGCCTTCAATACAGTCTCACGGATCGCTGCACCCTCACTGCTCTTTAAATCTGAGGCGATCGTCCATCCTGACGAGGTCATCCGGTACATTCATCCAAATGAATGCCAACTCTCTTACAATCCCCTGCTCATGGCTTTATTGTGGAATTCCCTGGCAACGCGCGAAGTGCGCTTATTGCGCCAGGCTTTGCAGGAGCGATTCGAAATCCCGGCGGGATGCGCATGGGTCAATTACGTACGCTGCCACGACGACATCGGTTGGACGTTTTCCGACGAGGACGCCCTTCGCATGGGTATCCAGGGTTACGACCATCGCCAATTCTTGAACGCGTTTTATACAGGTCGTTTTGCAGGCAGCTTCGCCCGTGGCTTACCCTTCCAGGAAAATCCGGCAACCGGCGATGCACGAATCTCGGGCACCTGTGCTTCACTGGCCGGTCTGGAAAAAGCGCTTAAGGAGGAAACAGAGCAGGAAGTTGAACTCGCAATCCGCCGCATCTTGCTCATGCATAGCATCATCCTGACAATCGGCGGGATCCCACTGATTTACCTGGGGGACGAAATTGGCACCTTGAACGATTACAGTTTCCGCAACGATCCGGTTAAAGCCACAGACAGTCGATGGGTGCATCGCCCATTCATCGATTGGGAGAAAGTCGAGCTCCGCGAGAATACACAAAGTGTTGAAGGGCGCATCTTCAACGGGTTGAAACGGTTGATTGAGATGCGCAAGGAATATCCGGTTTTTAGCGGCAGCCAGATGGCAGTCATCCCCACCGGCAACGATCACGTGTTGGGATACATGCGCGTTTTTGGGCCGCAACGGGCCCTGGTTTTCGCCAATTTCTCTGAAAGCCAACAGACCCTCACGGTCAATTTACTGCGCCTGTATGGGCTAAGCTACCAATTTACTGATTTAATAAGTGGGAAGGCCATCCCATCAAAGGATCTGGATCTTGGGCCCTACCAATTCGTTTGCCTGCAATCATGACCTAACTACCGCTTGACAGGCACACCTCATGCACGGTAAATAGCGTCCCAGGCCGAATATACATTACGCCAGTCGTAATGCTCTTTTACCCACCGGCGGCCGTTCAGGCGCAGACGCTGTGCCAGATCCGGTTCGGCCAGAACGCGTATCACCGCCCTGGCGAAATCCTCGGGCGAGTCGGCAATCAGGATATTCTCACCATCCCGGTAATGAATACCTTCCGCCCCGATCGTTGTTGAGACAATTGGAAGTCCCCAACGCCATCCATCAACAATCTTTACCCGCATGCCTCCGCCTGAAAAGAGCGGAACAACAAACACAGCTGCCTTCTCCAGGTACGGCTGCGGGTCGGCGACATATCCGGTGACCACGATACCGCTGCCGCTTCCTTGCGATGACGAATCGGACAGGTCCCGAATAGAGGCCGGTGGATTCTTGCCGATTACGCTGAAAGTAGCCTGGGGGAAGCGCTGGCGCACCATCGGCCAAACCTGCCTGGCAAACCATGATACGCCTTCGATATTGGGCATCCAGAACATCGTCCCCAGGTGTAATACATCCTGGCCACCGCTTTTTGGAATTACCGGTTGGATGGCGTCAACATCGACACAAATGGGGATCGTATCAAAACCTTTCCCCGTCTGGTCATTGCTTCCGTCGCTGCCCGCATCACTCACCAGCCCCTGCAATATCCGGCGATCTTCCTCAGTGACGGTAATTACCCGGTCAAAGCCTGCGCAAGCCTGCGCCTCGAAACGCTGCAAAGCAGGCCATTCCCGTGCCCACAACCAACGCTTGAATGGATCCTCCTCATTTTCGGCCAAACGTTGATAAATCTGGAAACAGGCATTATGTTCATCAAGGATGATGTACGGCTTTTCATCTTTAGCAACCTGCCGGGCGAGTAAGCCATATTGAGCCATCCACAACTGATCCGCGTGCACGTAATCAAATGAACCTGAGGTGATTAACCTTTCGATTTGATCCGCCATTTCTGGTACGGAGTCACGGCGGATGATGAATGAATCGCCGCTCAGCAGACTGGCGATCAGCATGCGTATGTCGCGCCGTTTGGTACGGTGAATCGGAACGGTTATTACCTGTTCGCAATATTGTCGTAAATGTTGTATGGCTTCGGGCCGGTCGTCAGGGCGAGCAAAGGCCAACAACGTGATTGCATAACGTTGCGCCAGGTAACGCAGAACAAAATAAGAGCGTACTTTGGCGCCGGCATCCGCAGGATAGGGAATCAATTGGGATAGAAAGAGCACGCGCTTCATCGTCAACCGTTAATACTTAAAACCTGGTGAAAAATACAAATTCTCGTCACAGAAAATACCCCCCAAATAAGCGCCTGCAGCGAAAAAGGCCACAAAGAAGCTTACGTTTGTGTGCGCTCGAAATCAATCACGCGCTTCAAAGTGTCATCCAGGGTAAATTTCGGCGAATAGCCAATTAATTGATGAATACGCTCTATCGATGGCACTCTCCGCCGCATATCCTCAAAGCCCGGAGCATAAGCCTCATCGTACGGCACAAAGACGATTTCCGATTTGCTGTCCGATAGCTCGATGACCCTTTCGGCAAGCTCTTGAATGGTGACCTCTTCGGTCGCCCCTATGTTGAATACCTGTGCAATGGCATCGGGATGTAAAGCCAGCTTGGAAATCGCCCATATCACATCCGCTACGTCAGCAAAACAACGCGTCTGCTGACCATCACCGTAAACGGTGATCGGCTCGTCACGTAAAGCCTGGCGCACGAAGCGTGGTACCACCATCCCATAGCGGCCGGTCTGGCGCGGGCCAACGGTATTGAAAAATCGCATGAGAACCACTGGCATGCCATACTGGCGATGATACGCCAGCGCCAGAAATTCGTCAACAGCTTTGGAGGTAGCATAGGCCCAGCGGCTGTGGGTCGTGGATCCCATTAAACGATCATCCTCTTCGCAGAATGGGACTTTGACTCCCTTTCCATAGACCTCCGAGGTAGAAGCTACTAACACTTTACAACCGTAACGGTTCGCAGTAGTCAGAACGGCTTCGGAGCCCATGATATTGGTGACAATCGTATGCACAGGGTTTTCGACAATCAGCTTGACCCCAACCGCAGCTGCCAGGTGAATGATGATATCCGCTTCACTGGTCAGACGATCTAACACTTGATTATTCATGATCGTCTCTCGCACGAACTGGAAGCTTGGCAAGGGACGTAAATGCTGAATGTTTTCTAACCGTCCGGTAGATAAATTATCTATTGCTACAACGTGATGCCCATTATGCAACAAGAATTCACAAAGATGACTCCCGATGAAACCAGCACCACCAGTAACCAGGATTTTTTCTCTCATGGAGCGCTCCATTTTCAAAAGTGAGTTCAATGATTACGTTGCCGGTAGAGATTGCGGTCGATCACGCTCCGCATCTTTTCGATATCCAAATCCCCACTGAGGAATGCTTGCACCTGTAATAAATAAGTAGAGGGATCATTGATCATAGAATTGTAATTGACATAGATTACATCTAAATTGGGCTGTCGTGCCAGCCAACCTTCTGTGCGGGCTAAGTGTTTCTGGTAAATCGAGGCTAATTGCTCATCCGTCACATTCCCGTTCGATTGCCCCATGACTGTCAGCATCTTCTTTTGAGATGCCAGAATCTCGTTCATATCGCGCCGCATGAAAATAATCTTGTATTGGTGATTCGCCGGAAGGTGCTCCAACAAGGCCGAGATAACCTTTAAAACCTTTCCTTGTGCAGTTTCCACCCAGGCTACGTCACCTTCTTTAAGTTTTTTGACGCGTTCATACTCATAATAGCCTCTGGGGTTGTTCTCATCAGCAGTGCGCAAATTATCAGTCAATATTTGCATACCGCCAGCTTCTAGCATTTTCATCATCATGGACGTACCCGAACGCGGCAGACCAGAGACGATCGTAATGGAGTTTTTGGCTTCCCGCGTAGATCGTTCACCCTCATCAGAACTGAATAACATAATTCAACCTCAAGATCATGGATTTCCTGCCTTTAACTGCTGGACAGCCTGGTCCACCCAATAACCAGCATCTTTATTGGATGGGTCTAATAATAACACTGTTTGCCAGGCATCCCGGGCCCGGGGGTAATCGTTATTTACCCAATAACGGTA
>OFHG01000716.1_pt1 | contig 12737 bp, 9 predicted proteins | sample 1521931 | NCBI WGS metagenome assembly OFHG01 (sample SAMEA2468438, study PRJEB22500) | soil metagenome | biome: Glassland; feature: Farmland; material: Clay | place: Australia | collected 2013-01-31 | depth 0.55 m
ACCTGAAAGCCAACACGAACTTCATGCAGCTCCAGGGACGCATCACCGAGCTCGAGACTAAGATTGCCGGCCAGCGCAGCACCTACAACGAAGACGTCAACGCCTTCAACATCCGCATCGGGCAGATTCCCGCGAACTTCGTCGCGGGGTTCATGCACCTCCAGCCGCACGCGCTCTTCCAGGTCGCCGAGGCCGACCGCGACGCTTGCGGGTGCGCCGCCTGCGTGGAGGGCGAGGACGTCCGCGCGCACAACGAGCTCGCCCTGCATCGCGAGATGCTCCTCGTCCGGAACCATCTCCTCCACGGCCGACTCCGGGAGCTCGTGGAGCGCCGCCTGGCGAACGACCCCTGGAACACGGCGGTCCTGCGCCACCTGGACCTGCGCCACGGCGACCTCCTGGAGTCGTGCACGCCTGTGGCGGGCGGCGAGATCCTCGCGTACTCCCACGAGTCCCTCACGCGGCCCGAGGTCGTGCGGTTCCGCCGCCGTGTGCGGGAGCGGTACGCGAAGCCACCGTCCGCGCGCGTGCTCCTCCTGCTCCCCTGCTCCGCCCGGAAACCGTATTCGGCCAGCCGAAGCCATCGCAAGTTCCGCGAGGCCATCCTGTCCTGCGGCAACCCCTCGGCGGTCCACGAGGTCATCGTCACCTCGCCGCTCGGCCTCATCCCGCGCGAACTGGAGCGGTTCTACCCCGCCCGCGCGTACGACATCCCCGTCACGGGGGACTGGAGCCGCGACGAGGCCGCGATGGTGTCCGAGGACCTGCGGGCCTACGTCGCCGCGAACCGGTACGACGCGATCGTCGCCCACCTCGGTGCCGAGGAGGCGATCGTCCACGAGGCGCTCCCGGACGCCGTCCTGACCGCGAGAGGGCGGACGACCTCGGACGAGTCCCTGGCCAACCTCACACGCGCCTTGAAGGAGGCGACCGCCGCGCTGCCCTCCGTCGGCCGCGGCCGCAGGTTCGCGGAGGAGATGGCGAACATCGCCCGCTTCCAGTTCGGCGATCCGGGTCTCGCCCTCGTCGAGGGCGCGGAGTTCAAGGGACGCTTCCCCGACGTCCACGTCCGGAAGGGCGGCGTCCAGGTGGCCATGCACACGGAGCGCGGGATGCTCTCCCTCACGTTGGAGGGCGGACGCCTCTTGTCGCGAGCGGACGCGTATTGCGTGGAGATCGAGGACTTCGTCCCGAAGGGGAACGTCTTCGCGATCGGCGTCACGGCCGCCACGCCGGAGGTCCGGGTCGGGGACGACGTCGTCGTGCGCCACAGCGGCGACGTCCGTGCGGTCGGCACGGCGCGGATGATCCCGCGGGAGATGGCGGACGCGGACCGCGGCGAGGCCGTCCACGTGCGGCACGCGGTGGAGCCTCCGGCCTCGGCGTGACCCCCGCGTCGCCTCCGGGGGCGTCCCCGAACCCTTAAGAGCCGGAGCGTGCCCTCGCCTGCCCGGATGGCGTTCCTCCCGGACCTCGCCACGGCGGGGGCGGCCGCTCTCGTGGCGTTCCTGGTCACCCTGGGCGTCCTTGTCGTCTTCGTCGAGTCGGTGCCGGGGCGGACCGCGGCGCTCGTCTTCCTCGTCGCCCTCGTCCTCGCCGCCCTCCTGGCCATCCTCGGCGAGTCCGGGATCGGGCTCATCCTGATCGGCTTCGCCGCGGCCTTCGTGGCGAACGGCGTCTTCGAGTGGCTCACGACCCGCTAGGCCGGCGGAGTAGTTTCGGGCCTCCAGGCCTTTCACTTTCACTCACCTCCCCCCGGTCCCGCGCTTTATACCTCCTCGGGCATCGGAAGGTCGTGGCAAGCGCGGCAAACACGACCGTGGTGAGCGACATGATGACCTACGAGGACATGAGCTGGCAGGACGTTTACGCGTCGTACGGGTGCTCCCTGTCCATGGACGCATCCGACGACGATGGCTAAGGCTCGCATCCATCCCATCTCGATCGGCGGGACGGGTCGCCTCGACGCTCCCGCCGGTCCCGTTTTATTTTCCGTCCCCGCACATGCCAGGAGGCCGCGGGCTCCTCCCGCGGAAAGGTTAAAACGAACCCGCTCGCTTGCGCCGGCTGCGCGCGGGTAGTCTAGCGGTAGGACATCAGGCCTCCAACCTGATGACGCGGGTCCAACTCCCGCCCCGCGCACTCAGGCTTCGGCCTTGGCGGACTCGCGTCGCGAGGGCGTCGGCCCCGTGTTGACGAGGGCCTCCAGCTCGTTGATCGCGTCGACGAGCTCGCTCACGTCCTCGCCCGCGTTCTCCAGCTCCCGCGCGACCCCGCGCACATCTTCGAGGGTGTGCGCGGCGAGCCACTCGCGGGTCTCCTTCCGCATCTTGATCGGGTCCAGAGGTCCCTTCTTCGGCATGTATACCCATCCCTGTCCGACGTCTGTCCGCCGCATCGGGCGTGCCGCTATTTAGCCTCATCGCGACCCGCCGCGCGTGTTGACAAACACGAGGTCACGGCCCCATGCCCCGGCGGATCCTCGCGCGGCGGAGGATCAGGAAGGCGAGCGCCGCCACCGCGACGGGGACCAAGATCCACAGGAGGGCCACGAGCCACCAGGGGAGGACGAAGGGCGGATTGAGCGGCGCCGCGGTCCACGAGAGCCCGAAGAGCCCGTTCGGGTTGCCCGCGGTCACCGCGGCCACGAGGTAGGCGGTATCCTCGCGGGCGGACGGCAGGAGGAAGTCGAAGGACCCGGACGCCGTCACGGTTTCGTTCCCGACGGGGAGCAGCCCGGCGTCGTAGACGGACAACGTGAGGGAGGCGGCATCCCCGAGGGCCACGGTCACGTGAAGCCGCGGCCCGGAGGGGAGGAGGAAGGCGACCAGGGTCTGGTTGTCGGGGAACGCCCGCTGCGAGCCGTTCGTGAAGTCCCAGGCCAGGGCCGCCCGTCCGCGGCCGGTCAGGGAGATCGTGTAGTTCCCCGCGGGCAGCGAGACGGCCGCGGAGCCGGAGCCGGACCGGTTGTCCTGCGCGAGCAGGCTGCCGTTGTACGCCACGCTCGCGTTGACGAACGAGGACGCGTCGTCCGTCGCGACGCCCAGGTGGTAGATCCCGGCGGCGGTCAGGGTCACGTTCTCCTGGAGCGAGCCGTCGACGGAGAGGATGCCGATGCCCACCCCGGACGCGCCGGCGGCCGTCGCGGGCGCCTGCGCCGCGGCGACGAGCAGGACCACGAGGGCTGCGGCGGCGAGGCCGATGGGCCGGCGCATGCGGCGGTCGTCCGAGGTCACGGATCCGGTCCCTCGGAGGTCTCAACCGCTCCGCGGGGAAGTAGCTTCCTCTCCGCCGCGGGCGGTCGCGGCCCCGTTGACGATAGGTATAAGTCGGTCATCCTGCATGTCGGCCATTTGTCAGACGCGTCCCGGGCAGGGACGCCGCGGATGGGATGATAGGGATGGCACTCCTCCCTGGCCTCCTCGATCGAGAGGCGCGGGCCCTCGACCGGGCGACGAAGCTCACGGCCTCAGGCGACGAACTCGCAGAACGCGGAAGCGCGCGCCGCGCCACGTCGGCGTACGAGCGCGCCCTCGGCGTGCTCGAGTCGAACGGCGACCTCACGAAGCGGCGCCCGGACTCCTGGAGCGACGCCTACGCCCGCGTCAGCGGCGGGTTCCTGCGCGTGGGCTCCACGAACCTCGCGCAGACCGCAGCCTCCCGCGCCCTCACGCTCAACCGCTCCAGCGTACGCGCGCTCGCGGCCCAGGGGGACGTCCTCGTGGCGCAGGGCGGCGCCGCGGACGCGCTCCCGTACTACGACGCCGCCCTGCGGCTCCGCCCCCAGTCGAAGGGGGTTTGGGAGCGGAAGGGCGAGGCGCACGCCGCGCTCGGCCAGACCCCGGAGGCGATCCGCGCCTACGTCCAGGCGGTGAACCTCGCTCCGGACGACGTGGACGGGTACGCGCGCCTCCTCGCACTCGTCCCCGAGGACGTGGACATGTGGGTCCGCAAGGGCGACGCGCATCGTCGCCTGGGCCAGCACGAGGATGCGAACGCGTCGTACGACCGTGCCCTGCACCTCGCCCCGGACCGGAAGGAGCCGCTCGAGGGGAAGGCCCAGGTCTACCTGGCGCTCCACCAGACGGAACGCGCGCTGCGGTGCCTCGACCGGATCCTCGAGGTCGATCCCTACGACCCGGACGCGTGGCGCACGCGCGGCGACGTGCTCGCCGCCGCGGCGAAGCCGGAAGACGCCCTCCGCTCCTACGACGAGGCCCTCCGGATCCGGGACGGCGACCCGGCCACGTGGGCGGCGAAGGCCGCGCTCCTGGAGCGCCTGGGCCGCCAGGTCGACGCCGTCGCGGCGTACGACCGCGCGATCGCCCTCACCCCGAAGGTCCTCGCGCTCCATGTCGGCCGGCTGGAGTCCCTCCGCGCCCTCGCGCGCTGGGACGACGTCGCGCGGGAGTGCGGGCGGGTGCTCGCGCTGGACCCGCGGCAGTCCGCCGCGCTCTTCACCCGTGCCGAAGCGTACGTCGCCGCGGGACGGAAGGACGAGGCCCTCGCCGCGGTGGACGAGTTCCTCGCGGTGGAGCCGCAGTCCTACGACGGGCACGACCTCAAGCGGCAGCTCCTCCTCGGCGCGGAGCGCTGGCCCGACCTCGTGGCCACGTGCGACACGATCCTGGCCCTGGACGCCCACAACCTCCGTGCGCTCAAGGACAAGGGCCGCGGTCTCCTCGCCCTGCACCGGCCGGAGGAGGCCCATGCGGTCTTCGACCAGATCCTCGTCCTCGCGCCCGACGACGTGGACGCGATGCGCGGGCAGCGGGACGCCCTCCGCTCGTCGAAGTCCCCGAAGATCCTCCTCCGCTCCTGCGACGCCATCCTCGCCCGCGACCCCAAGGACGCCGGCACGTGGCTCGCGAAGGGCGAGGCCCACGAGGCCCTCGGGCAGCGGGAGGACGCCCTCGCCGCGTACGAGAACGTCGTGCGGCTCGACCCGCGGGACGCGAAGGCGTGGGCCCGCGAGGCCTCCCTCCTCCTCGCCCTGGAACGCGCCGCGGACGCCGTGCGCGCGTTCGAGTGCGCCCTCGAGTCGGACCCGGCCAACCCCGGCCTGTGGTACGACAAGGCGCGCGCCCAGTTCCACCTCCAGGCGTACGCGGACGCCGCGGACTCCCTGGACCGCGCGACGCGCTACGCGCCCGAGGACGCGAGGACCTGGTACCTCCTCGGCCTGGCGCTCCAGGGCGCGAAGCGCTACGAGCAGGGGATCGCGGCCTTCGACCGCGCCCTCGCCCTCGACGCAAGGCACGCGCGTGCCTGGGCCGGGAAGGGCGCCTGCCTCCAGGCCCTCAAGCGGACCGAGGAGGCCGTGGCCGCGTTCGGCCAGGCGTCGTCCCTCGACCCCGCGCTCACCGCGGCCGCCGTGAGCCAGGGCGCCTGCCTCCAGTCCCTCCACCGGTACGACGAGGCGCTCGCGGCCTACGCGCGCGCGCTCGCCGTGTTGCCGGAGGACCGCGCCGCGACCCTGGGGAGCTGCGACGCCCTCGAGGCGCTCGGGAGGACGGCGGAGGCCCTCCGGGCGTGCACGCGCCTCACCGGCTTCGAGCCGAAGGACCCGGAGGCCTGGGCGCGCCGTTCGCGCCTCGCCCACGCCGCGGGAGACGAGCGGGACGCGCTGTCGGCGATCAACCGAGCGACGAGCCTGGCGCCCGAGCGCGCCGACCTGCTGCGGTCCAAGCGGGACGTCCTCGTCGCCTCGGAGGCCCACAAGGCCGTCGTCGACGTGTGCGACCGCCTCCTGGCCCTCGACCCGCGCGACGCGGACGCGGTCCGGGAGAAGGCCCTCGCCTACGAGCGCATGGGGAAGCCCGACCTCGCCCTGGAGACGTTCGACGCCGCCGCGCGGCTGGATCCCATGGACCGGCGGATCTGGAACGCCCGGGGCGGCACGCTCCTGCGCCTCGGCCGACACGAGGAGGCGCTGTCCGCCTTCGAGCACACGCTCTCCCTGAGCCCCGGGGACCGCCACGCGATCGCGCAGCGCGGGAGGATCCTCCTGGACCTGGGGCGCACCGCGGACGCCCTCAAGGTCTTCGAGGACGGGCTCGTGCTGGAGCACGACAACCTGGACTTCCTCAACGGCAAGGCCGCCTGCGCGGCGGAGGACGGCCACTTCGACGACGCGCTCTCCCTCCTGGCCGTGGTCTTCGCGAAGGACCCGAACAACTACGACGCGTTCCGGACGAAGGGCCTCTGCCTCCTGAAGACGGACCACGCCGCGGACGCCCTCGAGTGCTTCGCCATGGTCCTGCGGGCGCGGCCCGCGGACGGGCGCGTCCTCACCTGGGAGGGCGCCGCCCTGGAGGCGCTCGACCGGCACGCCGAGGCCCTCAAGGCGTACGACGCCGCCCTCGATTCCGAACCGGGGAACGCGGATGCGTGGCGCGGGAAGGGCATGGTCCATCTCAAGCTCGATCAGTTCACCGAGGCGAGCGCGGCCCTCGCCCACGCCACGGAGGCGCGGCCGGGGGACAAGGCCCTCTGGTACATGCGCGGCTTCTGCTCGGAGCGCGCGGGCGACTGGGAGTCCGCCGCGGAGGCGTACGACCACGCGACACGCCTGGACGCCCGCGACAAGGCGTACTGGAGCGGCAAGGCGCTCGCGCTCCTGCACCTGAAGCGGTTCGACGAGTCCCTCAAGGCGTTCGACGCGGCCCTCGCCCTCGACCCGGCCTACGAGGCCGCGGTGCAGGGGCGGAAGCTCGCGGAGGCGAAGGCCCACGTGGCGCAGATCGAGGCCCACGCGGAGCGCGTCGTGCGGTTCGAGCAGCAGATGCGCCGCCCCGCGACCCGCGAGGAGATCTTCAAGTACTGCTCGGTCCCGCTGGAGGCGCTCGACGAGGTCATCGCCTACGTGAACACGCCGGCGGCCCTCGCGCCCGAGGCCATCGCCGCGGAGGACCTGCGGAAGTACGAGGCCGTGGGCGCGACGCTGCTCGCGCACCGCCCCGACCTGGACGCGATCCGCCTGACGGACGTCAGCGCGGCGCTGCCACGAGTCGACCTGGAGGAGGCCCGGGAGATCTGGGGCTACCTGGACTGGATCCGGGACGCGCCCCTCGAGCCGAGCCCGGAGTGGCACAACGACGACCTGATCCGCCAGGCGCTCGACCTGCCCAAGGAGGAGTGGAACCTGGTGGACCTCGCGAAGCAGCTGCGCCTCGGGCCGTACGAGGCGAAGAAGCTCGAGGTCTCCCTCCAGATCTTCGACGGCGGCGGCTACCGCATCACGACCAAGGAGGCGCCGGAGCCGCCGCGGCGCACGAAGGCCAAGCCGGAGGTCCGCGCCGTCGCCGCGGTCAAGGAGGCCAAGGAGGCGGAGGACGAGCCCGAGGACGACGAGGACGAGGAGGCGGAAGAGGCCGGGTCCGCCCCGCCGAAGAAGGCCGTCAAGTCGAAGGCCGACGAGGACGCGCCGACGCGCTGCGCGGTGCACAAGCTCCTGGGGACGAAGAAGCACGACTGCGGCACCTGGCTCTGCAAGGCCTGCATCGACGGCGGCGCGGAGTGCCCCGGATGCCACGAGCCCCTCGGCCCCGCGAAGCCCAAGCCCGCGGAGAAGCGCGACGCCGACCCGGCGAGGGACTTCAGCCGCCTCTGAGCCCGCGGCGCGGGCGTCGTCTCTGAATGCACGTGTAGTCGAACATGTTAGGCCACAGGCTCACCGCGGGCGTCGGAAGCGCTCCAGGGTCTCCTGCGCGACGGAGACGGGGCCCATGGCCACGCGGACGCCGGGCCGCCGCACCCGAGCAGCCAGCTCGTCGGCGTCTCGGGGGGGAGCACGAAGACGGACTGTCCCACCCAGGCCACGCCAGGACGGTGGATGAATCCTGCCTCAGGCCGCACGCGGCCGGCGCCGTGCCGATAGAGGCCCTGCTGACGCAGAAGAGGTGTTGGGACTGTAAAGAGACCACTGGCAGCACCTATATATTCGCCCCGTCCCATCCTTCCGCGAGAGGGATGTCAGGAATCCAGGCCTCGTCCGCTGTCTTCGTCCTTCTATGGGTCGCGTCTCTCGTGGGTGCCTCGATGCTCGCGGCCGCGGCCACCCCGGGGCCCACCGTTCGACCCTTCGCGTCGTGGCTCCCGTATGGCACGATGACCCTCGATTCGCGCGGCGTCCCTCATCTTGCCTGGGTGAGCTCCGGAACCGTCATGACCGCGACCCTGGACCGCAGCACAGGGACGTTGACCCAACTCCAACCGGTCGCGGGGGCGGCCTCGTCGTTCGGTCACGCGGGCTTCCTGGCTATGGCGTCCGCAGGTCCTAGGCTCTTTGTCCTCTGGTCCCAGGACTCGCCCGGCGGTGGAGTCAACCGCGCGGTGGTGGCATTCTCCGAAGACGGCGGGGCGCATTTCATGGGGCCCATCGTGCTGCCCGCGGACGATCTGTATGACCTCTCCGCCGCGGGAGACGCCGCGGGCAACCTGTACGTCGCCTGGTACGACGGGCGTGGCGGCTCTGGCCCGTATCCCTTCAGCACGAGGTTCGCGGTCCTCCCCGCAGGCTCAGCCTCCTTCAGCACGCCACTGGTCCTGGCCGTGGACCACGTCGGCGACCCGACCATCGCCGTGGACCAGAACCGCGTCTACGTCGCGTGGGCCTGGACATACAACCCCGAATCCTTCGTCTACGTGCGAACCTCTCAGGACCAGGGCGCGACCTTCGGCCAGCCCGTGACTGTCGCTCCGACTGACAACGCCACCAAGTTCTCCGTGACCGTGGTGGCCGGTGGAGGCGTTGCCTATGTGATCTGGCAATACGTCGTGAGCCTCAAGGTGGCCTACGCCCTCTCGGTTGACGGCGGGGTCACCTTCTCTTCGGCGAGGCCTTGGTCGTCCAACCTGACGGGCTTTGAGTACGGGCCCGACGGAGCGTTCTACGGCATCGTTGCGGTGCCGACGGCGATTACACGCGTGCTGCCCGGCCAGGAGAACGGGACGCGGATCGAGACCGGAGCCCCGACGTTCCCCGACAGTTGGCCCTACTTGATCGTCACACCGAGCCTAGCCGTGGATGCCGCGGGGCATTACTTCTTCCTCTTCACCCTCGAGAAGGTGCTCGTCATGACGGGGAGCCAATACCAGTCGGAGCAGTGGACCTACCTCGTGACGGATCTGCCGCTCAAGGGGACTCCCTTTCCGATTACCGAAACGGTCATTGCTACCGCTGCGGGCTTTCTCGGCGCCGTTGGCCTTGCCCGCGCCTCCCTGTATCGCCGGACGAGGGGCCGGCCCAGAGCCGAGCTCGCGTCTGGTCGACCGCGAAGTGTGCTCCGCCAGGTGGCTGAGGGCCTTGGTTTCGTCGAGGCACAGGCGGGCAGGCGTCGAACATGGCCGTTGGTCGCCTCTGTGATGTCCCTCGCCGGCGCGGCCCTCACGGTCGTGATGGGGCTTCTCTACTACGTCGCCTTGGGCGGTGTTAACGTTTTCTTTGGGCCGAGCGGCTCCTGGGTTTTATTCCTCCTGTTTCTCACTCCTCTAGCCACGTTCCTCGCCGTCATGGCTACGCTCGTCTCTCCGACGCGGCGCACCTTGTGCGGCGGCGCGGTCCTCGTCGCGTCCGCGCTCGCCTTCGTTCTGCTGCCTTTGGGCTATGCCTGGGGGCCCGCGTTTGGTGTCGTCGGTGGGGCGCTCACAATCTTCTGGCTCCCGCCCTCCCCGGCAGCATGATTCGCGGAAGACGCGACCCGCGCGCAGCGGGGTCTGCGCAGGACCAAGGATCTCCCTGTCTCAGATCGTCGGCCTTCCGGACGGTGGACGCCGCGGGGGATTTCAGCCGGCTCTGAGTGCTCTCCACCCCCGACCCCGGTCGAGCAGGCTAGACCGGACCGGGTGCCGCTCCGCCGTGGGCCAGGGTCCGTCACTCGAACGTCCAGTGGTCCCGCTCCCGCAGCAGCTCGCGCAGGAGCCGCACGGCCTGCGCGTGGTCGACCTGCAGGAGGAACGCCCCGAGGTGCTTGCAGAACAGCCGCGCCTTCGCGCGGTTCGTCCGGAAGTCGACGCAGTCGTGCTCGACCCGCTTCTCCTGCGTGTCGATCCGCACGGAGTACGCTTTCACGGTGCCCGACAGGAGGGTCGCGGTGGCCTTGTCCACGGACACGAGGGACGGGGAGATCCCCTTCGCGGACGCGAGGCGGTTCGTGCCGAGGAGGACGGCCAGGAGTTCGTCGAGGCTCATCGCGTCGATGTCCTTGTTGATCGGCACGTCCGCCTGGATCGTCCCCGCCTCCTCCGTGATCTCGCCGCCCTTCACCTGGATCGCGACGCCGAACTTCTCCAGCGCGCCGTTGATGCGTTTGTCGATGAAGGCCTGCTCCTCGGGCGCGTACTTCGCGCGGTTGCCCTCCTTGTTGAAGTACCGCCGCGCGGCGCGCGCGTGGAACGGCGTATGCACGGGGTACTTCCAGTTCGCCGGGTCCGCGTACCTCTCCGGGTCCTTCGGGTAGCCTTCCGGCGGCCCGGCGCGGCCGTCGCGCTTGCGGGTCGGCTTGGCGGCCCGGACCATGGGCCGGGCATGGGCCCGCGACGCGATAAAACGTACCGCCGCGCCACGCGTCCGGTCCCGAAACCCTGAGATACCCCTCCTCGAATGACCTCGCCGAACCTCTATGGCCCGGACCTCGCGGACCACCCACCTCGTCGGGTGCCTCGCCGTCCTCGCGTTCTCGGTCTTCCTCCTGCTGGCGGTGTTCCCCGCCCTCGTCTCGACCTACGTCCCGACCACGGTGCGGTTCGTCGGCGTCCGGGGCGAGGCGATCGACTTCTTCCTCGTCGCCCTCGTGCCGGTCGTCCTTTGGCTCGTTCCGCCGGTCGTGCGCGGGCTCGCGCGGCTCACGCACCGCGGCCACAAGGCGTTCCTGGGCCGGTCCGGCTTCTACGTCCGGTTCCCGACGCCGCGGCGCCTCCGGTTCCGCGACACCCTGGTCCAGGCGCTCGGTCCCCTGGCGATCGACCTCCTCGTCATCTCGGAGATCGTGTACTTCCTGAGCAACGCCAACGCGGAGAGCTTCGGCCCGAGGCTGTTCGCCGTCCCCCTCCTGCTCCTCGCGGGCGTCGTGACGAGCCTGCTCCCCGGCCCGTGGCTCGTGGGGGTCATGGACCTCCGTCTCGTGAACCCCGCGAAGGGGGAGGTTGTCCGCGAGGCGAGCCTCTTCGAGGGCCTCCTCGGCCCCGTCGCGGCTCTCGCCCTGCTGGTGAGCTTCGTCACGACCGCGCACGCCGTCGGCGACTCGTACACCCAGGGGATCGTGATCCTCGGCCTCTGGGCCGCGCGGATGTTCCCCGCGGTCCTCGCCGCGGTCTCCGTGTACCGGATCGTCATCGAGCCGGACGTGCTCCCCGGCCTCGAGGCGTGGTGCGCGGAGCAGGGGATCGAGACGGTGCCTTCCCTGGAGGGCGTGCTCGAAGGTCTTCGGCCTGCGGCCCCGCCTCCGCCGCCGCACGCTGCCGCCCGCGAGCCCGCGGACCCGGCGCCGGCGCGCGATCCCCCGGCCTAGGTCTTCCCGCGCGTCTTCCCGAAGCCGTACGCGACGAGGGCCGTCAGGACCGCGATCCCCGCGAACGTCAGGACGACGATGAGGTTCGCCTGCGCCTCCGTGTACGTCGGCGGGTTCGTCGTCGGGGTCGTGTCCGGGGGAGGAGGCGCCGCGAGCGTGCGGAACGTGATCACGCTGGACGTCGTCTCCTGGCCGCCCTGGTCCGCGGCGATGATCCAGGCGCGATACGTCGTCGCGGCGCGCAGGGGCACGGCCATCCCGGACGTCACGCGGTCCGTGATCCGGTAGGACACGTTCGTCGTCCCGTCCGTGACCCAGAGCTCCATGTGGTCCAGGTCGCCGTCCACGGTCCCGGTCCAGTTCAGGCTCGCGCCCTGGTACGTCACGTCCCGCGCGGGGCCGAGCTTCAGCGGGTGGGGCAGCGGGTCGATGGAGACCGCCGTGGCCAGGTCCGGCGTGCCGACGTAGCCGCCGAAGTCCTTGAGCCCCGCCTGGTAGACGGCCACACCCGCGACGTAGATCGTGAGCCCCAGGGAGACCCCGTAGGTGAACGTGGTCTCGAGGGACGAGGCGATCGGGCTCCCGTATCCGTGGGTCCCCTGCACCACGAGCCGCTGCGCTCCCCACGCGGTCCAGGCGGACGTCCCCGGCTCGAGCGTGGCCACCGCGGGGTCCGCGACCGAGAAGGTCGAGTTCAGCGTCGTCTGCAGGTCGAGGCTCACGTCGCCGAGTCCGAGCGTCCCGAGCGACAGCCCCGGGATGTAGTACGAGTTGCGGCCGATCGGCGTCGTCGTGATCGTCGGGATGCCGACCTCCTGGCCGAAGAGGATGAGGATCATCGCGCACGGGCCTGGCGACGCGGCCACGGTCGTCCGCACGGTCGCGTTGTCGAGCAGGGCCAGCGGCTCGCCGGAGGCATCGAGGTCGCACGAGGCGCGGAAGGCGGCGACCCCGGCGATGAGGTCGCCCCCGGCGACGTCGAAGTGGACGGTCTGCGTGACGAGGTCGGGGAGCGCGGCCGCGGCCGGGGCGGGCAGAAGCAGGAGCGCGACGAGCACGAGGACGAGAACGGACGCGAGCGCTTTCGTCGGAATCCCTCCGGAGGCCACGAGCGGCCCGGAGGGATATCAAAGGTGCGTAGGGATACCCATTACCGGCCGACCTTGCGGACCGGCACGGAGGGCGCGACGGCCTCCCACAGCTCCTTCCGCGGGTCGCGCAGCGTCG
>OFHG01000717.1_pt1 | contig 12723 bp, 9 predicted proteins | sample 1521931 | NCBI WGS metagenome assembly OFHG01 (sample SAMEA2468438, study PRJEB22500) | soil metagenome | biome: Glassland; feature: Farmland; material: Clay | place: Australia | collected 2013-01-31 | depth 0.55 m
GAGCACCCCGACAATCTGGCAACGCACCGGCTGCTGGCGCGAATCTACGTTCGCTCGCTCGGGCAACTGGGCGTCGGCGCGGACCAGGATCATACGCTCGCTCTGGCGGTTGAGCAGTACGAGGCGATTCTGAAGCTCGATCCCGGCGACAACGAGGCCGGGCTGTGGCTCTCGCGGCTCTACCGTTTCCAGAACCACCCGGAAAAAGCCGAAACGGTGCTCGAGCAGATGCTCGTCCGCGATCCCGCGAACGAGGCGGCGCTCGAGCAGTACACGCAGATCCTGCTCGATCAGGGCCAGGCCGCGCAGGCCATCGCGCGGCTCTCGAAGATGGCCGGGCAGGCATCGAGCGGCCGGCTCTACGATCTGCTGGGCGACGCCTACGCCCAAATGCACGATTCCGCCAACGCCGAAAAGTCCTACCGCCAGTCGGTCGAGCTGGAGCCGGACGTCCCCTCGCACTGGCGGCGGCTGGCGCGCACGCTTTTCGACGAGGAGAAATTCGACCAGGCGGAGAAGGCCTACGAGCAGTTGACGAATCTCGATCCCGCCGACCCGGACAATTTCCTGCGGCTGGCCGAGATCGAGTACCAGCAGAAAAACTACGATCTGGCCGCCAAGAACATCCGCCAGGCGAAGCAGCGCGCCCCGGACAATCTGGAAGTGATCTACAACGAGGCGCTGATCGCCGAGAAGCAGGGCCGTTTCGGTGACGCCGTCGACGTGCTCACGAAAGCGGTGGCCAATTTGAAGCAGCAATCGTCGAACCAGGCCACCAGCCCGCGCGTCTACGGAATCCTCTATGAGGAACTCGGGCGGATCTACCGCCGGCAGGGGAACTACGCCGCCGCCGAAACCACTTTCAAGGAACTCCAGGCGCTTGGCCCGGTGGAGCAGCGCCGCGCGCAACTCGAGCTGATCGAGACCTACCGCCAGAACAATCAGCTCGACGACGCCATCGCGGCCGCGCAGCAGGCGACGGACGCCAATCCGAAGGACCGGCAGTTCAAGATCACCTACGCCCTGCTGCTCGGCGAGAAGCAGCAGACCGATCTCGCCGTGAAGACGCTCAAGGCGCTCCTCGACGGCACGCCGGCCGACCGCGAAATCTATATCGACATCGCCCAAGTGGAACAGCGCGGCCGGAACTACGGCCAGGCCGAGCGCGCCGCCCGCACCGCCGAGTCGATGGCCAAGAAACCGGACGAGAAGAGCGCGGCGTGGTTCCTGCTGGGAGCGATCTACGAACGCCAGAAGAAATACGGGCCGGCGGAGAAACAGTTCCGCAAGGCGCTCGAGGTGGATCCGAACGACGCCGAAGTGCTCAACTATTACGGCTACATGCTGGCCGAGCAGGGCATCCGCCTGGAGGAAGCGGCCGACCTCGTCAAGCGCGCCCTGGCCCAGGACTCGGGCAACAGCGCCTACCTCGACAGCCTCGGCTGGACCTATTACAAGCTGAACCGCCTGGCCGACGCCCGCGAATATCTGCTGCGGGCCGCCACCGCCAGCCCGCACGACCCGACGATTCTCGGCCATCTGGGAGACGTCTACGACCGGCTGGGCGAGACCGGGCTGGCCCTGACCACCTGGCAGAAAGCCCTGGCCGAATGGAAGCACGCGGTTCCGGCCGACTACGAGGCCGACAAGGTACGCGACCTCGAGCGAAAGGTGACCGAGGCGAAAAAGCGCTCCGAGCGCAATAAGAAGCACACCGCCTCGGCCACGCTGCACTGACGGGTTTCTGGACGCTCACGTTGCAGCTCCCCGCCTACGCCAAGATCAATCTGCACCTGGGAGTGCTCGGCCCGCGCCCGGACGGCTATCACGAGCTGCGCACCGTCTTTCAGGCCATCTCCCTCCATGACACGCTCGAGCTGGAGCGCGTCCGCCGGCCCGGCGTCGAACTGGAGATTGCGGACGCGCGACTCGATCCCGGCCCGTCAAACCTGGTCTGGCGCGCCCTCGACGCGCTGACGCGCGAGCTGCGGCTGGGCGGCGGCTGGCAGGCGCGGCTGAGGAAACGGATTCCGATGGCGGCCGGCCTCGGCGGCGGATCGAGCGACGCGGCGGCGGCGCTCACGGCCGGGGCGAAGCTTTCCGGCCGGCGGGTGGCTCCCGAATGGCTGGCCGAACTCGGGGCGGGACTCGGGGCCGACGTGCCGTTTTTTCTGGTGGGCGGACGGGCGCTCGGGGTGGGGCGCGGTGACGAGATCTATCCGCTCGAGGACGGCCCGAGGCGCTCGGTCGTGGTGGTGCTCGCGCCGGAAACGAGCGTCGCGACCGTCGAGGCCTACCGGTGGCTGGACCGCAAGTTGACAAAGGCCGCCGCGGACCATAAACTTTGGGTTTCCTGCGCCCGTAGCTGGAGCCTCGAGGACGCGGATCTCCTGAACGACTTCGAAGCCGTCGTTTTCAGCCGGTATCCGAGCCTTCGGCAGATCAAGCGTCGCTTACTCCAAGCGGGAGCCGCGGGAGCCGCGCTGGCAGGCAGTGGTTCGGCGGTGTTTGGACTGTTCCAAAACCCAGCGCAGGCGCGCCGAGCCGCTCAGCAGTTCCTGGACGAGCAGGTGTTCATCGCCCGCACGCTCACCCGGGCCGAGTTTCGCCGGTCCGCGGGATGGCGGGCTTGAGGTGTCACGCTTGGCCAATGACAAGCTGAAAATTTTCAGCGGACGCGCCAACCCGGCGCTCGCGGAATCGATCTGCAAGTTTCTGGACACGAAGCCGGGACAGGTGGAGCTGAGCACGTTTGCCGACGGCGAATGCTACATCCAGATTCTCGAGAACGTGCGCGGAACCGATGTTTTCGTCGTGCAGCCCTGCTCGCAGCCGGTGGATTTCCACCTGATGGAGCTGCTGCTGATGATCGACGCGTTTAAGCGCGCCTCGGCGCGGCGGATCACGGCGGTCGTTCCCTATTACGGGTACGCGCGCCAGGACCGCAAGGACAAGCCGCGCGTGCCGATATCGGCTAAGCTGGTGGCCGACCTGATGGAGACCGCCGGCGCGAATCGGGCGCTGCTGCTCGACCTGCACGCGCCGCAGATTCAGGGCTATTTCAACGTTCCGGTCGATCACATTTTCGCATCGCCGGTGCTCGTGGAGCATTTCCGCCAGAAGGAACTGCCAAACCTGGCGGTGGTTTCGCCCGACGCCGGGGGCGTGGAGCGGGCGCGGGGCTTCGCCAAGAAGATGGACGCACCGCTGGTGATCGTCGACAAGCGGCGCGTGGCGATGGACCAGACCGAAGTGATGAACGTGATTGGCGAGATCGAGGGCCGGGCGGCGCTGATCGTAGACGATATCGTCGACACCGCCGGGACGCTGGTGAAAACGGCCGAGGCGCTCAAGGCACACGGCGCCGAGCGTGTTTTCGCGGCGTGCACGCATGCGGTGCTCTCGGGCCGGGCGATCGAGCGGCTGTGCCATTCCCCGCTCGAGGAGATGGTGGTCACCGATTCGATTCCGCTTCGCCCGGAAGCGGCCGAAGTGAGTAAAATCAAGGTACTGAGCGTCGCCGAACTTCTGGCGCGCGGGATCCATTCGATCCACGAAGAGACGTCGATCAGCGCGCTGTTCCTCTAGCGCCTGAGGGAGACCCGGTGGCCGCGCGGCCAGGCCGTGCGGCCGGGGAAAGGAAAACGAGATCATGTTGATCGAAGCCAATCGCCGCGACGAGCGCGGCAAAAACGAGGCGCGACGCCTGCGCCGCACCGGCCGCGTTCCGGCGGTGCTCTACGGCGGAGGCGGCGAGCCGCTGTCCCTCGCGATCGAGACGGCCCAGGCGCGGCAGATGCTCCGCACCGCCGAACACAACGTCATTTACGAATTGAAGGTCGAGGGCTCCGACGCCGCTCGCGCCATGCTCAAAGACTGGGTCGTGGATCCGGTCCGTGGCGACCTGCTGCACCTCGATCTGCAACGCGTGGCGATGGACGTGGCGATCCGGGTCCGCGTGCGCGTGCAGACGGTCGGCGAGCCGCAGGGCGTCAAGTTGCAGGGCGGTATTTTCGAGCGCGTCACCCGCGAAATCGAGGTCGAATGCCTGCCGGGCGACATTCCGGACGTGATCGAGGTCGACGTCAGCGAAATGACGCTCGGCCGCCAGCTCCGCGCCGCCGATCTGCCGATCGACCCGGCAAAGGTTCGCCTGCTCACCGACCCGCAGCGAGTTCTGGCTCACGTCATCGCCCCGAGCAAGGAAGAAGTGGCGGCGGCGCCGGAAGCCGCGGCCGCAGTCCCCGAAGCGGCGGCGCCGGCCGAGCCTGAAGTCATCAAGAAGGCCCGGAAGGAAGCCGAAGAGGGCGGAGAGGGCGGAGGGAAGGGCGAATAACCCGCCGCTCGCCCCCTGGGCGTTTGCGCGGCCGAACCGCCGATGCGACTTATCGTTGGTCTGGGCAATCCCGGGCCCGAATATGTCTGGACGCCGCATAACCTCGGTTTCCTGACGATCGACCGGCTGGCCGAGCGGGCCGCGGTGCGGGTACGGCGGCCGGAAGGAAAAGCTCTGGTGGGTCTGGGCAGGCTGGCGGGAGACGAGATCGTGCTGGCGAAGCCCCAGACCTTCATGAACGCCAGCGGAGTGGCCGTGCGGGATCTACTGAGAAGGTTCGAGGCCGACCCGGCGGAGATGATCGTGATCACCGACGATGCGGCGCTCGGACGAGGCACGCTGCGGATTCGCAAGCGCGGCTCGGCCGGCGGGCACAACGGGCTGAAGTCGGTGATTGGCGCCCTCGGAAGCGACGAATTCATTCGCATCCGGATCGGCATCGGCCCGGCCGAGCCGGGCGAGGACCTGGCCGAATACGTGCTCCGTCCGATGGACGACGCGGACCTCGAGCAGGCGGCCGAATCGATCGATCGCAGCGTCGAGGCGGTCGAGATGATTCTGGAGAAGGGCGTGGACGCGGCGATGAATCGCTTCAACCGGCGAGCCGACGGACCCGCCGAGGAACCGAATTCCGGAGATCCGGGTTCCGGACCGAACTGAGGAGACCATGGCAGAAGAGCGCTTTTACGAACTGATTTTCATTTGCCGGCCCGACACCCCCGAGGCTGAGATCGATAAGGTGGTTTCCACCCTGCAGGTGATTGTCGACGAGCATCAGGGCCGCATCGAAAAGGTGGACAAGTGGGGCGTGCGGCGGCTCGGCGAGGAGCTCGAGCTGCGGACGAAGGCGGGTGTCGTCAAGCCCGTGATCGCCGACCTCTTCCCCGCGTACGACGAGGACGGCGGCCTGCTGGCCTACGAATCCCGCGGCCAGGGCGCGCGCGTGGCGCTGCTCACGCTGAACCGCGGCGAGGCCGGGCAGAACCTGATGAATGCGGACTATTTCGACGCGATGGGCCTGCTGCGCACCGAGGAGCTGCTGGCCGCCGACGAGTATTACGGCGTGCAGCAATATTTCGGCCGCGTGATCGATTTCGGATTCTCGAAATCGAAGCAGGAAACGCTGCAAAAATGGGCGCAGGGACAGACGCTATACGATGCCGTGCGTGTCGTGCGGATGGTTCGGCCGCTCGTGGTCACCTCCGTCTTCGTCGGCACGTATTCCGACGGACACGGAAACCATCAGGTGGCAGGACAGGTGGCGCAGGAAGTCTTCAAGGACGCCGCCGATCCCAAGATGTTCCCCGACCAGATTCGCGCCGGCCTGCGCCCCTGGGCGCCGCTCAAGATGTACGCCCGCGTGCCGACGTTCACTATCCAGGACGGCCATATCTGGGACTACGCCAACGACCAGACCTACCCGCTGCGCTTCTACAACTACATCAGCGGGAAGTGGATCGAGGGCCAGCTCCCCACGAACGTTGACATCCCGGAAGGCACCTACGATCCCCTGCTCGCCGGAACGTTCGAGCAGATCGCCCGTCAGGGCCTCGGCTTCCAGAAATCGCAGAATGGAGGCGTGGCCGTGCCGCCGCCGGGCCCGGCGGACTCCGCCTATCACCGGTTTGGTTCACGCGTCGCGGCCTCCGAACAGGAGGACTCGATGTTCGCCGGGATCGACGTTTCGCTCGCGGGAATCGCCGATCTCGCGAAGGGCCGGAACGACGCGTTTCTGAAGCAGGGACTCGAGAAGATCAATGGCGACGTCGCCCAGGCGATGAAGCGGTTCGACGCGCGCCGCCTCGATACGATCGCGCCGCTGCTGGCCGATGGCGCCAAGGCCAATCTCGCGCTGATTGGCCAGGTGGTTTCCAGCTCGCTCAGCGCCGACGCGAAATACAACGTGCTGCACGATCTGCGAATCAAGCAGGCGCAATTCAATAACGCCCTCGCCGAGGCGCTCGGGCTTTCCGTCCGTTCCACACTCACGACCGCACATCCGCCCACCGGCCGCTTCGCCCGCTTCCGTGGTGTCGAGACGTTTCGCATGGCGATTCCCGGCCAGACGATTTACGTCAACGTGCGCGCGGCGAACGTGGGCGGCCTGCCGGTCGGCGTGCGGCGCGTGTGGGTCCAGACACCCGAGGGCGAGACGTGGACAGTCGCGGCGGAAGGGCAGGCGCCGGCCAAGCTGAACCAGGGCGCGGTCGAGTCCCAGCGTTTCCAGGTGAAAATTCCCGGAAATGCGGCGTACACGAAGCCCTATTTCACGCGCGACAATCTCGAAGAGTCCTACTTCAAGATCAACGACCCGAAATATCTGAACCTGCCCTTCATGCCGTATCCGGTGTCGGGATGGGTGGAATTCGAATACGACGGCGTGCCGGTACGCGTGGGGCAGGTGGTGCAGACGGTGCAGCGCGAGCGCGGGCTGGGCGCGGTGGACGAGCCGTTGGTGATTGCGCCGGCGATTTCGCTCTGGATGTCGCCCCACGCCGGCGTGGCGCCGATCGGCGCGAAATCGTTTCCGGTATCGGTGCTGGTGCACACCAACGTCAAGGGAAAGGCGAACGGGACGGTGCGGCTGGATTTGCCCGCCGGCTGGAATGCAACGCCGGAGTCGGCTCCATTCTCTTTCGCGAAGGATGGCCAGGATCTTTCGCTGCGATTCGAGGTGCACCCGTCGTCGGTCGTGGCGAAATCGTATGAATTGCGCGCCGTCGCCAGCTTCGACGGCCACGAATACCGCGAAGGTTATCAGCGCGTTGGCTATCCCGGCCTGCGGCCCTACTGCCTCTACCGCCCCGCGTCCTACCAGGCGACCGGGACCGACGTGAAGATCGCGCCCAATCTCTCGGTCGGCTACATCGTGGGCACCGGCGACGACGTGCCGCAATCGCTCGAGGATCTCGGCATCCACGTCACCTTCCTCAACGCGCAGGACGTTGCCACCGGCAATCTCTCGAAATTCAATGCCATCATTCTCGGCGTGCGCGCCTATGCCGCGCGGCCCGAACTCGCCACCTACAATCAGCGCCTGCTCAACTACGTGCATCAGGGCGGCGTGCTGATCGTCCAGTATCAGGACGGCGCTTACGACCACAATTTCGGTCCCTATCCCTTCACGCTCGGCCGCGAGCAAACCGTCACCCAGGAACATTGCGCCGTCGAGTTCCTCTTACCCGACAACCCGGCGCTCCTCTGGCCCAACAAAATCGGCCAGGCCGATTTCAGCGACTGGATCGAGGAGCGCGGCCACGGCTATCCGCAATCGTGGGATCCGCGCTGGAAGGCGCTCTTCGAGATGCACGACCAGGAACAGCCGCCGCAAAAGGGCGGCCTGCTGCTGGCGCGTTACGGCAAGGGGGAATACGTCTACGCTGCGCTGGCCTTCTATCGCCAGTTGCCCGAAGGCGTCCCCGGTGCCTACCGGCTCATCGCGAACCTGCTGAGCCTGGGACACAATCCCGCGCTCGAACAGAAGGCCGGCGCGCCGGGACAATAGAGGCGCCGGCGAGAAAGTCAGCGTGGCAACTTCGCTTCTCGAAAGGGCACGGCTTCAGCCGTGCCGCTGGCGGAGTTTCATCAAGGCGGCTTTAGCCGCTGAGGGACGCATTTTCAAGTTGGCACGGAGGGCTCTGAAGGCTGTGCCGCTGGCGGCGCACATGTCCGCAACGGTCGCGATACAGCCAGCCATTTCGTAGCGCCGGCTTCCAGCCGGCCTCCAGACCGGAGGCCGCCAAGGATGGCGGCGCTACGAAATGTCTGTCGCCGAACGAAAGCGGGAACACTCAACCATGTCCCTGATGATGCAGGAAATCTCGGAGCAACCCACGGCGCTCGAGCGTACGCTCCGCGCCGAGCGCAATCACGCGCGTGAATTCGAGCGTTTCGCCAAGCGCCAGAAATTCAGAATGATCGTGCTGGTGGCGCGCGGCACCTCCGACAACGCCGCGCTTTTCGGCCGCTACCTGCTCGAACTGACCACCGGCATCCCCGTTTCGCTCGCGGCGCCCTCGATCTCCACGCTCTATCACGCCCGTCTCGACCTGAAGCAGACGCTGATGGTGGGCATTTCGCAATCGGGCGAATCGACAGACGTGAACCTTGTGCTCCGCGCGGGCCGCCGGCAGGGCGCCTACACGGTGGGTATCACGAACGAGACGCGCTCGACGATGGCGGGCATTGTCGACGACGTATTCACGGTGCGCGCGGGCCGGCAGCGCTCGGTGGCGGCGACGAAAACCTACACAGGGCAATTGCTGGCGCTCTACCTGATCGCGAGTGGCCTGGGCCCTGTGATTCAGCTCGACGACGTCGCCCGCATCCCCGCCTGGGTCGAGCGCGCCCTCACGCTGCGCCGCCCTCTCGAGGAACTGGTCGAGCGCTACCGCTACATGCGGCAGGCGGTGGTTGTGGCGCGCGGGCTGAACTACGCGAGCGCGTTCGAATTCGCGCTGAAGCTGATGGAGACCTGTTACGTGGTCGCCGAGCGATTCAGTTCCGCGGATTTTCTCCACGGCCCGATCGCGATGGTCGAGCGCGACCTGCCCATCTTCCTGTTTTACCCGCCGGGTCCGTGCCGGCCGGCGCTTTCGGCCCTGGCTCGCAAGCTGCGCCGCATGCGTGCTGAGACGGTGCTCTTCACGTCCCGGGGCGTGCCGCTCCCGCCCGCCACGCGAGCGATCCGCATCCCAGCAACAATCCCGGAAATCTACACGCCGATCCCCTACATCGTTCCCGGCCAGATTTTTGCCGAGCAACTGGCCGAAGCCAAGGGTCTCGATCCGGACAAGCCCCGGTTCCTCCAGGTCATCACCCGCACGATCTAAGTAGCTGGGAAAACCGCGTCAGTGCTGTTGCTCGGAGAGTTTCGTTTCGAGCGCTGCGCGCACCTTGCGCATCCTGGGCGCCTCGGGGTCGCTCGGGAAGCGCGCCAGAAAGCGGTCGACCTCGTCCAGTGCTTCCTCGAGTTTGTTGAGGCGGACCATGTCGTTATAGAGCAGCAGGTGAATGGAGCGGAGCTGCGGGTGCATCTTGCGCGCGAGGACGAGATGCGGATAGGCGCCCTGATAATTTTTCTGGTTGTAGAAGATTCGGCCCAGCTCCAGGTGGGCGAACCAGTCTTCATTGGAAATCCGGATGCTCTCCTGAAACGCCATCTCCGCCTTGCCGATCTGGTTTTCCTTCTCATAGACGTAGCCGAGGTAGGCGTAGCTTTGATGGCTCTTGCGGTCCAGCCGGAGCGCGTGCTGAATGGCAGTGTCGGCCTCGGGGAAGCGGCCGAGGTTGGCATAGGCGGCGCTGAGCCGCCGGTAGCTGGCGGCGTAGCGGGGAAAGATGCGGATCGCCTCGCGGAAACTGGCCTCGGCTGCCGCGTTATCGCCCGCGTACATCTGGCCGACGCCTTTGCGAAATTGCTCGAGCGCCCTGGGTGGGATTTTCAGGTTCCCCACGGAAACGACGGCGCCCTCGTTCGGCTCGCCGCCGCTGCTCGCCGGCTCCAGAGTGAAATCCTCCTGCGTCATATAGGCGGTCACCATCACCAGCCTGTGAATGCTTTGGAAGCCGTTGGCATTGACGACGATGGTGTAGTTCGTTCCGACGAGGATGTTTGAAAACGAATAAAATCCGGCGGAATCGGTCGTGGCGGATTACAGAAAGCCGCCGCCGGTTTACGGTTCCAGGGGGCGAAGGATGAATGGCGCCGGATTGCCATTGGGAAGCCTCACGTCGCCCTGGATCATCGGCGATTGGGAAGGGAACGGTCTGCCCTGACCAAGCAGAGGAGCGGCGCCGAGCAGCACCGCGAAAAGCAGCATGGCCGGTCGGCTCATAGAGGGCGCTCCGTTTCTTCCCATGGCTGCTTCACCCCATCGAACGCCAGGCCATCGCCGCGGCCGAGCGAGCGCCGGGAATCCCGCACCGCGGCAGCCCGATCAGTGTTGCCCGGCGACAGCAGCCGCAAGGGCCGGCCGCACCGCTCGCATCCGGGCCGCCTCGCTGGTCCCCGGAAATCGAGCGACGAAATCATCCAGTTCCGCGAGCGCTTCCTTACGCTTGTTCATACGAATCAGATCGTCGTAGAGCAGAAGGTGCACGGAAGCGGCCTGCGGATGGAGATTGTGCGCGAGTTCGAGATGCGGGAGGGCGCCGGCGTAGTCCTTCCGGTGGTAAAGGAGCCGGCCCAGCTCCAGCTGGGCGAACCAGTGGTTCGGCGCCATCTGGATGCTCTTCTCCAGCGATTGCCGGGCATCTTCCGGCAGTTTCTGCTTCATGAAGAGGTAGCCGAGGTAGGCGTAGTTGTCCGAATTGTTGTGGTCGATTGCGAAGGCGCGATGGATCGCCTCTTCGGCGGCGGGGAAGCGGTTCTGGTCGGCATAAATCGCGCTCAGGCGCAGATAGCTGGCGGCGAATTTCGGATCGATCCGGATCGCTTTCTTGAAGGCCTCTTCCGCCTGCGTCGTTCTTCCCTCGTCCATGTCCTGAAGTCCCCGGTTGTATTCCTCGAGAGCCGCGGGCGGCAGCTGTAATTGCTTGACGGAAATGACGCTTTCTGACGCGGGCTTGACGCCGGCGAGCCGGACAAGATTGATGTCCAGATAGGTGAACGGGCCTGTAACCATCACCAGCTTGTGGATAGGCTGGTAGCCCTGCACGTTAACGGTGATGAAGTAATTGCCCCCGGGGCCGATCGCCTGGTCCGTGAACGAGAAGTGCCCGCCGGAATCGGTCGAGGTCGATTGCACCACGCCGCCCATGCCTTGCGGTTCGATCTGCAGGTTGACATTCGTGGCCGGCTGGCCGTTGGGCAGACGCACCTCGCCCTCGATGGGGCCTGTGGAATAGGGATTTCCCCCCTGGGCACACAAGGCGCCGGCGCTGAACAGCAGAGCGAGAACGAGCGTGAGAGAGCGTTTCAAGGCACCACCCACCTGAGGTATCAGAGCTTGTTTCAGGCCCTCCGGGTTGCCTGGCGTCCGGGGTTGAATCCCGGATTCCATGCGGCTGTTTGTCCGGCCCGAAGCTACAACGACCGGCTATATGAGGTTTTGCAACAGGCTCTGCCGCTCGGCTCCGATGGGAAACGCGAACGATCCCGCACTAGGGCAGGGGATCAGTTTTGGCTGGCAGCGGCGGCAGCGAGAGCGGGGCGCACCTTTTTCATCTGGGCCGCTTCGGGGCTCTTCGGGAAACGAGCGACGAAATCATCCAGTTCGGCGAGCGCGTCCTTGCGCTTGTTCAGGCGAATCAGATCGTCGTAGAGCAGCAGGTGGACGGAAGCGAGCTCGGGATGGAGCTTGTGCGCGAGTTCGAGGTGAGGGAGGGCGCCCGCGTAGTCCTTCTGGTCATACACGAGCCGGCCGATTTCCAATTGCGCGAACCAGTCGTTCGGCGCCATCTGAATGCTTTTCTCGAACGACTGCTGGGCCTTGTCCGGTTGTTTCTGTTTCATGTAGAGGTAGCCGAGGTAGGCGTAGTTGTCCGGATTGCCCTTGTCGATCGCTTCGGCGTGATGAATCGCCTCCTCGGCGTCGGGGAAGCGGTTCTGATCGGCGTAAATCGCGCTCAGGCGCAGGTAGCTGTTGGCGAATTCCGGATAGATCTTGACGGCCTTCTTGAAGGCGCTCTCGGCATCCGAGGCTTTTCCCTGGTCCAGGTCCTGAAGGCCCTTGTTGTACTGCTCGATGGCCTTGGGCGGAACCGGAGCCTGCTTCTTCAGCATGGCGGCGCTGGCGGCCGCGTTCGCGCCGGGCAGCGCGATCAGAGTGATGTTCACATAGGACAACTGGCCGGTGATCATCACCAGCTTGCTGACGGGCTGGAACCCCGGAACGCTGCCGGTGATGTTGTAGTTGCTGCCGACGGTCGCGCCTGAAAACGAGAAGTTCCCGGAGGAGTCGGTGGAAGCCGACTGAATCATGCCGCCCGCGCCTTCCGGCTCCAAACGCAGATAGACATATGGCGCCGGGCTGCCATCCGGGAGGCTCACCTGACCCTCGATCGACGCGGCTCTCTCGCTTGAGCCGTCCATGCGGCTCGTCGAATTGGGAGGAGTTTCAGTTCCCTGCGCGAGCAGGGATGTGGCGCTCAGCAACACGGCGAGAACGAGTATGAGAAGGCGGTTCATGGAGTCCCCTATCTGATTGCTTTTACTCCCACTCCCCTTCCCATTGCAAGGAAATGCTATGCGGGGTTGGGGGGTGGTGGCTGAGATGCTATTTCGGGGGGAATTGGAGGCCAGACCGGATTTTGCCTGCCGTCGCGCTTCGGCGGGCGAAGGCCCGTATCCGTGAAGGCATCGGGGCGAAGGATCCCGAAAATACAAGGTCGCTGGGAGGCTCCCCGGTCACTCGCGGGCGCGGGCGGCGGTTTCGTCGGGGGCG
>OFHG01000718.1_pt1 | contig 12716 bp, 10 predicted proteins | sample 1521931 | NCBI WGS metagenome assembly OFHG01 (sample SAMEA2468438, study PRJEB22500) | soil metagenome | biome: Glassland; feature: Farmland; material: Clay | place: Australia | collected 2013-01-31 | depth 0.55 m
TCGGGGCAGGTGGCCAGGTTGGCAACGTGGCCCTTGAGCCCGGCCAGGTCCCGTGCCTCTGCTCAAGTTCGCGGTTGACGCTCTTGACCGCGCATGACCGCTCAGCGCGAGCTGGCTCGACCGCAGGCCTCCGTCTTTCATCGGGATTGGCGACACGCCGGGCGTGAAACGGCTTAGACGAGAGCGGGGTGCATCCGACCAGCCAGAATGCGGTTTGTCTAGAATCGCGATCAAGCTGAGGCGGGTGCACCCCTTCCGTGCAGGGTACTTCGTGTTCCGCGCAGGGCACTTCATGGGCTCGCGGCCTGGAGCTCGCCGGTGATGACGAGCGGCTGGTCGCGCACGCGGGAGTCCTTCCGCCGCGGCTGCTCGCGGGGCGGCTGGGCCTGACCGGCGGGCTGTCCGCCGCGATGCGCCGGCCGGGGTTCAATCCGGCCTATGACCGGGGCCAGGTCCTGGTGGACCTGGCATTAACGCTGATCAGTGGCGGCGAGGCGATCAGCGACTTCCGGGCACTGGCGCACCTGGCCCCGGTGATCGGGCCGGTTCCCTCGGTCCCGACGGTGTGGCGGACCCTCAGCGAGATCGGTGATCTGCAGCTGGCCCGGGTGAACGCGGCGGTGACGCGGTTCCGCCGCCATTGGTGGGGGCTGCTGTCCGCGCGGCCGGAGGGGTTCCCGTGGCTGAAGGTCGCCGGGCGGGAACTGACCGGGATCACCGTCGTGGACCTGGACGCCTCGATCGTGTTCGCCAGGTCAGATAAGGAGAACGCGAAATCGACGTATAAGGGCGGTATCGGGTTCTGCCCGAACCTGGCGGCGTGCGATAACACCGGTGACATGCTCGCCATCGACCCGCGGCCCGGCAACTCGACCTCGAACTGCGCGGCGGACAATATGGCCCTGCTGGACCTGGCGGTCTCCCGGCTGCCGGGACCATTCCGCCATAACATGCTGTTCCGCCTCGACGGTGCCGGGTTCTCCCATGAGCTGCTTGAGCACATCGCGGCGAACGGCGGCAAGCGGGGCCGGCGCTGGGAGTTCTCCGTCGGCTGGTCGTGCACGGACACCGAGATGGACGCCATTGCCCGCATCCCCGGGGAGGCCTGGACCCCTGGGATTGACCAGGACGGGGAGGTCCTGGAAGGCACGCGGGTCGCGGAGCTGACCGGCCTGCTCGACCTGGGCGCATGGACGGAGAAGATACCTGGCCTGCGGATACTGGTCCGCGAGGAGCCGCTGCACCCCCGCTACCTCAAGCGGGCAACTGAACGGGAGATCAAGCTCGGCAAGCGGTACCAGCTGATCGCCACGAACACCCGCCAGGGGCAGCACGCCTGGCTGGACGCCCGCCACCGCTCCCACGTCCACGTCGAGAACAATGTAAAGCAGGCCAAAGCACTCGGCCTGAACCGGTGGCCATCGCGGCGCTGGGCGATCAACGTCGCCTGGACCCAGGCCGTCGCCCTGGCCGCGAACATCCTCGCCGCGTTCCGCCACCTCGCCCTGCCGCCCGGCGAGCTACGGGACGCTGCCCCCAAGCTGCTGAGGTTCCGGTTCCTTCATGTCCCCGGCCGCCTGACCCGCGGCCAGCGAAAACGCTGGCTCCACCTCCGCCGGGACTGGCCATGGACCCCGGACATCATCGCCGCCTGGAACGCCGTCCGCGCCCTGCCCGCCCCGGCCTGACCCCGTCACCGCCGCCCCGACAACAGGAAAAGACCCCGCCCGGACCGTGGAAACCGGCGCCCCGGCGCGACAGCCGGACCCTGACCCTGCCCGCAGAACGGAAACCATGATCAAAAAGCCAGATCACTCACCAAGGGGCCAACCCCGTCACCCCCATGAAAGATCCAGGCCGGGGTCCAGCACGGTCGCTTCCACTGGCCGGCCCATTAGTGCCTCGGGGTGATGGATCAGGTAGGTGTCGAGGGGGTCATCGCGGGCGATCAGCACGGCGACCGCCGCCTGGCCGTCCCGCCCGGCCCGGCCCGCCTGCTGCCAGACAGCCGCCCGGGTCCCCGGCCAGCCAGCGATGAGAACTGCATCCAGGCCGGTGATGTTGACACCCAGCTCGAGCGCGGTGGTGGTGGCGAGCCCGAGGATGGGGCCCGTCCGCAGCGCCTCCTCCAGGTCCCGCCGGTCTTCCGGCAGGTAACCCGAACGGTAAGCGGCCACCCGCTGCCCCCCGGTCACAGTGCCGGCATCGCCGAGCGCCCGCCTCGCGGTCAGGGCCACTGCCTCAGCGCCCCGCCGGGAGCGGCTGAATGCGAGCGTGCGGACGTTGTGTGCCACCAGGTCCGCCAGCAGCCCTGCCGCTTCCGCGGTGGCGCTACGGCGAACGGGGGCGCCCCCTTCCCCGCGCGCCGCACTCAGCGGTGGCTCCCAGAGCCCGAACATGAGCGGTCCGCGCGGCGCGGTGCTCTGCGTGACCACCTCGGCATCGGCTCCGGTGAGCAGTTTCGCGCAGGAACCGGGCTCGCTGATCGTGGCGGATGCGAGCAGGAACACCGGGCCACGTCCCCGTTCCCCGCGCTCCCCGCCGCCAGGATGGCGGCGGGCATGGTGCAGGGCGATCCTGCGCACCCTGCGCAGCACGTGCCCGACGTGGGAGCCGAACACCCCGCGGTAGCCGTGGCATTCATCGACGATCACGTACGCCAGCCGGGCGAACAGCCCCTTCCATCGGTCATGGCGCGGCAGGAGCAGGTGATGCAGCATGTCCGGGGTGGTGATCAGGTATGTCGCGTGAGTGCGTGCCCATTCCCGCTCCGCCGCTGGCGTATCGCCGTCAACCACGGCTGCCCGCACGCCGGGCAGGCCGAGCGCCCGTACGGCCCGCAGCTGATCGGCACCGAGCGCCCTGGTCGGTGCCAGGTAGAGCACGGTGCTGCCGGCCATGACCGCGGTGAGGGCCGGCAGCAGGTACGCCAGCGACTTGCCGGAGGCGGCGGGGGTCGAGATGATCACGTTCTTGCCCTGCCGGGCGTGCTCGGCCACGGTCACCTGGTGGGCCCAGGGCAGGCTCACCCCGGCGCGCGCGAAACCTTCGCGTATCTGCGCTGGGGCCCAGTCGGGCCACGGCAGGCACTGCCCGGGCCTGCCCGGCATCTGCTCGACGTGGATAAGCCTGCCCGTGCGCAGGCCGCGGCGCAGGATCCGGGCGGCGGCCGGCTCGGGTTGACCTGCGGCGTGGCCGGCTGTCCGGCCGCCCGGAACACCGGCAGGGGCAGCCGCCCCAGGGCCTGGCAGCTGGGGATTCGCTGGCGGCTCACCCGGGGTGGGCGGCGTGGTTGTGGGCATCGATTCTCAGTGTGACATCGGCGCGCGAGATGCCTGTAAGCGTGAACTCGTGTAGACATGACGTCAGAGCGTGGTTGAATGCGCGAGGATGAGGTGCCACCCGGAGGTGGGTGTGAGCCGGCCTGGCACGCACGCACGCAGGCGACAGTGCATGGCGCAGGAGGATATGTGGATCTGAAGCTGGACCACCACACCAAGGATGGGATCGAAGTCGTCGATGTGGAGGGTGAGATCGACGTCTACACCGCCCCCCGACTGCGTGAGCTCCTCATCGAACTGGTGAACATCGGTCATTACCAGCTGGTCGTGAACATGGAGAAAGTGGAGTTCCTCGACTCCACCGGCCTGGGAGTCCTGGTGGGCGGCCTGAAGCGCGTCCGCGCCCACGACGGGTCGCTCGACCTCGTCTGCACCCAGGAGCGCATCCTCAAGATTTTCCGGATCACCGGGCTGACCAAGGTCTTCGGCATCCACGACAGTGTGGACGAGGCCATCGCGGCCAGGAAGTCGGAGAAATAGCAGCCTGCCTGGGCTGACGATCCAGATGGCGACGGTTGAGATGAGCTTCACGCCGCTGCCTGCGCACGTGCGCACGGCGCGGCTGGTGGCCACGGCCGTGGCCAGGCGCAGCGGCGTGGACGAAGCACTGCTGGATGAGGTCCGTCTGGCTGTCGGCGAGGCGTGCTCACGAGCGGTGGAAGCGCATCAGGAGTATTGCCCGGGTGAACCCGTCCGGGTCGCCCTGACCGGCACCGATGGCCGTTTCGAGGTGGTCGTGACCGATGCCGCGGCCCAGGGCGAAGGCGCGGTTCCCGCGATGACGCCCGCCACCGCTGGTCCTGCGGGCGGCCAGATCAGCGCGGGTGGCAAGGCCCGGAGCGGTCAGGGACAGGCGGACGCCGAGGCACCTGGCGGCCTTCCCCCTGTGCCGCAGGAACTCGGCCTGGCCGTCATCGCCGGGCTGGCGGACGATGTCGAGATAGCCAGGACCAACGCCGGGCTCAGCATCCGGATGAGCTGGCCATCGAGCCCGCCGGCCTGATGGCGGGGCCCGGCGGGCTGTCCCGGCACCGGCTGGCGCCCGTATGCAGCCTGCCCGCCCTTCCCGGTCAGCCAGTCACGTGCGGCTGATGTGTGGTTATCTTTGGGTGACGAATGCATGGCGAAACCATGCGGAACTGACCCCCGCCTTACTATCCCATGGCAAGCGTGCGTAGAATCCCGGCTCTGTCCACAGTGGCATCCGCGTATGTCCAGTGTGTTCATGCCTGGAGCGCCGTGGCAGTGCCCCGGGATAGCTAGCGTGCGCGCGGAATGCCGTGTGCCCCCTGCCAAGGAGGACGGATGTCTAGGCTCAACCTCGCCGTAGGCGGCGGGGCGGTCGGTGTAACCGGCGGCAACCTCACCCTGGTTGTCATCGTCGCCGTGATCGCGCTGCTGGCGCTCGTTGTGGCGGGCGGGCTGGTGAGGGAAGTCCTCGCCGCCAGCCAGGGCACGGAGAAGATGCAGGAGATCGCCCGCGCAGTCCAGGAGGGAGCGGCGGCCTACCTCCGGCGCCAGTTCAGGACCCTCGGCGTCTTCGTGGTCGTGATCTTCTTCGTGCTCCTGCTGCTGCCCGCCGATACGGCTGGCGTCCAGTGGGGCCGTTCGGCCTTCTTCCTGTTGGGCGCGCTCTTCTCCGCCCTCACCGGCTTCACCGGCATGTCGCTGACGGTCCGCGGCAACGTGCGGGTGGCCGCCGCCGCCCGCGAGGCCGGGACCGGTGAGCGGCACGCGATGCGGATCGCGTTCCGCACCGGCGGCGTGGCCGGCATGTTCACGGTCGGCCTCGGCCTGTTCGGCGCGGCGGTCGTGGTGCTGATCTTCCGGGCGGACTCCCCGAGCGTGCTGGAGGGCTTCGGGTTCGGCGCCGCGCTGCTCGCGATGTTCATGAGGGTCGGCGGCGGCATCTACACCAAGGCGGCGGACGTGGGCGCCGACCTGGTGGGCAAGGTCGAGAAGGGCATCCCGGAGGACGACCCGCGGAACGCGGCCACCATCGCGGACAACGTGGGCGACAACGTCGGCGACTGCGCGGGCATGGCCGCCGACCTGTTCGAGTCGTACGCGGTCACCCTGGTCGCGGCGCTCATCCTGGGCAAGGTCGCGTTCGGCAACTACGGGCTGGTCTTCCCGCTGATCGTCCCGGCGATCGGTGTGGTCACCGCGGTGATCGGCATCTTCGTGGTGGCGCCGCGCAAGGGCGACCGCAGCGGCATGACCGCCATCAACCGCGGCTTCTTCGTCTCCGCGGTCATCTCCCTGCTGCTCGTCATCGGTGCCACGTTCCTCTACCTGCCGTCCAGGTTCAGCGAGCTCACGGGAGTCACCGACCCCAGCATCCTCTCGCACAGCGGCAACCCGCGCTGGCTGGCGATCGGCGCGGTGCTCATCGGCCTGCTGCTGGCCAGCGCCATCCAGCTGCTGACCGGGTACTTCACCGAAACGAACCGGCGGCCGGTCAAGGAGATCGGCGAGAGCTCGACCACCGGTGCGGCCACGGTCATCCTGTCGGGTGTCTCGACCGGCCTCGAGTCGGGTGTGTACTCGGCGCTGCTGATCGGCGCGGCGGTCTACGGCGGGTTCCTGCTCGGCACCGGGAACGCGACGCTCGCGCTGTTCGCTGTCGCGCTGACCGGCACCGGCCTGCTCACCACGGTCGGCGTCATCGTGTCCATGGACTCGTTCGGGCCGGTGACCGACAACGCGCAGGGCATCGCCGAGATGTCCGGTGACATCCACGGTGAGGGCGCTCAGGCGCTCACCCACCTCGACGCGGTCGGCAATACCACCAAGGCGATTACCAAGGGCATTGCGATCGCGACGGCCGTGCTGGCTGCGACCGCGCTGTTCGGCGCATTCCGCACCACGGTCGAGGCCGCGCTTGGCGGCACAGCGAAAACGTTCAGCCTGTCGGTCGACCGTCCCAACGTGCTGGTTGGCGTCATCGTCGGCGCGTCGGTCGTGTTCCTGTTCTCCAGCCTGCTGATCAGGGCAGTGGGCCGGGCGGCCCAGCGTGTCGTGGTGGAGGTGCGGGACCAGTTCCGCACCCATCCCGGGATCATGGACTACACCGAGAAGCCCGAGTACGGGCGGGTGGTGGACATCTGCACCCGCGATTCGCTGCGCGAACTCGTCACCCCGGGCCTGCTGGCGGTGCTGACCCCCATCGCGGTCGGGTTCGCGTTCGGGTACGCGCCGCTCGGCTCGTACCTGGTCGGGGCCATCTCCGCCGGGGTGCTGATGGCGGTCTTCCTGGCCAACTCCGGCGGTGCCTGGGACAACGCCAAGAAGCTGGTCGAGGACGGGCACTACGGCGGCAAGGGCTCCGAGGCTCACGCGGCGACCGTGATCGGTGACACCGTCGGCGACCCGTTCAAGGACACGGCCGGCCCGGCGATCAACCCGCTGATCAAGGTAATGAACCTGGTGTCGCTGCTGGTGGCGGCCAGCGTCGTGAAGTACAGCAACAACCTCGGGCTGCGAACCGGTGTCGCGGTGGGTGCGGTGATCATCGTGGTTGCTGCCATCGTGTACTCCAAGCGGCAGACCACCAGCCTGTCGGCGAGCGGGTCTGGCGACGGGGCGGCCATCGCCGGCGCGCGGGGTCCGGACGGGACGCAGGCGGCTGTCGAGGCGCCCGCAGCGTCGGCTGAGGCGCCGGAGGCGAAGACCGGCTCCCCGTCGGGGCAGGCGTCGCAGACCAAGGGCTGACCAGGGTCCGGGGTTGCGGCGGCAGCTGATCAGTGCATACCGCCGCCCCTGGGCCTCCGGCCGGGGCTTCCCCGGCCGGAGGCCAGAGTGGCCGGCGGTCCCACGACGCCAGACAGCAATCCGCTGCCGCTGTGGCAGCAGCGGCGGGCAGTGCCTCGCTGTCACGGCCGGCCAGGGAAGGGGGCGCCGTGAGTGAGACGGCAGGGCACACGCTGGCGGTGCTCCGGCATGCCAAGGCGGTGCACGATCCCGGTCTCGATGATGAGGACCGGGCGCTGACCAAACGCGGCGTGCGCGACGCGGCGGCGGCCGGCGGCTGGCTGCGCGAGGCAGATCTGATTCCCGATCTTGTGCTGTGCTCGACGGCCCTGCGTACCCGCCAGACCTGGGAGCAGGTCAGTGCCGCACTGGGGCCGGCCGGGGCACAGGCCGCGGTGAACTTCGAGTCACGCCTCTATTACACCGGTGGTACCGGGCTGCTGGATCTCATCAGGGAGATCCCGGAAGAGGCGGGGACGGTCCTGATGGTGGGCCACAATCCGGCCTTCCATCAGCTTGTCGTTGACCTCACCGGGCAGCACGAGCCCGCCTTCCCGACCGCGGCCCTGGCCGAAATCCAGATCCGGGGGCCGTGGCGCGACACCTGCCCCGGCAGCGGCGACCTCATCCGCTTCTGGATGCCACGTCCTCCGGTCTGAAGGCGCTGGCACCTCCGGCAAGGTTCGGAACGCGGGGCCAGGACGGCCAGTATGGGCATCGGGCCAATGAATGGGAGGGCTTCCGGCCAGGCCCTGTTGGACCAGAGCCGTCACCCTGGTACGGCAGTCTCCATTCGTACGGCAGTCTCCATTCGCTGGCTGACCTGGGCGTTTGTGGCGACCGGGGCGAAGTGGGTGCGCTGGTGGTACCAGGCTGAGAGGGCCTGGTGGCGGGTAAGCGAGCAGTCGCCCGGTCTCCGGAATGGTGAGCGGGATCTTTCCGGGTCGGGCGGGCCGGGGCGGCTGCGCCGTGCAGTGCCCCGCATACGTGCAGATGCGCGTGAGACGGAGACCAGGCAACCAGACAACCCGTTCACGCACACTCGCACGCAGGCTGAGTACACGAAGGCCGCTTGGAACCCGCAGCGGGCGCGTTTCGTCCAAGGGGCGTGAGAGTCTCCCTGATCGGCCTGCCCGTGGCCGCTGTGTGCCTGGCCGGGTTCACCGCGGCGTGCTCAGGGCACAATCCCGCCGATGGCACCCTTATTGGTCACCTGTATGGCGTTGGCGGGCCGGCACCGGGCTTGCCGCGGCCATGGCCGGGGACCGTGACCGTGACCGGCCCCGGCGTTCACCGTGACGTTCCCGTCGGCGTCGACGGCAGCTACTCGGTCACGGTCCCGGCAGGCAGGTACACCATCACGGGACACAGCCCGCTCTACGGCAGCGGCACCTACCTGTGCCGGGCAACGGAGGTAGCGACGGTGACCAGCGGGCACACCACCAAAGCAGACGTCTTGTGCCAGATGGCGTAACGCTTGTGACCCGGCATACGAAGGACGCTTGGCGATCCGGCAGATCAAGCGCCCGCTCGCGGCGCTGCTCACGCCGCCAGGTCGCCCAGTGCTCGGCGAGGCCGGGCCGGGCAGGCTGCGTGGTGAGCAGGCGGGTGGTCTCGGGAACGGTCAGCGGGATCATCCCAGGGTCATCGGGCGGCGGCCCCTGACCTGGCAGCCGCAGCCGCCTTCGGTCTTGTTGTCGTCACACACGCATGATCGACAGGCCGCTGCGCCTTGTCCAACAGACAGCCTCACCATGCCCCACCGCAGGTCAAACCCCGAATGGAGACTGCCGTACCAGATGACGTTGCAAGTCCGTCAAGTTATCGAGCACCATCGGAACTCGGGCACAATGTGTGATCCTGCCCCAGGGGCCTCGTCGTATCCAAATGGCCCGCAGTCCCATCTTCATAGCGGGATGAATGTCATTGTCGAGGCGGTCGCCCACATAGGCAATCTCTTCAGGGGACAGGCGTGACTCTTCGATTATCCGGTCGAAGAACGCCGGTGAAGGCTTGGCGACACCCCACTCTTCCGACATACCGATAGCGTCGGCTGGCAGTCCTAGCTTGCGCACGAGTTCACCGGCGTGAACAGTTTGGTTCCCGGCGATTCCGATGTAGTATCCGGCCTCCTTGAGATTGCTCAGGCACGGTCGTGCATCCGGATACAGGTCTTCGGCGGCCAGGCACTCACCTAGCCCTGATGCGATCCGCTTCCGGCGCTCTTCCGCCAAGTCGAAACCGGGCATGAAGTGCTCCAGTGCACCTGTGAAATCACCGCCCCGGGCAACCACGGCTCCAAAAACCGCCGAAAATGTGTGGCGTGGCACGCCCAGCCAGTCCGCCCAGACGCCATATTCACGAGTCTCGTCGATCAGTGTCTCACCGATGTCGAACCAGACAGCACGGATGGTCATGACGCCTTCCTCAGGAGGTCGATACGCGGTCGCCAGGTTGCACAAACCCGATGGCTGCGCCGCGTGGGCGGTGCGCACGTTGGAGCAATCTAGATCCCCTCAGAGGGTCTCTTGTCTGGCGGGCAGACGGCGGTGGACCGATGCGGGTCGGCTTGGGTGGGACTAGCGACGTGAGTTCATGCTACGGGCACTCGATGGGCCGGTGCCCAGCGCGCAGGGCCGGCCTGTGATGCCCCGGTGGCGATGCGGGCGGCATGCTGCCAGTGGTGGCTACCGGCATCTCCGGTGTGCCCGGCCGGGCCACTCGCCGATCACCGCCCGGAGCGGGTCAGGGGTAACATAGCGCTGGAAAGGTGCGTGTCTGGCTGGAATTACCCAGGCATCCTGGGGGGGCGGCAAGGGTGAAGAAACTGATGCGCATGCGGCGGCTAAAGCGCTCGCTGCCCTTTCTTGCCTGCCTCGTGGGTGCTGCGCTCTTCATCCTTGGAATCAATCGTGGATGGTGGGCCCACGTCTGGAAAGACCTTGGCTCATCGCAATGGGTAACCCTCAGCCAGTTCGCAGGAGCTCTATTGGGCGCCCTGCTGACGGTGGCAGGGACGGTTTGGGTGGCACGCCGGGCGAGTACCCCGCTTCCCGGCCTGCCCCAAGCCCACGCCGGTCAGCAGGACGCGAGGGCACCCTATCCAGGCCTGGAGGCCTTCACTGCCGCAGATATCGATGTCTTCTTTGGCCGCAGTCCCGAGACGAATCAGCTCCTGGACCGCCTTCAGCCTACCCTGCCCGGCGCGACAAACCGGTTTGTCACTATCATCGGAAACTCGGGCAGCGGTAAGTCCTCCCTGGTCCAAGCCGGGCTGGCATCTCGCCTTGTTCGCCACCGGAAACCCTGGCTCGTCCTGCCCGTCATGGTGCCTGGTGAAAATCCGCTGGAAAGCCTGGGAGCCTGTCTCGCGTCATTGGTCCCGCGGAACCAGGAGTCAATTACTGCCGAGCTGAAAGGGGAAGGGCACAGGGCGCTGGTCCGCATTATCGCCGAGACCCGTGCGCTTGAGGGTACCCAGGCGGCGTCGACCCTCCTCATAGTGGACCAGGTCGAGGAGTTGCTGACTCTGGCGGGGCGCGAGCCGCGGAATCACTTTCTGGATATCTTGTCCCGCGCGATCGAGCTGGATCCGCATTTGTGGATTGTCGCTACAATGAGATCGGAGTTCCTGTCGGGTTTCCTCGATGCGGGGTTTGCTGGCTTGTTCAGGAATCCGGTCATGCTCGGCCCCCTCAGCCGCGATTCACTGCTGGATGTGGTGCAGCTACCTGCTCGGCAGGTGGGCGTCCGGTTCGAGCCGGAGAGCCTGGTCCAGACACTGGCCGATGACACCGGGGGCGGAGACGCACTCCCGCTCCTCGCATATACCATGCAACGGCTGTACCTTGACTCTGGGCCCAGTCGCATTATCACGGCAGCCGCCTACCGGGCATTGGGGGGCGTGGCAGGAGCAATAGCAAGTCAAGCTGATAAAGTAACTGCTGAGCTTAAGCACCAGGACCCGCAGGCCCCGGTGGTATCAGCCTTGCTCCAGCTCGTAACACTGGACGGAACGGAACCTACGCGGCGTCGTGTCCCGCGTACCGCACTGTCGGAGCCTGAGCGAAGAGTCCTCGACGCTTTTGAGGCAGCAAGGTTGATTACTGCCAAGGCCAGTGGCTCCAGCGCCGTTCTGGAAGTGGCTCACGAAGCACTTTTCCGGCAGTGGTCGCCGCTGGCACAGGAAATTCAGTCGCGAGCCGAAGATCTGCAAAGGCGTGCGCAGATAGAACGCTGGGCCGATGAGTGGGAGAGGTCCGGGAGAAAAGATGCCTACCTCCTGAAGGATGAGCGCCTCCACATGGCGGAGCAGTGGCTGGGACTGCGCCCGGACGTTGCCATGCACCTGCCCCTGGTTATCGAATTCATCAATCGCTCCAAGCGGTCTGACGCAACCGTGCAGGAGCGACTGTCAGATGCCGTGGCTCGAAGAGCGATCGCGATTGTCGAGCGGGATCCTGAGCAAAGCTTGCTGCTGGCACTCAGTGCCATCGAGGAATGTACTCCCACCCCGATGGCACATCGCGCACTCCTTGCCGCCCTTTCCGTTACCCAGTGCTCGGCCCTGCTAGCGGGCCATGGCGATGTGGTTCGGGACGCTGACTGGTCGGCGGATGGCCTGCGCCTGGCGACCGCCTGCGACGACGGGATCCTGAGAGTCTGGGCCAGGGATAGATGGCGGCTTGAGCACAGTATTGCGGCACACTCAGAGGCAATCCGGCGGCTCGCGTGGTCACCAGGAAATGAGTTCATCGCAACGGGGTCCGAGGACCGGGCCGCGAAGATCTGGGACGCGAAGTCGGGGAGACTGGAGCAGGTCCTTCAGGGTCACGAGGGTGCCGTCCGGGGGCTGGCCTGGTCGCTTGACGGTGCCTATCTAGCGACCGCCTCGGATGACGGCACTGCAAGGATCTGGGATGCCAAGCGGGGCACAGTGTCGATGACCCTCGCCGGGCATACCGACATGGTCATGGACGTCAGGTGGTCACCTGATGGTGAGACGGTTGCCTCGGGCTCCCGTGACCGGACGGTCAGGCTATGGGACGCGCGCACCGGACGGCCCCTGCAGACATTCCGTGGTCACCACGACGCCGTTCGGGCACTGTCATGGGCACCGGACGGCAGTCGGCTGGCATCAGCATCACGAGATCGGACCGTACGCCTGTGGAACGTGGGCGAGGCTGCAACGGAAATGACTCTCCACGGCCACGACGATGGGGTGAGGAGCGTTAGCTGGTCACCCGATGGGCGCGTAATCGCGACGGCATCGGATGACCGGACTGCGAGACTCTGGGATGCGAGCACAGGCCTTTCACTATCCGTCATGCTGGGACATTCGGATATCGTAAGGTGCGTGACGTGGTCTCCCGAGGGACAGCACATAGCAAGCACTTCAAGCGATCACGTAGCCAGGATATGGGAGGCGCGTGGCGGCGGCGGCGCCTCCTGGAACCCGCGAGCGAAGGAAACCGGCCCGCCGCTGCTCGAGCGGCAGCTGGCGCTGTTCTGAACACTAGCAGGCTGCTGAAAAACAGCCACTTTCGTTGACCTTTCCCCTCCTCGTATCAAGTAATCGGGAGTGAGGTCTGTTGGTTTCTCTGTGTCCGCTGGCTTCCAAAC
>OFHG01000719.1_pt1 | contig 12691 bp, 13 predicted proteins | sample 1521931 | NCBI WGS metagenome assembly OFHG01 (sample SAMEA2468438, study PRJEB22500) | soil metagenome | biome: Glassland; feature: Farmland; material: Clay | place: Australia | collected 2013-01-31 | depth 0.55 m
ACGACCGGCCGCCCCGCCCCGCCGGCCGGTCCGGCATCCACGCCATCACCCGCTCCCCGACCGAAGGGGTGCGCACCAAGATCGCCGGCACCATCAACTGCCTGCCGGCGCAGCCGAGCGCGGCCGACCTGTCGGAAAGCTTCGCCACGCTCGCCGCCGAAGAGGCCATCGCCGAAGCCGGCATCGGTTCGAGCGGCGATTTCCCCGGGCCACTGTTTCTGGCGGTGCCGCCGATCGCGATCGAATGGCCGCAGCGGCTCGCGCTCGGCGCCAACTCGGGCGCCAACTACAGCATCTTCACCGGGCACTCGAAGGGTGACCGCGAGTATGCGGGCGATGACGCCGGCCTGATGCGGTATAAGACGACCGCCAGCAACGGGGCGGCAACCGCTGCCCTGGCCGAGAGCGCGCAGCTGACCTCGAGCTGGGGTACGGGCTCGCTGTAATTGGCAATGGCTGATATCGGCACGGCAGAAAGGGAGGGGTTATGCCCCTCCCTTTTCCGATATGCGCGGGGCCTCACGCGCATCGGGCCGGCGGTCGCAGTCCCCATCACCTATTCTTCAGACATCGGCGCCATCCAGTAAGCGATGGGCGGGAGCGTGAAGCCGAGCCCCCTGGTCTGGCTGCCATTTCTCCTGGCACCGCTGTTCTGGCCGGGCATCTTCATGGCCGAAACCGCCGTGGATCTGATGGCGCTGGCCACGGCGCTGTTCGCCGCCGCCCTGATGTGGGATTGCCGCGGCCGCCCCCTCTCCGCGCCCTGGGCCTGGGCCTTTCTGCTGCTCATCCTGATCCCGGCATCGGTGCATCTCGTGGCCGGGGATCTGCACAGCCCCTGGTACGCCTGGCGGCAGACGATGTATATCACCGCTGCCTGGCTGGTGTTCGTCATGGCGCGCGCCCGTGCCGCCGACCTGATTGCCTCTGAACGCTTCTGCTGGCTTCTGACCGCCATCGCCTATGTCTATGTGGGCTATGCCCTGGTCCAGGCCTATGACCTGCGCTTCTTCGCCGCCGGCGCGGCCGGGCGGTTGTTCCCCGTCTGGTCGAATGCGACCGCGCGTTTCCCCGGGCCGCTGATGCAGGCCAACTGGCAGGGCATGTTCATGGCCCTCGTCGTCTGTACCCAGTACTTCCAGGGCATGCGCGAGCCCGCGCGGCTGCGCCTGTGGGCATCGCTGTCCGTGGTGCCGTTGATGGGCCTGCTGCTGACCTCGAGCCGCAGCTCGCTGCTTGCCGTCATCTTGGGGCTTGGCTGCCTGCTGTGGCTGGCCCGGGAGCGCCGGAGGCTGGCCATCGCCATCGGCATCGCCTTCACCCTGGCCGCCGTCCTGGCCGCCGCCGTCAATGCCAGCACGCCGCAGCTCAGCGCCGGCCAGGCCATGCTGGATCGCATCGAGACCGGGGCCTTCAGCGACCGGCTGCTGATCTGGGACATGTGCCTGCATCTGGGCCTGGCGCATCCCTGGATCGGCCTCGGCTGGGGCAACCTGCCCGCCCATGGCGTCGACGGTACGCTGGCGGCCATGGCCCGGCATCCCGCGTTCGCGCCGATGGGGGCCGCCCTCTCCGGCGGCAGCGCCTGGGCCCACAACCTGCTGCTGCAGGGCTGGGCCGAGGGCGGCATCATGGGATTGCTGGCGGTGCTGCTGCTGTGCGTGGCCGTGCTGCACCGCGCCTATGCGCTGCTCGCCCGCCCGGCCATCGACGGGGCGGCGCTCGGCACCATCCTCGCCGGCATGCTGCTGTTCCACGGCATGATGTCGGTGTCGGTGATGCAGCCGTACTTCATGGCCCTGCTCGCCCTGTCTCTGGCGGCGGCCTTCCCGCAAACGGCTGGCGAGGGGGAGGCGGTGCGGGTCATCGGCATGCTGGGGCTGGTGCCGGCGGCGGCGGTGCTGGGCTTCTGGCTCGTCGTCGTCGGCAAGGGGGTGGCGCTGAAGCAGGCGGAGCAGGCGCCGATCAGCTCCGCGCGCTTCATCACCACCATGGGCCGGGCCATCGACAACCCGTGGACGCATGTCAGCGCCCTGCGCCTGTTCTTCATCAGCCTGCGCCGGCAGGGCGCGCCCGCCGCCGTCTGGGCCGGCAGCCAGCCCTACGGCTGGGCGCTGTGGCATCAGTACCAGTATGCCGGCGGCATGGAGATCATGATGATGATCGCCCGCGGCGCCGGTAACCGTATCGAGGAGGAGCGCTGGGCCCGGCGCTATGCGGCATTGGAGTCGACCAATGCGCGCGCCCTGCGCCTGGTCCGCGATCCCGATTCCCCGCAGGCCATGGGGCTGCTCGGCGCATGGTGAGCCGCCTGCTGCCGGTATGGCTGTTGGCCGCAGCCGTCCTCGCCATCGGCCTCGATGCCCGCCTGCCTGCGCAGCCCACCGCCCGGTCCGGGGTCACGCTGGCGCTGCCTCCGGCTATCGCCGCGCGCCTGACCGCCGGCTACCGCAATATGGTCGCCGTCGTCTCCTGGGTGCGCCTGCTCGACTATTACGGTGGCACGGCGCCGGCACGGCGCGACTACGCCTATATCGCCAGGGATCTGGAAACCATCGTGGCCATGAATCCGCGCGCCGAGGCGGCCTATTATATGGGGGGGGTGGCCGTGCCCTGGGCCACCGGCAATACGCGGCTGTCCCGCCGGCTGCTGACCCAGGCCATGCGCGTGTTTCCCGATGACTGGCAGTGGCCCTACTACATGGGCTTCAATTGCTACTGGTTCGATCATGACCGCATCACGGCCGCGCGCTACCTGACGCGGGCGGCGCAAATCCCCGGCGCCCCACCCATCGTCACCAGCCTGGCGCTGCGCATGCAGGTGGCGGGCCACGACCTGGAAACCGCCCTGGCCGTCATTGATCAGCTGCTGCACCGCAAGCAGGATGCCGCCATGCGGACAACGCTCGAGGCGCAGCGGAAGGCCATCCTGACCGAAGAGGTGCTGCGCCATCTGGATGCAGCGCTGGCGCGCCTGCCCGCGGGTGGCGAGGGGCCGCTCACGCGCCTGGCGCGTTATCATATCCCGATCCCCGCTCGGCTGCCGGACGGGGGACATGTCGCCGTCAATGCGCAGGGGCAGCTGGTCAGCAGCGCCAGTGGCAAGCGCTACCGGCTGTTCACGCGCCCCGGGCACCGGCTGTGAGTCCCGCTGTGAGCCCCACTGTGAGCGATCTGCTGGCCATCGAGAACCTGAGCCTCAGCGTGCGCGCCGGGCACCTGATCCCCAGCCGCAAGCAGGTGCTGCAGGGCGTGTCGTTCGCGGTGCCCCGGGGCACCGCCACCGCCTATCTCGGTCCGAACGGCGCCGGCAAGACCAGCACCTTCCGGGTGCTGACCGGCCTGTGCCGGCGTGAAGCCGGGCGCATCCTCTATGACGGGGTGCCGGTCGCATCACTGCCCCCGGCGCGCATCGGCTTCATGCCCGAACAGCCCTACTTCTACCGCAACCTGACGCCGCTGGAGCTGCTCACCGGCTTCGCCCGCCTGTCCGGGCTTGCCGGCGATATCCGCCGCCGCATCGATGCCTGGGCGGAAAGGCTGGATTTCGCCGCCGTACTGCACCAGCGCCTGGCCTCCTGTTCCAAGGGGCAGGTGCAGCGCGTCGGGCTGGCGCAGGCGCTTATCCACGAGCCGGAATGCATCATCCTCGACGAACCGTTCTCCGGGCTGGACCCGCTGGGGCGGGAATGCGTGCGTCATGCCATCCTCGGCGAGGTCCGGCGCGGTGCCACGCTGTTGTTCTCCTCGCATATCCTCGACGATGCCGAGAGCCTGTGCGAGCACGTGGTGGTGCTGAACCGCGGCGAGGTCGCCTACGCCGGGGACATGCGCAGCCTCCTGGGCGGCCACGGCGGCTGGCAGCTGTGGATCGACTGGCCCGAGGATGTCTTCCCGCCTTGCCCGGGCACGGAAGTGCGGCGCAATGCCGATGGCAGCCTGGAGATCCGGGCCGACAGCGAACAAGTGCGGGACGCGGTGTTGCGCCGGGTGCTGGCCTGCCCCGCGGCCAGGGTCATCGCCGTTGGTGCGGAGCGGCGCAGCCTGGAGTCGGCCTTCGTCGACCTGCTGAATGGGGCAGCGGCGTGAACGGCATCATGCAACTGGCGCGCCTGAGCTTCATCGAGGCGGTGCGCAACCGCATCGCCTACGGCGTGCTCGTCTTCCTGGCCGTGCTTCTGGCCACGGCGGCGCTGATCTCCAGCGTCACCATGGGCCGGACGCAGATGCTGATCCTCGACCTGGGCTTAAGCGGTATCTCCATCCTCGGCAACCTGATGGCCATGCTGTTCGCCATCCAGAGCCTGCAGCAGGAGCGCGACAGCCGTGCCCTGTATGTGCTGCTGATCCGGCTGCCGCGGCGCTGGCATTATGTGCTGGGCAAGTTTGCGGGCCTGGCGGCGGTGCTGGCGCTGATGATCGCCGTCATGGGGCTGCTGCTGGCGCTCACCGCCTATCCGTTCGGCGCCTTCCACCTGGGCTCGTTCGCCCAGGCCATGCTGGCGACGGTGCTCGAGGCCTGGATGGTCATTGCCGTGGCCATGCTGTTCGCCCAGACCAGCAGCCTGTTTCTGGGCGTGCTGTTGACGCTGGCCGTCGATATCGCCGGCCGTTTCACGGACGTCATGCACCAGTTCGCCGGCCAGCTCCATGCGCAGGCCATGCGGTGGCTGGTCACCGCCATGTACTACGCGCTGCCCAATTTCGCCGCCATCAACCTGCGCGATCAGGCCGGCTATATCCCGGCCTACGATTGGGGACGCATGGCCTCGGTGTGCGCCTATGCGGGGGCCGAGACGGCGCTGCTGCTTCTGTTCGTCATCTGGGTGTTCGGGCGAAAAAACCTCTCTTAGATTTCATCCTCAGGCCTGCTCAAGAGGCCAGCGCGCGCGTGCATCCCAGATCTCGGGGATGGCATGGGTGCGGCGATAGCCGGCATAGGCGATCATGGCGCCGTTGTCGGTGCAGTAGCGCGGGTCGGGCAGGTACACGGCCAGTGCCATGGCCTCGGCCTCGGCGGTCAGCTGCGCGCGCAGCCGGGCATTGGCGGCCACACCGCCGGCCACCACCAGGTGTTGCACCCCTTCCCGGCGGCAGGCGCGCACGGATTTGGTCACCAGCACGTCGACGATGGCCGCCTCCACCGCCGCCGCCAGGTCGTGCCGCCATTGCCTGTCCGCCGCACCCTCACAGGAATGGGCGGCGAGCATCACGGCCGTCTTCAGCCCCGAGAAGCTGAAATCCAGGTTGTCGTGCTTGAGCATCGGCCGTGGCAGCGCGAAGCGCCGGGCATCGCCGTCCGCCGCCAGGCGGGCGATCTCGGGCCCGCCGGGATAGGGGAGCCCCAGCAGGCGCGCGGACTTGTCGAAGCATTCCCCGGCCGCATCGTCGATGGTCTGGCCGACGACGGTGTAGCGGCCGATGCCATCCACGCGCACCAGCAGCGTGTGGCCGCCGGACACCAACAGGGACATGAACGGGAAGGGCGGCAGCTGGCCGGTGATGCCCGGGGCCAGCAGATGGCCCTCCATATGATGCACCGGCATCACCGGCAGGCCGGCGGCGTGACCGGCGGCGCGCGCGAAGGCGGTGCCGACCAGCAGCGCCCCCATCAGCCCCGGACCGGCGGTGACGGCGATGCCGGAGAGATCCCGCCAGCCGAGCCCTGCCTCCGCCAAGACCGCGGTCACCAGGCCGGGCAGGGCGGCCAGGTGCTCGCGCGAGGCGACCTCGGGCACGATGCCGCCGAAGCGCGCATGCGTCGGGATCTGGGAGGCGATGTGCTCGGCCAGGATACGCCCCGTGTCCCCCCCTTCAAAGATGGCTACGGCGGTCTCGTCGCAGGAGGTCTCGATACCCAGGATGCGTGTCGGCATCAGTCCTCCCCGTAGCCGCCGCCGCCCGGCGTTTCGATGCGGATGCGATCGCCCGGCTGCAGCTGGGCCTGGCATTTGCCGGGCAGCTGCATCTGCTCACCATTCCGGATCAGGGTATTGCGTCCCGGCATACCCGCGCCGCCACCGGCCAGGCCCCAGGGGCGTGAACTGCGGCGCTCGCTGAGCAGGGAAAGGCTGCAGGGAGCGAGCGCCAGCCATTCGCGCACGATGCCGTCGCCGCCGCGATGGCGGCCCTTGCCGCCGGAATGCGGGCGCAGGCGGTATTGTTCGATGCGCAGCGGGTAATGCATCTCCAGCACCTCGATCGACGTGTTTTTGGTGTTCGTCATATGGCATTGCACGCCGGAAAGCCCGTCGCCCGCCGCATGCGCGCCCATGCCGCCGGCCAGCGTTTCGTAATAGACCCAGGCACGCTCCCCGTTACCGCCGCTGAACACAACATTGTTCATCGTGCCCTGGGCGGCGGCGGGGATGCGGTGTGGCAGCGCCTGGGCCAGGGCGCCGAGCACGGCATCGACGATGCGCTGGCTGGTCTCCACATTGCCGGCGGCGACGGCCGCACCCGGGCGGGCATTGACCAGCGAACCCTCGGGGGCATGCAGCCGGATCGGCCGGAAAATGGCCGAGGTCTGCGGCGTGCCCTCGGGCATCAGGCAGCGGAAGGCGTAATAGACGGCGGCAGCGGTGACGGCCAGCGGGCAGTTCAGCGGCCCGGCGCACTGGTCGGCCGTGCCGGCGAAGTCGACGTCGGCGGCATCGTTTCGGATCGAGAGGCGCACGCGGATCGGCAGCGGCCCCGCCCCCAGGCCGTCGTCCTCGATGGCGTCGGCGAAGGTGTAGTCCCCGTCCGGGATCAGGCCGACGGCCCGGCGGCCATAGCCCTCGGAGGCGGCCAGCAGTTCGGCGAAGGCCCCGTCCGGCAGCGCCAGCGCGGCCAGGCGCCGGGCGCCGGTACGGCAGGCCGACAGCTGTGCGGCCAGATCGCCGGCGCGCTCGCGGGAGCCCCGGGCGCGGGCGAGGAAATCCTCGCGGAATGCCTGCGATTCCTTGCCGGCGGTGAACCAGTGGCGGGGCGGGATCACCAGCCCCTCCTCCTCCAGCCGCGTATGCAGGCCCATGGAGCCGGGGGTGTCGCCGCCGATGTCGGCGTGGTGGGCGCGGGCGGCGGCGAAGCCCAGGTGCCGGTGCCGGTCGAACACCGGTACCACGAGGGTGACATCGGGCAGGTGCGTGCCGCCGAGGAAGGGGTCGTTGAACACCACGGCGTCGCCCGGCTGCCAGGCGAAGCGGCCGACGATGTCCTGCATGGCAAAGGCCATCGATCCCAGGTGCACGGGGATATGCGCGGCCTGGGCCACGAGCGCGCCGTGGCTATCGAACAGGGCGCAGGAGTAGTCCTCCCGGTCCTTGATGTTCGGCGACAGGGCGGTGCGCCGCAGCGCCGCCCCCATCTCCGCGCAGATGCCGGCCAGGCGGTGGGCGAGGATGCTGAGGGCAATGGCGTTCATGGCGCTTGCTCCAGCAGCAGATGCCCCTGGCCCGAGACGGACAGCGTCCAGGCCGGGGCCAGCCAGGTGGTGGCGGTCGGCTCAAGGATGATGGCCGGACCCACCAGGCGCTGTCCGGGTGCCAGCTCCCGGCGCCGGTAATGCGGCACCATGCCCAGCCCGTGTACATGGCTTAGTGCGGCGGGCTCAGGGGTAGTCCCGGATGCCGGCAGGGCCGGCAGGGGCAGGGGTGGCGCGGCGGCGGGGGGGCTGACGCGCAGGGGGGGGAGCTCGATGTCCATGTCCAGGCGGTGGCCGTAGCTGCGGGCGTGCGCCGCTTCGAAGGCGGCGGCAAGCGCCTCCAGCTCCGCCGTCCAGGCAAGGCTCAGCGTCGATCCCTGGCCGGCATAGCGCAGCTCGGCCAGGCGCTGGTGCGTCAAGGCGTGGCCGGCCATGCGCCCGGCATTGTCCGCCTCCAGCCCGGCATACATGCGATCGAGGGCTTCGGCATCGGCGGTGCGGAGGGATGCCGGCCAGCTGCGCGAGGCATCGAGCCGGCGCGGGCTGCACAGCATGCCGAGCGCCGAGAAGGCGCCGCAGGCGACGGGCACGACGACGCGCGTGATGCGCATGCGTTCGGCCAGGGCGCAGGCGTGCAGGCCGCCGGCACCGCCGAAGCCCATGAGCGCGAATTGGGCCGGGTCATGGCCGCGCTGCTCGGAGACGGTGCGGATGGCGCCGGCCATCTTCTCTTCGGCCAGCGCCAGCATGCCCTCGGCCAGCGCCTCGGTGCCGAGATCCAGCGCCTCGGCCATGGTGGCCACGGCGCGTTGCGCCGCCTCGGCGTCCAGGGCCAGATCCCCGCCCAGGCGGGTATCGGCCGGCAGGCGGCCGAGCAAGAGGTTGGCGTCGGTGACGGTGGGGCGCGTACCGCCGCGGCCGTAGCAGGCCGGGCCCGGCATGGCGCCGGCCGATTCGGGGCCGAGCTGCAGGAGGCCTGCGGCATCCGTCCAGGCCAGCGAGCCGCCGCCGGCGCCGATGGTGTGGATGTCCAGCATCGGTACCGCCACCGGCAACCCGGCGAGATGGGCCTCGGTGGTGATCGCCGGCTCGCCGTCGAGCAACGCCACGTCGGTGCTGGTGCCGCCCATGTCGAAACTGATCAGCCGTGAAATGCCCAGCGATGCGCCGATGGCCTGCGCCGCCGCCAGGCCGCCGGCAGGTCCCGAGAGCACCAGGCGCACGGCATGCCGGGCCGCATCCCCGGCCGTCATCAGGCCGCCGGCCGAATGCATCACCAGCATCTCGCGCGATCGCAGATCCTGGCGCAGCTGCGCCAGGTAGCGCGTCACCCTCGGGGCCACATAGGCGTTCAGGAAGGTCGTGGCCGCCCGCTCGTATTCGCGCTGTTCGGGCAGCACATGGGACGACAGCGATACCGGCAGGGTATCGGGCAGGGCATCGGCGATGGCCTGCTCATGGCGCGCATCGAGGAAGGAGAAAAGCAGGCAGACGGCCACGGCCTCGTAATCGGCTGCCTTGTCGCGGATGGCTTCGATGTCCGCCACCGTCAGCTCCGCCAGTATTTGTCCGTCGGCGCCGGTGCGTGCGGATACCCCGAGGCAGTCACGGGCTTCCGGCCAGCGGGCAGTGACGGGCGGGGTCAGATCGTACAGCCGGCCCCGCGCCTGGCGGCCGATGGGTATCAGATCCTCCAGGCCGCGGTTGGTGATGAACAGCGTGCGCACGCCCTTGCGCTCGAGGATGGCGTTGGTGGCCACGGTCGAGCCGTGCACGAGCGAGAACGCGGCCGCATCGAGGCCGAGCTCGGCGATGCCCCGGACGATGGCCTCGGCCGGATTGTCGGGGGTGGACAGCACCTTGTGCAGGCGCAGGCCATGGCCGTCGCTGAGCACGAAATCGGTGAAGGTGCCGCCTGTATCCACGCCGAGCCACATGCGCGCATGTTAGCGCCATGGGGCGCGTTTGCATTCCCTGTGACCTGCGCCACAGGTAGCATGCGCCGCCATATCTAGGCTGGCATGGCCAAGGGGGTATGTATGCGATCGATGCGTTTTCCGGTGTTGGCCATCATGCTGCTGCTCGGTGCCTCGGCGGCCCAGGCGGACGAGACGGTGTCCGTCAAGCTCGGCTACCAGGACATGGCGATCTCCGGCCAGTTCGCCGGCACCGTCGGTGGCGTCGGCAGCACCATCGACGTCAAGAACGACCTGAACTTCAAGCGCAGCGACAATGTCACCGGCGAGCTGGCGCTGCAGCTGGGCGACGAGCGGCTGAGCTTCGGCTACCTGCCGCTGGATTTCAAGGGCAGCGGTACGCTGGCCCGGAACATCAGCTACAACGGCCAGAACTATGCAGCCGGCACGGCGGTGACCAGCCGCATCAAGGCGACGATCTACGATTTCGCCGTCACCCATTACCTGATCAATATGAACGACATGCCGTCGCGCTTCCAGCTCGGCATCGAGCCGGCGCTGAAGATCGTGCACGCCGAGTCCAGTCTGACGGCGGCGGGTGCTACCAATCAGGTTTCCGCCTCGGTGCCGATCCCGACCATGGGCCTGCGCGCCCGCGTGGCACTCGCCGATTTCGTCGGTATCGTCGGCCGCGTCGGCTACATGGCCTATGCGAACAACCATTTCCTCGACGCCGACGGGCAGGTCGAGTTCTCGCCGGTGCCGCTGCTCGGCATCTATGCCGGCTACCGCCGGCTGGACGTCAAGATCGACAATGCCGGGGCCTATGTGAGCCTGCAGATGGCGGGGCCGTATGCCGGTGCCTTCTTCCGCTTCTGATATGCGTCTGCTAAGGTGTTTTGGCGGCCGAATGGCCCGCAGGCAGGAGATGTCGATGCGGCGTAGCATACCGGTGATGGTCCTGGCCCTGATGCTGGCTGCCCCTGCCTGGGCGCAGCCGGGGCCGGCTGCTGCCGGCGATGCGGTGCCGGATGCCATGAAGCGCATGCAGAAGGCCCCGGACATCGATTACGCGCACCTGCGCGATCCGTTCTCCTCCGCCCTCGTCATGTCCAGCGGCCTGGCGCTCAAGGAGCAGCGCCTGCGCAGCGACCATGCGCACGAGGCGCTCGAGGACTTCGACCTGTCGACGCTGAAGCTCGTTGCCGTCTATGCCATGGGCCCCGACCGCGTGGCCATGATCCAGAACGCCGAGGGCAAGGGCTATATCGTTCGCCTCGGCAACTACATGGGCAAGCATGATGGGCGCATCGTCAATATCGGAGCCGATGGCATCGTGCTCGTCGAGCATGTGCTGAACCCGGCCGGCGAGATCGCCCAGCGCCGGGTGACGATGTCGCTGCAAACCGACGCCAAGAACCCGTAAGCCTTGGCGCTTTCGCAGGCCCAGGTCCGCCGTATCTTCGAGCGCCTGCAGGCGGCCGATCCCGAGCCCAGGACCGAGCTCAACTACACCACCCCCTTCGAGCTGCTGGTCGCCGTCATCCTGTCCGCGCAGGCCACCGATGTCGGCGTCAACAAGGCCACCGCCCGTCTGTTCCCCGTCGCCAACACCCCCGAGGCCATCCTGGATCTCGGCGAGGAGGGGCTGAAGCGCTACATCGCCACCATCGGCCTGTTCAACAGCAAGGCCAGGAACATCGTGCGCATGTGCGCCATGCTGCTGGAGCACCATGACGGCGAGGTGCCGCACGACCGCCAGGCCCTGGAGCGCCTGCCCGGGGTCGGGCGCAAGACGGCGAACGTGGTGCTCAACGTCGTGTTCGGCGATGCCACGATCGCCGTGGACACGCATATCTTCCGCGTCGCCAACCGCATCGGCCTGGCACCGGGCAAGACGCCGCTGGCCGTCGAGCAGGGGCTGATGCGCGTGATTCCGAAGCCCTTCCTGCGCCATGCCCACCACTGGCTGGTGCTGCACGGCCGCTATGTGTGCACCGCGCGCAGGCCCCGCTGCCCCGTCTGCCCGATCGCCGATCTCTGCCAGTGGCCGGAGAAGATCTCAGCCTGATCGTTGCAAGGGCTTGAGGTGCGCGCTCAGGCGGATCAGCGGCAGGCCGATCAGCGCCGTCGGATCCTCGCCCTCCATGCGCGCGAACAGGCTGATGCCCAGCCCCTCGGCCTTGAAGGCGCCGGCGCAGCCGAGCGGCTCATCCAGCGCCACATAGGTGCGGATCTCGGCATCCGTGAGCTCCCGGAACACGACGCGAAAGGGCACGCACGCGTAGGCCTCGTGCCCGTCGTCGATCACCGCCAGGCCGGTCAGGAAGGTGGCGGTTCGCCCGGAGAGCATGGCCAGCTGCCGGCAGGCCTGCTCCGCGCCGCCCGGCTTGCCGAGCACATGCGCATCGCAGATCGCAATCTGGTCGGAGGCGACGATCGTCGCTTCGGGATGGCGGGCGGCCACCGCCCTGGCCTTGCCCAGGGTATTGTGCGCCACCAGTGTCTCGGGGGCCATGCTGCCGGGGGCAGCCTCTTCGAAATCCGGGGCCTCGGTGGTGAACGGAAGCTGCAGGCGGGACATGAGTTCCCGGCGATAGGGCGAGGTCGAGGCCAGGATCAGCGGGTTTCGTTTCACCCGAGCAGCCAGGGCCACAGGAACAGTGCCAGCGCCGCCAGCATGTCCCGCCCCCAGGCCGGCCACAGCCACCAGTCGGTGGCGCCGCGCCACAGCCTGCCGGCCGGGCGCAGCGCATGGATGAAGAACAGCACCCCGAGCAGCCAGTGACCGCCGGCACGGCTGCAGGCCCAGGGTCCCCACAGGCCCATGCCGACCAGCCAGGCGGCGACGGCTATGAGCGAGCCGCCGCGATTGGCGTGTGCGGCCAGCAGCGCGTCGCTGGCTACGGCCACAAGCAGCAGCACCAAAGCGGCGAGGCGCCAGTGGCCGGCGATGTCGGCGGCCGGGTTCATGGCCACATCGGTGAGCATCAGCGCCGGCCAGGCCAGCACCGGCAGCAGCAGCACCGCGCTGACCAGCAGGTAGGTGTGCAGCCGCGCGCGCGCGACGGCGGTGGATGCGCTCATGGCCGGATCAGGCGAAGGGGACGAGCATCATGGCATAGCGCACGTTGTCGGTGACATCCTGTGCGGCCTTGCCGGGCGGCCATTTCTGGAAGCGGATGCGCACGGCCACGCGGTTGCCGGAGATGTCCGGGGTGATGCCCTTGGCCACCGTCGCCGTATCCAGGCCAATGACGAGCAGGCCGTAGTTGATGCCCTTGTCCGGCGTGATCTGGTCGCAGCCGGCGACGGCCTCGCGTTCGCTCCAGGCCACGTACTCTGTCTCTTATACACATCTCCGAGTCCC
>OFHG01000721.1_pt1 | contig 12677 bp, 9 predicted proteins | sample 1521931 | NCBI WGS metagenome assembly OFHG01 (sample SAMEA2468438, study PRJEB22500) | soil metagenome | biome: Glassland; feature: Farmland; material: Clay | place: Australia | collected 2013-01-31 | depth 0.55 m
CTCGAGGCGGAGGTCCGCGGCGCGGTCAACGGGTTCCTGGGAGCCCCGGTGGCGAAGGAGTTGCGCGTGCGCGTGGAGCGCGCGTCCGAGCGCGGAGAATATGGCGCGCCGGCGGCGACCGAGTTGCGCCGGGCGGACGATTTTCCCTTTGCGCCCTGCGCCCTTCCGCGCGGGCTCGACGCCGAGACGAAGACGATTCTCGCGCGCTCGTTCAGCAAATACTTTGCGCGCGCGAAAAGGCTGGATTAATGGCTCTGGAAGAAAAGGACGTTCGTTACGTCGCCGCGCTCGCGCACCTGGAACTGGGCGCGGACGAGGTGAAGACGTTTCTGCCCCAGCTCGATTCTATTCTTGAGTATATCCAGAAACTAAACGAACTGGATACGACGCAAGTCGAGCCCATGGCGCAGGTCACCTATCCCTCCCGGGAAAATCCCGCGCTGCGCTCGGACCAGCCGCGCCGCACCTTCGGCCAGGATGAATCCCTGGCCAACGCGCCGGAAGGCGCCGCGGGCTGCTTCAAAGTTCCTCAAGTGATCGAACGCGAGTAGGAAAATCGAAATTAGAAAATGGAAACTGGAAAATAGAAAATCGAAACGTCGGCAGACGCTCCAGGGCGGGGCGGCTTCCTATTTTCCAGTTTCTAATTTCCGGTTTCATAAGTAGAGCCGGCCTTCTCATGGAATTGACTCAGTTAACAATTGATGCGATTCGCGAGGGGCTCGCGGCGCGGAAGTTTTCCGCCGAGGAGTTGGTGCGCGCGCACCAGGGCGCAATCGAGCGCAAGGACAAGGACGTGCGCGCTTACCTCAGCCTTTCGCCTGAGCGCGCGCTCGAGCAGGCGCGAAAGGTTGACCGGCAAATCGCCGCCGGCGAAAAGCTCGGGCCGCTGGCGGGCGTGCCGGTGGCGATCAAGGACGTTCTGCTCACCAGGGGCTTGGCCACGACTTGTGCGTCGAAAATCCTGAAAGGCTACGTGCCGCCCTACGACGCGACGACGGTCGCGCGCCTGGAATCGGCGGGCGCGTGCGTCCTCGGCAAAACCAATTGCGACGAGTTCGCGATGGGCTCGTCCACGGAAAATTCCGGCTACTTCACCACCCACAACCCGCACGCGCTCGACCGCGTGCCGGGCGGCTCAAGCGGCGGCTCAGCCGCGGCGGTGGCGGCGAATATGGCTGTCGCGTCGCTCGGCTCGGACACCGGCGGCTCCATTCGCCAGCCCGCGGCGCTTTGCGGCGTGGTCGGCATGATGGGAACCTACGGGCGCGTGTCGCGCTACGGGCTCGTCGCCTTCGCCTCCTCGCTCGATCACGTGGGGCCGTTCGGCCGCACCGCGCGCGACGTGGCGCAGGTACTGCAAATTATGGCGGGACGCGACCCGCTCGATTCAACCTCCGCCGACGTTCCCGTGCCCGATTACGTCGCCGCGCTCGGCGGTGAGAACGACTTAAAAGGCGTTCGCGTCGGAGTGCCGAAAGAATATTTCGCCGGATTGAATCCGGAAATCGGCGCGAACATCGAAAAGGGAATTGACCTGCTGGTCAAGAACGGCGCCCGGCGCGTGGACATCAGCCTGCCCCATACGGACTATGCCATCGCGTGCTATTACATCATTTGTACGGCCGAGGCGAGCTCGAACCTGGCGCGCTACGACGGCGTGCGCTACGGCTACCGCGCGCCGCAGTACGAGGACCTGCGCGACATGTACCGCAAGACGCGCGACGGGGGTTTCGGCGCCGAAGTCAAGCGGCGCATCATGCTGGGCACCTACGTGCTCAGTTCCGGATATTATGATGCTTATTATTTGAAAGCTCAGAAAGTGCGCACGCTCATCACGCGCGATTATCTGGAGGCCTTCGAGGACGTGGACGTCATCGTCACCCCCACCTCGCCCATCCCCGCCTTCAAGCTGGGCGAGCGCGTGGACGACCCGCTCCAGATGTACCTCGCCGATATCTACACCGTCACCGCTTCGCTCGCCGGCATCCCCGGCATTTCCGTTCCCTGCGGCCGCACCAAGGGCAATCCCGCCAGGAATGAACCGCCCCTCCCGGTTGGCATGCAAATCCTCGCCAAACATTTTGACGAGATGCGGCTCCTCCAGGTCGCTCACGCGTTCGAAATTTCCGGCGGGTTCGACAACCCGTAGATTTCCTCGATTTTCGCGGCCAGCTCAGCGCCGGAAAGGGGCGGCTGGCGCGGCGGGCTCATTTTCTTGAGGACCGCCTTGGTCTGCTTTTCGCGCAGGCGAAGCGCCTGGCTCTGGAGCTCGAGCTTGCGCCGCTCCCGCTGCTCTTTATAAAGATCGAGGATGTCTGCTTCGCCTAGTTTGGCCCGGTCCTTGAAGATCTGTTGCGCCAGCATCAGCTCCGCGATCTGTGCGGCGTCAAGCGCGGGATCGGCCTTCATTTCTTCGAGCAGCGCGCGCGCCTGCGCATGCGCCTGGCGGTAGGCCTCCGCTGCCGCGAATTCCTCCGGCTGAATGCGGCTGCGAAAGTAGGTGGAAAGCGATTGGTGCGACAGCCGGGCGCCGAAGCGCTTATACACCCGCCGCGCGATCTCGCCCTGACGAACTCGCCGGCGGAGCAGGTTCTCGACCAGGGCGCGCAGGCCGGGGTGGCGCGCTTCGAGTTGGTCCACGCGGGAGTTGGACCGGTAAACATACGGGCGGCGTTTTATTTGTCTCTTCGGTTTCGCCTCGCTTTCGTTCTGGTTTGCTCGTGCGGCGCGCCGGCTCATAGCGCCACCCCCGGGTCTTCAGGAATCCGTCCGTCGGCCAAATCCACGGCTTTGGGAGTGGCGCGGACCGTCGTCATTTCGAGACCGGCACGCGCGGCGCGGAGTTGCCTGGTTTCGATATACCCCGCACGTGACAGGTAATTGAGATGGAACTGCAAATCGTCGTCCGAAACCGGGTAGCCCGCGCGGCGCAGGAACTGCAAGCGTAGCTCGCTCGACGGCATCCATTCGAGCTGCCACTCGACCAGAATGCGCACGATCAGCCCGCGCTGCGCCTCCTGCTGGATTTGCTTGCCCAGGTTCTTCATGTCCTCGTCTCCTGTTTGGACGCGCCCGTAGGCCGCGGTCCGTGGGAACCCGCCTGCCCGCGTAGCGTTGTAGGCTAGCCTAGCACACGAAAATGACACGGTGGACACCCGTGATACGGCTGACACAAATTATTCTAGTTGGTTGAAAACAAAGGGGATGGCTCGGCGTCCGGCGGCCGTTTCGGGTCGAAAGCCGGCGGATCTGACGTCTTCGCCCGATAGGCAATGTCACTGCGCGGACGCTGATGCAGAAAGGGCCGCAGGGTCTCAAAAACCGTGACTCTTCGCTGCCTAGTCCTTGCAACCGCTCTTCGGCTGAGCGAGTCTTGTTTAGCCGCACGCCTCCAGGCGCGCGATCCACCCGTCGAAATGGCGACATTGGGCGCGGAGCGTCTACAAGCCAATCTGCCTTGCGATCAACGGACCGGCCAATGGTTTCACGTACCCTGGCAGCACATTGCGGATCCGCTTTGAAGGGGATGTATTATCCCCTTCATCAATGTGCTCCGGTGTCTGGAATTGGTTTCGAATGCCCTCTAAGTCGACAAGTTCTGTGCCTATACTTGGAAACGCAAACGAGAAGTCTTGCGGGCGGGAGAAGAGAAGAGCTTCAAATTCGTGAAGTTGAATGTATGGCACAAAACGTGGATGGTTTAGGTCTGAGCCGAACCGTGCCTCAAGAAATTCTACCTTCTCGATCGGGTCGGCAACCTGACGAGACTCAGCAATGCCTGGAAAGTCTGACGGCAAATGGTAGAGGTCCACCATCGTCGTGAACCATGAGTCCAGACGGCTGTCTTGCTTCATCCAGAGGTCAAGGTCTTTTCGCAGATGTCGAAACAGAAGCAGGCCCCCACGATAAACCCTTGCGCCTCTCCTCCCTGTTGTTACCTGGTGGGCATCGCAGAAGATTCCTTGTGGGGCCAACTCAGGAGTAAGCAAGTCGCGAACAAAAGTCTCTTCAGTTTGACCCTCGACTACGAAATGCAACCGCATTACAGTGAGGGCCTCCCACCGATGACATTCTTCTCCCACAGTTCAGAGAGCGTGTATTCCTCAAGCCAAAAATGCAGTTCGGCTTCTGTGTATCGTCGAAACGTCGACTCGCGCCGGGTCCGATCTACTTCGACGGTTTCTTGGGCGGGGAAGCGATCAGTGGTAATAGACAGGGTGCGGGTCCGATCCACCACCACGATGTCTTCGGGAGTGAAGCGATCGATCAAAGAAACGGACTGGGTGGCGAGAATCACCTGAGAATGCTGGGAGGCAGCCCGTATCAGCCCGGCGAGAACTTCGATGGCGTAGGGATGCAGACCTAGTTCTGGCTCGTCTAGAATCACGACATCGGGAAGGTCGAATTCGGGCTGCTGAAAGAGCGCCACGAGGGCCAGAATTCTCAGCATGCCGTCTGCGGCTTGACTGGCCGTGAATATCCGATCACTTCCCCTTTCACGCCACGCAAGCAGCAATTTTCCGAATGCTGGTTTAAGCTCAAAGTCCGCGAAAAACGGTAGTATCAGCCGGATGGTTTCTAAAATCCTTGCGTAGTACTTAGGGTGCTGTTGTTGCATCCGGTAAAGAAACGGGGCCAGGTTGCCCGCATCCTCTTTTAGCCACCGACCTTCGTCTGTACTCCATTTCTGGCGGATGCGCGAATCTTCAGAGGTATCATGAAACTGATGGACGATGACGCTTTGGAGCAGAGTCTTTATCGTGCTTGCTATCGGGTTGCCGTCCTCCGCCGACTTGATCAACTCGGGCTCCCTGTGGCCTACGCCGAGGAGGCTCCATTGTGGGTAGGGTGGCCAGCCTAACTTCGAAAAGCGGAATTTCTCTTCTGTGTATACCAATGTATCCGCTGCTGCATAGGCCAATCGGAAGGAATAGTCATTTTCACCAGCATCTGTAGCCAAGACCAGATGAGCTTCGATGTCCCGCGTTCGCTCTGGGCCGTCATGTAAGATGGCGCTGGCCCCTCCTGATTTTGCGACGTGCTCTTGCAATTGGCCGGGGGGGACCAGAGCCCAGCTCAGTAGCCGGAAAAAAGAGATGAAATTCGACTTCCCAGCCCCGTTTGGCCCGATGAGCACGGTGATCGCGCCGGGCTGAAAGTCCTCGAGTTCTCTTATGGTTTTAAAGCCACGCAGCGTGATACTTTTTAGGCGTTGCGCCATCCTGGTTTCTCTCCTTACGTTCCGGTTTCAGCCTACGCGCGTGTCGCGCTGAGTCATCTGCGCTCCATCTTAACTCCCCCATCAGCGAAACTCCACTAGCAAGGCGCATCAGCGGCGACGCATTTTGTCGACGGGCTTGCGCGGTCACGTAGCGCTGGCCCCGGAGCGCGGAGTCCTGCAGCGAGCGAATCCAGGCGCCCAGTTGCTTCGAGACGCTCTCCGCCTTGGATTTCAGATTCAAGATGCCAGATTCAAGATCGCCGAAGGCCGCGATGCGCTGAAGAAGGCAGAGCATCGAGCGCACTTCGCCGGCGGAGCTGCGGGCAATATACAAAAAGGCGAGCAGTTCCTGGTTGGTTCCCCTTTCGAAACCCTCCGCGATATTGTTCGAGATGGAAACGGCCGCTCGTTCGAGTTGGTCGCGCAGGCTGCGCTGCCGCCGGAAGTACGGTTTCTCCGTGAGGGCATAGACCTCGACGGCAAGCGACAGGCTGGCCTGCCAAACGGGAAGCTGCTCAAAGCGGCCGTGCTTCATCCTTCACTCGCCTTTCCATCGTCCTTCGCTTGCCCTTCGCTTGCATGTGGCCGAGTTCCCAGTTTGGAATTATAGCCGCGGCTCGCTTGAATCTGGAATCTTGAATTTGGAATTTTGAATTTCAGATCTTCGACACCCAAGAGTAGCGCTGACATCGCATTTTGACGCCGGCGCAGAGGCATGGCGACCCGCGCCCTAGTGGCTTGGGCCGCCGGAGCGCCCCGCGGGACGTAGAGACGTTCCGGCGGAACGTCTTCTTCGAGAGACGCCTCACCGAGGCGTCTCTACTAACTCTTGAAGAGGGAATCGAATTTCTTCTTGGCGGAGTCGGCGGAGGATGGGGAGCGCTCGCCGCGGGCGAGGAGCACGGGATTGGGAGAGAAATAGTCGCAGTAGTTGGCGGCGTCCTTGTCGCGCACCCATTCGGCCTGAGTTTCGGCGCACTGGTTGTGCTTGGCAGGATCGTAGAAGCGGCAGTTCTTGCAGCAGTGGAGATCGGCGTCGCACTTGATGCAGGTGTCGCGCTTGCCGACGGGGGAGCCGGCGGGGTATTCGATGACTTGACCGCATTTGAAACAACTGAATTGCATCGTCCGTTGTCCGTCGTCCGTTGCCAGGTACCGGAAGCGTCACAGTTCGATCAGCTATGACGGCGGGCATTCGCCGCTTGTCAGTAGCCAGCTATACGGTTTTTCGCAACGGACAACTGACTACTGACCACGGACAGTTTTTATTGCGTTCTCGCTTCGTCCTCGTCGGTGAGGTCGGGGGCGACGGCGGGCGCGCCGGGAAGGGCGGCTTCGCTGGGCTCGACCTCGAGACCCGCTTCGGGTGCCTGCGGCTGGACCTCGGTGAGCAGCCTGAAGTTGCGGTAGAACTCCAGTCCGGTGCCCGCCGGAATCAAGCGGCCCATGATGACGTTTTCCTTGAGGCCGCGCAGGTGGTCCACCGCGCCCTTGATGGAGGCTTCGGTGAGCACGCGCGTGGTCTCCTGGAAGGAGGCGGCGGAGATGAACGAGTCGGTCGAGAGCGACGCCTTGGTGATGCCGAGCAGCAGCGGGCGCCCGGTGGCCGCCTTGCCGCCCTCCTTGGTGATGCGGTCGTTCTCCTCGCGGAAGCGGAACTTGTCCACCTGCTCCTCGAGCAGGAATTCCGTGTCGCCCGGGTCTTCGACTTTCACCCAGCGCATCATCTGGCGGACGATGGTTTCAATGTGCTTGTCGTTGATGTTCACGCCCTGCAGCCGGTAGACCTCCTGAATCTCGTCCACCAGATATTTCTGCAGTTCTTTCTCGCCCAGCACGGCGAGGATGTCGTGCGGGTTGCGCGGGCCGTCCATGAGCGGCTCGCCCGCCTTGACGCGCTCGCCTTCCTGCACCGCGACGTGCACGCCGCGCGGCAGCAGGTATTCCTTGGGCTCGCCGACGTCGGGGACAACGACGATCTTGCGCTGGTTCTTGGTGATGTCGCCGTATTTCACGGCGCCGTCAATTTCGGTGATGACGGCGGTTTCATGCGGGCGCCGCGCTTCGAAAAGTTCCTGCACGCGCGGCAAGCCGCCGGTGATGTCCTTGGTCTTGGTGGTTTCGCGCGGGATCTTGGCGAGCACGTCGCCGGCCGAAACCTCGTCGCCTTCCTGCACCATCAGGTGCGCGCGCGAAGGCATCAGGTACTTGCGCGTGCCCTTCTGCCCGTCGCCCCTGACGACCAGTTGCGGCTGGTGCTTCTCGTCCTGCGCTTCCGTCACCACCCAGCGCGAGAGTCCGGTGACTTCGTCCACCTCTTCGTGCAGCGTCGCTCCCGGTTCCAGGTCCTTGAACTGCACCGTGCCCGGGACTTCGGTGAGGATGGAGAAAGTGTACGGATCCCACTCCACCATGATGTCGCCGATCTTGACCGGCGCGCCGTCGGCGTACTTGATCTTGGCGCCATAAACGACCGCGTGACGCTCGCGCTCGCGGCCCTTCTCGTCCACGATCACCACAAACCCGTTGCGGTTCATCACCACGAAATTGCCTTCGCGGTTCGTGACGGTCTGGAGGTTGAAGAACTTCATAAAGCCGTTGCTGCGAGCTTCCAGGCGCGACTGCTCGCTGACGCGGCTGGCGGCGCCGCCGATGTGGACGGTGCGCATGGTGAGCTGGGTGCCGGGCTCGCCGATGGATTGCGCGGCGATGACGCCCACCGCTTCGCCCATCTCGACCAGGCGGCCGGTGGCGAGGTTGCGCCCGTAGCAGCGCACGCAGATGCCGCGCCGCGATTCGCAGGTGAGGGGCGAGCGGATGCGGACCTTCTCGATGCCCGCCGCCTGAATGGCGTTGGCCAGGTCCTCGTTGATTTCCTGGTTGACGTCCACAATCACGTTGCCTTCGTAGTCTTTGATCTGCTCCAGCGAGAAGCAGCCGACGATGCGGTCGCGCAGCGGCTCGACCACTTCGCCCGCTTCCACGATGGCTTCCACCACGATGCCGTCCACCGTGCCGCAGTCGAATTCGGAAATGATCATGTCCTGCGCCACGTCCACCAGCCGGCGCGTCAGGTAGCCGGAATCGGCGGTCTTGAGCGCGGTATCGGCCAAGCCTTTGCGCGCGCCGTGCGTGGAGATGAAGTACTGCAACACGTTGAGGCCCTCGCGGAAGTTCGCCGTGATGGGCGTCTCGATGATTTCGCCCGAAGGCTTGGCCATGAGGCCGCGCATGCCGGAGAGCTGGCGGATCTGTTGTTTTGATCCGCGCGCGCCGGAATCGGCCATGATGTAAATGGGGTTGAAGTGTTCGCCGCGCTTGTCCTCGGCCTCCATGGCCTGGAACATCTCGTCGGCGACGCGGTCCGTGACGTTCGACCAGATGGCGATCACCTTGTTCTGGCGTTCGCCGTGCGTGATGGCGCCGTCCTGGTACTGCTTCTCGACTTCGATCACTTCTTTTTGCGCATCGTTGACCAGGTCCGCCTTGCTGAGCGGCACCACCATGTCGTCAATGCCGATGGAGATGCCGGCGCGCGTGGCGTAGAGGAAGCCGAGCGCCTTGATTTCGTCGAGCATCTTCACAGTCGTATCGAGGCCGAAGCGCAGGTAGCAGTAGTTGACCAGCGCGCCCAGTCCTTTCTTGCGCAGCAGGCCGTTGACGTAAGGCATTTCGTTGGGCAGATGGTCGTTGAAGATCACGCGGCCCACGGTGGTATTGATGAACTGGTTCTTCACCGTGATGGGCTCGGTGTGGAGCACATCCTGGTCGTCGTAGGCGGTGGCGAGGTCAATCACGCGCCCCGTGTAGCGCAGCCGGATGGGCGTGAGCGTCTCCACCTGCCGTGCTTCGAGCGCCAGCAGCACTTCCTCGGAATTCGCGAAAGCGCGGCCTTCGCCCTGCGTGCCCTTCTTTTCCTTGGTCAGGTAGTAGACTCCGAGCACGATGTCCTGCGAAGGAATCGCCAGCGGCTGGCCGTTGGCGGGCGAAAGGATGTTGCGCGAAGAGAGCATCAGCACCGAGGCTTCGATCTGCGCCTCGGGCGAGAGCGGAATGTGCACGGCCATCTGGTCGCCGTCGAAGTCGGCGTTGAACGCGGTGCAAACCAGCGGGTGAATCTTGATGGCCTTGCCTTCCACCAGCACCGGCTCGAAAGCCTGAATGCCGAGGCGGTGCAGCGTTGGAGCGCGGTTGAGCAGCACCGGATGGTCTTTGATCACGTCTTCCAGGATGTCCCAAACGATGGGCTCCTGACGCTCCACCATTTCCTTGGCGGCCTTGATGGTGGTGCAGTGACCCATCTGTTCCAGGCGGTGATAGATGAACGGCTTGAAAAGTTCGAGCGCCATTTTCTTGGGCAAGCCGCACTGGTGAAGTTTCAGCTCCGGCCCCACGACGATCACGGAGCGGCCGGAATAATCCACGCGCTTGCCGAGCAGGTTCTGGCGGAAGCGGCCCTGCTTGCCCTTCAGGGTGTCGGAGAGCGATTTCAGCGGGCGGTTGTTGGCGCCGCGCAGGATGCGGCCGCGCCGACCGTTGTCGAAGAGCGCGTCCACGGCTTCCTGCAGCATGCGTTTTTCGTTGCGCACGATGACGTCGGGCGCGTGCAGCTCGATCAATTTCTTCAGCCGGTTGTTGCGGTTGATGACGCGGCGATAGAGATCGTTCAGATCGGAAGTGGCGAATCGTCCACCGTCGAGCGGCACCAGCGGCCGCAGCTCGGGCGGAATCACCGGAAGGACGTCCAGGATCATCCACTCCGGCTTGTTGCCGGACTTGCGGAAGGCTTCAACCACCTTCAATCGCTTAGCGTACTTGATGCGCTTCTGCTGCGAGGGATCGCTCTTCATCTTCTCGCGCAGTTCCACCGACAGGTTTTCGATATCAACGCGCTTCAGCAACTCCTTGATGGCTTCGGCGCCCATGCCGGCGCGAAACTTGCCGGAAAATTCCTGCTGCAGTTCACGGTAGCGCTCCTCGTTGAGCAGTTCCTTTTCCTTGACCGGCGCTTCGCCCGGGTCCACGACGACGAAGCTCTCGAAGTAGAGCACGCGCTCCAGGTCGCGCAGCGAAAGGTCAAGCAGGTGTCCGATGCGGCTGGGCAGGCCCTTGAAGAACCACACATGCGAGCAGGGCGAAGCGAGCTCGATGTGGCCCAGGCGCTCGCGCCGCACTTTCGACAGCGTCACTTCCACGCCGCACTTGTCGCAGATCACGCCGCGGTGCTTCATGCGCTTATACTTTCCGCACAAGCACTCCCAGTCGGTGACGGGGCCGAAAATCTTGGCGCAGAAAAGCCCGTCGCGCTCGGGTTTGAACGTCCGGTAGTTAATAGTTTCCGGCTTGGTCACTTCGCCGTGCGACCAGGAGCGGATCTTTTCCGGCGACGCCAGGCTGATGCGAATGGCGTCGAATTCCCCGATCAAGCTGACTCGGTCGTAAGGGCTGCTTCGGAACAATGGACCCTCCTCTTGAAGACCGTATTAATTCGTCGAACTTTTTCAAGCCGCGTGCTGGCCGATTTTCGAGTTTCGAACTTCGAATTTCGAAAATCACTCCTCGGCCACGGGCGCGGGCAACTGCTCCTTGGGCCGCTTGAGCAGTTCCACGTCCAGGCACAAACTCTGCAGTTCGCGCACCAGCACGTTGAAGGACTCGGGCACGCCGGGCTCGATGGCGGCTTCGCCCTTCACAATCGCTTCGTAAATCTTGGCGCGGCCATAGACGTCGTCGGACTTCGCGGTCAGTAGTTCCTGCAGGATGTAAGCCGCGCCGTAGGCTTCCAGCGCCCACACTTCCATTTCTCCGAAGCGCTGACCGCCGAACTGCGCCTTGCCGCCCAGCGGCTGCTGGGTGATCAGCGAGTAGGGGCCGATGGAACGCGCGTGAATCTTGTCGTCCACCAGGTGCGACAGCTTGAGCATGTAGATGTAACCGACTGTCACGGTCTGCTCAAAAGGTTCGCCCGTCATGCCGTCGTGCAGAATGACCTTCCCGGTAAGGGGCAGCCCCGCCTTTTCCAGGTATCCCTTGATCTCGCGCTCAGTGGCCCCGTCGAATACAGGAGTCGAGAATGCAATCCCTTCGGTGAGCGAGCGCGCGTACTCAAGCAACTCTTCGTCGTCCATACTGCCCACGTCGGTACGGCTCGGATCCGAAGAGTCTCGCAACATACTCTTCAGTTCTTTCCTCACAAGGTCCGCGCGTGCTTCCGTCGAGAGCAGGTCGCGAATCTTGCCGCCCAACTCTTTCGCCGCCCAGCCCAGGTGCGTTTCGAGAATCTGCCCGACGTTCATTCGCGAGGGAACGCCGAGCGGGTTCAGAACGATTTCGACCGGCGTGCCGTCGGGAAGGTACGGCATGTCTTCCTCGGGAACGATGGTCGCGATCACGCCCTTGTTGCCGTGCCGGCCGGCCATCTTGTCCCCGACCGACATCTTCCGCTTCATCGCGACGAACACCTTCACCAGTTTGATGACGCCCGGCGGCAGTTCGTCGCCCTTCTTGAGCTTCTCGATCCGCTCCTCGGTGATCTTGCGGAGCACCTCGATCTGCCGCGAGGTCATCTCCTCGATCTCGTCGATCTTCTCGACGAGCAGCGGGTCCTTTTCCGCCAGCCGCAGCCGTTTCAGGTTGCGGGTGGAGATTTTCTCGAGCAGGTCGCGGGTGAGCGCGGTGCCCTTGGTCAGCAGCCGCTTGTTGGTCTTTTCGTCGTGCAGGTCGGCGGCCAGCTTGCGTCCGCCGATCAGCTCGGTCAGGCGCTTGAGCCGCTCGTCGGTGAGAATGCGGATTTCGTCGGAGAGGTTGCGCTCGAGCTTGGCCACCTGCGCCGCCTCGATCGCCTTGTGCCTCTCGTCCTTGTCCGCCCCCTTGCGGCAGAACACCTTCACGTCGACGACGGTGCCCTCGATGCCCGGCGGGCAGTAGAGCGAAGCGTCGCGCACGTCGCCGGCCTTCTCGCCGAAGATCGCCCGCAGCAGCTTCTCCTCGGGGGTGAGCGTCGTCTCGCCCTTCGGCGTCACCTTGCCCACCAGAATTTCGCCCGGCCGCACCGTGGCGCCGATGCGGATGATGCCCGCCTCGTCCAGGTTGCGGAGGAAGCCCTCGCTGATGTTGGGAATGTCGCGGGTCACCTCTTCCGGTCCCAGCTTCGTGTCCCGCGATTCGATCTCGAGTTCCTCGATGTGGACCGAGGTGTAGTAGTCCTCTTTGACGAGCTTCTCGCTGACGACGATCGCGTCCTCGAAGTTGTACCCGCGCCACGGGAGGAACGCCACCAGCACGTTGCGCCCGAGCGCCAGCTCGCCCTTGTCGGTGCACGGCCCGTCGGCCAGCACCTGCCCCTGCCGCACCCGGTCTCCGGCGCGCACCAGCGGCTTCTGGTTCATGCACGTGTTCTGGTTCGAGCGCCGGAACTTGATGAGCTGGTAGATGTCGGCGCCCACTTCGCGGC
>OFHG01000722.1_pt1 | contig 12660 bp, 11 predicted proteins | sample 1521931 | NCBI WGS metagenome assembly OFHG01 (sample SAMEA2468438, study PRJEB22500) | soil metagenome | biome: Glassland; feature: Farmland; material: Clay | place: Australia | collected 2013-01-31 | depth 0.55 m
GGTGGGGTGAATATGGCCGCCGCTCCGGGTGGCCGGTTTTGGTCGGTGTTGGGGCGGCTTTTCGTGTTTGCACTGGAAACACGAAGCAGGCCCCGGTGTGGGTGCGTGAGCACGGTTTCGAATGGTTTTTCCGGCTGGTAAGCGAGCCAAGGAGGCTATGGCGCCGGTATCTGCTTAATGGACCGAGATTCGTTTGGAACGTCGGCCTGGAAATAAGTGGCCTGAAGAAATTTGAATGAGTGCTTGGGGAAGAACTAAGGTCCCAACCAGCAACTGCCCAGTTCAAGTCCTCTTTTGAAGAGCCACCACCGAATACAACCCATTTCACATTGCCAACAGGAGGATGACCATGACGACGGAACACGATATGCACAACCCTGATCGACCCGGTTCCGATGAGTTGATACTTGTCGCGGGTGCTGGGGGATTCATAGGAGGCGCGCTTGCGCGGTATTTTCACGACAAAGGCTGCACTCAGATCAGGGCAGTGGATAAGAAGCCTGTGCACGAATGGTATCAGAGAGTTCCCGGCGTGCAGAATTTGTGCATGGATTTGAGCCGGGAAGAAAACTGCGTGAGAGCGTGCGAAGGAGCCACGGAAGTTTATAACCTGGCCGCGGACATGGGAGGCATGGGTTTCATTGAAAGATTTCGTGTCGAATGCCTGCGCAGCATTCTCATCAACACGCACCTGATCGAGGCTGCCTATCGTGCCGGCGTACAGAAGTATTTCTATTCTTCTTCGGCCTGCGCTTACAACACGAATTTGCAGAAGGATCCCCACCCGCGGCCCCTCAAAGAAACCGACGCTTACCCGGCCATGGCGGAGCGTGGCTATGGATGGGAGAAACTGATATCGGAAATGTTCTGCCAGGAATATTGGGCCGAGCGCGGCTTGAAAACCTTTATCGCGCGTTTTCACAACGTTTATGGTCCGCACGGGACGTGGGACGGAGGCAGGGAGAAGGCTCCCGCGGCCATCTCGCGCAAGGTCCTGGAAGCCAAGTACAGCGGAACCAACACCATCCACATCTGGGGCGATGGCACCCAGGCGCGCAGCTATATGTATATTGATGATTGTATAAAGGGAATTGACCTGATCACCCATTGTGAAGAGCTGGTGGCAACCCCCATCAACTTGGGATCCAGCGAACTTGTCACTGTGGACGAGCTTGTCAGCCTGGTGGAAGAAATTGCGGGGGTCCGGCTCCGGCGCGAGTATGAGCTGGATGCGCCCAAGGGGGTCGCGGGCCGCAACAGCGACAACACCATGATTCAGAGGGTTCTCGGGTGGCAGCCCAATACGCCGCTGCGTGAAGGGATGCTCAGGACCTATTCCTGGATTGAAGAAGAATATCTGAAACGCAACGCCGCCGTGCCGATAAACGGCGAAGGGAAAACACGCCCCCTTTTCTCCTCAGGTGTCTCTCACCGAAACACCGCCGCGGCATCAGCAGGTTCTCCTCGATAAAGGAAGGCGTTCCATTTCCGACATGAGCACTGAGGCAGGGATTTCGCTCGAAAACTTGGCCGAATATCATCGTTCAGGCCCCGAGCCGGAGCCCTGGCGGGTTCAACAGCTAGCCTGCCGTCCATTGATTGTCGGACACTTTGGAGGATGCAACACCGGTGACGAAGCCATGTTAGAAGGTTTCTTGGAGGCTTTAGGTCCCGAAGCTCGACGGTCCGTTTCGGTGGTCGTGAAAAAGGAAAACGGGGCCGAAGGGTTGTTGAGGAGAATAGGCGTCGAGCCGGTTCCCGCCGGGTTCTGGGCTGTCCTTCGCGCTTTGCTGAGGACCGACTCCCTTGTGCTGTGCGGTGGAACCCACTTTCATGATGATTACCACACGCTCCGTTACCTTCGGCACGTCCGCTATATGGCCCGTTACGTCAGTCTATCGATGTTGTCAAAACTCATGCGCAAGCGAGTAACTTGGCTGGGAATGGGTTTCGGGCCGTTCTATCGGCGTCCTACGCGATGGCTCACAAGGTTGGGACTCAGATTCTGTGACCGTGTTTCAGTGCGGGACCTTAGGTCTTTGGAAGAAATCGCAGCATGGATTCCACGCGAGAAACTTGATCTTACGTTTGACCTCGCAGGTCTCCTGGCGCGGAACTTGCGCAGCTGCAAGGTGCGCCCTTCGGCAAAGCCCTTTCGCTGTTCCATCCTGGGAATAAGCGCTACCTCGGTTCGCCAAAACAAAAGCGGCGGGCGGAGAGCGGATGAGATCTTCTGGCGCAAGCTTGCAGGGGCCTTGAACGCGACGATGGAGGAAAACAAGGACCTTCGCGTACGAGTGATAGTTCTACGCGGGGGTAGCCGGGAGAATGACAAAAGCGTCAGCGTTTACCTGCACGACGCCATTTCTTCCGTACATGCGGGACGATCAGAGCTCATTCCCTACGACCCGGACCCGAACACAACCTGGAGGAAGATCGCCGAGTGTAACGCCTTTGTAGCGACACGCTTTCACGCCGGCGTCCTGGCCTACTTGGCAGAATGCCGTCTGTTATTTCTTGCCTATCACCGCAAGGTGCGTGACTTGGCGCGGGAGATCGGACTCGCCGAAGAAGCGTGCCTTGGCATCTCGGAAAATGTGGATGAAGAAGAGCTCGCTCAGCGGTTGCGAGCGTTGACGTCCGGAGATGAGACCTTCCGACCCCGGTTGCCGGTACTTGACGCCACCCGGCGCGCCTCATTGAATATCAGGACTCTCCAGAAGTCGATTTAAGGTGGAACTAATCTCTCCCTTTGTCGGCCCGCCAGTATTCATCCATTAGTTTCCGGATCAAAGGCCCAACATGAAGACGGTTTTGGCGATTGCGCATCACGGGACGTTCGGAGGGCCGCACAATCAACTGCTGCGGCTGAGCGGACCATTACTCGCGCACGGATGGCAGACCGTGGCCGTCCTTCCCGAGGGGCCGGGGAACGCTCGCGAACGGCTGCTCGAGGCCGGAATCAAGGTCATCCAAGTGCCTTTGCACCGACCGCGCAGGAGCCTCGACCCGAGGTTACATTTCAGACTGGCTTGGGATTTCCTGCCGGAGATTCGTAATCTACGGCGGATCATCAAGGAAGAGCAGGCCGACTTGGTTCAGGTTATCGGGACCATGTACCCCCACGGCGCGATAGCCGCTAGACTGGAAAGAATCCCGGTCGTTTGGCAGTTGCTTTCGACTTTCGCTCCCTTTCCCGTCCGGTGCGCCATGATGCCGGCGATCCTGGGCCTCTCAAATGTGGTGATGACGACCGGGCGAGGCGTGGCGAACGCGCATCCCGGCACCTCGCTGCTCGGGAAGCGACTTGTGCCTTTTTTCCCCCCTGTAGACACGAATGAGTTCCGGCCCGATTCTGCTCGTGGCATCAAGGCGCGCGAGGAGTTCCAAGTTCCCAAGGGCGCATTACTGGTCGGAACAGTGGGAAACTTCAACCGGCAAAAAGGGCACGATATCCTGGTTCATGCTGCTTCTCAGGTATGTCAAAAACTTCCAGGTGCATATTTCCGTATCCTCGGAGAAGAAACCAGGAGTCAGGCATCTTTTTACAATGAAAAAGTAATGGCCGCCGCGAACCAACTTGGACTGCTCAAGGACGGCCGCTTGAAGTTCATTGAGCCCGGAAGCCGCATCGCTGAGCTGCTTCCGGCTTTCGACTTGTTCGTGATGACTTCTCGAGCCGAAGGAGTGCCGACCTCCATCCTGGAGGCAATGGCATGTGGCCTTCCCGTCGTCGCTACACGGGTTGGAGCAGTCGGCGAAGTCGTGGAAGAAGGGGAGACAGGCTGCCTGATACCGCCCCACAACAGCAGAGCGGCAGCGCGCGCCATTCTCGCCTTGTTACGGAACTCCCAGGCGAGGTGGCGCTATGGAATACGCGCCCGGCTCGCCGCCGTTGAACGCTATGACACGACGGCCTGTGTCCAAACACACTTGCACGCTTACGAATTGGCGCTGGCGAGAAAGTCCGCCAGCAAGGAATGCAATCCTTCGGCAGCTGCGTCTCTGTTGACGCGAGAAGAACCTTAAACGCCAAGCTGTGGCCCAGCAATCGATGATTCTCGAGCGCGCTTACTTGTCGATGACCTGACCATGGCGCGGAGCTGGCCTTTCCAAGATCCGTTCCAAGATAGGGGGAGGATTGAACACCCCGAAATCTGAGGACTTGATCACGGCAGAAAGCTCTCCCGCGCGCTCAACAGGAGAGGATCATGCCGAAAAACTTCGCAGGGTTGTGTCCACCAAAATTGTCACTACAAGTTGGGATGACGGCTCGCCCTTTGACCTTGGCGTCGCAGAACTTCTCGCCGAGCGGAAGCTGTCCGGGACATTCTACGTTCCGGTCAAGGGACATTACAGAACTCGCCGCATGGGCCGTGAAGAAATGCGCCTGCTCGACCGGCAGGGATTCGAGATCGGCGCGCACGGAGTTTCACACCCGAATCTCGCACAGTGCGAGCCACAGCGTTTGGCGTCCGAAGTGGAAGTCTCGAAAAAACGCTTGGAAGACGACTTAGGAAAAGAAGTGGTGATGTTCGCCTACCCGCGAGGCCGGTATAACAACCACGTCATTGCCGCGGTCAAGCAAGCGGGATTTGCAGGCGCCCGCACCACAGCCATGCTGGCTTGCGAGCTCACCTTCGATCCCTTTCGCATGCCAACCTCCCTCCATGCGTTTCCCCATTTGAGGCGAGATTACATGCGCAACCTGGCAAGGGTCCTTGGTTGGAGGCGCACATGGGTATATGTCACGCATCTCCGCTGCGCCAGCAATTGGACGATCCTGGCCAAGTTCCTGTTTGACTCGGTGCTTCGAGACGGCGGCATATGGCACATTTATGGACATTCCTGGGAGATTGAGGAGTCGAATCTGTGGGCCGACCTCCGGGAGGTCTTGGACTACATCTCAAATCGGCCGGGCGTCCTCTACCTACCCAATAGCGCTGTCGTAGATCTTGGCAAGGGCAAATTCGATGCCGCCTCGGTGACTCCGGCATGAAGATTCTTCTTGTTCACAACTCTTATCAGCAGCCGGGTGGAGAAGACCGGGTCTACGCTCTGGAACGTCAGCTTCTAGAATCCCAAGGTCATGAGGTGATAACCTACCATCGCACGAACAGTGAACTGAACGGCTATTCGGCTCTTCAACGACTACTTGCGGCTCCCAAAGTGGTGTGGGCGAAGGACACCCACCAACAGCTTTCGCAACTGCTTCAGCGCGAGAAGCCCCAGCTTGTCCATGTTCACAATACTTTTCTGCAGATCTCGGCTTCCATTTTTGACGCCTGCCGGGAGGAAGGTGTCCCTGTAGTTCAGACTCTCCACAACTTCCGGCTGATGTGTCCGGCGGCAAACTTCTTTCGGGATGGCAAAATCTGTGAGGATTGCCGGGAGTATTCACTTTGGCGCAGTGTGCGGCATGCCTGTTATCGCGACTCCAGCGTTGCCACGGCTTTAGTTGCCATTATGCTAGTCGCCAACCGCAGGCACGGGATTTGGAATAACAGCGTCGCAAACTTCATTGCACTTACCGAATTCTCGCGAAAGAAATTCGCTGAGGGAGGACTTCCCGTCGAGAAGATCGTAGTCAAGCCGAATTTTGTCTCCCCCGACCCCGGCGAAAAAGATGAGATAGGGGAAGGTGCAGTCTATGTCGGACGCCTCTCACCCGAGAAGGGTTTGGTGACGTTGCTCCAAGCATGGAGACGGCTTCGCTCGCCAGTACCCTTGTGGATTGTGGGTGATGGTCCCTTGCGTGGCAAACTGGAACAAATGGCGTTGGAGTTGAATTTGCCACAGGTGACTTTCATGGGGCGCGTCAGCCCGAAAGAAGCTCAATCGGCGATCAAGTGTGCGCAGGTGCTGATTTTGCCCAGCCAGTGTTACGAAAATTTCCCCCTGACGATTATCGAAGCGCTCGCCTGCGGCACGCCGGTTATCTGCTCGCGGCTCGGTGCCATGCAAGAAATCGTTACTGACCGCGAGACCGGCCTCCACTTCACTGCTGGAGACCCCGAAGATTTAGCAGAGAAGGTCGAGTGGACTTGGAGCCATCCTCGAGAAACCCGAGACATGGGCAAGGCGGCCCGTAGGGCATATGAACGGAGGTACACCGCACCAATCAACTACGCGAGTCTTATGGACATCTATCGTCGGGCCATGTCTGCCTCCTCCTGACTAAAGGATGTGCTGCGGCAAGCGCGACGCGCCGCGCGCCGAGTGTTCCAGGCGCGTTGACACGGGCACGAAATGCGCGCGCCACTGCATCGCTCTCTTCCCAAGCGGCCAATCGTTTCCCCCTGGTTTCAGGGCGGCATTTTCTCGAATTGGCCCTCGTGAGATTATTGAATGTCCCTTGCTTCCGTTTTAGCCCCAGAATCACCCTCAGGTGAAACGAAAGAGGCAACCGGCGCTCCGCCGAGTCTCAAATCGCTGTCCGGCAACGGACTTCTGGCGATTACCGACCAGGGACTGATCTCCGGTTCCAACTTCATTCTCGCCATCGTTCTCGCGCGCGCTTTGCGTCCGAACGACTATGGCGTATACGCGCTGGGGTTCGAGGTGTTTCTCTTCTTTTCGGTCATCTATACGAGCCTGATCCTTGAACCCATGAGCGTGTTTGGTGCTTCGGTGTTCCGAGAGCATAGTCGGCATTATTTTGGTGTTTTGCTTCGACTTCACGCTGTGGCTTCGGTCATTATGCTGGTGGTCCTTGCCGGCGCGGCATGCGTGACCTATGTCGTCGAGCCGACCGGAAGCCTCGCAGGTGCGCTTGCTGCATTGAGTGTGGCCTCGCCCCTGATTCTCATGTATTGGGTGGCGCGGCGGGCTTTCTACATGAAGCTTTCCGTCCGAGGGGCGGCCGCAGGAGGCGCTGTTTATTTCGGAGTTTCGATGGCCGGGCTCTATGGCTTGGACCGATTGAAATGGCTCTCGCCTTTTTCAGCCTTCCTTCTGATGGCTCTGGGCGCTGTCGTGGCCTGCGCTTTGATGCTTCGGACTCTGAAATCCCACCAGGAAGATGGCGACCCTTCCCCAACCCCGAATGAAGTCCTTCACCGCCACTGGGCTTACGGGCGATGGGCGCTGGCGAGCGCCGTCCCGGGATGGTTTTTCTCCGGGGCGATGTACTTTCCGTTACTGGGTTTCTTCGGCGGGTTAGCGGAAACGGGGAAGCTGAAGGCCTTGCTGAATCTCACTTCGCCGGTAGCCCAGGCTTTTGTGGCAGTCTCACTGGTTTCCCTGCCCTACGCCTCGCACGTTTATCATCGTGAAGGAGCGGGGAGCGTCAACCGGCTTCTATGGCGTCTGATCTTACTGTACGCGGGAGGCACCTTAGTTTATTGGATTCTCTTGCTTTTATTCCGCGCCCCGGTCGTGCACATCCTCTATGCCGGGAAATATGCGGTGATCACGGGCTTGCTTCCGTGGGTAGCGTTAGGGTCGATCTTCAGGATTGCTGCGTCCGCCCAGGCAAACGTCTTGCGAGCCATGGAGTCCACCGTTCTAGTTTGCCGTGTCTACTCCATTGTGGGCGTTGTAGCCCTCCTTGTCGGGGTTCCGGCCATCTGGCTCTATGGAATAAAGGGGGCGGTCTTTACTTTTGCAGTATCGGGAATCCTGGCATCCCTGGTGGCGTGCGTCACCGTGCTTGGCAGACCCGCAAAAACCAACGCGGTCGCAGGGGTCGTCCCCGCAGATCAGCCATCGGTGGTATCGCCGGGGTAACTTCGCGAGATTCCACAGCGTATTTTCCCAGCCCCCGGGCTGAAAATCCCCGTGTAATGCCACTTTCCTGGAGTCGCGATATGACCATTCAACCCTCGTATGCACTCGAACCGACGCCGAATCTTAGAGGGGCGAGTCGAACGCTGAAACGTTTCCTGGCCAGAGAGGATCTTCGCCAGCACCCTCTGACCGGAATTTGCCGGCGCATCGCGTGGCGCTTCAGGTGGCAGGTGTCGCAAAATCCCTGGTTGATCCAAAGAGAGGATGGCTTGCCGCTATTTCTGCCCCACAGCGGAGCGGCGGCGCTCATTTATTTTCAAGGCTCCTCGGAGCCCGAGCTTTCCGTCTTCCTGAAGCGGTTCCTGAAGCCGGGGATGGTTTTCGCCGATGTGGGCGCACATTTAGGCGAATACACGGTTCTGGCAGCGTCCCTTCTGAACGGCTCCGGGAGAGTCCATGCTTTCGAGGCGTGCCCAAGATGCTTCAGGGTTTTGAGCCGCAATATCGAACTGAACGCACTGCAGAACGCCGTGGCGCTCCCTTGGGCCGTTTGGAACCAAGAGGGCTTTTGTGAGTTCGAAGATTCGCCGGACCCTTCCATCAGTGCTTTGCGTCCGAATCGAACGCCCATTCAAGGGGGAAAGATAACTCGGGTCAAGGCCATCGCTCTTGACCACTACTTTGGTGATTCTGACAACGGCGCGCCGACCCTCATCAAGGTTGACGTGGAAGGGGCTGAATTACAGGTTCTTGAAGGAGCACGAAACCTTTTGTCATCGCCTCAGGCCCCGGACGTGGTGGTGGAGTATGGGCCCCTCAACACCGCTCGCTTTGGTTATCGTGCGGACGACATTTGCGCATTCATGCGGGAAATGGGGTATTCCATTTTCCAGTGGGCTCCCGGAGGGGCGCTTGTGCCTGTTCAAGGTTGCCCCATCCTGCCGCCTCACGGAGATTCGTGCAACTTACTCGCCACCAAGACTCCTTCGCGGTTGGAATCCTTATATCCGGAGCTCGATCGGCGCCCCTCGCCTGCGGGCGGGGTTGATGGTTTCCCAGACGCTGCCCGGTCTCGGTTTGCTCGGGAGCGGACTTTCAAAGGAATGATCCAATGGATTCCTCGCGTGGGACGGCGAGTCCGGAATTACGCACGACATCGGCAGGCTTCGAGCTAGCCCTTGCCCGTCCTGAGGCATTGCCATAGATCATCAGAAACATCTCATCACACCCTCATGTGCAATCAAGAAAAAAGAGTCGTCATAGTCCAATCTACAGTAAGACATTACCGTGCCTGCTTCTTCTCTGCTCTGCGCGAACGGCTGGCCCGTGACCAAATCAACCTCCGCGTAATCTACAGCGACCCCAACCCTCAGGAAGCCAGGAAGTGCGACTGTGTGGATCTGAACTCCGGACTTGGAATCAAGGTTAGAGCCGATTGGATTTTCCCGAACCGGGTGGTTTACCAGCATGCCTGGCGGCATCTCGCAGACGCTCATCTGGTTGTCGTGGAACACGCAAGCAAACACCTGCTGAGTTACCTCTTGTTCGCCAGCCGGGCCGTATCGCCGAGGAAAGTGGCGTTGTGGGGGCATGGGTTCAACCAGAACGGAAGTCGCTTGGGCGAAATCTTGAGGCGGCGCATGCTTCGGCTGCCGGACTGGTGGTTCGCGTACACGGGCGCTACGCTGCGCTACCTCCTCGCTCAAGGAGTCCCTGCCGAAATCACGACAAACGTACAAAACGCCATTGACACCAATGCCTTGGCGAGGGCGGCGAACCGAATTAGTTTGGATCAAATCGACGCAATGCGAAAAAGGCTTGGCATTTCCGCCCCAGCGCGCGTCGGACTCTCCTCTGGCGCGCTCTACACACCCAAGCGCCTTCCCATGCTGATTGCCTCCAGCGCGATCGTCAAGTGCGCCGTACCGAATTTCCACCTAGTCGTTGTGGGTGATGGGCCGGAAAGGAGCGTTGTAGAAAACGCCGCGCGCAAGCAACCGTGGATCCATTATGTGGGGCCCAAGTTTGATGATGAACGGGCTCCCTATTTTCGAATTGCCGACTTGGTCCTGAACCCCGGCATGGTCGGCCTCGGCATCCTCGACGCTTTCGCCGTGGGGTTGCCAGTGCTCACCACGGACATCCCGATCCACTGTCCTGAAATTGAGTATCTGGAGGACGGACGCAATGGAATCGTCACTCGTCATAATCCCGCCGAATTCGCGCAAGCGGTTGTGCGCACGCTCTCCAATGATGATCTCCGAGGACGGTTGCGCGATGGGGCTCGCATTTCGGGTCGGAGTTATACTCTCTCTAATATGGTCGGGAACTTCGCTCGCGGGGTCAACGCATGCCTGGAATCCAAGTAAGGTTTTTCACCAGCCTTATGTCCGTGGTTGTGGCCGTCTCGCATTCTGATTCGACAAGAGATCGAGTCCGGATCATCACAAAAGCTACCCACCTTTCACGCGTGGGCCGGGCCCGTTCGCCAAGTGGGACAAGCGGTTGCCTGGGCGGCCGCAAACTGCCTCTGCTCCGGTCTTCCCTCATTCGATCCAGTGTTTGAACGCAAACAAACCCTGCCTGCGCGCCCTCCCTTGATCCGTTCATCCCTCGCTTAGGTCTGAACCTTTCTCTGGCCAACCCCCCGACGGCCCTTTATTTCTCCCCTCAACTCCTTGTCTTCACAGGGTTTTGAGGGCATCAACGGGAGGTGGTAAAATGGTGATTGTAGGGGCAGAACCGCGCCGGAAATCGTTTGGCGGTGCGAAAGGAGATCAGGCGACCCTCAGGGAAGACGATGACAAAAAGGATCCTGCTGTGGAAACTCCGAATCGCGACGGTACGGTTGGCGCTTTCGCGATTTCCGCGCTCGAATTCGCGCCTTCGTGCCAGTTGTGATCGCGCCTCGATCTGACGGTTTCTTCTCCATAGCGAGACAGGCTTCTCGGGGGGGTTCTGGAGTAAAAGCGAGGATTGCCCAGCTTGAGCGGAGGTTCGACTGGTTGCACGAGCTGATTTTCAAGAGAAATCAGGCCTTCCGAGGTCGATTCCGGGTGACGTTTCACGCTTCGCCGAAACGCAATGCGCGGCGAGGGGCCAAGTCGGCGACGAGCCTTGTCCTGTTGCTCGGGTTGATGCTCGGAACCCTCCCCGTGCGACTCCTCGCCGCTGAGGGCAAATCGGAGGACACTTACAAGCTCACAAAGCTGGACAATGACCTTCTGGACGATATTTCGCGGCGATCGTTCCGATATTTCTGGGACAACATGAACCCCCGAACGGGCCTGGTTCTGGACCGGGCCAGAACCAACGGCGCTCCTGACGACAATCCCGAGCATCAAGATGTGTCCAGCATCGCTGCCACGGGTTTCGGGCTGGCGGCAATGTGCATCGGGGCAAAGCATCGCTGGGTCAGTCCGCGGCTGGCGCGCAAACGAGTTCTCGCCGCGTTGCGCTTCTTCGCCAATCAAGCCCCGCAGGAGCACGGCTGGTTCTTCCACTTTCTTGATGCCAAGACGGGCAAGCGGCGATTGAAAAGCGAGGTTTCTTCGATAGATACCGCGTTGCTTCTGGCAGGCATCTTGACAGCTCGGCAGTATTTTGCCGACGACCCCGAAATTGTCAGGCTGGCCACATTGATTTATGACCGCGTGGATTTTCACTGGATGCTCAACGGTGACCGCCTGCTGCTTTCTCACGGTTGGAAGCCGGAAACAGGGTTTCTTCCCTATCGTTGGGACACTTACAGTGAGGCGACGATTCTCTACGTCCTCGGCATCGGCTCGCCAACCTATCCGATTTCGGGCGATTCCTGGTACGCTTGGAAGCTGCCCATCGTCAATGTTTCCGGCCGCTGGTATATCGGGGGCGGCCCCCTCTTCATCCAGCAGTATTCGCAAGCCTATCTTGACCTGCGCGACCGAGTCTATTCACCGAAGCCTCTCTTGGGGCGATTTGTTCCGCGTATCAATTTTTATGGAAACTCCGTTGCAGCGACGCGCGCCCAGCAAGCTCTGGGAGTCGATCTCTCCAAACGATTTCCGGGATATTCCTCCAATGTCTGGGGGATTACGGCGTCCGACAGCTCCAAGGGTTATGTGGACTGGGGTGCCACGCCCAATGACACGCGCATTGACGGAACCGTCGTGCCGAGTGCGGCAGCGGGCTCGCTGATGTTCACACCCGCCATTTGCATTCCTGCTCTTCGCACCATGTTGCTTAAATATGGCTCCAAAATCTACGGGCGATACGGCTTTGCGGACGCCTTCAATCCCACCACGGGGTGGGTGAGCAAGTATGTGATCGGGATAGATGTTGGCATCACGCTTCTCAGCGCGGAAAATCTACGAACCGGCTATGTCTGGCAATGGTTCATGAGCAGCCCGGAAATTGAGCGCGCTCTCTATCTTGTTGGACTTATGCCAGCAATCTCAGGCAATTCTCCTCAGGCTTTCGATTCCGCTGGCAGCGGTCTCTGGAATCAGCCGAAACGCCCTTCTCCTTCCACTGAAATTTACTTGCACAAACCCGCGCCGATTTCAGAACTCGAGCGTAAAGTGCGGATAAACCTCCGCAAGAATAACTAAGGGCTGAATCCGTGGCCTGCTGAACGTTTGCCCCGGAGTCCTCGTTATCGAACCTTGAACATCGCGCTTTAATGATTCAGTAGCCTGAATCACGAAACGTGAGAGTGATCGTTACGATCTTCAGCGCGTATGCTCGGCGCGGGAAGGCCATCTGAAGCCGCTCGTACGTTTCTTTCGCCTGAGCATTGCGTGCGGTCCCGACTGTGCTCTCCCAAAGCACTGGGCAGGCTCTTTTCCCCGGACGAGGACCCGGCGCGATATCGGAGTTTTCTAAGTCGTAGCGCGGTGCCACCTTCGGACGCGCGAGCGGATTCCGCCGACACAGGGACACTCAGTGGAACCT
>OFHG01000723.1_pt1 | contig 12652 bp, 12 predicted proteins | sample 1521931 | NCBI WGS metagenome assembly OFHG01 (sample SAMEA2468438, study PRJEB22500) | soil metagenome | biome: Glassland; feature: Farmland; material: Clay | place: Australia | collected 2013-01-31 | depth 0.55 m
TCCTGGGCCGGCTTGAACTCGTGAAGCCCGGCAAGGATTTTCAGGTGATCACGCTCAGTTTCGACGAAAAAGACACGCCGGCGATCGCACGGGAAAAAAAGGTCAATTACCTGAAGGCCATCGGCAAGCCCTTTCCGGCGGATGCCTGGAAATTCCTGACCGGAGACGCCGCGAACATCAGGAAATTCACGGACTCCATCGGCTTCAAGTTCCAGCGGGACGGCGATGAGTTTTCGCATCCCGTCACCCTCGTCGTCATCGCCCCCGGAGGAAAGATAGTGCGCTACCTCGAAGGGTTCACGTTCCTGCCGTTCGAGGTGACCATGGCCCTGAACGAGGCCGCCCAGGGCAGGATCGGCACAACCCGGAGAGTGATCCAATACTGCTTCAGTTACGATCCGCTCAAGAAATCCTATGTCTTCAACATTCTGAAAGTGACGGGGACCGTAATGGTCCTGTTCCTGGGGGCTTTTCTTATTTATCTTCTGAAAACAACGAAGAAGTACCGGCAAGGAATGAAATAACGCCGTTATGCTTCGGAAGGAAATGAGCACGCTGTTTTCTCTGCGTCCATCGCGGAAAAATCCCCTTGAGGTGACGAGTTTATGGAAGCAAGCTTCTATCACGCCAAGACGAAATACCCCGGCATCTTCGGCTGGATTTTCACGACCGACCATAAGCGGATCGGCCTGCTCTACCTGATCTCGACGCTCAGCTTCTTTGCTGTCGGCGTCAGCCTCGGCCTTACCATGCGCCTGGAACTGATCCGCGCGGGCATGCACATCATCTCCGCCCAGACCTACAACGCCCTCTTCACCGTCCACGGCGTTGTCATGATCTTCCTCTTCATCATTCCCGGCATCCCCGCTTCCCTCGGGAACTTCGTCATGCCGCTCCAGATCGGCGCGCGGGACGTGGCGTTCCCCAAGATCAACATCCTGTCGTGGTGGTTGTTCATCATGGGAGGCGCCGTCATCATCACCTCGCTTTTTACGGGTGGAGGTCCGCCGGACACGGGCTGGACCTTCTACGTTCCCTACAGCATCCGGACCCACACGAACATCTCGCTGGCAGTATTCGGGGTATTCCTGATCGGCTTGTCATCAACGCTCACGGGCATGAACTTCCTCACCACGATCCACCGGCTCCGGGCGCCCGGCATGACCTGGAAACGCATGACCTTATTCACCTGGTCCATCTACGCCACCTCGTGGATACAGCTTTTGGCAACGCCGGTTATTGCCATCACGCTCATTTTGATCATCATCGAGCGATTCTTCGGCGTGGGATTCTTCGATCCTGCCAAAGGCGGGGACCCTATCCTCTTCGAGCACATGTTCTGGATCTACTCGCACCCGGCGGTCTACATCATGATCCTTCCGGCCATGGGCGCGGTCACCGACATCATCCCCGTGTTCAGCCGCAGGAACATTTTCGGGTACTCGTTTATCGCCGCGTCGAGCCTGGCCATCGCATTCATCGGATACTTCGTCTGGGGCCACCATATGTTCACCAGCGGCATGAGTGACACTGCCCGCGTGGTCTTCTCGCTGCTCACGTTCCTCGTGGCCGTGCCGAGCGGGATCAAGGTCTTCAACTGGATCGCAAGCCTCTACAAAGGCTCGATCAGGATGAATGCGCCGCTGCTCTATACGCTCGCTTTCATTTTTCTTTTCTCGATCGGAGGTCTGACCGGGCTCGTGCAGGGGGCCCTTGCCACAAACCTGCACGTTCACGGCACCTACTTTATCGTGGGTCACTTCCACTACGTGATGTTCGGCGGGGCCGCGTTCGGCTTTTTTGCCGGTCTGCACTACTGGTTCCCCAAAATCACCGGCAGGCTGTACGAGGAGCACCTGGCGAAACTGGCCTGCTTTTTCCTGTTCATCGGCTTCAACATGCTCTACTTTTCCATGTTCGTCCTGGGCTGGGAAGGGATGCCCCGCAGGTATTACGACTACCTTCCGAAATTCAACGGCCCGAACCTGGTCTCCACCATCGGGTCCTGGGTCCTGGCCATGGGCCTCATCATCATGTTCTACAACCTGATCCGTTCGCTCTTCGCCGGCAAAGAGGCCGGGGACAACCCCTGGGAAGCGGCGTCGCTCGAATGGCAAACCACGTCGCCTCCGCCCGTGGAGAATTTCGCGGAGCAGCCCGTGGTCACGAAGGGACCGTATGATTTCAGGTGAAGCAAGCACGGAATTTTTCTCGCAGAGGCGCGGAGTTCGCAGAAAAAAGCTAATAGACATTCCGGTTTAAAAAACCGAGACTTAAGGGTTTTGTTTCATCTCTGCGTCCTCCGCGCCTCCGCGAGAGACCGCATTTCGTTCCGGGTGTCCGCGTTAGGATTTGCCATTCATTATGACTGAGACCACTCACATCGAACACCGCGACTACACCGGCGCCAAGCTCGGCATGTGGCTCTTCCTGTTCACGGAGGTCCTGCTCTTCGGCGGCATGTTCCTGGTCTACGCCGAGTACCGCCAGTTGAACTCCGCCGAGTTCCACGAGGCCGGCCGCGAGATGAACGTCTTCATCGGGGCCGCAAACACGGCCATTCTCCTGACCAGCAGTCTGACCATGGCCCTGGCGATATCGGCGATCAAGAAGGGGATGAAGACCCGTTCTCTTCTCTTCCAGGCCGCCACCGTGCTCCTGGGCCTCGGGTTCCTGGTGAACAAGTATTTCGAGTGGAGCGGCCATATCCGCAAAGGCTTCTACCCCGACTCGCCCGAGCTTCTGGCCATGAGCCACGGCAAGATACTGTTCTTCGGGCTCTACTACGTCATGACCGGCATCCATGCGCTGCACGTCATCATCGGCGTATCGGTCATCACGTTCATGTTTGCGCTGACGCTGCGGGGCAGGATATCGGGCGCCGACTACGTGAAACTGGAGAACACGGGCCTGTTCTGGCATATCGTCGACATCATCTGGATATACCTGTTCCCGCTGTTTTACCTGATCCTGTAAGGGACTTTTTAGCGGCAACGAGGATTATTATATGGAAGAGAGCAAGAGCCGCCCTGTCGGTACCAAGACCTTCGTTTTCGTCTGGATCGCGTTATTGTGCCTCACGGCCCTGACGATCAAGGCCGCGCAGATGCAGATGGGCGAGTGGAGCATGGTCGCCAATATCGCCATCGCCTCGGCCAAGGCGAGCCTCGTGCTCTGGTTTTTCATGCACCTGAAGTACGAAAAACGGCTCTTCAAGCTGCTGCTTTTCGTGCCGATCCTGACGATTTCGGTCATCATCGGGCTCACGTTTTTCGACATCTGGTATCGTTAAAAGTTATTTTTGGGTCAAATTTTGGAGTTGAATCAAAACCAATAGAAATTTTCTCGCAAAGGCGCCAAGCTCGCAAAGAAAGGCTAAAAAAGGATTCTTGATTTAAAACCTTTGCGCCCTTTGCGCGCTTTGCGAGAGACGCTTTTGCTTTTTACTTTATCGATCTGAGGCGAAATCTCGTTAATGCGTTAACTCAGAACTCCGAACGCTAACTCAAAGGTGGTATATGGTAACCGGCTGGCCGAACATGTCCAATCCCGCGGACGACACCTTCTTCTTCATCCTGGGCATTTCCCTGACGCTGCTGGCCCTGAACACGGGGGTCATGCTCTACTTCGTGTTTCGCTACAGCAGGAAGCGCCACCCCCGGGCTGAGGAAGTGAGGGAAAACACCCCGCTCGAGATCATCTGGACCGTAATTCCGACTCTCCTCGTCCTGGCTATCTTCTACGTCGGATGGAAGGGCTTCGTGTACATGCGCACGGCCCCGCCCGACGCCATGATCGTGCACGTCACGGCCCGACAGTGGTCGTGGACCTTCGACTACGCAAACGGCAAGGAGACGAATGTTCTGAAGGTTCCGGTCGAAAAGCCGGTCAAGCTCCTGATCACCTCGGCGGACGTCCTCCACAGCCTCTTTATCCCCGCGTACCACATCAAGGAAGACTGCGTGCCCGGAATGGAAACGCACCTCTGGTTTCTGCCGGACCAGCTCGGCTCTTATGACCTCTTCTGCACCGAGTACTGCGGAGTGGGACATTCTTCCATGATAACGAAGGTGGAGGTCATGCCCCAGAAGGATTTCGAGGAGTGGTATTCGGGCAAACAGGAGGAGGCTGCTGAAAAAAAACTGCCCTCCGGGAAAAAGGCGGGTCTTGCATCAGACGAGGGCGCCAGGCTGATCCAGGTGAAGGGCTGCGTCGCCTGTCACACGACGGATGGAACGCCGAAGATCGGCCCGACCTTCAAAGGAGTTTTCGGGAAAAAAGAGACGGTGATTCATGAAGGGAAAGAACGCGAGATCACGGTAGACGAAGCGTTCATCAAACAGACGCTCCTGCACCCGGAGATCGACCGGGTCAAAGGCTTCCCGCCCCTCATGCCGTCGCAGCAGGGACAGCTGACCGACGCGGAAATCCATGAGATTATCGAGTATATCAAGAGCCTGAAATGACCGTCTTGACGTTTCTCAAACACGCTGTCGCCATCTGCAGGGCGCCGATTGCGTTCTTTGCCGCTTGCGCCGCCGTAACCGGATATCTCATCGCGCAGCATCGGCCTCTGACGCCCTGCGCGATGACGGCCCTCGCCGTCTTCATCCTTGCCTCCGGCGCGTCCGCTCTGAACCAGTACCAGGAGCGGCATATTGATGCCCGCATGGAACGGACCCGGCTGCGTCCGCTGCCCGCCGGCGTCATCAATCCCCCCCGTGCCCTTTTCCTTGCGCTCATGCTCATCTGCGCGGGACTGGCGCTGCTGGCGGTCTCGGGAGGCGTCGTTCCGGCCACGCTCGGCATGCTGGCCGTAGCCTGGTACAACGGCGCCTATACCTATCTCAAGCGGATAACGGCGTTCGCTGCCGTGCCCGGAGCAATCGTCGGCATGATTCCCCCGGCCATCGGCTGGGCCGCCGCCGGGGGCGGGTTCGCGGACCCGCGGCTCCTCGCCGTCTGCTTCCTTTTTTTTATGTGGCAGGTCCCGCACTTCTGGCTCCAGATTCTCCATCACGGCGAGGAATATGAGCATGCCGGACTTCCGTCGCTTTCGAAAGTGCTCGGCAAACAACAGATCGCGCGAATCACCTTTGCCTGGATTTGCTCGGCGTCGGTGTCGAGCCTGCTGCTCCCGCTGTACGGCAATCTGGCGTCTCCCCTGCTGTACGGTCCGCTCCTTTTCATCTCGATCTGGACGATGGCAAAGGGCGCAAAACTGGTGACCGCGAGGCGGTCGCCGGCCCTTTCGCTCGCTGCCTTCAGACAATTGAACATCTTTATATTTACCGTTATGTCTCTGCTGTCCGCGGAGATGATTTTTTTTCACGCGCCATGAGCAAGATCGAATCAGCCGCGGAAAAGATGAAACAACTGCTGATCGACCTGTCGCCGATGATCGAAGAGTACACTGCCCGTGTCTGCCCGGACTGCAGGGACGTCTGCTGCAAGCAGCGGCACGGCATCATGAATGAGCAGGATATGCGCTGCGCCTCCGCGCTCAAATCTCCGCTCCCCGTCTACGATCCGGGGCGGCCTCTTGACGGGGCCTGCCAGTTCATGGGTCCGTATGGCTGCGAGAACCCGCGCTGGCTCCGCCCCTGGAGATGCACGTCGTATTTTTGCGAGGCTCTCCTCGCGGCCATGAATGACGGACCACAGAAAAAATCCCGGCGGGTCTCGGCGCTCATCCAGGAGATCGTCGACATACGCAACGGCTGGTGAGACAAAAAGGCTGCCAAGCAGAATCGCTGTTTTATTTTTCTCTGTGTTCTGTGAGCATGCCTATACAAACCTTCACTTGTGGCAAATATCTTTATAATTCGCTTAATCATTCCGGAGGCACCATGAGAAAGATCACCAGAACGGCCCGTCTCTTCATCATCGCTATCTTATCTATCGGGATATTTTCCCATTCCGCCCCGGCCGCGGACGATATCGTCCGGGCCACGCTCAAGAATGGCCTCCGGGTGGTCATTGTCAAAAATACCCTGGCCCCTGTCGTGACCACCGAGGTCAACTATCTCGTCGGCTCCAACGAGGCCCCCGAGGGCTTCCCCGGCATGGCCCATGCCCAGGAACACATGATGTTCCGGGGCAGTCCCGGCCTCTCGGCCGACCAGCTTTCAACGATCATCGCATCATTGGGCGGCGAATTCAACGCTGATACCCAGCAAACGGTGACGCAGTACTTCCTCACGGTGCCTTCCCAGGACCTCGACATCGCGCTGAACATCGAAGCGACGCGCATGCGCGGCGTCCTCGACACCGACGAGCTGTGGAACGATGAGCGGGGCGCCATCGAACAGGAGGTGGCCCAGGACCTCTCGAACCCGACCTATGTCTTTTCCACGCGGCTTCTCCAGGAATTATATGCCGGGACGCCCTATGCCCATGACGCCCTCGGCACGCGCGAATCATTTCAAAAAACGACGGGCGCCATGCTCAAAAAATTTTACGACGCCTGGTATGCGCCGAACAACGCCATTCTCGTGATCGTAGGCGATATCGAACCGCACGGCGTCCTGGAGAAGGTACGGGAACTGTTCGAGTCCATCCCGGAACGACCGGTGCCGCCGCGGCCGGAGATCAAGCTCCAACCGGTCAAGCCCTCGACCATCAAGCTCGAGACCGACCTGCCCTACGGTCTGGCGATCGTGGCCTATCGTCTTCCCGGCTTCGATAATCCCGACTACGTCGCCGGACAGATTTTGGCCGATGTTCTGGACAGCAGCCGGGGCAAGCTCTACGACCTGGTCATTGAAGGCAAGGCCCTTTCCACCGGATTCGACAGCGACGCGCTGCCAAAGGCCGCTTCGGGATACGCAAGCGCCTCTTTTCCGCAGGGCGGCGATGGAGCGGCCCTGATAAGCATGATGAAGAACATCATCGCCGGGTACGTGAAGGACGGCGTTCCTGCCGAGCTCGTGGAAGCGGCAAAGCGGCATGAGATCTCCGATGCGGAATTTCAAAAAAACTCGGTGTCCGGCCTGGCAGCCCTGTGGTCAATGACCCTGGCCGTCGAAGGCCGGAGGTCGCCCGATGACGACATCGAAGCCGTAAAGAAAGTTACGGTAGAGGATGTGAACCGCGTGGCCCGGGAGTACCTCCTTGCCGACCTGTCCATCGCCTCCATCCTGACGCCCAAACCGTCGGGCGCAGCCGTGACCGCAAAGGAATTTAAGGGCCCCGAGTCCTTCACGCCCAAGCAGGTCAAGCCGGTGGCTTTGCCCGCATGGGCAAAAAAGGCAGTGGCGCCTCCCGCGCTTCCGGCCCCTGCTGAAATGCCCGTCGATATGACGCTGCCGAACGGGCTGCGCCTCATCGTCCAGCCTTCGACGATCAGCGCCACCGTCAATGTCTACGGACAGGTGAAAAATAACCCTCTTCTCCAGCAGCCGAAGGGGCAGGAAGGCGTCGCTCGCCTCATGGACTCCCTCTTTTCCTACGGCACGACCTCGCTCGACCGCGTTGCGTTCCAGCAGGCGCTCGATGATATCGGCGCCGATCTCTCCGCGGACACGGGCTTCTCGCTCCGCGTCCTGGCCGACCGCTTCGACCGGGGGGTCCAGCTCCTTGCCGACAACCTGCTGAACCCGGCCTTTCCCCCGCAGGCATTCACCGTCGTGCAGCAAGAGACGGCGGAGGCGCTGACGGGCGAAGAACAGAGCCCGTCTTTCCAGATGATGCATGCGCTCCACACCGCGCTCTTTTCGAGCAAGGACCTCACGCTTCGCGAGGCGACGCCAAAGACGGTGTCGTCGCTCAAACTCGATGACGTCAAGGCCTATTACCGCCGCGTATTCAGGCCCGACATGACGACCATCGTCGTGATCGGCAAGGTTACGCCGAAGCAGGCCAAAGCAGTCATAGAAAAATACTTCGAAAAGTGGAAGGCTTCGGGTCCGAAGCCGCAAACCGAGCTCCCGCCGACGCCGCTGAACAAACCGTCTGTTGCCGTGGTCCCCGACGCAAGCAGAGTGCAGGTCGAAGTGCGGCTCGCGGAAGTACTGGGGCTCACTCGGGCGAATCCGGACTACTACGCTCTCCAGCTCGGGAACCACGTATTGTCCGGAGCTTTTTACGCCACGCGCCTGTACCGCGACCTGCGCGAGAAGGCCGGCCTTGTTTACACGGTAGAATCCTTCCTGCAGATCGGCAAGACCCGCTCCGTTTTCGGCGTCTATTTCGCCTGCGATCCCCCGAATGTATCGAAAGCGCGGGCGCTCGTCGAGAGCGACCTCCGCGCCATGCAGACCGCGCCCGTAACGCCTGATGAGCTTCGTCAGGCCAAGACGCTCCTCATCCGCCAGGTGCCCCTCTCCCAGGCGAGCATTGACGGCATCGCCGGTGAACTGCTCGGGCTGGCAGTCAAAGATCTGCCGCTCGACGAGCCGCAGCGCGCCGCGCGGCGCTATCTCGACCTCACTGCCGAGCAGGTGAAGAACGCCTTCGCGAAGTGGGTCCGGCCCGCGGACTTCGTCCAGGTCACCCTCGGCCCGGCGCCGCAGTAACATCACGGGAATGATTTTACACTTGATGCGATAATAAAGACGGAATGTTTAACGAGGTGAACCCTTCAGGCTAATAAATCAAAAAAAGTCAAAAGCATCTCTCGCAAAGGCGCCAAGCTCGCAAAGAAAGGCTAATCTTTTCTATTTTTAAAAATCAAGACCAAGTCTTAAGGTTTTCTTTGCGGATTTTGCGCCTTTGCGAGAAAATTGGTTTTGCCTTTGGTCTTGGTCAACTCAAAAAACCTGGCTCAAATTTTAGGATATTACAAAGTAAAGTATCTCTAGCGGGGATTGGCAGGCCCATGACGCTCATCCGGGAAGTGGGGCATTCTCCTACGCCTCGCTTTTCTTCTGCAGCGAGTTGAAGATCATGTCCAGGACGTCTCGTTGCTTGCCCTCGAATTTGTTGAGCACCGCCAGGCAGCTCCCCAGCGGGAACCGCTGGTGCAGGTACTCGGCGTCGCGGCCGGACAGGATGACGATGCGGTTCTTGCTCAGCCCCTTTGAGGTGGCGTACGAGAGGACCTTAGCGCCGTCGAGGCCGGGCATCTCCAGATCGACCAGTAAAAGGTCGAGGTCTTCCGTGATGAAGACGAGGCACTTTATCGGGTCATTGCAAGTCAGAACATGGAGGCCGGGATAGCGCTCCTCGACATATTCATCGAGCAGCTTCAGGAACGCCGCATCATCATCGATCACCAGAATTTTTTTCATTGTTTTTTAGACTACCTCTTCTCTACGATCATCAGTTTGTCGGAAGAGAACATCTCCCCGGGCGAAATGACCATCTCATCCAGGGGAACGTGGTTGCCGAAGCGCTCTTTCATCTTCGTTTTCACGGCCGGGCCGGAGAGATCAAAATCCCGGAGTCTCTGGAGGCGGCCCACCCGGACGCCGATGCCCCGGTCATAGATCTTCCACACCAGCTCGGAGCAGTAGATCCGGTCATCGGACCACTCGAACGTAAGATCGTACGGTTTGCCCTGGAACGAGGCGGCGACTTGCCTGAGCTTCGCCACGTCCTGCGGGGTCAGCACCCGCTCGGAACCACGGAGACGCTTCACCACGTAGTGACCGCCCTCGCCCCGGGCGATCCATTTCTTCAACAACGTGTAGCTGACGCTGTTAGCTGCCTCGTATACGTATGGCCTGCCATCGCGGAAAAAAATGATTCCCACATGGCTGTATTTCGAGTGCGTCGCTTTCTGGATGGCAACGCTCTGAGCAGAGCGGGACGTCTGAAAAATGATATCGCCGTCATGAAGTTGGCCAGCCTGCGCGTTGCCGCAACAAAAAACGAGAAGGATTGCCGCAATGTATGAAAAAAACTTTTTCGTCATGTTTTCCTTTGATAAACTGGAAACAAACGGAGATATCCGTGGTTCTTTTTCAAGTTTGATTTCCTCACTTATTTCCTCCTTGCCGCCCCAATAAGCCGCCAAGCCGCGAAGCGGCGGCCTATCGCGGTGTTGAGGGGCCAGCCTCACGGCCCCTCTCGAACACCTTGTTGGTATCATCGCAGCCCGCATAATTTTAGACAATCGCATGCCTATGTGAAAGACTTAGTTTTAAAGATTCGGCGTCCTTTAAAAATCGTGAATGGTATGCAAAAAAAGCTGTTACAAAAGATAGTTGAGTGGTCCGTTTGGGTTAATCATTGATTTTACTTCATCAAGATTGATCGGGACATAAGTTGGTCCGTCAGCACCAGCACATATTTCACGCCGCTGATAAACTAAAGTTAAAGTGTGTCCCTTCACAAAAAACGCATGGTTGTCGTGTATATCCGGGTTATCAGGAATAGCACCGGTTTGACTACAGACGGCATTCTTTTTGACGATGGGAAGTAAAGCTTTCCTATAACTAGATCGAAAAACATCTTTCAGCTCGTATATCTCTCCGTTCTTAAGATTGATATTTAGGTTTTTGTTATATGTTACGCCAGTTGCAGCACCAAGATAAGCGCCCCCATCTTCAAATTCAAGCGAGAGCGTATCATATTCTAGCGCAATTATCGTAAAATCTGTTCCGTGATTATAGAGCTCATTCTTGTGATCTGCGTAAATACCAGCCGTTCTTTTGAGCAACTCATTAATTTTCTGTTCAATGCGTCCATCGGGGTGGCCTGTGATCTGAGGGTAATTTATTTTGACTTGTATTTTTGTTTGTGAACCAGTCAACGGGTTCTCGGCAAAATACTCAAAAGAAAATGTTTGCCTTTCCATCTTTATCTCCTGAGCAAGATAAGTGCGATCCGTTCGAATGCCACCACTTGCATGAACAACCGAAGACGCTTTTTCGTCTTTTTTGGTTTCTTTGCGATGTGTGAATAGTGATGCGAGCAAAATCAAAATAGCTGATGCCGTAAAAATGAAAGATAGAATATTTTGATTAAAATGGTAAAGACTACCAGCAAGGGTCAGAAAAATGGTAGCGGTAATTCTGAGGGCAGTCGTCATTCTGATATTATCTCCGCTGTTTGCGCCCGATTTAACTTCGGGATAGTTTCATTTACATAAAGTACTCAACGCCGCCGTGAGGAACGCGGTTCGCAGCGTTTCTCTCGACGGCGTGGTTAGATTCGTATCAGGCCAAGATACTTTAATCCAGACCAGAGAGCAGCCAGTATAAACGCTGCGAATGATAATAATGCGAGCAAACGAAAGGCGCGCTTGTACAAAGGATCGGCAACATCGTCTTTCCCGCCGATCCAAACAGAACCCGCTTCACCTATCAAGTTGAATATTGTTAAAATCAAAAGACCGGTAAGTCCGGCATAAAGAGAGGTAGAATGTCTGAGAATATAAAATCCACTGAACATGTCAATTAAAAAACCGAAAACAATCAGCACTATGAAACCGATAACGATTGAACGTAAGAGGAAGTTTGGTTTTTTGAAATGTTCTCTAATCTCAGGCTTCATTGATTATTCCTTTGTCACGCGTTCCCACTCACGTTTTAGAATTTGCTGGGAGAGCGAAATGAGGTTGTTATGATGCATGCTAATTTCTTCCATCTTTTGCTTTTCAGATTTCGTGCCGTGAATTGTCGTAATAAGCGAACCGATTAGTTCTATCAATTTCCGATGGTCTTCTTCCTTTGGATTAACCATCATTTGGATTTTTGCTTCTAAATACAGAAGGCGTCGATACGACCTTTGCTCGTCTTCAGTTTCGAGCGGAATTTCCGTATACAGAAGATAATGGTTGATTAAAGATAGAAATTCAGATAGGGCATCGCGGAGATTATCTATCCATTGTTGGCGTAGGGTTGAAACTGTTTGTCTTCTTGCGATGCGCGTTGTAACGATTGGGCCGATAACAGCGGCTACTGCAGCCACTACTGCTGCGAGAATAGCTGCGACTGCCGCAATCAATGCAACCTGCATTTCTTTATTATTCAGGAAGTCTGGCATTTAACCTCACATTCTAACGCCGCCGTGAGGGGCGCGTCTTTCAGCGACCCTCTCGACGGCGAGGTTGTGTCATTGCGTCGGGTTTCGTTCTGGTCTACTCGAGCTACGAGAGTGAAGGGTAGCGTTCCCCTTCGCTTCACCATTTTCGTAATTTGACGTCAACGCACATTACGGGCTACGATCTCTTTCAAAGTAATTCGGGTTGCCTCAAGTTCCGTCATCGCTGACTTATTTAAACATGAAGTTACCTGGGCATCGCGGCAGTACGTACACGTGCCCACGTTGTTGGTACAGTGACGGTAATCGTCCGCGATGTTTTTCTCCGCTTGGACCAGAAGGAGCTCGAAAGGTATTACGCCCTTTTGGAGAAAGCTCGCAAGATCAGATGTGGCGTCGCTTTGGCCCGCAGCGACGTCGTAGTCGTAGCGTGTTCGAACTTTCTTCATATCTTTTGCGAAGTACTCGCGAATGGGTAGAGGTGATAGGCTCCATACTTTTATGTGGAAGCGCTCGGTGCTATCTAGCAATGCATTTACGTTCTTAAGTCGGGCCAAGGTGAGTGCAGAATAATAGAGACTTCGCAGTCCTTGACCCCAAAATGTCGGCCCCTGCGCAAAGAGCAATGCAGCAACACTTATGAGGACGTTTGCTTTCGCCGCGAGGTGAAAGCTGGTATCTGGTGCCGGGCCAGGACCCCCGCAACCTTCTAAAAGCGCCAGGA
>OFHG01000724.1_pt1 | contig 12622 bp, 9 predicted proteins | sample 1521931 | NCBI WGS metagenome assembly OFHG01 (sample SAMEA2468438, study PRJEB22500) | soil metagenome | biome: Glassland; feature: Farmland; material: Clay | place: Australia | collected 2013-01-31 | depth 0.55 m
CCAGAAAACACAGTCCCCACAAGCTCTATCACGTCAATCATGACTGATCGTGACACATCAGCGCAATCGGCTACCACCGGAAGTGCGACAGAGCCAACTTAACGGTGTAACTTCTTCCTCTGCTGTTACTCACGTCCCGCGCTGAGGCGGCCGTCGAAGGTGATGTCGAAGGCGTTGAGAGCGGCTTTCCACCGGTTGGTCCACCGCTTGCGGCCCCGGTCGGCCGGGTCCAGGCTCATGATCGCCAGGTACAGGCACTTGAGGGCGGCCTGCTCAGCCGGGAAATGACCGCGGGCATTCACCGCACGGCGCAGCCGGGCGCTGATCGACTCGATCGCATTCGTGGTGCAGATCACAGTCCTTATTTCCCGGTCGAACCGCAGGAATGGCACGAATTCCGCCCACGCATTCTCCCATAGCCGTATAATAGCCGGGTAGCGCTTCTCCCACTTGCCGGAGAACTCGGCGAACCGGTCCAGCGCTTCCGTCTCGGACGCAGCGGTGTAAACGGGCTTGAGGTCTTTCGCGATCTGCGCCCAGTCCCTCTTCGAGGCGTACTTGAATGAATTCCGCAGGAGATGAACAATACAGGTTTGCACGATGGTCTTCTCCCAGACCGCGCTCACCGCATCGGGCAGGCCTTTCAGGCCGTCGCAGACCAGCATGCACACGTCCCGCACTCCGCGGTTCTTGATTTCCGGCAAGATGCGCAGCCAATACTTGGCGCCTTCGCCGTCGCCGTGCTCGCCTGCCCACAGTCCCAGCACGTCACGCTCACCGTCCACGGTGACCCCCAGGGCCAGGTAGATAGGCCGGCTGGCGACCTGACCCTCGCGGATCTTCACATTAATGGCACCGATGAAAAGCACTGCGTATACTGCGCCGAGAGGCCGGTTCTGCCATTCAGCCATCCCCTCCATCACCCGGTCTGTGATCGCCGTGATCGTCTGCTTCGGCACCTCCGCCCCGTACACCTCGGCCAGGTGCGCGCAGATCTCCCCGTGCGTCAGCCCTTTCGCCGACAGGGAAATCACGAGCTCGTCGACTCCGGTGAGCCGCCGCTGCCTCTTGGCGACGATTTTCGGCTCGAAGCTGGAATCGCGGTCCCGCGGCACGGCGATCTCCACCGGCCCGGCATCGGTGAGCACCGTCTTGGCCCGGTGGCCATTGCGGGAATTGAGCTTCAGCCCGCCGGTGCGGGCCTGCTCGGTAAGCTCGCGCAGCAGCTGCTCATCGGCGGCCGACAGCTCCAGGCCGTCCTGCTCCTGGCTGATTGTCACCTCTGTCACTGGTGTCTTCCTGTTTGTCAGGAGTTACACCGTTGAAATTACAGTCCCTAATCCGGTCCTCGGCATAGTGGGTGTTATCCGATGTCGGGATAACACCCAAAGGGCCACGCTGCGCTTGGCCCTAGGGCTGGCCCTACAGTGGCCCTAGAACGCGCGTGGCTCGGGGAGGCTCTTTGGGACCGCGCTATCTCGTACCCCGGTCACGGCCCTTGCCGCGCTAGTAGGAAGACTCGACCGGCACCTTGACATGGTAGAGGGCCTGAGTATCAGTGTCGTCATTCCGAGTGTGCCCTCATGATGCGGTGCGTGCCCCCCGCGTGCCAGTCAGGACGGTTCTCCGCGGTGATTCACGGTCACTCGCGGGCATTGCAAGATGCGCGCTGCCTCGGCAACAGTAGGTCCCCCCGGTCGCGGTCACCACCTAATGAGAGCAGGTGCTCATCTGCTGCCGAGACTGTAGTCATCGCCAACTGCCGATGCAGGGTGGCAGGCCTGGAACATCGGCGCGCCAGACCGGGAAGCCGTCACGTGGCGGCCCCGGGGTCAGCGCGGTGGGAGCGGGCCGGGCTATGGGCAGGCGCCACCAGCGGCTTCTGTGATCTTGAAAGTTCCTCGTGTTTCGCACTTATGCAGCGGCCGCGGCGCAGGCCAGAGCGTAGTCGCGCAATAGGTCGGGGTTGGGTTGACCTGGTCGAACGGCGGTAAATCGGGCGGCGATCAGGGTGCGGCGGAGCTTGGTGAGCATGTCCTCGAAGGACGGCTCGGTCTTGGTGTCGTACCAGGGCTCGGCCAGCCGGCGGGCGGTGATGTCGTCGGGGTGGTAGCCGTGCAGGCCGTACCAGACGATCACCATGGACTGGATGAGCATCGCGAACGGGACGGTCCGTTCAACCGCGTTCTTCACCCGGTTGCGGGCCTGCCCGACGCCCATCTGCTGCTTGCCGGTCGCGTTCGACGGCTCGATCGACCAGCGGACCGCGTAGCGTTCCACGACCTGTGCGGCACTGGCCCCGGGATCGAGGGTGAACAAGGCCAGATCGCAGGCTTTGGCTGAATCCTCGTCCCGGACCAGCACGCACCGGCCTTCGGCGTTGCCGAAGCTGCCGTACCAGATGCACTTCACGATCGCGATCTGGGTGGTGTCGGTGCGGCCGTAGCGCAGAACCTCGGCCTGCCGCCAGGCCGCCGTCGCGGCCAGGTCAGCGGGCCTGCCGAGGCTGGCGCCCTTGAGCGCGGGCCGGCCGCGTCTGCCGGTGGGCGGCGGCGCCAGATCGTAGAGGGCGGCGTTGGCGGGCAGCCGGGTGGTCCATGTCGTTCCCTTCACCAGCAGCGGCTTGCCGTGGTAGGCGGCGTCCCCAACTCCGTGCACCGCACGGTGGGGGAACTCGGCGGCCAGCAGGTTCAGCAGTTCGCCCGCCAGCTCGACTGGGGTGGTGGTGCCCTTGCCTGCCCAGAGCCGAAACAGCACCGGCAGGCAGAGCGGAGTGGTGACGAACGGCAGGTGGACCACGATCCCGGCGATGATCCACCGGTTCCCGCGGGCGATCTTCTTGCCGCCCTGCGCCGATCCGTCATGGGTCCAGAACGCGTGGTGGACCTTGCGGCCCCACCGCTTGAACAGGGTGTCGTCGATCGCCACCACGATGGGCGTGTCCTCTTCCAGCAGCCTGGCCACGATCAGCCGGGCCGCGATCAGGCAGAGAGCGTCGATGTCCCACACCGACGAGGAGAAGAACCGGCACGCGGCGTGGAAGGAAACCTTCGAGGCCATCCCCGCGCCGGCCAGCATGCCGACGACGCTGCGCCGCCCAGCCTGCAAGACCAGCCCGGTGGCCAGCACGGTGAACAGGGTGAAGGTGCCCCGGCGCCGGAACACCGGACGGAAGGACTCCAGCAGCGCCGACCACGACGCGGGCAAGGTCATCGAGGCTGCCTACCGCAACACCGGCCCGCCTGGCCCGCCGACACGCCGGGTCACCCCGGGCATTCGGGGACGGGACCGGCATCATGGCAGACGTGCCCGAAAGCCCCGGCCAGAAGACCAAGACCGCCGTCACCCAGCGGATCCGCGACCACGTCAAACGCGGCTGGCCACACCTCGGCGACCCCGTCGTGAGCTTCCGCGGCCAATTCTGCTACGTCGCCGCCCGCCTGTCACGCCGCGGTCAGCCATCGCCGATCCTGCGGCTGCGCTACCAGGGATCAGCCGACCGGTGGGGCATCGGGATCTACCGCTCCAGCAGCGAAAGCTACACCGAATCCGAACTCCCCACCTCATTCGGACCGAAAACCGGCACCCCAGAACAGGGCATCGACCACACCTTCATCCTCTACGCAGGCCCCAGCCGACACCCCTGACCCCGTCGGCCATCAAGGACACCGGCACGCTCTGACCCGCCAAACTGCGAAACACGAGCGTGATCGTCTCGGCATGAAAGAAATCACACGCCAGAATCCCTTCGGCCTGGGGCACCCAGGAACTCTCCCCAGGTCGGTGCTGCTCTGCGGGGTGCCGGATAGATCCCGGCCTTCTTCAGGATCGCCCACACCGTTGAGGGTGCGATGCTTCGGCCCAGATGGGCCAGTTCCCCGGCGAGCCTCCGGTAGCCCCACCCGGGGTTGCTCGCCGCTATCCGCAACACCCAACTGGGTGCTCGCCGGGCGCGTCCGCGGGCGGCCGGAGTGAGTGCGTTTGCAGGTCCAGCGCCGCTTGCACCAGATCGGCGTGCCAGCGAAGCACCGTACCGGGCGTGACGAGCAAACCGATCCGGCGGGACCGGGGCAGCAACCCTGTCAGCGCTGCGATCACCGCCCGATCGGCCCATGACGGCCGCGGACGTTCGACCTGACGGCGCGGCACTGGCAGCTGATGCCGCAACACCAAGATCTCCGCCTGTTGGGCTGCGCCCGGTCGCGCCAGCAAAGCAAGCCAGCCGAGTAGGCGGACGAAGATCAGATAGAGCAGTCGTAGCGCCACGGGCATCGATGCTGCTTGCCTCGGGCATCGCCCGCCTACCGGACAGGAAACGCCAGGTCACGACCTGCGGCCGAGTTTCTGGGACCAACAGGGTCATGCGGCCTTGGTGAGCTGGGCGCGCACCATCCCGGCGGTGGCGGAGTCGGCCGGAGCCAGCTTCAACGCCTGGCGGGCCCGCAGGTAGGTGTGCGCCTGGCTGTGGTCGGCGGCCTCGTCGGGCCGCTTGAAGGTCATCCACAGCGGGACGGCGATGAACGCCACCAGGAACGGTATCGTCAGCAGGATGCTGGTGATCACCAGCTGTGTCATGTCGTGCCTCCTTGGCAATCGCGGCGGCTCTTCCCCGCCGGGCTTTATAAGCAGATAACCAAGGGGGCTTCTCCGGACCATGTGCAGGACTTCTGAGCCAGCCATGAACCGGATGCGGCAGGCCGAAGAGGCGTGCCGCGTTCTGCCAGCAGACCGCCTGCAACCACGGTCCGCCCAGATCCAGCCGGTCCAGGCCAGCGATCTGCCCGGGCGTAGGGGTGGGGAATGTTCGGGAAGTCGCTGCCCAGCAATACGTTCCCGGCCAGGCTGAGCGCGGCCTGGCAGCTCCCCGCGCCGGGAGCGGGCTACGCCGTCAAAGAACGGCGTGAAAGGCCGTGGTGGTCACGAATAGCAGAATGCGAGGTGGGCACGGCGGCAGGGCTGCGGCTTGGCGCCGGCGGCTATGCGAGCAAGCCGTCCTCATGACACGAGCTTGCCGCGCAGATCCGCGCTGTGCCCGGCCGCCAAAAGGAAACCCGGGAATCAATGCCGACGGCGCCAGGGCGGCCCCGGTGCCCGGACGTTCCCGTTGACAACGAGCAGGTGGTCGCCGTGGGCGCCCTGCGCCAGCTGCCACAGATATACCCGGCGTCAGGTCTTGCCCGTCATCGCCCGGTCTGCTTCTTGACCAGCCACGCCTGCGCGGCCTGGCGTGCCGCCTCGCTTGATCCGCATCCCTTCCCAGCCTGGTAAGGCACAGCCAGAACCGGCAGTTCTGTACACCCCAGCCTTGTCGAGCATCACACCAACCACCAGCGCCCAATTCGGCGATCAGGTTGCGTGCGTCCCGAGCGGGCTGTAACTCACCGTCACCAGACCGATTGCCGCCCGTGGAGCCAACACCACGGACTTTAGGTGTTTCGATCCTGGTAGGTGGTTGTCGCTCTCATGTTCCGTGCGTGCCCTGAGGTCTGTTTCCGGGTGGTGTGAGGGCATGATTTCAGCCCGCGTGTCGCGGCGGGGATGGCGCACGGTTCCACGGGCCGCGGCCCCGCGTACGCGAGGCGGGTTCCTCCTTCCTGTCGCCGGGCCTGGGCCCTGGGGTTAGCGGAAGCCGGGTGCGAAGACGGTGACCTGGGGTTTCCCGGTGACGGTCGTCTTGGTGGCGGTGGCGTGCGGGAATTTCGGGCGTGCTTTCTGCGCCCGTTCGGAGTGCCGTTGCCGGCCGGGGAGGTTGAGCGTGTGCAGGCATGCGCGGGCGGCGGACTCTGCCGATGCGGCGAGTGCTTCCAGCGATGAGGTGGCCGTGACCTGGGTGGATGTCATGGACCGGATCGCGTGCTGCCGGCCGGCGGTGAAGGATTCCTCGTTGGCGGTGACCAGGGCGCGGCTGCGGCGGCGCAGGGCGCGGGCGGCGGCGTGCTCGCTGCGGAGCGCGGCGGCCTCGCTGGCGCGCACCAGCTGGGTGGCGGTCAGCCAGGCCCAGGCCTCCTGGATGACCAGCCGCGGGGAGCCGGACCGCAGGACGGGCCCGCTGGTGCGGTTCCCGGCGCCGGTGATCGCGGATTTGTCCTCGCCGAACGTGGTCTCGGCGGCGCTCCAACGGGTGAGGTAGGTGTCGCGGACCTGGCCGGCGGGCGCCGTCTGGTGGTCCAGGAGGGTGGTGATGATCGTGCAGGTCCCGGAGGCTTCCCCGGTCCCGTCGCCGGAAGGGAGGATGACGTTGTGCTCGGCGGCGCGGACCGGGAGCCGGTCTTCTTCTTTCCCGGACGGGGCGTTCAGCCAGGTCAGGCGGGACCCGTCGGGCAGCCAGCCACGATCGGGCCCGTCGAAGGGCAGGGAGATGCCTTCTTTCACGCGGGCGATGACATGCCCGCCCGCCTGCAGGATCGCCGTTATCAGGTCGTAGCCGGGGAAGTTACGGTCGAAGCAGACGGCAAGGCCGGCGAACAGCTCCGGGCGGCGCTTCACCAGCCGCTTCAGCAGGGTCTGCTCCCCGGCTCCCGCCTGCCCGAGGATCGCCCCGGGCATCGCGCGGCTCGCGCGGCCGGTCACCGCGACAATCCTGAGCTGCGGGAACGGGGCGGAATCGTCTGCGGTCCCGGTCGAGCCGAAGAACGCCCGGTTCGCCCCGGTGTCCGCCAGGTTCACCAGCATCCCGTCCGCCGCGGCCACGGGCCTTCCGGCCAGCATCACCGCTGACGGCTCGTCCTCGCTGATGAGCGGCCCGGCCGCCTGCCAGAACAGGTCCTCCATCACCGACGCAGGGACCGGCAGCCGCCAGTCCGTGACCACCTTCTCCGCCGGGACATGCCATTCCAGGACGAACGGGATGTCCGCGAGCAGCCCCGCCAGCCGGGCCAGCGCCTCGCAGTACGACGCCCCCGGCATCAGCCCGGTCGCGAGCATCAGCCTGATGACCAGCGGATAGGACATGATCCGCCGCCGCTGCCGCGGCCTCACCCGCCCCGCCTGGACCGCCTTGCCCACGGCCGCCTCGATCGCCCTGTCACCGAGATGATGTTCCAGCTCGCCCAGCCGGACCAGGTCCGGCAGCCACGCGTCCGCCAGCACCGTCCCGTCCCGGCGGACCACCGCGGGAGCCGTTACCACCGGACGGCAGAACACCGCCAGCTCGCCCGCTGACGGCACCCGGTCCTCCGCCGTGACCGTCATGCCGTGAACCCGCAGGCCAGCGGCCCGGACCACGGCCGTCCCCGCCGGAGTCCCAGCAGCCGGGGACTCCTCAGACCGGATTGCGGCAGCAGCAGAAGGCAGGCAAGCTTGCACAAGGGACTCCTGTGACGGACGTGGATTCAGCACCCAACGCCTATCAGGAGTCCCTCTTCATATACAAAGCAACGCAAAACCCCAGGTCACAGCCTCGTCAGGACCGGAACGCCTTAAGTACGTGGTGTTGGCCCATGTTCCGCAGTACGCAGATCTGGAAGACGTTGGGGTTGTCCCAGCCTTCCTGCAGTGCGGAGTGGGTGAAGATGAACCGGATGGGGGTCCCCGGGGTGGTCAGTCCGACCTTGTCCCGCATGATCTGCTCGTAGGCGAGGCTGGCCTGCTGGCGCCCCTTGTCGGTGGTCTCCTTGGTATCCACCAGTACCTCGCCGCCGCCCTTACGGCGGTCCACGGAGAAGTATCCCTGGTGTGCCTTCTTCGCGGCCGACTCGGCGGGGCTGCCCAGCAAGGTAGCGAACTGTGGCTCGGAAGCGATACGCGCGTACTCCTCCTCGAAGGCCCGCGCGTACTCACCGGGAAATGCCTCGCCATCGGGACCGTATTCGCGGTACTTGGCCACCGAGTCGATGAAGATGAGGCTGAGCACCTTGATATCGCGGCCGTGGAAGAAGAACTCCTGCTCCTTGAGCAGGTGCTGCCGGATGGTCTGGGCGATCATCTGGCGGGCTCGCTCGCCGATGCTGACCTCAGCGCCGATGCTCTCACTCACCCTCAGCGGCTGCGCGACGGTGTCCAAGGAGATGCTCTGCTGGCCATCTGCCGCGTTGATGGCGACCACGGTGAGATCCTTGTATAGGTCACGGCCGGTCACGTCCGCGAGGTTGCTGCGTGACGTGGTGTCCACGGTGGTGGCTTTACGCTTGATCTCGTTGCCCTGTTCGACGTCCGCCTCAACTCGCGCGGTAATCGCTCCGCCCTTGCCTCGCGTGACTTGGAGGAGCTTGACATAGGGAGTCGTTCCGCTGGCGGACGTGACCAGCGAGTCGACCTCGATCTGCTTGACCAGTTGCATTTCGTAGGCGGCGATCGCGTCCAGCCGATAGACGAGGTTGGCCTTGTCACTCTTGTGGTGGGTGGCTGAGTAGCGCAAGGTGGCCAGGGCGCGGAAGTTCTCCAGCGCGATCCGGCCGGCGCCCTTTCTCTTGCCTTCGCCGGTATCGCCGTAGACACTTTGCGGCTCGTCGACGATGATGATCGGGTTCGTAGCCCGGATCAGGTTGGCAGGCACCTCGAAGTCGAGGTCTTCGGCCGGCTGGTACATCTTGTTCGTCGCCTTGTTGATCGCCGCGACAGTGACGATCATGATCTCGATGCTCGGGGAGGTGGCGAACGAGCGCACCTGCGACGGGTTGTTTCCGTCGAACTGGAAGAAGTTCATCGGCGGGTTGCCGTACAAGGTCCCGAAGTGCTCGCGCAGCATCCGGATGGACGTTTCAACGCCCTCCTTGATGGCCACCGATGGCACGACCACCATGAACTTGGTGAACCCGTAGAGTTGGTGGAACTCGTAGATGGTGCGCAGGTAGACGTACGTCTTACCGGTGCCGGTCTCCATTTCGACGGTGAAATTCATGGACTCCAGCGCCGGTTCCGGCGCCAGGCCAGTGCGATTCTGGACCTCGTGCAGGTTGGCCAGGATCGTCTCCGGGTCCAGCCGCAGCATGTTCCCGTAGCCCACGTCCGAAAAACCCTCGAAGCCGGCGTAGGCCGCGGGGTGCGCGTGCACAGTGAACTGGGAGACCATGACCTCTTGGCCTTTGAACAGGCCCGTGACCGCGTCGATGGCCTGACGCTGATAGCCGAGATCAGCGTCGAAGGAGAACTTCACTTCAAATGCTCCGCAGCGTCGTGAAGCCAGCCTGCTCGAGAGCCGCGGCAAAGTTGAGCTTTGCGGCGGAATTGACAAAGCCTGTGTCCCGGACCACGACGGTGGTGTCGGCGTCACCGGGATCCTCGTTGCGCCAGGCCACGAGGGCTTTGGTGACCTCGTTGGCACGCTCGATCGTGATTTCCGTGCCGAAGTACGCGAATAGTGTGCCAGCCAGGTTGTACAGCAGGCTGCCCACGACCGCGCGCCTCTCTAGCGGCGTGGTCAGGTCCACGCCGAGGCGTAGCATCATCTCGACGAGAAGGTCGTCCGTGGTGCGCCCGGAGACGAGGTTGTTCACGGCCTCAATGAGGTCGAGCTGGTCAGGAGTACCGTCCCATGCCCGCACGTTGCTAGACGCCAGCCGGTACGACCGGAAGCCAGTATCGACGTCGGCGGCGTCGAGAGTCGGCCTAGACGCGATCTGCGCGCCCGCCCGGCGCAACCGCTCGCGGGTGATGTCCGCGATCGTGTCGTAGCCGTCCTTGCCGACAGGCTCGTCGAGTTGGACCAGGATGTACCGGCGGTGGCCGCCATCGGCAGCGTTGAGGTCCATGACGGCGTGGCCTGTTGAGCCAGATCCCGCAAAAAAATCGAGAACCACCGCATCCGGATTCGATTCCGACACCGAATTGATCCACTTGGCGAGCACTACGTGGTCCTTCGGGTTATCGAATACATCGCTACCGAGAAGGCGGCGAAGGGACAACCCCGCAGCGGCCCTGTCTCGCTCGAAAACAGGGCGGATCGCCTGGTCCTCATCCAGGAATCGCTTGTACCGAGGGCTTACCGACTCATCGTCGCCGAAAAGAATTCGCCCCTCAGCGATCTTTTGATCCATCGTCTCTCTCGAGTACCGCCACCCGTTGGGGTACATACGTACGGGAAGTCCCGTAACTGGATGAGGAAGGTCATACATAAGATTTTCCCGTAGATTCGGCGAACTTAGGTTATCTCTAGCGAAAACTCGCCCATTCTCGTCTATTTCTCTATATCCACGGGATCCTCCAAGACCTTTAGCGATGTCTTGCGGGGCGCTCTTCCACCAATTCTGCAAAATTACAGTCGCAGCTTCGGGATCGTGCCCGCTATCTTCCCAAGCCCTAGTTGCCGCCTTGGCGACCTCTGCCACTCCGAGCTTATTCTCAGTCCACCGTACATCCCTCTGAATCAGAATCGGCTTCGATTTCGCATATATAAGCATGTAATCGATTCCGGCAGAAGTAAATCTGGCGTCATTTCGTCCCGATCCCTGCCACACGACGCTTGCCGCGAAGTTCTCCGCGCCGAACACCCGATCCATCAGCAACTTCAGCCGTGCGTGCTCCGTGTCATCGATGGCGGCGATGATGACACCCGTCTCCTTCAGCAGGTGCTGGGCGACGAGGAGACGCGGATACATCATTGACAGCCAGGCGGTGTGCCTGGAGGCCTGGGCTTTGCGGTCGTGAGCGCGATCGGAGCCGTTGCCTGCCTGAAGGGGACCTTCGTCGTCTCGCTGCCCGGCCGCTGTTTCGTGTTCGGCCTGTGACGTGGCGCGATTGTCGTCGTAGATGAAGTCATTGCCCGTGTTGTATGGCGGGTCGATGTAAATCACGTCAACCTTGTATTACAGTCGCGGTTTCACGTTGAGTTGCCGTTGATGTCGGATGAGTAGCTGCCGGTCCCCTCGCGGCGGGGTTACGGTGAGTGGTGGTTCCTGGGGGCCAGGGCAGCGCGGTTGCTGCGGGAGTTACAGCCGTGTGATCTGGGGCGGCCGTGGCGCGTTGCCTGGTTTGTGGAACAAGACGGATACGACACGGCCGCGCAGGCCAGCATAGGAGATGTCGCGGATTGCGCGGCGAGGGCAGATGGCCAGGTCACGAGGGTGCTGCGGACCGTGATGGCGCAGCGGCGCAGCGCGGCGGCGGCACTGGATTACGTGGCGGCGCTGTCGCCAGGGACGAAGGCGAACTGCTGGTCGCTGGCGGAATCGGCTGGTCACGAGGGCCAGTACCGGATGCAGGCGCTGCTGAGCTCCTACCGGTGGGACTGGACGGAACTGCGCGCGGCGCTGCCGGCGCTGGCCGTCGCGTGGATCCCCGATCCTGCGGGGGACTTGATCGGCCCGGGCATCGCGATCGACGAGACCGCGCAGCTCAAGCACGGGGACGCCACCGCGTGCGTGGCGCCGCAGCACGCCGGGATCACCGGCAAGGTGGAGAACTGCGTGACCACGGTGTTCTCCGCCTACGTCACCGCCAGCGGGCAGGCGTGGGCGGACTTCGGTGTGTACATGCCCGAGCGCTGGGCGCGGGATCTTCCGCGCCGCCGCGCGGCGGGGATCCCCGATGACCTGGAGTTCGCCACCAAGCCGCAGCTGGCCATGAACCAGCTCGGCCGGCTGACCGCGGCCGGGCTGCCCGCCAGGTGGGCCGCGTTCGACGAGGTCTACGGGCGCAGCGAGGAGCTGCGCAAGCAAGCCGCGAAGGCCGGGCTGGCGTATGCGGCGATCGTGCCATGCGACTACATGGTCACCATGCCGTCCGGCACGGCGATCCGGGCTGATCACGCCGTCAAGGACGCAGTGTTCGAGCGCCGCTCGTGCGGGAACGGGTCCAAAGGCCCCCGCTACAGCGACTGGGCGATGACCGCCACCGCCATCAAAGGGCAGTGCCTGCTGATCCGGCGGCTGATCTCCCGCCCAGGCCAGCTCACCTTCTACCTGTGCTGGGCGCCGCCAGGCCGGCCCGCCACCATGACCTATTTCATCACCATCGCCGGGCGGAGATGGCCGGTGGAAGAAACGTTCAAGACCGGCAAGGACGTGCTCGGATGGGACCAGACCCAGGCCCGCAGCTGGGACGGGATCTGCCGGCACACCGCCCTGGCCGCCCTTGCCCAGCTCCGGGCCGCCGCCATCCGCAACGCACTGACCGGCAGCATCGCCCTTCCCGCCGCCCCCGGCGGCACAGGTCACGACGGCTGCGTGACGGGCGGAGATGACCACATCAGCGACGCTGACCTGCAGATTCCTCTCGGCGACTCGCCCGTCCCGGCCCGCAGCGGCCAGCCCTGCCCGCCCGGCATCGCCCCCATCAAGCTGTCGATCGCCGAGACCGCCCGGCTCGCCGGCCTCGCCAGGCAGTACGCCGCCGGGCTGATCACCCGCGCCCGCCTGGCCTTTGCTCTGCGCTGGTCGCTGCGACGACGTCGCCACCAGGCCGCCGCCCGGTGGCATCACTACAGCGCCCGGTTCCTCGCCGCGTCAGGATAGCCAGCCGCAGCCAGGAAGGAGGTGACGGAATATAACACCCGCAGCCAGCCAAGACCTCACGCTGAGCGGCAGCGCGGCCACGTACCGGAAAACCGCGACTGTAGTATTAAGCCGCACGTAGCCGATACGTTCAAGCTGTCATCCGATCCGCTGTTCGTGGAGAAGGTCTACGATGTCGTGGGCCTGTACCTGAATCCGCCCGAGCACGCGGTTGTGCTGTGCGCGGACGAGAA
>OFHG01000725.1_pt1 | contig 12609 bp, 11 predicted proteins | sample 1521931 | NCBI WGS metagenome assembly OFHG01 (sample SAMEA2468438, study PRJEB22500) | soil metagenome | biome: Glassland; feature: Farmland; material: Clay | place: Australia | collected 2013-01-31 | depth 0.55 m
CTCTATGGCGGAATCAGAAGGATATGTGCGGCTGTTTCTCAACTTAGGCCCAGCGATGCGGGAGCTTTTGTCCGCGGCCGCCCAGGGCGGCTTACCACCAGCCTATGCAAACAGGCTTTTGGCGAGTTTCGATCAAGAGAAAGCGCAGCATGAATACCGCCAGGTTGAGCACCAATCAAGCCGCGCGCCCATAGGATCAGAATTGGTTGAAGCTTTGAGCCATAGGGAACTGGAAGTCTTATTCCTGCTGAGAAGCCGCCTGAAGGTTCCGGAGATCGCCGCAGAACTGTGCATCGCCGAGAGCACGGTTCGCAGTCATGTAAAAAGCATTTACAGCAAGCTATCCGTCCACCGCCGGATGGATGCAGTCCAGCGTGCCGAGCAGCTGGGTGTGCTGCCGAAGATGCCGCAATGATCCAGATTGAAAATCTGCAAAAAATTGTTGGGCAGCGTACGGCGCTAAGTATCGAGCTGCTTAATGTGACCGTTGGGGAAATCGCGGCGGTCGTAGGCCCGGCAGATAGCGGCATTGAGACCCTATTTGAGATCCTGATCGGAATACCCAAGGAGCGCGCCTACGAAGTCCTGGCGCAAATCGGCATGGCAGACCAGGCCAATGCCAACCTTAGCCGGCTGCCGACCAGCTTGCTTCGCCGCCTGGCGTTCGGACGGGCTATCCTGCATAACCCGCAAGTCTTGCTGCTCTGCGAACCATTCGCCCGCTGTGATGAAGCGACGATCGCCTTCCACCCGGCGGCGCGCGCCATCCTGACCCGCTCATCTATCTCTCCGGTGGCCCCGGCGCCAGCGCCCTGGAGGCGATCCGTTACCAGTACGAATGGCTCAGCAGTCCCGCATTTTCCACAGGTAGAGACCTGATCGTTTTCGACCAGCGCGGCGTGGAGGTCTCACGCCCTGCGCTCGACTGCCCGGGATATGATCGCCTGGCCCTGGGCTACGACCAGGTCAACCTGTGGGGCGGGTCTTATGGAACCCGCCTGGCGTTGGAAGTGATGCGCCGCCACCCGGTGGGGTTGCGCAGCGTGGTGCTCGACTCGGTCTATCCGCCAGATGTGGATCTTTACGCCGAGGCACCCGCCAATTTTAGCCGGGCCTTGGAACGCTTGTTCTCGGCCTGTGCGGCCAACCCAATCTGCGTCCAGGCTTACCCCAACTTGCGCTTTTTACTCCCGGGTCAAATTTACACTGCAAGTCAAGGGGATTACACCGCCTTTGACCGGGTGCGCGGCGCGCTGATCGGCCAACTGGGCCTGTCCAGCCGGGGGATGATGTTCTCCGTGCAGTGCAACGAAGAACTACCTTTTAGCTCGTTGGAAAGCCTGAAGCTGGAGCAGGGACGCCACCCAGAGATTTCAGCACTCTATGAAAATGCACTCCTGGGAGAATTGACATTTCGCGTCTGCGAGATATAGGGGGCAGGCCAGTCGGATGCCAGCGCCAATCAGGCGGTTCATAGCGATATACCGACCCTGGTTATGAGCGGCGAATTCGATCCGATCACGCCACCGGCCTGGGGTCGTCACGCTGCCGAATCCCTGGAAAAAGCTTTCTATTACGAATACCCGGGACTCGGGCACGGTACCAGCGTCGTGGATGACTGCCCGCGCGGGATGATGACCGCTTTCCTGGCGAACCCGACCGCTCCACCGGCAGATGCCTGCATCGTTGAAATGGAAAGCCGGTAATAAAAAACCTTTCAGACGGAATCCATCCCCCAGTCTGCGCGGGGGATTTTATTTTCCCCACTTTCAATCCCCATAATTGGGGATGACAAATCCCCAATCCAAAGGGTATCCTTAGCATGCATTGCGAGCCACGCAAGGATTTACTGCGCTAAATGTTTTTGCAATCGATACGGACATGGCACCAGAACAAAGTGTGGATTACCAGATTATCGTAAAAGGGGTGCTGGATCCCAGTTGGTCGGATTGGCTCAGTGGGTTTGCGCTCGCTACAGCCACCGCGGATGACGGAACCCACATCACCATCCTAACCGGTCCGATCCCCGATCAGGCTGCTCTGCGCGGTACCCTGTCTAAGATCTGGGATTTGAACCTCGAAGTGATCGCTTTGTTTCGGAATCATGACTCATCCAATCTGACACAATCAGGTGGTTACCAAATTACGATGGGAGGCGAAAATGACCCACAAATACATCATCCCGCTATCTGAACCCCATGTCACTCTGGCCGCAGTGGGCGGTAAGGGTGCTTCACTCGCCAGGTTATACGCGGCCGGCCTGCCGGTTCCGAATGGATTTAGTGTGACGACCGAGGCTTATTGGAAATTTGTGAGCGAAAATGATCTGCAGAAAGTGATACGGGAGGCGTTGGCAGCCATAGACATCTCGCGGCCCACCACTTATGAAACGGCCTCAAACCTCATTCGAGAAAGGTTCCTGGCTGGCCAGATTCCCCCAGATATCGCCAGTGAAGCGATCAACGCCTATGCCGCGTTGCCCGGGCAGGACCCGGCGGTGGCTGTGCGCTCATCCGCTACCGCCGAGGACCTGCCTGAGGCCTCCTTTGCCGGCCAACAGGAAACCTATCTAAACGTCAATCGTCCGGCAGCTGTTCTGGATGCGATCAAGAAATGCTGGGCATCGCTGTGGACTGCGCGTGCCATCGGTTACCGGGCGCGCCAAGGCATTGATCCAGACCAGGTTGCCCTGGCGGTTATCGTGCAGCTGCTGGTGCCGGCGGAGGCCGCCGGGATCCTGTTCACCGCCAATCCCGTCAATGGAAAGCGCGACCAGATCGTGATTAACGCCGCCTGGGGACTCGGCGAGGCCGTAGTGGGAGGGTCGGTCACCCCCGACACACTCATCGTGGACAAATCTAACGGGCAGATCATCGAGCGTCAAATTGCCGACAAACAGGTGATGACCATTCAGGTAAACGGCGGCACGCAAGAGCAACCCGTCCCAGAAAGCTTGAAACAAGTGCCGGTGTTGGATCACGAGGCTGCTGCCGAGTTAAACAACTTCGCAATCCAGATCGAGAGGCTATACGACCGGCCCATGGACATCGAATGGGCGCTGGCCGACGGAGAGTTATACATCGTCCAGGCGCGCCCGATTACCGCCCTGCCCACCCCACAGACACCCGAAACATTTGAATGGCACTTGCCCGACCCCAAGGGCCAGTACATGCGCGCCAGCATCGTCGAATTGCTGCCCGACCCGCTAAGCCCGCTTTTTGCCACTTTAGGATTAACGGCAATCGAGAGCGGAATCGACACGATGGCGCAAGACTTGTTGAACATGCCGGCCGGGGTTTTATCGGATTTCATGTTAACCATCGACGGTTACGCTTATCAAAAGCTCAGCTTCACGCCATACCAATGGTGGATGTTGCTCACTCGCATGGTGCCCCGTTTCCCGCCCATGTTGCGCGAGGGTGTTCCTTACTGGCAGAATGTCGCCCACCCGCGTTACGTTGAGGCAACCAACCGCTGGCGAGAGAAAAATTTCGCCGGCCTGACCTCGGGTGAGCTTCTCGCGGGTATCAACGAGCTCACGCAGGCGTTTGCCCATCACCTGGGAGCATTGATGGCTTCCACGATGGGCCCTTCGGCCGGCAGTGAAGGCCTGTTCACAAAGGTATATGAAAAAATCGCCATGCGCCCCGGCGACCCGCCTGCGCCAACTTTCTTGATGGGGTTTGACAGCATTCCTATCAAAGCGGAGAAGGCCTTGTACGATCTGGCTCAGTGGTGTGGAAGTCGGCAAGGGCTGTCCGCCTACCTGACAAGCACCCTGAGCGGGACAATCGCTGACCATCTGGATCGGGACGATCCACCGCAGGATGTCCCATTGGAAGACTGGCTTGAATGGCAGAAGCGTTTTCGGGAATACCTGAACCATTATGGATATTCGATCTATGATATGGATTTCTCCAAACCTCTGCCTATGGACGATCCCAGTCCTTTGCTTGAAAGCCTGAAGCTGTTCATCTCGAGCGAGGGGAAAAACCCCTACGAGCGCCAACAGGCTTACGCCGACCAGCGCCAGGAAGCGGTCTCCACGACCCGCGCCCGCTTGAGGGGAATTAAGCGCTGGGCTTTTGAGAAAACACTGAGATGGGCCCAATCGCAAGCTCCACTGCGTGAAGACGGGATTGCCGAAATTGGACTGGCATTCCCATTGCTGCGTCGAATGTTGCGGGAATTGGGCAGCTGGTTCGTGGAGGCCGGTGTAATCCAGCATCCCGATGATATCTACTGGCTGGAGGCAGTTGAGGTCAAAATGGCAATCGCCGCTCTCGAACATGGGGGGACCATTGAGAGTAAGGTTGAAGCTATCCAGGAGCGAAAAGCGCTTTGGCAGGCGCGCAAGCGTCTCTCACCGCCCCCCCAGTTACCTCCAGGCAAGAAATATTTGGGCATGGACTTCGAAGCAATGCTGGCGATGGGATCTGGCAGCCCGCAGGGCAACACAATTCGAGGGGTTGCGGCCAGCCCTGGAGAGGTGACCGGCATTGCATGTGTGCTGCATGGGCCTGAGGATTTCAGCCAAATGCAGGCTGGAGGCATTTTGGTGGCTTCCATCACCACACCGGCCTGGACGCCATTGTTTTCGATGGCGTCTGGCATCGTAACCGACATTGGCGGACCGCTCAGTCACGGCTCCATCGTCGCCCGCGAATACGGCATTCCCGCCGTCTTGGGCACCGGCGTAGCGACCAGGCTCATCCAAAGCGGGCACGAAATTACCGTGGATGGGAATGCTGGAGTGGTTACAATTCGACGATAATAAAGATTCGTACTCCATGTCTGTGGAGAAACACAATGCAAACCACCAATCGCAAAAATATCTATATCCTGGCCTTTACCCTGGTGGTTGTCATGTTGGGATTTGGACTGGTCATCCCAATCATGCCCTTCTACGTCGAAAACCTGGGCGCCGGCGGGACCGAGCTGGGCTTGTTGGTGGCCAGTTACGCCGTGATGCGCTTGATCTTCGGCCCGGTGTGGGGCAGCCTTTCGGATCGTGTTGGGCGCAAACCGGTGTTGATGATTGGCATGCTGGGCTATGCAATCACCATGTTTTGGTTTGGATTGGCCACCCGGCTGTGGATGCTCTTCGTCGCCCGTAGCCTGTCGGGCATCCTCTCGTCTGCCACTTCCCCAACCACCATGGCGTACATCAGCGACAGTACCACCGAACAGGAACGCGGGCGCGGGATAGGCATCCTGGGGGCAGCCATTGGCATCGGCACCATCATCGGGCCTGGCGTGGGAGGCTGGTTGGCCGGCGAATCGCCCAATCAAGCTGCTCTGTCCACGCCTTTTTTCGTGGCTGGCGGCATGTCGTTGCTTGCTCTGCTACTCATTGGCCTGCTGCTGCCCGAATCGTTATCCAGAGAAGCCAGGCGACAGGCTGTCTCCGGACAGCGGGAAGAAAGTAAAGGCCTACTTAAGCTGGGCGAACTATGGCGGGCATCATCCAGTTCAATCGGTGTGCTGCTCTTTATGGCGTTTCTGACTTCTTTTGCGATGACGGCTTTCTTCGGAATATTCGGGCTGTTCGCCCTGCGCAAATTCAACTACGGACCCCAGGAGGTTGGGATTGTGCTGATGGTCATGGGCCTGGTTTCCGCCATCGGACAAGGTTTGCTCGTCGGACCGTTGACCGAAAACTGGGGTGAGGCCCCGGTGATCAAAGCCGCGCTGCTGGTATCAGCATTAGCCTTCGCAAGCATGGCCCTGGTTCAATCCACCCCGGCGGTGCTGGTTGTGACCGGAATCTTCTCCCTGGCAATCGCCCTGCTCACCCCGGCGGTGACCTCGCTCACATCCAAACAAACCACCCTGCTGCAAGGTATCACCATGGGCCTGAGCAATTCATTCGGCAGCCTGGGGCGTATTTTTGGGCCTTTAATCGCCGGGCTGCTTTTGGATATGGATGTCAACTTTCCTTATCTCTTCGGTGCTGCAGTATTGTTCGCCGGATCCGGATACAGCCTATTCAAAGTCCGGCAAGAAACCAGGCAATTGAGGTTTGACGAACCGGTCGCCCCAAGGGGCTAAAGCCGCGATCCCGTTGATCGCTGCGTGGCCAATTACTGCCGGCCAGACGCTGCCTGCCCGCAAGACAATCCAGGCCAGAAAAGTGCCAATTATGAAAATCAAAAGGGGCTGCCCCTGATTCCTGGACAGCCCCGCTTTCTACAAAAAATTGAATGGCTTTTTTCTGATTTACGCGTGATTTTCGATCAACCCATCGCGAAGGTGGATGATGCGCCGGGTCTGTTCGGCGATCTCCGGATCGTGGGTGACGATGACCAGCGTGGTGCCTTTTTCCTTATTCAGGGTGAGCAGCAGATGCATGATCTCATCGCCCGCCTGGGTATCCAGGTTGCCGGTTGGCTCGTCGGCCAGGATGAGCGCCGGGTCGTTGACCAGCGCCCGGGCGATTGCCACGCGCTGCTGCTGACCGCCGGAAAGCTCGTTGGGCCGGTGGTCGATGCGATCTCCCAGCCCGACCAGCTCCAGCGACTGCAGCGCTCTCTCGCGCAGGTTCTGCCGCACACCGGCATAACGGATGGGCATTTCCACATTGGAGAGCGCCGTAGCGCGCGGCAGCAAGTTGAAGCTCTGAAAGACGAAGCCCACCTTGCGATTGCGGATGCTGGCCAGCTGGTCATCTTTCAGGTTTGAAACCTGCTCCCCATCCAGGAGGTATTCCCCCTCGGTGGGCTGGTCCAGGCATCCGATGATGTTCATCAGCGTCGACTTTCCGGAACCGGAAGGCCCCATGATGGCCACCACTTCGCCCTTGGCAATCTGAAAAGAAACGCCGCGCAGCGCATGCACCTCGACTTCACCCATCTTGTAGACTTTGGTCAGGTCCTCGGCCTGGATTACCCAATGATTGTCGTTCACGATAACCTCCTCATTTTCCCGCACCAAGGACTGCGCAGAAGTAAAAACTGATTGGTTCATTCGGTTCTCAAAGCCTCCACGGGTTCCAGCCGGGCGGCGCGATTGGCGGGGTAGATCCCGAAAAACAAACCGACTGCCATCGAAAACAACGTCGCAAGCAGGACACTATCCAGCCCCACCACCGGGGTGATTGCCGATCCGCCCAACTGTACGCTCCCGATCAGGTGGGCAATCAGCCATCCTATGATGATCCCGACCACCCCGCCGATGATACTGAGCACGGTGGACTCGACCAGGAATTGCTGCAGGATGTCGCTGCGGCGCGCCCCCAGGGCTTTGCGCAGCCCGATCTCACGCGTGCGTTCGGAGACGCTGGTCAGCATGATGTTCATGATCCCAATGCCGCCGACCAGCAAGGAGATGCCGGCGATGCCTCCCAGGAAGATGGTCAGCACATCGGTCGTTTGAGTGATCGTGTTTAGCACGGTTTGCTGGCTGGTCACCGTAAAATCGACGGTGCCATGCAAGTCGGTCAATTCCTGGGTGATCTCCTGGGTGACGGCATTCACATCATTGGGCTGGTCTGCCTCGACGTCGATCGAGTTCACTACGTCGGCCCCACGATAGTTGGATTGGCCGATCAAGCGCAGCTGCGCTGTCGACAACGGTACGTAGACCTGGTCGTCCTGGTTGAAGAAACCGGTGCCGCCCTGGCTCTGCAGCACACCAATCACCTGGAAGGGCAGCCCGTTCAGCATGACGCGTTGTCCGACGACCCCCTGGGTATTGTTGAACAGGTTTTGGGCCACGGCGCTGCCCAGCACAACCACCGAGGAATCGGCGGTTTCATTGGCGTCGCTGAAAAAACTGCCGTCCGCCAACGTCAGGTTGCTCATGGTCTGGTAGGCTGGGGTGGTACCCGTGACCCGGGTATTGGCGTTCTGCCCCTGGTATTTGATCTGCACCCTATTCTCCACCAGCGGAGCTACGCCCACCACGCCGGGGAGCTGCGCCAAAGCTGCCGCATCCTTGGTGGTCAGCGTGGCGGCGCTGCCCTGGGCGGTCCTAACGCCACCCTGGTTGGTGCTGCCAGGCGAGACGAATACCAGGTTGGTGCCGATGCTTTCGATGCGGGAGGTGATGGCTGCCTGGGCGCCACGTCCAATCGAAAGCATGGCGATCACGGCCGCCACGCCGATCACGATCCCCAGCACGGTCAGGATCGAACGCATCTTGTTGGCGCTCAGGCTGGCCAACGCTTCAATAACATTAAAGGTGATATTCATCAAGCGCCTCCTATGGAGTCGGAGTGCTTCGAGGCGCTCCACCGGTCGTGATTTGAACCGATTCGGCGGTAACCGTGCCGCTGCTGTCACGCTGGCCTCTGACCACCAGCTGCTCGCCGGCTTTCAGGTCGGCCGTCGTACCGGCAGTGGTTTTCTCGATTTGGGTATTGGCGGTCAGGTCGACCGTCTCATCCCCGTTTTGGGTGGTGACCGTCAGGGTGTTGCCGTTTACACTCTTGAGCTGGCCAAATACGCCGCCGCCGAACCCGGCAGCCTGGGCCCCACCAGTGCCATTCCCCGAATTAATCCCGCGCGAGCGCAGAAATTGACTGCGGATTTGATTGGCCTGGTTGCTCTGATACATCTTGCCATACTGGAAACCGGCCCCAGCGGCAACCGCCAGCAGTGCAATTCCAGCAATAACCAATAATATCTTCTTCATCTTTGCCTCCTATTTCTTCTCCAAGTAACTTGCACGATATTTCCGCTTAGCGGCCAAGGCCTCCGAAGAATACGCCACCGCCGCCACCACCACGTCCACCGAACGAACTACCGGTTGAGGTTGCCGAAGGATTTAGCACTACGGCATCACCTTCTTTGAGCTGTCCACCGGTAATCTCGGTCGTCGTATCGTTGGAAATCCCCACGGTCACTGAAACCGGGATCAACTGGCCCTGGTACAACACGGTTACCGTGTGCTGGGTGCCCAGGCTGCGCACCGCCTGATTGGGGACCAACAGCACGTTGCTATCTTTGGCGACGTCAATGCTCACCGCCGCCGACATGCCCGGCTTGACCTGGGCATCCGCGCCGGTAAGCTGCACCGTCACCGGGAAATTCACCACTCCCTGTGAAGAAGTGCCAATGGTGCCCACTGTGGTTACTTTGCCATTGTAGGTCTTGTTGGGGATGGCATCGAAGGATAGCTGTACCGCCTGTCCAACCTTGATTTTATTGATATCGATCTCAGAAACAACCACGTCCACGTATTGGGAGGACACGTTATCAATCTCGATCCCGGCGGTGCCGGCCGAGACCAGATCGCCCGGCATGTTCCCAACACTGGTCACCGTGCCGCTGATGGGCGCAGTCAGGTTGATTTCGTTGATCGTGGCCTGAGCCGCATCCACGGCTGCCTTGGCGGCTGCTATGGTATCCGGGGTAACACCGTTCTTCACCTGGTCATATTGTTGTTGGGCATCGGCCAGCTGTGACTGGGCCACCGCCAGGTTAGCCTGCGCCACGGCGATATCATTGCTGGAGGGATTCCCCTGCGCCCAGTCAAGGGTCTTCTGTGCATTGTCCACGGCCGTTTGCGCTGTCGCCAATCTCAGCACTTTATTGGCCTTGGTCTTGTTGGTCGGCTGCAGCTTGGTCAGGGTGCCGTATTTCGATTCCATCTTCTGCAGCTGTTGTTGGGCCAGTAACAGGTCAGCCTGGTCTTGCTTGATGGTGGTGTTGTTGGCATTGGTCGGAATCTGCAGGGCGCTCAGCGCATCCTGGGCAGTCTTATAGTTCGCCTGGGCGTTGGCCAGCGCCTGCTGGGCCTGGGTGGTAGTGAGCGTCGAAGCCTGCAAGCTCTGCAGGTTGTTCTTGGCGTCCACCAGCGTCTGTTGGGCGTTCAAGACCGAGGGCGAAACCGAGGTGGGAGCCAGGGCTTCCAGTTGCTGTCCCGCCTGGACCTGCTGGCCAACCTGCACCTCGACCTTGCTCACCTGGCCACTGGTCTGCCAGTCTACTTCGGCGCTCTGCATGGAGCGCACGCTGCCGCTGGAGCTGACCGACTGGGTGATCGATCCGCGCGTCACAGTGGCCGTTTGATAGGTCGCCTGCTGATTGCTCTGGCCTTGCCCGCGTGTGTAGAAAAATGCCGCGCCAGCAATCACCGCGACGACCGCAACTACACTAATCCATACTCGTTTCTTCATATTAGAGCCTCCCATGTTGACAATTTATTGCTTTGTATTTCCCAAGACTTCAAATCATTCATTTCTTACATTCCTTTCCTCAACATACTTCTAAGTCCCGTAAGGAAAGACGATCCACTCAAAAAAAACAGCCGGCATCGCCGGTGCTGTTAGCTATCATCCGCTGGCATCAGAGTACCTTTCTAATTGCTTATTCCAATGCCACATGAACATACGTCTGTTTTGAAAAAAACAGAACTTCGCGTATGTGGTTCCCAAAGTTTCAAACTAAATGTTTAAGCTGTTGTTACATTCAATAATTCTGCCTTACTTTCATTCAAGCCTCCAACTTTAGAATTCAACGAGAACATTGATTGCTCTCTTTTTCACTCGGATAAGTATAAAACGGAGTCATTTAGAATTTGTAAGGATGTGATTTTGAAAATATGTAGATTCGTGGGGAAATCTAAACGTAAACAGCGGTCATAATGGGAGCGCCAGGCGCGGATATTACATCATGGTTGCCCTGGCGCCGTTCGCCTTTAATTTGGTACTCCTCATAAAGAGCAGATCAATCCCTCTCGCCGGCGGAGTAGATTATCCGGCAGTCCCAGGTGGCTACCTGGACTGATGCACAGGTAGGTAGCCAGCTAGCGTGGCAACCCGACCTGATCGAGTTGATCGCTGGCTCGTCTTCCTTAGCGGAGTAGCGGGATCCATCCTGTTCGTGGTGGCTTTTACGGTAGCCGGCCTGGTCCGCCCCGGCTACTCGCCGGTTCACCAGGCGATCAGCTACCCCATCGATCCCAATCGAGTAAGGCTGGTCGGCTTAGACGTAGGGCGAACCTCTGCTGATGTCGCCCCGGCGACGATAGACGGAAGATAGGGAAAATGGTAAAATCCATCAAGGAGTTGATCATGAACGATCGGCTTTTCAGCATAAACCCTATCGGTCTGATCGAAGCAAGCCCAGACGCATACTTTACAATCGACTTTGATGGAAAAATCACCGGGGTCAACGCAGCGGCGGAAGCGATTAGCGGGTATACGCGGGCCGAGCTATGCGGTACGAGCTTTCCGGATCACCTCAGCGAACCTAAGCAAGCTTTTGAGGATTGTCGCCACGCGCTCGAAGAAGGGATGGTCCGCGACGACAGCCTGGAATTCTTGCACAAAGATGGATATTACCTCCCTATTTCCATGCACGGTTCCGTTTACCGCGACTGCGACAGCCAGATTAGCGGCGCTTTTATCTCGGTGCGCGATATTTCGGAACAAAAGACCCTGGAGGCTCGCTTACGAGAAAAGGAAAGGCTCTCGCGCACGATCGCCGATATGTCCAGTAACTGGTTATACTTGATGAGAGCAACTGGAAAACCCGATTACGTCTCTCCGGCCTGCGAAACCATCTCCGGGTATTCCCCACAGGAGTTCAAAAAGGACCCAGCGCTATTTGAAAAGATCCTGCACCCGGAAGATCGGGCTGCACTGAGAGATCACCTGCGCGAATGCAAAGAAACGCTTCAGGGATCCCCGCTCGAGTTTCGTATTATCACCAAGAAGAAAGAGATCCGCTGGATTTTACATTCCTGCCGGCCGCTTTATTTATCGGATGGTTCCTTCGTTGGGCGCTGGATCACCAACCAGGATATCACCCAGCGCAAACAATCCGACCTGGAGCACGTTCGCGCCGAAAAACGCCTCAACCAACTGACCCACCAGCTCATCACCATTCAAGAGGCTGAACGGACGAGAATCTCCCAGGATTTGCATGATGATATCGGCCAGGGGATGACGGACCTGCTCCTGCGCTTGAACGCCATCTACACCGGTGTAGCGGCCGAACAAGAAGAAGTCCGCTCGCAGATCCGCGAAGCCGTCCAAAGCGTCGAGGCGCTGATGAACCAGGTGCGCCAACTTGCCCACCAGCTTCGGCCTCCCTCGCTGGATTCTGTTCCCCTGTCTAAGGCCCTGGAATCCCTATGCTCTTCCTTCGCCGAATTTTCGAATATTTACATCGATTACAGCAGTGAAAAACCCCCCCCGCCGATACCGGGCCCCCAATCGACCGCGCTCTACCGCCTGGTACAGGAAGGATTGACTAACGCCGTCAAGCACGCCATCGCTTCCTCGATCTGGATCAACCTGGATTACGTTGATGGGGAAGTGAGCATCTCGCTCGAAGATAACGGGCGCGGGTTCAGCGAGGCGAATGACCACAACGGAATGGGCTTATGGGGGTTGCAAGAGCGATTCCGGCTGCTGAACGGTGGGCTGGAAATCGAATCCGCTCCCGGCAAAGGGACCCGGCTTTATGGTTATCTCCCGATGGCCAACCATAATTTGTGAGGCCTATCTGTGATCCGCGTTGTGGTCGCTGATGATCATAATTTAGTCCGCCAGGGCATCTGCCGTCTTCTGGAAGAGACCGGCGAGATCCAGGTTATCGGCGAAGCCGACAATGGAATAGACGCATTAAAGCTGACCAGGCTGCTGAGTCCCGATGTGTT
>OFHG01000726.1_pt1 | contig 12590 bp, 16 predicted proteins | sample 1521931 | NCBI WGS metagenome assembly OFHG01 (sample SAMEA2468438, study PRJEB22500) | soil metagenome | biome: Glassland; feature: Farmland; material: Clay | place: Australia | collected 2013-01-31 | depth 0.55 m
CCTCAGGCCATGTGGGCAATTTTATCGTCCAGGTCCGCCAGCATGCGCGCGGCTTGCGTGCTGACGTAGCCGAGGGCCTGATGGCGGCCTGTACTCAGGAAGTGCCGGATGAGTTCAATTACGGCCTGGTCAGGCGCAAGGTGATTTATCGCCCTTATGCGGGTTGTCACCCCGCCACGCCGGCCGTGGATTGGGAAAACTACAATGGCGAACCCATCCGGCTGAACGGTAAGGCTTATGTGCTCAAGGATGAGCCGAAGGTCTTCGAACTCAACGTCGGCGCGATTGTCATGGCCACCGGGTTTGATCCCTACCAGCCCCGCCGGGGCGAATACGGCTATGGCGAAGTCCCTGAGGTGGTCACACTGCCCCAGTTGATCCGCCGCCTGGCGCTGCTCAAAGAAGGCGAGCCTTTGGTTTGGAACGGTCATCCGGTGCGCGATGTGGTGCTCATCCATTGCGTGGGCAGCCGCCAGATCGAGGGGGTTGACGAGCCTCAGCCGGATGGGCAGGTTAACGCTTATTGTTCGCGGGTGTGCTGCACTGCTTCGCTGCACGCCGCATTGGAGTTGCGCGAACGCTTTGCGAATACAAACGTTTACGAACTCTACCAGGACATCCGCACCTACGGACGCGGCCACGAGGAATATTACCGCCGCGCCCAAGAAGCCATGGTGCGCTTTGTCCGCTACACCGGCGAGGAGCGCCCCAGCGTGCTCCCCGCCCCCACCGGCGACACGCATCCAGTCCTGGTGCGGGTCAAGGATACCCTGATTTACGGCGAAGAGATCGAAATTCCTGTAGATCTGGTCGTGCTGGCCGTGGGCATGGTGCCGCGCCCGATCGACAACCTGGTGCAGTTGCTCAAGATCTCGCGCGGGCACGATCGTTTCCTGCTGGAGGTGCATCCCAAATTGCGCCCGGTCGAAATGGCGGTCAACGGCATCCTGCTGGCCGGCACAGCGCAAAGCCCAATGAATATCCAGGAAAGCCTGGCAACGGCTTCGGCTGCCGCAGCTAAAGTGTCCGCGCTGCTTGGTCAGGGCCAGGTGGAGCTGCCGCCCTTTATTGCCCGAGTGGATCCGGAGAAATGCGAGGGGGCTGGCGCGTGCGTGGAGGCCTGCCTCTGCGAGGGCGCCATTCGCCTGCAAACCTTCACAGAAAATGGCCGCCAGGTCAGGCGGGCGGTGATTGGGCCAGCCAATTGTTGCGGCTGCGGCGCCTGCGTCAGTGCCTGCCCCAACCGTGCCATTGACGTGCAGGGCTGGAGCCTGGCTCAGTACGAGGCGATGGTGGATGCCATTGCCATGGAATCAGCGGAATTGGCTGAGGTTACAGTATGAGCCAAACAGCAGAAGCCCGCGCCCGCAGCGAGACCCTCAAACAGCTGCGTGAAGCGCATGCGGCAACCGTTGAAAGGACGCAAGCCCTTCTCCGGGAGCAGAAGCAGATTCAACGGGAGATCTGCCAGGTCATCCGTGAAAACCCCAAGACCGTACCGGAGGTGGCCGCGGCCATCGAGAGGCCGGCGTATGAAGTATTATGGTACCTTGCCGCCTTGAAAAAGTATGGCATCGTCGTTGAGGCAGGCATGTGCGGCGACTATCCTCTCTACCAGTTGGTGAAGGAGGCATAAATATGGCGACGCGTGTGGATCCATCCCTGGCAGTTGAGTTGAAAGCCTACGGAGCAGTGGGCATCGAGAAATGCTTCAACTGCGGCAACTGCACAGCCATTTGTCCGCTTACCAGCGATGATCACCTCTTCCCACGCAACATAATCCGGCTGGCGCAGTTAGGGCTGAAGGATCGCTTGATCGCCAGCGTCGATCCATGGCTATGCTATTATTGCGGCGACTGCTCTGCCACTTGCCCGCGCGGCGCAGAGCCAGCCGAAACCATGATGGCAACCCGTCGCTGGCTTATCGCCCAGTATGATAAGAGCGGTCAGGCTAAAAAATTGTACACTTCGGAAAAGAAAGTAGTCTTAGCTATCCTGCGGACTGCCTTGTTACCACTTGTGCTGCTCATTGCTTACCATTTGCTAACTCAAGGGAGCAAAATCCACACCGATCGGGTGGTGCTGAACGATTTCGCCCCGGTGATGTGGGTGTGGGCACTCGTCTTACTGCATTTTGCGTATCTGGGGTGGCATGTAATTAAAAATTCCATCACCATGATTGGAAATGTATTAGGACCCAAGGCTAATCTCTCAAGCATACCAATCGGTGCTTATGTAGCCGGGGCGAAAGATTTTGCCCTTCACTTCATTTCCCAACGCCAGTGGTGGTCTAAGTGCGACCCGGAAAAGCACAAAGAGGAGATCACCCGCTGGTTCAAACACCTGCTGCTGATGACGGGCTATGTAATAATGCTGATCCTGATCGTACCGCTGCTGTGGTGGTTTCAAACTGATAAGATCTATCCGTGGTACTACCCGCAACGTTGGCTGGGCTATTACGCTGCGATCGTCTTGATCTTTACCTCGATCGAAATCATAATCAGCCGGCTTAAGAAACAGGAGCAGGTGCATCGATTTTCCCATCCCAGTGATTGGCTCTTTCCAGGCTTTCTCCTGGTTGGCTCGATCACCGGCATCCTGGTGCATATCTTCCGCTATATGCAACTCCCTTGGCCTACATACATCACCTATACCGTGCATGTAATGTTGATGGTAGCGATGCTGGATACGGAAGTGGGCATTGGCAAATGGACTCACCTGGTTTATCGACCGCTGGCGCTGTCCCTGGAGGCGATGAAGAAAAAAGCGGAGGGGTTCGCCGCGGAACCGGCACCAGCTGATTGATTGTGCCTGCTTCTTTGCGTATCCATCAATCCCCCGCCATTCGGAGTAAGTCCGTATTCATTGGATCGTGAATGAAGTCCCAAAATACTTCCTGGGCGCGATTGGGCGCCTCCAAGGCGCGACGAACCATATAAATCTTGCGATGAAGATGCCTAGCAACCACGGGTACCTCTGCAACACGCCTGCCTGGAAGCCCATGCGTAGCTGATACCCTCGACCCGCATGCGCCTCCAAAGCCAGTCGCTACGGTCTCCACAATGGCTTCGGCGTTTCCTACCTCCAGGAATATGTTCAAATCCTCCAGATGAATATCGTGCTTGCCTAACTCTGTAAGCAGCACCCGCCTGGTTCCGGAGGTAGGCTCGCGAATAATCAGAGGCTCTCTGATGAGATCAGCCGGCTCAATAGACTGCCTCAAAGACCATGGATGATCCTCAGGTGCGATCAGAATGATATGGTCGGTAAAGAATTCTTGTAATTCAAGCCCCTCTTCAAAGGCTTCCCGACTAAGGACGCCAATGTTCGCTTCTTCCTCGAGTAAACGCGGCACGACGTGTTCCTGAGTGCAAGACAGGATCGTAACTTCTACCCAGGGATAACGGTTGTGGAAACGAGCAGCCAGTTGCGGCAGGATATATTTACCTGAGGTTGTGCTGCAAGCGATTCGCAGGTGACCGACGATCTTATCCTGAAGAGAGGCCATCATTTCTTGTATCTCTATCGAATCTCGGATCAAGCGGTGCGCCCATGGAACGAGCAAGCGGCCGGCTTCGGTCAGGTGGATACCCGCCTCTGAGCGGTCAAATAAATCTACGCCGAACTCACCTTCCAACATCTTGATATGGTAGCTAATGGTCGATTGACCCAGGTGCATCCGTTTGGCAGCCTCTGAAAAGCTCAAGGCTTCCGCAGCGTGCAGGAAGGCTTCGATTTTTAATAAATCCATATGTCGGTTTCTTCCTCTCCAGTTGCATGAAATCCTCAAGATCATTTTATACTACAATTAATCTGTGACTAAACCGGTTTTTTTAAGACAACGTGTTATATAACCGTTGCTGACGATGACTACACCTGTCACAACTTTACTGCTGGGTATGGGCTTTCAATCAAGATTGGAAACCTCAACACGATCCATGCTCTTATTGAAAGCGGGAAGAGAAAGGTTGGGAGATGATGAAGAAGACCGTTTCGGTTAGAGCGGATGCCAGTGAGTATGAACTGGCGAGCGAGAAACTGCAGGAGATTCTAAACCAGACGATGGGTGCGGCGGTGGACGCGGGGACGGGTGCTACGATCCGTGTGGTTTCTGAATCAACTGTTGCACGATCGCAGGAGCTATCAGAACGAAACAGGGATATTCAGCGACATTGTGTAGGTCTTTGAAGGAGGCGGAGCAGAAAAGAGAATGGGTGGGAAAGGCAGGGTTAAAGTTGGAGCTAACCCAGAAAACCAACCGCACGAGGATGGGCGGAAGAAACGCTGCCAGCAAGGTTAGCGGGTGTAATTGAAGGAGCGTACGGATGAAAGTCATATATTACCTTATCGGCACCCCATACCACTCTCCAGTAAGAAAGACGCGTGCGATCTGCACACCCATCAGGATGCCGACGAACAGGACCGCCAGGCCCCAGGAGAAGCGATGCAGCCGGTTGAGCGCCAGAGGATAGTAGGCAGCCGTCCAAAAAGCGATCACCGTTCCACCCAGGTAAGGGAGCCAGCCAAAAAGTAATACCGGTGTAGCGGGATAGACAAAGAAGCGCATGGTATGCCAGTACCCACCCTTCCCGCGCAGCAATTTGAAGATCAGGTGGTAAAAGATGCTGACCACGGGCACGAAGAGCATCATCGAGATCCAAACCAGGGGCGTCATCCAGAGCCAAAGGGGGATGCCTGTGGCCTGCTCCAGAGCAGGGGCAATATCCTGGTAGGCAAATAGTTGCGGGTTCGTCCCGGAATTCAGCAGGTTGCAGGGAAAGCCGAGCAAGTTCGTTATCGCTGTAAAGATTGCCAGCCACAGCGACCAAACAGCCAGGTAAGTGAACGTATCGTAATAGGTCTCATCCCGGTAAGCCTGCAAAGCTCCATCTGGGTCTGCCAGCACGTACCAGGTTTTTTGCAACCAAAATCTTAGTTTGTCCATTGCTACAACCTTCCTCGCAAGCTTGCAATCCGCCCCAGGATTGAACGAGTGGAGTTCTCCAATATTGAGACTGCAAGCTTGCTATCCTGCGGGAACAATTCGCGCAGCTTAAAAGCGTCGACCTCCGGAAGGGGACTTTCGGTCAGGCTACTTGCGGTGGATAAGTATCTGTAAGGTGGAAACAGTGCCCGGATGTCCAGAACATTACCGGCTCCAATCCATTCCATGGTATCTGATTGGTCGCGAAACTCAGTACCCCAGGTAGCCGCCTAACCATTGGGAGCTGAAGCGAGGTGCGAAGCGCTGTTACCTCAAGCGCACGGTTACGGGGCAGTCTTGTAAACAACCTCAGAGCTATCGTCTGACACGCCGCTTGTACTCGATAAACCGCTCCTTGAAGATTCGCTTCATATCTCTCTCTTCGAGTGGAATTACAAGGAAGTTTGCCAGCAGGAAGAAAAGGATGGGGAAAGAAAGACGATCAACGACCCGAGCAAGACGGCTAGGCCAGTAAGCCAGCTCAGCATACCCAGATACATCGGATTGCGGCTGAACCGAAATGGCCCTGAAGTCACCAGAACAGCTCCGCCAAGCTGCGCTCTATGAGCTCAGCAGCTTGAGGCTGTCTCTGGGCCAGTTCCATAACTCGCACTGCCGGGATTTGATTGAAATCGAGAGCCTGGCTCGCTCGTGCAATCAACTCGCCCAAACCCCCGCCACCGGCGTTCCACAGGTAGGACAATTCCCTTGCCGGACGTGGTTTTCAGCGATCCAATATCCTTGCCGCCGGATCAAGAGCCGCCCGCAGCGGTGGCAGGTGGTGTTCGACTCTTCAGCCACATTGCCCAGGTATACATAGCGCAGCCCCTCCTCCAGGCCAATTTCTCGGGCTTTCCGCAGAGTCTCCACAGGCGTCGGTGACCGGTCGGTCATCTTATATCCGGGGAAAAAGCGGCTGATGTGCCAGGGAGTATCCGGCCCCAGTTCCTGGGCAATGAAACGGGCAGCGTCACGCAACTCAGCAGGATCGTCGTTCAAGTCCGGAATCACCAGAGTGGTCACCTCAATCCAGACGCCTAATCGCTTCATGAGCTTCAAATTATCCAGGACGGGCTGTAATCCCGCTCCTACGTAGCGGCGATAGGTCTCTTTGCGAAAGGCCTTCAGATCCACGTTGGCGGCGTCCAGGTAGGGATGGAAGACCTCCAGCATTTCTCTGCCCATGTAGCCATTGGTGACGAAGATGTTGGCGAGGCCATCCAGGCAGGCCAGGAGAGCTATATGATAAGCATACTCGAAGAAGACGGTTGGTTCGGTGTAAGTGTAGGCGATACTGCGGCAATGCGTGTCTATTGCGCTGGCGACGATTTGTTCAGGGGTGGCTTCACGGCCGCCGGTCCGGTCGCGCTCACGCGGAATCTGAGAGATCTGCCAGTTCTGGCACCATTGGCAGTGGAAGTTGCATCCAGGTGTGGCAACGGAATAAGCTAGCGAACCCGGGTAGAAATGGTAAAGAGGTTTCTTCTCCACCGGATCCACATTCTGGCTGATGGTGCTGCCGTGAACCAGCGTGTAAAGAACGCCGCCTCGATTCTCCCGCACGTGGCAAACGCCTCGCTTGCCATCCGCAATCACGCAGTGATGCGCGCACAGGTAGCAGCGAACGCGCTTTCCAGCTATTTTTTCATAAAGCATCGCCTCATACATTCGATCATCCCTTGGAAACGATCAGCCAGGAAGCTATTATTTGTCGCATAATTTACCTTTATAGTAATGCTCGCAAGGTCCCAATCCGACTCAGAATAGCACTTATAAGGCGCGCCAATATGGATTTGGCCAGCTGGCCATCTCGTTGGAATAGCTCACCCAACTTGATGGCGTCGATAGACAGCAAGGTTCCTTCTGTGATACTGAGCGCAGTGGTTAAGTATCTATACGGCGGGATCAGCGCCCGGACGCCCAGAATCTCACCCACGCCAATCCATTCCCTACACGCCATTGCGTCTCCACCTGCTGTATACAGGATCTCGACCTCGCCGCGTGGTAACACAAAAATTGCCTTCCCAGGTTCATGTTCCCGGAAAAACGTCTGCCCAGGGATAACGGGCATTTCCGAGCACAAGTTCGCCACTTTATCCAATTGGTCTTCGGTTAAGTCCCCGAAAAGCGTAAGACCTCGCAGTAACGCTACATCTACGGCCATAGTCTCTCCATTTTCTTTCCATTTGTCCCCTTGAGCCCAACGCTGCTCCCCATCCCCGCCACAGGGTTCGCGATCAAACCGATTACTTTTTTCTTCATCGAATAAGCACTCCTTCAGGCTAGGTTTTATCATCATAAACGGTCGCGATCATCATCGTTTTCTGCTATTCCAGAGCGCCTCACCCAACAGGTATGGACAGCGCATCTATCAGCAATCCCTTGAAACGGTCAAGGGTGATCGGATGAAATTCCACCTCCAAGCCCGTCCAGTCAAACAATTCCAAGATCTCCTCAGCATGTTGCGTCATGTACTCCTCCGAGAGATCAAGGCCATCCAGGACAATGATCTTATCGTAATATCCGGGGAAGTTTGCATTGGCGTCAGCCTCATCCCAACCCAAATATCTCTGATAGATGGTCTTCCAGCTCCTGATCCAGCCCGGTGTAAACCAGAGAATTTTTTCCTGCCTCCCTCCGCTCATGCGCTGTCGATCCTCAAAGCCAGCCAGCATATCATAGCCGTAGTCGCCCTGCACCCTAACGATCCCCCGACCGGCCTCCTGCAAGATCGAGTCCACTCGCTTTCGCGGCTCATCAGTGCTGACATAGCACTTCTTCCCATACACAACGATAATTTCCCTATCGGAGCACCATTCTCTGGCATGTGCCAATCTCTTGAGAAGATGCTCCTCCAGCCTTTCCGGAAAGGCGTGCAGACCTGGTGGTGTGAAAAGAATCCGGCACGGATTCAGAAAACCAACTTCCATCAAATAGGTCAATTCGGGGTGTAACATCCCACAAGATATGATGCAACGGTCCTCTAATGTGGAGTGGATCATTACGCTAATCCTTCTTTCCCAGAATGCGGTCTGGCTCTCAGCGTCTCCGGTATCGTGGTCAATAGAGGTATCTTGAGCAGCAGGTCCACTCCCAAGGGTATAAGAAACACGTAGACTGGCTCCAACCCTCTCCATATAAGGCCGCATCGTGTTATTCTTCAAGCCGGTTTCAAATCAAGTACAGGCGAGCCATCGATGGCGTCCAATCCACAGACTCGCAATACATTGCCATCAATGCCGACCAGCTCGACCACAGTAACCCCGATCGGATTGGGTCGCCTTGGGCTACGCAGGGCGAAAACGCCACGCTTGGGACGGCTCTGGTCACCCCGCGGGTGTTGAAGCAAATCGTAACCCTCGGAACGATGAAAATAGTAGATAACCATGATTTGCTGGCCCACATCGAGGCCCTGCAAGCCTTCGATCAGGGAAGGGTCGAGGACGAGGCGCGACTCGGCTAAACGGATTTCGTCTGGAGCGGCTTGTTATATCTTTAACCCGACCTCGAAACCCTCCCAGATTGCTTCCAGTGCTTTTCGAGGCTGGAAAGCGTCTCCAATGACGTGAATCTCCAACCCACTGTACTCCAATACACCGGCCAGTTCGCGGTTGGGGCGCACGCCCACAGCCATAATCACCGTTTCGATGGGGAAACAGATTGCGTTATCATCCTGTTGGGCTAAGACTTCATTCTTGGTCAGCCCGGTGACCCTGGTGCGGGTATGAATCGACACGCCTTGATTTTTGAGCCGTCCAAGAAGCATGGCTTTTGCCAGAGAGTCCATATCCACTCCCACTTCAGGGAGCATCTCAACAACGGTAACCCGCTTTCCCTGACTGGCGAGTAGATCAGCCACCTCCAGACCAACCAACCCGCCGCCAATCACAAAGGCGGTTGAGGTTTCTACCTGTCCTGGGCCTTCGAGCAGATCAGACAGCAGCAGCCAACGAGTCTCATTAAGCCCGGGGAAAGGGATGGCCAGCGGCACCCCGCCAGTGGCGATAATGACGACGTCGGGATGGACGCTGAGGACCATTTGGGGGGTGATTCGAGTTCCCAGGTGAACATCAACACCGGCGCGCTCGATCATCAGGGAAAGATACCGGATCACATCGAGGAATTCCTCCTTGTGGGGTGCTCGCGCGGCCAGGTAGAATTGGCCGCCCAGCCGGTCTTCCTGTTCGTAAAGGGAGACATGGTGTCCCCGCAACGCAGCTATGTATGCCGACTCCAGTCCGGCGGGCCCGCCACCCACCACCATCACCTGGCGAGGTTCCTCGGCTTTGGCAAGCTGAATTTCAGATTCACGGCCCGTGAGGGGGCTGAACATGCAGTGCGTGCCCTGTCCCTTGCGCAATTGGGCCAGGCAGCCCTGGTGACAGGTCGCACACAATAAGATCGCCTTCTCGTCTCCAGCCTCGGTCTTGCGCACCCAGTCGGGATCGGCCAGGAAAGGGCGTGCTAATCCGATTAGATCGGTCCGTCTAGCGTTCAGCGCCTCCCGCGCCACCGCAGGGGTGCGGATACGCCCGGCCACAATCACCGGTAGAGCGATAGCCTCCTTGATGCGACCTGCCATAGGAAGCAAATGCGCCTTAGGCGTGCCATTGGGGTACAGGCAGAAGGGCACTGACTCGCACATCGTGCCGGAGGTGACGCTGATGGCATTCACCCCAAGCTGTTCCAGGTCACGGGCGATCTTAAGGGCGTCTTCGATGGACAGGCCTCCCTCAACGTAATCATTGGTGTTCAGACGGACAACGATGGGGAATTCGCTTCCAACCTGTTGGCGCACCGCGGCGATTACCTGCCTCCCAAAGCGAAGACGATTTTCGAACGTACCACCATATTCATCCTCTCGATGATTACTGTGAGGAGACAGGAACTGGTGGATAAGATAGCCATGGCTGAAAGGGATCTCAGCGGCGTCGAAACCCGCCTGCCGGACACGACGGGCAGCTGCGCTGAAATCAACGACCACCTCGGCGATCTCGTTGCGGGTCAGCGGTCGAGGCATGGCCTGGTTTGCCGGGCAAAGCACTTCGGAGGCCGAGACCAATTCTCCGGCGGGGACCAATTGAGGGTTTGCCGCCCGGCCAGCGTGATTGATGTGTGCCATCATCAGCCCACCCGCGGCGTGGACCGCCTCCGTCAGCCTCCGCAAACCGGACACCAGCTCGTCGGTGTGTACTCCCAATTGGGTGGGTATTTCTCGGCCGTTGCGCTGCACGTACATCGGCTCGCTGGCGATCAGCCCCACTCCTCCTTGAGCGCGGCGAACGTAAAAGGCTATGTGCCGGTCGGTTACCTCTCCCTTTTCTGTGCCATAACCCAATTTAACCGTGGTCATCACGACCCGGTTAGGCAGAGTCAGAGTTCCTAGTTGAAACGGTTGAAGCATCTTACCGCTCACAAGCCCTCCTCTCTTCTCATCACGGATCTCCCTGGCTCTCTATCTCAGATTCAGGCAACGGACAGGCATTGGAAAAGGTCACCGCCATCACCACCCGCCCTCCCCTGGCCGCGCCCTGAAAGGCCGCCTGTAGAGCAGCAAAGACCGCCTCATCACCACCGGAGACCAGGGTGCTCATCGAGCCCGGATTCACGTCCAGGCCGCGCTCTCGGAAGATGCGCAGCGCCTCGTCAATGACTGGCGACAGATCCTCCTGCCCTAACGGATAGAGGCTGACTTGAGCCGTAATACCAATCATGTCTCCTCCAATAATCTCCTCATATTTTCACCGCCATTCCAATGAACCCACCCCAGGGCAGCGGCAGCGCGCCAGGCCAGAATGGCCACAGCGTGGTGCGCCAGGCGATCCTGGCCTTCTCCCCGGCAACTTTCCGGATCATGTGCATCAGCTCATCCGGTGTAAAGAACCGGGCCACTTCCCAAATCAGCCCGCCTGCGAGTTTGTATTCTCGCCCCAGGCGGCTGTCATCATTCAGGACGCCCAGAATGATCCCCTGCCGGGCGACGCGCAGCGCTTCGGCCAGGGCCTGGAAGGGATCGGGAAGAAACTCCAGTGTCGTGATCTGGGCCACCAGGTCGAACGACTTTGAGAGAAATGGAAGTGCCAGCGCATCCCCTTGCAAATAATACGGGCTACTCAGGCTTACTGCCTCGTCCAGCATCGGCCGACACAGGTCCAGACCGATTGCGAGCAATCCCCGCTCGCCAAACCAACGCGTGAAATGACCTGTTCCACAGCCCACTTCCAGAATGGAGCGCGCCTCTGGGAACCTGGCTAGTAGCCACTGCAACAGAGCCTTCTCTTGATGGTCAGCCCGGCGGCCAATGGTATGGTACCAGGCTTCATAGCCGGCAGCGATCACGGGATTGGCGAAAGGATTGGAGTTAATTTCTCCTCCAACTTGGTTACGCAGCGCCTCAGTCTCCTGTTCCATATGCCTGTTTCTCTCTTCTAGCTGATTCCGCTCCTCTTCGAGCCGGCGGACACAATCCTCTCAAGCGTAAATGGGGTTACCCCAAAAAGGATGTGATGTAGGCCGGATTAGAATCATGGGCACTTGGGACTCATGCAGCACTCGATCAGCGATCGCACCCATCACCCATTGAGTGCCTCCACCTTGACCACAAGTCGACAAAGCAATCAGATCGACGTGAAGGCGTTCTGTGGACGCCAGGATGGTTTTGACCACCGGGCCCTCGCAAACTTCCGTGCTCACTTTTATCCCAGCTATAGCAAGCGTTGAGGCAATCCGCTCCAGGTAATCTTTCACCTCATGGTAAATGACTCTCTTCTTATCCTGGATTGTTTTTGCAAGACCAGGATCAGATGGAGGATATTCGTAACACATGGAATACAGCGCATATGGGTACTCGGCGACGCGCAAGAGAACAATCTCAGCTTTGCTAACTTCGGCAAGCATGCGCACCAGTGGCAGTACTTCTTCTGACTGCCCGGATCCATCTAATAGAACCAAAATCCTTTCGTACATAAATGCCTCCTCTTTTCCAAATAGAGGTGCGAGGAGTGATGTATTGCCGCGACAATCGCCAGGCATGATGACCAGATGAGATTCGTTACTATCGATCTGCGGTGTCAAACCTGATAACTCTTCCAACACCTGCCGGTAAAAAATCCTCTCCATACTCAGCTGCGAACATGGTGATGGCGCGCTCTCCAGTACAATGGCAAGGGGCTACCTGTTCCACTCCTATACGTCGAAAACCTTTCAAGATCGAATCGATCTCGGCTTTACTTTTACTTCCCAGGTGAAAGCCGCCCAGCACCAGGCATACTGGTTCAGCGAACATTTCCCGGGCTTGTTCCACGATCTCAATGATGCCCGGGTGGGCACAGCCGGTGACGATCACCAATCCTGGCTCTGCCTTGATCACCAGGGCCTGTTCAGGGATGCTTTGTCCCATTTCACCGGTCGTGAAAATGCCTTGGGCGATCGATAAGCCCGGTGACACCTCGATCATTTCAGTTATCTTGGCCACCTGGTTTTTGAACGCAGTCGGGAAGGAGGGGGGTAAGTAGACTATTGGCCGCGCCCCGTACTCCAATAAGGCGCCAAGACCACCGGTATGATCGCCATGGGCGTGGGAGAGCACGACACTCTCTATTTGGGC
>OFHG01000727.1_pt1 | contig 12577 bp, 13 predicted proteins | sample 1521931 | NCBI WGS metagenome assembly OFHG01 (sample SAMEA2468438, study PRJEB22500) | soil metagenome | biome: Glassland; feature: Farmland; material: Clay | place: Australia | collected 2013-01-31 | depth 0.55 m
ACGCCGGGATCAGGTAGTACCACCGCCGCGTGCACATGGCAGGATTGATCCCAAGCACATGGTATGCGATCGCGTCGCGGCGATGGTGATCGTAAAAGAGCCAGCCGTCGAGCTTCGCGTTGCTGAGGGCGGACTGGATCGCGCTGAGGTCCATCGAGATTCCTCCTGAGTTCGTCGGCCTACCAACTGAGACGCCCGTCGCTTAATTCTATTCCCAGGGCGCGTTGTCGCAAACAAAACTAGTTTCGGTGGCGCTTGATTCGCGGTTCGTGATCGGCATTTTTCGCCAATTTTGCAGTGCGTTATCACGTGTTTTCAATAAGATATCGGCTTCGCTCACCCATAAAGCAGCGTTGCGTTTCCCGGCCGATTTCTATATTTTCGCCTTATCCTCGCTCAGATCCATCGGACCGTGCAGGCAGCGCCAAGGATTTGGCGGGCAGGCCCCCGCCAGGAAATCCGCCGCGCCACTTCTCTGCTGCCCTTCCCCGGGTGTTCCGCGCGTGCCTAGCATCGCGCCCTTCGGGTTGATACGCTAAACCACTAGCCTACACAGTGCAAATCCCAGGTCAAGCCGCGGCAGCCTCTCCGGCGTCTGCCGCGCCGGGCTCCTTGCCGGGCTTGAAGATTTTGTCGTAGAGCACCATCAGCGCCGCGCCCGCAAAGCCCACCGCCGTCACCACCCACCACATCCGCGCCGGCGTGTGGAGCACGTCGCCGAAATAATGGAGCAGGTATCCGCCCAGGAATCCAGCAATGATGTTTCCGATCGCGATGGGCAGAAACGCAAAGCCCATGTAGAGCCCTTGCTGGCCGGAAGGAGCGAGATTCGAAACATATTCGTAGTAGCGCGTGGTTTGAATCATCTCGCCTGTGGCCAACACCACCAGCGTTACCACGAACCCCAGCGTGGTGGGGTAGAAAGCTGCGATCAGCCACGAAGCGCTGGAAACGGCCAGCCCCAGCGTCATGGTCGGGAACGCGGTGAGCTTGCGCGTGAGGTAGGCGACCAGCACCTGGAAGCAGATCACAGTGAATGCGTCCACCGAAAGCAGCAAATCGAAGTTGGCGTTGGGATTCACGTAAGACCGGATGTACACCGGAAAGGAAACGAACTCCTGCCAGAAGACCACGTAAAAGCACGACCAGATCAGAAGGAACAGGACGAATTTGAAATTGCGCAGGACGACGAACAAGTTCCTGAACGCTTCGGCGATGCTCGCCACCTTCCGCTCCCCCGCCTGCACCGGTTCGCGGAAAAAGATCAAGGTCACCAGGAACATGCAAAACACGCTCAGGGCGGATACGCGAAACACATTTTCAATTCCCCACCCCATTTGCTTGCGCACCAGCCAGGCCATAATCGGGCCCAGCGTTCCGCCCACGTTGACCAGCGTGTAATAGATGGAGAATCCGATGGAGCGGACATTCTCGTCGGAGGCGCGGGCGGTTGTGCCCGCCACGCACGGCTTGACGATGGCCGGCCCCAGCGCCGGGATCAACAGCACGCCGAGCACCAGCCATTTGTCGCCGAGTGACGCCCGCACCGACTGCATCCAGGGCGCGGAGATCGAGCCCAGCAGGAAATAGCCGACCGTCATCACCACGTAAGCCGCCATCAGGGCGCGGCGAAAACCGAACCGGTCCGCCAGCGTTCCACCCAGGATAGGCAAAAACCAGACCACGAACCCAAAGAATCCCGTCAGCGAACCGGTGAGCTCTTTGGAAAAATGCATCTGCTCGTTCAGGTAAACGGCGAGGACAGCGTAGGCGCCGTAATAGGCCAGGCGCTCGAAAAGTTCCGTCGTGTTGGCCACCCAAAACGAGGGCCGGAATCCGGTGCGGATTTCTCCGAGCCGCTGTCTGAAGCTCACCTGCGCCTCCCGTCAGTTCCCTGCCGCGCGAGCGCCCGCAATCGCCCGGCGATTTCCTGGCCGACCGCGCCCGAGATGCCGATCAGTTTGCGCCGCGATTTGTGGCCGGAAAGAATCGTAACGCAAGTTTTCGGTAAGCGCAGCGCATGCGCAAGAAATCCAATGCACGCTTCGTTGGCCTCGCCCCCGGTGGGCGGCGCGTGCAACTCCAATTTCATTTCTCCGTTCGCTTCCATGGTCAGGCGTTCCCGGCTCGAGCGCGGCTTCACCCTCAGCCAAAATCGGAGGATACCGTTTTCAACCTGAAAATCTTCCATCAGTGATGTTGCTGTCCTTTGTCCTTTGTCCTTTGTCCTTTGTCCTTTGTCCTTTGTCCGTTGTCCGTTGTCAACCATCAGCCGTCAGCAATCAGCGCTCACCATTTATCATTTCCCATTTGCCATATTCCATTGGCTCTTCATCCTTCAGACTTCACACTTCAGACTTCAGCCGACCTCGAACTGCTTACGTCCCTGCCGCCTTCACTTCCTCTCGCCAAATATCCCCGTGCCCACGCGGACGATGGTCGCTCCTTCTTCGATGGCAATTTCGAAGTCATGCGTCATGCCCATGGAAAGGTGCTGCATGGAGACGTTCGCAAGCTTCGCGTCAGAAATGGATCGCGCCAGTTCGCGCAATCGGCGGAAAAACGGTCGCGCGCGCTCAGGGTCCTCAAAAAAAGGAGGCACAATCATCAGCCCGCGCAGTTCAAGCGTCTCCAGGTGGCTGACTCGCTCGGCGAGCTGCACGACGTCTCCTCCCCTGGCGCCGAATTTGCTCGGCTCTTCGCCCAGATTCACTTCCAGCAGGACGGGCAGCTTTTCGCCGCTCGCAGCGGCCGCGCGGTCAAGTTTTTGCGCGATTTTTTCCGAGTCAACCGAGTGAACCCAGCCGAAAAGCTCGCGCGCGAGTTTTGCCTTGTTGCTTTGCAGGTGGCCGACCAGATGCCAGGTAATCGCGAGGTCGGAAAGCGCGCGGCGCTTGGCCTCCGCTTCCTGCACGCGGTTTTCGCCGAAGTCGCGCAGGCCGGCTTCATAGGCTTCACGAATGCTTTCCGCCGGAAAGGTCTTGGAAATCACGACCAGCTTGACCTCTTCGCGGCCGCGGCCCGCGCGCCGGCACGCGGCGGCGATGCGCTCCTCGACCCGCGCTGTGTTTTCAGCAATACTCAGCATGGACAATTCAAGCCGCTCGGAAAAGCCCTGCCATTCTACCATCGCTCGGCTACAACCTGAGCTTGTCGCTGAAGAACTGGCAATGCTAGTATGCCTTGCGGGCCGGGAGCGGCCGCGACAAGCCGCGGCGCTCCTGCCCGGAGAATCCCGAAAAGGTCTGAAGCGAAACCTTGAAACGCCGCGGCGTATTCATCACTCTGGAAGGAATTGACGGCAGCGGGAAGAGCATGCAGCGCCGCCTTCTGGTAAATCATCTCAGAGGTAGAGGCCTTCGAGCGGTTTCAACGCGCGAACCGGGAGGAACAGCCATCGGCGAGCAGGTTCGCGCCATCCTGCTGGCTTCCGCGACCGAGGGCATGGCGCCGCTGGCCGAGCTGGCGCTGATGTACGCCGCGCGTGCCCAGCACCTGGAAGAAGTCGTTCGCCCGGCGCTGGCTCGGGGTGAGATTGTCGTCAGCGACCGGTACAACGATGCCTCCATGGCTTATCAGGGCTATGGCCGGCGGTTGGGAACCGCAGTGGTCAAGGCGCTGGACCGGGCGATATGCGGGGCGACTCAGCCCGACCTAACTCTTGTTCTCGATCTGCCCGTCCGGCAGGCGCTCGCCCGCGCAAAAGGGCGCGAAGCGCGCCGCAAGTCGCGCCGAGGCCGCTTCGAGGCCGAAAGCTTGAAATTCCACCAGCGAGTTCGCAAAGGGTATCTGGAGATCGCGCGGCGGGAACCGCGCCGGGTGAAAGTGATTCGCGCCGACCGCCCCGTGGACGCCCTCCAGGCGGAGCTTCAACGGCACGTCGAAGCGTGCCTCCGACGTCACAAGCTATGAGGTTCGATTCTTTCCTGGGCAATCCGGCTGCTGTTGCGGAGGTCCGCCAGATGGTTCGCGGCGGGCGAGTGCCGGGCGCGCTGCTTTTCGCCGGCTCGGACGGCGTGGGGAAAAAAAACCTGGCGCTGATGCTGGCCAAGGCGCTGAACTGCGAGCGGCGTCCTCCGGACGGCGACGATTTCTGCGGCGAGTGCTCGCGCTGCCGGAAAGCCGATGAGATGCTGGCCGCGACTCGCGAAGACTTGGAGCGGCGGCGAAACCTCAAAGATTCTTCGCGGCGAGTCGAGGGCCTGGTCTATTTCGATCTGCAACTCATCGAGCCGATCACGCGCTTCATCCTGAGCGAGCAGATCCGCCAGCTTCGCAACTTGGCGTACACGCACCCGTTCGAGTTGCCGCGCCGCATTTTTGTGGTGGATCAGGCGCAGGCGATTCACTGGCAGGCCGTGGACCTGCTTTTGAAAGTGCTGGAAGAGCCACCCCCCACCACCTCGTTCATTCTGATCTGTCCCAACGCCCACGAGCTGCGCCCGACCATCCGCTCGCGGTGCCGCCAGATCCAGTTTGCGCCGGTGGAGGAATCGGTTCTTGAAAGCCTTCTCGAAACCGAAAACGAGGTGGACGCGAAGCATCGAACCCTGGCCGCGCGCGTGGCCGGAGGCAGCGTGGCCAAAGCGCGGGCGTTCAACCTGGCGGAATTCATCGCCCGGCGCAAGCCCTGGGTCGAATTCCTGGAAAGCCTGGCGGGAAAAGCGCGCGCTGCGGCGGCGGAGCCCGACTGGCGCCGTCTGTTCGATTCCACCCGCGCGCTCACCGAGAAGCGCGAGGAATTGGACGAGACACTGCGGACCGGCTTGATGCTGTTACGCGATCTGCTCCTGGTGCGTGAGGCGGAGGGAACGGATCGGGTGGCGAATCTCGACCTTCTGCCGCAGCTCCGGATCTGGGCGCAGAAACTCGACCAGGGACGAATCGAGCTGCTGACAAGCGGACTGGATCAGGCCTACCGCCTGCAAACCCGAAATGTCAACCAGCAGCTCGGGCTCGACGCCCTGGCAACCGCGCTCGTCCAGTTGTCCTCCCAAGACGCAACGGCATACCGCTGAGAGGCGCAAAAGACCCCCCGCGCGGCAGCCCGCAAAGCCCGAAATGGTTTGCAGGTTTGCCGATGGTGTGGTAAGCTCGCGCCATCCTATTTCCTCTTCGGACCCGGGAATTATTTGCAGTCGGAAGAAACCGAGCGGCTAATATTGCCATCAAATGATTTATTGGTGCCTCGATGCGAATTTCCAGGGATGAAGCGTCACTGCCCCGCTTGGGGCGCAACAGGAGCATGAAATGGTCAACCGAAAACTGATTCGTCCGTCGCTCTCTGAGATTCAGGATCAGATGGGCTCCAGGATGCAGCGAAAGAAACCCGCGCCGCCTGAACAGACCAACGCCGAGAATTTTTACTACATCAAGCAAATGCAGGCCCGGACTCCCATGGTCGTGGTGCTGGATACCGGCGAGACGATTCGCGGCGTGATTGAGTGGTACGATAAGAACTGCATCAAGGTGCATCGTTCGCATGAACCGAATTTGCTGATCATGAAATCCGCCGTGCGATATATGTATAAGCAATCCGAGTCCAAGGAAGGCTCGAACGGCGATTCTCCCGAAATCGGCAACGAATGAGCGGTTTTAGTCGGTCAGGCAATTCCGTTGGATTTCCCGGCCGCCGCCCTGCGCGGTGCTTCTTGACAGCATGGCTGAATTCCCGCGCGGCGACGCAATACCTGAAATTATCGGACCTGCGGGGCCTATTCTTCGCGAGCGAAACGCAAACGCGAAGGGGCACCTCACGCGCCGGTTCACCTTGGCGGAAATCCTTCCTGGTCATGTGCGCGGCCGCGGTCGTGCTTGTAGCCCCCTGTTTTTCAGGCACGGCCCGCGGCCAGCAGCCAGGCGAGACCAAAATCCCCACCAAGCTCGGCAAAATCCGGGGAGGCGAGACTCGGCAAGCCTTCACAGGGAAAGTCCAGTCTGTCGATAAGAAGCTCAAGGTGCTGAACATGAAGTCGGAGGAGGGCACCAGCACCGTGATATTCCCTTTGAAGAAGAACGTGGACGTCCAGACCCTGAATGGCGAAAGGCGTGCGCTGAGCGACCTGAAACCGGGTTCCAACATCATGGTTTTTTATGAACTCAAGGGCGGCGCGAGAGAGATCAAGAAGATCATCGTGCTTTCGCAAGACTCGAAGAAAGAAGTCAAGAAGAAGTCCGCTCCGCCATCGTAATGCAGGAATCGCGAGAGGGCCGTTCCGCGCCCTGGCTGCCCGGGCGACCCAGGGGCTGAAAGACAAGCCCACGTCATTCACGACCACATGAAAATCGGCATCACGTGCTATCCCACCTACGGCGGGAGCGGAGTCGTGGCCACCGAGCTGGGCCTCGAACTGGCGGCGCGCGGGCATGACGTGCACTTCATCAGCTACGCCGTCCCGGTGAGGATGACCGCGGCCTCCGAACGCCTTCACTTCCACGAAGTGGAGATGCTCAACTACCCGCTGTTCGACCATCCGCCTTACACCCTGGCGCTGGCCACCATGATGTACAACGTGGCGGTGAACGAATCCCTGGACATCCTGCACGTTCACTACGCCATTCCTCACTCGGTCAGCGCCTATCTGGCGCGGGCGATGCTGGCCTCGCGCAAGCTGCCGTTTGTGACCACGCTGCACGGCACTGACATCACGCTGGTCGGGGCCGATCGCTCCTTTTTGCCCATCACGCGCTTTTCGATCGAGCAAAGCGACGGCGTCACGGCCATCTCCGATTACCTGCGCCGGGTGACGCTGCGCGAATTCGAAATCCAACGCCCGGTCGAAGTCATTCCCAATTTCGTCAACTGCGATGTTTTTGAGCCCGCCGACAGCGATTCCCGGCGAGACGAATTCGCGCGCGACGACGAAAAAATCCTGGTCCACCTCTCGAATTTCCGCCCCGTCAAGCGCGTCACCGATGTGGTCGAGATCTTCCACATCGTCCGGAAGGAGATGCCCGCCAAGCTGATGATGATCGGCGACGGGCCCGAGCGCACCGCCGCGGAATGGCTTGTGCGCGACAAGCAACTCACCTCCGACGTGATCTTCCTCGGCAAACAGAACCAGGTGCAGGAACTCCTGAACTGCGCGGACGTGCTCCTGCTGCCGAGCGACCTGGAATCGTTTGGCCTCGCGGCGCTGGAGGGAATGGCTTGCGGCGTGCCGGCCGTTTGCTCGAAGGTCGGCGGCGTGCCGGAAGTGTTTACCGATGGGGTAGAAGGCTTTCTGGTGCCGCCGCGTGACGTCAAAACCATGGCCGCGCGCGCCCTGGAAATCCTCTCCGATCCGGCAAAGCGGGAAAAGATGGGCATGGCCGCGCGCCGCCGGGCCAGCACGCAGTTTTGTTCCACCAAGATCATTCCTCTGTACGAAGACCTCTACCGCCGCACGCTGGAAGGCTGCTGACCGGAATCCTCGTCCATCGTTATTTTCGTATGAAACCGCCTAAAACCACATTCCGCGTGCGTTTTTAGTTGACTCATTTTGCCGGGCACGACTACAAAGGTCAGTTTGATGGTTGCCGGGCAAGCGAAGTCGTCAAGCCGGATTCATTCAATGCGCGACCCGAGAGGCCGGGCCGCAGTGTTTCTCTTTGCGTTATTTTTGATCCCCCAGTTCGCGCGCGGCCAATCGAAAAGCCAATATCCACGTACCGATTTCCAGGGCTGGACGGACATCATTGCGACGCACCCGATCCATGAAAACGTCCAGTTCATGGTCAATGGCGGTTTACGGGTCAGCATGGACGCCGGCCACCTGGTCTATCGCCGCGTGGGCGCGGGACTGGTCTGGAAGGTGAACAAGCATCTGACCCTGTCGCCGTATTACAACTTCTACGACACCGATTCCTCTCCCGTCCGCGAATCACGGGAAAACAGGGTTGCCGTTGCGGCGACAGCCGGAGGCTCCCTCGGCCGCTGGGACATTCGAGATCGGAACCAGTTTGAAAGGCGTTTCCTGATCGGCGGCCAGTCGTGGCGCTACCGAAACCGGCTGGAGGTGGCGCACGACGTCACGGTGGCACACTCCCGCCTGCGGCTCTTCGCGTGGGATGAAGTCTTCTACGATTCGGTCCCGCGCGCCTGGGCGCGCAACCGCGCGGCGATCGGAGGAAGCAAAGAGTTGTCGAGGCGGCTCGCCGTAGACCTCTATTACGTCTGGCAAAACGACAACCACGTCCGGCCCGGCGACCTAAATGCCATCGGGGCCCTCTTCCACGCGCGATTTTAGGACGCTGTCCCCCGCTTGGAACCTCTTACTTCGACGCGCCCGCGTGCCCCAGCATCTTCTGCCGCCTCGCTCTGAACTCCGAGTCAGGGCTCCACGTGGGGAATTTTGAAGCGTCGGCGACGCGATAGCCGACCGAGAATAGCAGCTCCAAATCCTGCACGGCGCCTGAGAGGTTCCAATCCGGCCTGACCTCATCCGAGGGCTTGTGGTAATGATTCTTGGTGTATTCGTTCCGCATCATCATGCCCCAGCCCGCCGGCCGGCCGATAAAATCCGTTCCAGCATCGGTGTCGAGCGCGGGCACGCCCACCTTGGCGAAGTTGAAGTGGTCGGAGCGGTAGTAGAAGCCTTTTTCCGGCTCGGCGTCGGGCTTGACCACTCGGCCTTGCTCCTTGGCGACCGCCTCCAGGTCGTTGTCGAGTGTTGACATTCCCTGTCCAATCACTCCGATGTCTTTGGTCCGCCCATGCACGTTCAGTCCGTCCATGTTGATGTTCGCCAGCGTCTGCGTGAGCGGGTAAAGAGGATGTTCGGCGTAATATTCGGAACCCAGAAGGCCCTTCTCTTCCGCCGTGACGGAAAGGAACAGGATGGACCGTTTGGGCGGAGGCTGAACCTTGGTGAACGCTTTGGCAATCTCAATCAGGCCGCCGACGCCGGAGGCGTTGTCCACGGCGCCGTTATAAACCCGGTCGCCATTCACGGCCGGCCCGATGCCAAGATGGTCCCAGTGCGCGGGGTAAATGACGTATTGATCCTTCAATTTCGGATCGGAGCCCGTCAACTTCCCGGCGACATTGTAGGAATCAATCGTCCGAATCTTGTTATGCAAAGTGAGCTCGGCGTTGACGTCCAAAGGCACGGGGTGGAAGTCGCGGCTGATGGCGGCCTTCTTGAGCGCATCGAAATCCTTCCCCGCCGTCTTGAACAGCTTCACCGCCTGCTCTCGGGTGATCCAGCCTTCGATGGCGCAGCGTGAACGTCCCTTGTCGGCGCGGACCAGGTCAAACTGTTCGCCGGTGTTGCTTCCCTTCAGGACGCCCCAAGGATAACCGGCAGGCCCGGTCTCGTGGACGACGAGGGCGCCGGCCGCGCCTTTCTTCGCCGCGATCTCGTACTTGTACGTCCAGCGGCCGTAGTAGGTCATGGCCTTCCCCTTGAACATCTGAGGGTCAAGCTTGGACGGGTCGTGGGGATCGGGCACGGCCGGGTCGTTCACCAGCATGACCAGAATCTTCCCCTTCACGTCCACGCCCTTGTAGTCATCCCAGTGGTATTCGGGCGCCACCACGCCGTAGCCGACAAAAATCAAAGGCGCATCCACGTGCACGGCCGGTTCTACGCGCTTGGTCCAAGCGACAAAATCATCGCCGAACTTGAGCGCCATCTTTTGAGCCGAGCCGCTCTTCGCAAAGACCAGTTGCGCGCTCGGATCCGCCGTGACACCGACCATCGGCACCTTTTGCAGGTACGTTCCGTTCGGATTGCCAGGCTCGAGGCCGATCTCCTTGAACCTCTTTTGCAGATAGGCCAGCGTCAGCTTTTCTCCCTCCGTGGCCGGGGCGCGCCCTTCGAACTTGTCGGAAGCCAGAACCTTGATGTCGTCCAGAAGATCTTTCGCGCTGATGTATTTCCAGCCGTTCTGTCCGCTGCCGGCCGCCGTTGTCGCGGCCCGGAGCCATATCCCAGTAGCGAAACATGCCAGCCCGATGACTGCTGGCACGACCAGCCAGAATCCTGCGTGCCTGCGAGAATCTCTGATGCTATTCATTGCCAAACCTCCGCGAGAGAAAATGAAAGCGCGCGAGTTCAATGTCGGGACGGTTTGTGCGGCGTTTTTGAAGCCTTGGCCGCTTTGGCGGCGCCAGCCTTGGCCCCCTGGGCAGCAATACTTGCCAGAAACGTAGTCACGGCCTCTTCATACGGCTTGTTACCGGAGTTGAATCCTTCGCCGTGGCGCTTCCCCGGTACGATGACAATATCCTTCAACTCGCTCTCCGCGTCACCGTAAAGCCGGCGCGCGATTTCCGGCGGCATGCGCGCGTCGCCCTGAACCGCGACAAACAGAATCGGACGGGTGCCGATGCGAGTGACGGCCTTTTCCAGATCGAAATCCTTGGGATTAAAGTGACCGCGCCAAGCCGACCAGTAGATGACTTCATCCACAATCGGAAATGCCGGCAGCGACGGGAACCACCACCAGCGCCGACGGGCGAAGCCGCGGAAAAGATAGTAGTGGTGTCGGATCATGTGCGAATAATTGAGAAAGCTGCTGTCGGAAACGACGGCATCTATCTCTTTCGTGTCGGCGGCGGCCATCAGCGCGGCGGCGGCGCCCATGGAAACGCCCCAGACAATGACCGGATGCGGAGCTTTTTCCTGTTCCAGGGCGTAGCGCACGGCCGCCTCGACGTCCAGCCGCTCGTTGTATCCGATGGAGCTTTCGTTGCCGCCGCTCGCGCCCTGGTGGCGCAAATCAAAGAGCAGCCCGTCGTAACCCAGCCCGTGGCCGAAGATCGCCTCGGGAATCATTTCCACCCGCGTGCGGTTGTACCCGTGCACGTAAACGATGGTGCCCTTGGCGGTCCCCTTCTCGGGAACATACCAGCCTTTCAGATCAATGCCGTCCGAAGAGGTGAATTCAATATCATGGTAGGGCATGCCAAAGGACGCGGGCGTCTTGCCATCGAGCGGATCGTGGAAGTGGAATCGCCGGGTCGTGGCAATGCCAGTCAGAAACCAGGGTATGAAACCGTAGAAAAAGACGATCAGGGCGACAATGATGAAACCAAGTAGCCATTTGGTGACCTTCCAGCTTTTGCGGCCCGCGCTCAACGAAGAATCCTCCTGTGTTCGGTCGAATAAGTAAGGTGCCTGCTGCCGCGGCCAAAGCCGCGCCGCCGGATCACCTGAAGCGGCTGCGTTCCGCCGTCAACGGATCTCTTCCACCGTCGGCTGCGGCTCAACGATATGGGTAGCCAGCAGAATGGCTACCAAGGCGGTCATCGCCGCGCAAAGCGTGGTCACGGCGGCGTATCCATGTGCCTGATAGAGTATGCCGCCGGCGAACACCGCCACGCCGATCCCTAACTGCGAAGAGATGTTTCGCAGGGCGATGAAGGTTCCGCGCTGCGTGCCCGGTACGAGTTCTGTCATCAACGCCGTTAGCGGGCCTTGGCGAAACGCCGCGCCCATGCTGGTGGCGCCGAAAACAAGAAGCAAAACCGCGCCCCAGCGGAGAAAAGGAATGAATGCCACGGCCAGCCCCATCACGACGCTTCCCGCGATGGTGGCGTTCCTTTTCCCCATTTGGTCGGAAAGGATCCCGCCCACCGGGGCGCTCACCACCGCGACGGCGCCGGCGAAGGCGAAGATCAAACCGATCGTTCCGGTTGTGACCGCGAAGCGCGTGCTCAGCCACTGGCCGATGTAGGTGATGAATCCCACCAGGCCGCCCGAAACCAGAAAGGCGATGCCCAGCGCCGCAGAAGTGTCGCGCCGGCCGAGGAACGACCGGAAGCTGCGCAGCGTGGAGCGCAGTTTTTCCTTCGAAGGCTGTGGGTTAGGCTGCTCGCGCGGCAACGTGAGCGAGACGAAGACCACCACGAACGCCAGCACCGCAAAGACGAAGAAGGCCTGGCGCCATCCGTACCGCTGCGCGATGAAGGCCGCCACCGGCACACCGACGATGGGCGCGACGAAGTAGGCGGAGGAAATCAGCCCGATCGCCCGGCCGCGCACCGAGTAAGGAAACCAGTCGCCGGCAAAGGCGACCGCACAGGTGGAGAGCGTTCCGGCGGCGAGGCCGGTCAGGCAGCGCGCCCCCATCAAGCTGGCAAACGACGTGGCGTGGCCGGAAAACCACGAGGCCAGCGCGAAGAGCGCCACTCCGGCGCGCAAGAACCAGCGCCGACCGTAATGGTCGGAGAGCACTCCGGAGGCGAAAGCCGCCACCGCCGCCGCAATGGAATAGACCACCACCAGCAGGCCGGCCTGGCTCACGGTCACCTTGAAAGACTCCACAAAGTTGGGGAGAAGCGCGGCGATTACCTGGTTGTCCGCCACGCCGAGGAAAAGCAGCAAAAACAGGTTGGCGATTACCAGATAGTCCACCGGCAGTCCCTGTATTTCGCGTTGTTTCGAATTGAAAGACCCGGCCCTCGCACCCAGACTCTGGATTCGCCTCTGAATGGAAACGGCGGTCGCGAGGCTTACGGCTCAAAGTGGTGCAAGTCCAGTTTGATGGCCGCCTTGTCCGACATATCCACCACTGCGGCGGGCCCAATTCCAAACCCAATGGCGGTCGCCTCCGAGATCTCTTTCCTTGTCCACCCCCATTCCCACGCCTT
>OFHG01000728.1_pt1 | contig 12564 bp, 10 predicted proteins | sample 1521931 | NCBI WGS metagenome assembly OFHG01 (sample SAMEA2468438, study PRJEB22500) | soil metagenome | biome: Glassland; feature: Farmland; material: Clay | place: Australia | collected 2013-01-31 | depth 0.55 m
GTTCTTTTCCAAGCACATCGCCCACCTGGAACGCCAGGTCCGAATTCCAGGTAGCACCCAGGGCCATTTCATCAGGCAAGGATGTGGTGCCGGTCAATATTTGATCATACGGGTATCCATCCCCTTCCTGAGAAGTGGCGATCAAAAGCGGAACATACTTAGGCGTGTATTGTTGGCCATTGTTTGGATCGAATTGGGTCTGCTGGGATGCAGTCCAACTGTCTGTTTGTAGCTGGCGAGTCAGATTTTGGATATCTTGTAGGGAATGATCACCATTTGTAAAGTTGTCTTGAGAAGCCTGCAAGACAACCCCGCCTACATGATGATTTACGATCAGGTCGTAGATTTTGGAGTCTGAGCCGACATCAGTCCCGTTAAAGGTGACCATAAACAACTGGCCTACCCGTTCTTGAGGGGTCATGGTTTCAAGCAGAGCTTGGGCCTGTTCCTGAGGTGAGAGAGGGGCGAAGGTAAATCCTGCCTTGCCGGGGGTATAAGTAGTCAGCGCAAGAGAAGTTAACCAAAAAAGCACCAGCACCAGGTTGATCCATGCGTGCCAGGCAAATTTCTTCTTCTCCCGCTTTCGGTTAAGTTTAAAAGTGTTTCGTACCAATAACTTCATCTTATATTTGGGCGCATCCCTATCCTTGAGCTTCTTGCTCAACGATTTCGTGCAAGAGCTGACGGCGTTCAGCTCCACTCAACAATTCTAAACGGCGGATGCCCAATGGGTCAATCTCATCGTGCAATAATTGTAACTCTTTTGGCGTGGGAGTTGGCGTTTCTTGTATATTAGGCGCGATTTCCAGTTCGAATCCGGTACGCGCCTGGATGTTTTTTACCTCTACGCCGGGATGGTAGCTCACCAGGCGCATTCGTCCATTGGCGAAATCGAATTGGCCCAAATCTGAAACCAGGTAAAGTGGTCCTTCTCCGTGGGTTCGCACCGGGTTGTGGCCCAGTCCGGAGATGAAATCGAGCTGAGGGACGAAGATAAGCCGGGAGTGACGGGGGACATAAAGGTGAATTTCGTTGATGAAAGTAGTCACATCCGGAATACCGCCAGTTCCAGGCAGGCGCAGGCGTGGGTGACGGTAATCCTTACCGAAGGCGATATTGTTGAAATTACCTTGTGGATCTATTTGAGCCGGGCGGAAGAATTCCTTGGGTCGCAGGCGTGGCAATATATCAGCGGCTGCACGAACGAAGCCAACCGTAGTTAGGGAGCGGTCAAGCCACAGGCTTTCAACACGCGTAAGGCCAAGCGGAGCCGGTTGGCTGCAAATCCCCTGCCCGATTGCTGAAGCAAAATACAAATTTGGTGCATGGGTGTGGCGTGCCAGTAAATAGGCAGCCGCAACCAATGGCGTAGCCAATCCTTGGGCTACAATTTCACCATCTTTCACCTGGTGCGCCATGCACACCACCATCAAATCTTCTGGGGAAAAAACCATTGGCCGCCAAACCTTTACAAGAGTTGCTGGAATATTTCCGGTTGGATGTTGCCCCCGGAAAGAATAACTACCGCCGGGACGTCTGATACAGCCCGACTTAATACCGCAGCCAAAGCTGCCGCCGCCGAACCTTCCAATTTTTCGTTGTAATGTTCCCATGCATAACGCACCGCCTGGGCGACCTGTTGTTCTTCAACCAACACTATCTGGTCGACCAACCGCCGGACCATTGAGATGGTGATCGAGTTTTTTTCAACCGGTCCAGCTAGCCCGTCCGCCAGGCTTGGTAATTCTACGACTCCTTCCTGAGTACCTTTGTAAAACAACGCGTACATAAACGGTGAAGCCTTCGACTGGACCCCTACCAGGTGGTGGCAACGTGATGAATCCTCCCCTTGCTTCAAAGCCGAACCAATCCCTGACACCAGTCCTCCTCCACCTACTGGCACGATCCAGGTAAACTCCCCTTGGGGAGGGAGCTGCTGCAGGATTTCAAAAGCCAGGGTAGCCTGCCCAGCGATGATTTGCCCGTCGTTATAAGGAGAAATCCAGGTCATCTCGTTCTGTTGGGCGAAATTCAGCCCGGCTTGCTCAGCCTCCCCGTACCCGCCCGGTACCAGGCGCACCTGGCTGCCGTAAGAACGCATGGCTTCAACTTTTGCCGGCACGGCGTGCTCGGAGGCAAATATTATGACTTGCGCGCCAACCAAGCTGCCTGCCAGTGCGACCCCTTGCCCGTGATTGCCGGCTGAGGCCGTCACCAGACCGCGTTCTTTTTCCCAATCGGACAAGGAAAGTACTTTATTCAAGGCACCGCGTGCCTTGAACGAGCCGGTCACCTGGTGATTTTCCCATTTCAAATAGACGTCCCATTGCGGATCGTATTGCAAAGGCGTACGCCGGATATGTGGCGCGATGCGTTCTGAGGCTTCGACCAGCCATTGAGATGGAATCATTGTCATCGGTAGGCTTTCTGTGTTCCACTTCAGGGAGAAAATGCCCTCTTTGCTACCGCCGTTGCGCGTTTAGAACCTGGCGAGCCAGATCTGGGTAATCTGTAAAAATGCCATCCACCTGCAGTTGAAACATACGTTGCATATCTTCTACCCGGTTCACCGTATAAACCAGAATACGTTTTCCGCGTTTGTGAGCATTTTCCACCAGGTGGGAATTTACATCCCTTAGTTCTGGATTCAATGAATTGTAACCTATAATCCACCCGACCCAAGAGCGGGCCCAGGCGCCAGATCTTCCCTGCACGGCCAGTAAAGCGACCGGTGTTGCGGGTAATTTTCTGCCCACTCTCAGCAAAGCCAAAGGGTTAAAGGATGAAAAAATCACACGTTTGGCCAGATTATGTCGGCGCACCAGATTGGCTACTTTTTCGGGCAGCGAGTCCGTCAATGAAGCATAATTGGTCAGTTCGATGTTGATAAGAATTTTCCTGCCAACAGTTTCGAATACTTCTTCTAAGGTAGGTATACGCTCATCGTAAAAGGCTGCTGCGAAATAACTGCCAGCATCTAATTGGCGTATTTGTGTCAGGGTCATTTTGCCGACCCGCCCATTGCCATCCGTGGTACGGTTTACCGTCTGATCGTGGATCACCACTACTTGGCCATCGGCAGTTAGTTTGGCGTCCAGCTCAATCGCATCTGCCTCTTGATGGATAGCCAATTCGAATGAAGCCAAGGTATTTTCAGGCGCGTAGGCGCTGGCACCGCGATGGGCGAAAATCGCAGGTTTGGGGATTTGTAAAAGCATTAGGGCCGGTAGACCGGATTAAATTTCGACGAAATAGGATTCAGCGGAGCGGTCGATCAGATCCTTGGTCATGATAGCGGGAACATCCAGGTAATGGGCGATGTCGAGGATCTGGTCGCACAAATCCCGCGGGTGTGAAGCACGCAGTTTGCGCCCACGCCGGATGTACCATTCCTGTAGTAAGTACGCCAGGCCAGCTTCGCTATATTCAACACCCTTGGCGCGTGCCACGCGTTGGAATATTTCACGATATTCGTCATAAGAGGGATCACCCACCTCAATTTTATGGCGAAGACGACGCAAGAATGCCTCGTCTACCAGATCGCGGGGAGGCAGGTTCGTCGAGAACACGACCAGGACGTCGAAAGGAAGCTCCACCTTGCGCCCGGTGTGCAGTGTGAGGTAATCGATGCGATTTTCCAGAGGGACAATCCAGCGATTGAGGAGATCGCGCGGCCGGATTTGCTGGCGGCCGAAGTCATCAATTAATAAAATCCCGCCGTTAGCTTTAACCTGAAAAGGCGCTTCGTAGAATTTATTTACATCGTCAAAAACCAGGTCCAGCCCGGCCAGGCTCAGCTCACCACCTACGACGATAAACGGACGGCTAATATGGACCCAGCGTAAATCCCGCCGCGTGCCGAACCTCAGAATATTCGAGCCATTGGATTCGGTTTCCTCATCATTAGCCATCTGGTGATTGACCGAATCGTACAGCTTTACAACCTGGCCATCGACATAGATCGCGTACGGGATGTACATGGTCTCGCGTAAAATGATGTCACCAATTGCGCGGGCGATGCTGGTTTTTCCGTTACCGGGAGGGCCGTAGAGAAAGATAGACATCCCGGAATTCACTGCCGGGCCGATGCGCTGAAAGATTTTGTCTGACAAAACGAGATGCTGGAGGGACTTGTGTAACGAGTTGTGATTAACCAGCATGCTGCCACGGGATTGCTGTAGAATTGCCTCGTTGTAAACATCCAGGGGAACCGGAGCAGGGCCGGCGTACTGACTGCGTTCTAGCGCTTCGCGAGCGCGGGCGATGCCGGAGGTGGTGATTGCATATTGATAGGATCCTTCTCCCAGGCCAACCTGCTGGGTTGATTTCACCTCAACGAATTTCTCGCGTTTCAAGCTTTCCAGGATTTGATCGACTATTCCAGCGAATGGCAAGGCAATCTCTTCGGCGATTTTAAAACCGGACAGGTACCCCTGGAAATAAAGGATCTTCAATGTCAGATCCTGGAGCCAGAGTGCTGAAAGCCCGGTGTCGTCTATGTGAGAGATGGGCGGTGGAATGAAAGCACGCCCTTTATGTGAGGGAGGTAGAGGTTTCGTATTGGTAACACGCATTTGTTTAACATTCATGCTTGGTCTTCCAGATAAGCAGGGTTGTGATAGATAAAAAACAAATTGCCATAGTGATAAGAAAATCACTTGAGTATGTATTCGATTATAGCATGGAGAAAATCTCTCACATTCAGCAAATGCTTACAAAACTGTGTAAACATTACCGCCCAACAAAATCGTTAATTTTGATAGTGAAAAATTCTATTTTTAATAAATTTCACAAGTATAATCGGCGCAATGAAGATCTCGGTTATTATTCCGGCATTTAATGAAGTTAAAACCATAAAAGAAATCGTTCGCCGGGTAAAAGCTACCAACCTGGTTTACGAGATTGTTATCGTCGATGATGGCTCGGTTGATGGCACGCACGAGTTGTTAAGGTCGATGGAAGAAGAACCGCTGCTTAAAATCATTTATCACGAACGGAATCGGGGAAAAGGTGCAGCGGTTATCACCGGTTTTCGCAACGCGACCGGCGACGTGTTTATTATTCAAGATGCTGACCTGGAATATGATCCGCGCGAATATCCGGAACTGCTCAAGCCGATTCAAGAGGAGCTGGCAGATGTGGTGTACGGATCGCGCTTCCTGGGGAAAGCGCGCCGCTCGGCCATGTTCTGGCATATGGTAGCAAACAAGCTGCTCACATTGATGACCAACATCCTCTACAACACGATCTTGACCGATATGGAGACGGGCTACAAGATATTACGGCGAGAGGTGGTTCAGAATATGACTATCCACGCTCGCCGCTTCGATTTTGAACCCGAATTCACTGCAAAAATTCTCAAGCGCAGGTTTCGCATATTTGAGGTTCCCATAACCTTTAACCCGCGCTACTATGAAGATGGCAAGAAGATCGGGTTGCAAGACGCCTTTTCGGCCGTCTGGACGCTGCTGAAATATCGTTTTATTGATTAGGGGAAATTGGACAGCTCAATCTTGTGTGCCGGCAGGCTTTAGATCGCGTACGTTCAGTTGTAGGAAAGAGCGGTCATTATACTCGTTCACTTCGAAATAATACATCAAATCTACATACAAGGGCATTTGTTCGTGCCAATGGCCTTGCCGAAAAGCGATGGCGTCGTATGTGATGCGGCCATCGGTTACGGATAGCTTCAAATGGGAATTGTCCTTACCGACGAGCCGGCTGCGTTGAACTTTCAATCCACGCGTGACGAATACGGCTTGCGCGTTGCCATACCCTGTTGGCTGTAAGCGTTCGAGATCCGGCAGGATGTCGGGCTTCAGGGCTGAGAGGGGCAGCTCAATGTCAGCCGAGAGTGTGGGGCGCAAGTCTAAATTGGCCAACTGTTCCATAGCGGTAGCCTGCAATCTATCGATCAATTCATCGAGCCTGTCGTTACGAACGGTGAAGCCAGCCGCCGCCGCATGTCCGCCGTGGTGTTCCAGCAGGTCTGCGCAGCGGTCCAACGCCTGGGTAATATGAAATTCGGGGATGCTGCGGCAGGAGCCGCGCGTATAATCCTCACCGCGCTGGGCGACGATGGCAGGGCGATAATATTGCTCGGTGAGGCGGGAGGCTGCCAGGCCGACGACTCCCGGGTTGAATTCGGGATCCACGGCGATTAGCAGCAGCGCCTCGGGGTCGCGCTCGAGGGCCAATAGCTCGGCGCGTTCCTGGATGGCGTGCATGATTTGTTGTCTTTCCCGGTTTTGGTTATCCAATTGCTGGGCTAATCGCCCGGCTTCGAAGATGTCCTCGGTAAGCAGCAAATCCAAGGCAGCCAGGGCGGAATCTAAACGTCCGGCGGCGTTAAGGCGCGGCCCCAGTGCGAAGCCAATATCAACGGCATGCACCTTCAAGGGGTGGATACCTGCAGCGCCCATCAGGGATACCAGTCCTTGACGTTGGGGGTGGCGGATGGCGCTAAGCCCGGCTCGCACCAGGGCGCGGTTTTCACCTACCAGCGGCGCCAGGTCGGCGACAGTGCCAAGCGCAACCAGGTCCAGATACTGGCCAGCATCCAGGCCACCGGCTCCATTATCCCCGCGGTTTATTTCCGCGAATAAACCCTGGACGAGCTTGTAAGCTAATCCAACGCCAGCCAGGTTCTTTTCCGGGTAAGTATCCCCTTCTTGTTTTGGGTTGATTACAGACAAGGCTTCCGGGAGGTCTGTGCCTGGATGATGGTGGTCGCTGATAATCAGGTCCATGCCAAGCTCGGCGGCAAAGCGTGCCTCATTAAAAGAACGAATACCGCAATCCACGGTTACCACCAGCTTCACGCCGTTCTCGTGCAGCGATTGCAGGGCCTCGATGTTCAAACCATAGCCCTCATCAAAGCGGTTCGGGATGTATCCTATCACCTGGGCGCCCATCAGCTGCAGGGCGTGTACCATCAAAGCCGTAGCAGTGACCCCATCGGCATCGTAATCACCGTAGACGGCGATTTTTTCCCCTTTTTGAATAGCATACCGCAGGCGATCTACCGCCAATTCGATCCCCAGCATATGAAACGGATCGCTGCCATCGGGCGCTACGGCCTCTAAATATTGGCGTGCCTGCTCAGCAGTGCTATAGCCGCGGTTATACAATAATTGGCGTAATACTGGGGAATAGATCGAGAGAGGGCGGGCGTCCTCGCTTGAAAGATGTTGCGCCACCTGCCAGTTTTTATCTTGGATGAGCATGTTTGAATCGTTTCGGTTATATTGTTTCTTGAAAGTCTGGCTATTCAAACCTGGGATTCAATTTCCCGTGCCAGGGCCAATGCTCCCATCAAGCCAGCATCATCACCCAACGCGGCGGGTGCGATGGTTAAACGATCCAGGTAGTGCCTGGTTAGCACGTGTTTCTTCAGTGATTCACACAGCGGGTCCAGGAGTAGATTCCCGCTCAGGGAAACGCCGCCACCGATAATCACTGCGGTCGGATTGAAAATATGCAGATAATCCGCCAAGGCCTGGCCGATGAATCGTCCGGCACGCTCCAGGGCTGCGATCGCCAGCTTATCCCCGGCATGGGCAGCTTTGGAGACCGCTTTCGCCGTGACCGGCCGCTCGTTTACCAGGGAAGAGACAGAGCCACGTTTTAGCTCCTCCTCAACCCAACGTGCAATCGCGGTACCAGAGGCAATCGCTTCCAGATGGCCGCGTTGTCCGCAACCGCATAACGGGCCGTCGTGCAGGACGGTTACGTGACCCAGTTCCGCCGCCAGCCCCCGATCGCCTAACAGTAGGCGGTCGTCAATTATCACACCTCCGCCAATCCCGGTACTCACCGTCAGGTAGATCAGGTGATGGTGACCCTTTCCGGCGCCGTATTTCCATTCCCCTACGGCGGCCAGGTTGGCATCATTTCCTACGACAACCGGGATCTGAAAGCGATCTTCCAGGTGCTTTCTTAACGGCAGATCCACCCAACCGGGTATGTTCGGCGCAGCCATCACAACCCCTTCATTAGAATCCAGCGGGCCGGGAGCGGCTATACCGATGGCATCCACGCCTTGATTCTCCGGCCATACGGATGCGATCAGCGTTTTCAGCCGTTCCAAAGGGGTTGATCCAACCACCTGGGTAGCAATTCGTTTGACTTGGAAGGGTTTTAAACTATCGGTAGCGTAACAGGCCGCACGCAATTGTGTCCCACCAACATCCGCCGCGATATGGTAGCTCATGCCGAAAAGTATAGCATAAATTCAAACGTTGACGACTCACTTAAACACTGCTATGATCACCATTAATATGGGTGCAGTGGATAATTCGAGAGTTCAACGCTTGAGAGAAGGTGTCAGGTCATCCGCGGGTTGGTTGATTCCGGGCATCGGCGTCAAGCGCTGGTTCTTATTCATCTTGCTGGGCACGACGCTGATCGGGGTTGGTTTGGGGGTATTAATTCTGGAAATTTACCGTACTGCCCCGCAATCCTGGTGGCTGCCGGTCCTGTCCTGGGCTTCCTTACGTTTTTTGCCACGCCCATTACGGGCGTTGATCTTCACCGGCCTGGGTGGTGGGCTAATCCTCTTCGGGGTGTTGGAGCTTAATCGGGCCTTGATGTCACCCTTTCTACGGCCGGGCCGCCATGTGGTGGACACGCTGCGCGTGCACCGCCAACGGGAACGCGGCCCGCGCATCGTGGCGATCGGTGGTGGGCACGGGCTTGCCACCTTGTTGCGAGGCTTGAAACAATATACTTATAATATTACCGCTATCGTAACCGTGGCGGATGATGGCGGCTCGTCAGGACGTTTGCGGCAGGATTTGGGCATTTTGCCCCCGGGTGATATTCGCAATTGCCTGGCTGCGCTTTCTAACGATGAAGCCTTACTAGGGCAGCTCTTTCAATATCGTTTCCCGGACGATTTGGGCGGCATGGAGGGACATTCATTTGGGAACCTGTTCATCAGCGCCTTAGCCGAGATCACCGGCAGCTTTGAAGAAGCGGTGGCGGAATCCGGGCGAGTTTTGGCAGTGCATGGTGAAGTTCTACCCGCTACGCTGCACAACGTTCGCCTGGTAGCCGACGTGATGCTGCCGCATACTATAAATGAGGTGCGCGTGGAGGGCGAAAGCCAAATCCCGCATAGTAATGGCCGTGTGCGCCGGGTATTGTTGGAACCCAACAACCCTCCTGCCTTTCCACAAGGGATACAAGCGATCCTGGCTGCCGATTTAATCATCGTCGGGCCCGGTAGCTTGTACACCAGCCTGCTTCCCGATTTACTGGTGCCTGATTTGCAAGAGGCCATTCGCGTCAGCAAAGCCTTAAAAATCTACGTATGCAACGTGGCCACCCAGTTAGGGGAAACGGACGGCTATACCTGTGGCGATCACGTGCGCGCCCTGGAGGATCACGTCGGTCAGGGATTATTCGATATGGTTGTGAGCAATCAGCGCTGTGATATCAACCTGCCACCCGGCGTGGATTGGGTCCAAGCTGAGCCAGAACTGGACGAAGACCACGCTGTTTATCGGGCGGACCTGGTAGATAGCCTGCATCCCTGGCGGCATGACGCCGGAAAATTGGCTCAAGTGATCATGGATTTGTACCAGGAACGTACCGGACCTTTGGTAGAATAGAGTCGTCCCATAATCCTCAGGATCAGGCAAGGGGGAGCGGCTGGAAACGAAAGGCAGGGTGGTAATTGCTTTATGAATATGCAGGATTGACCAATCCTGAAAACAAAAAAGCCAAATCAAAATAATCAATATATGGAGGTTTAAGATGACTACGAAAGTTGGCATTAATGGGTTCGGCCGCATTGGTCGGCAAGTACTCAAGGCGATGCGCGATTATCACGCGGGAGACCTGGAGGTGGTTGCCTTCAATGACATTGGTGATCTACCCACCATGGCCCATTTGCTCAAATATGACTCGAATTACGGTCGTTTCAACGGCCAGGTTGAGGTTGGCAACGATAGCCTCGTCGTTGATGGAAAGCCGGTAAAGGCTTTCAAGGAGACCGATCCCGCCAAGATCCCGTGGGGCGACCTGGGCGTTGAAATTGTCATTGAATCGACCGGTATTTTCACCATCAAAGAGGATGGCCTCAACAAAAAAGGCAAAGAGGTGAAAGGCGCGGTCAACCACATCACCAAGGGCGGTGCCAAGAAAGTGATCATATCCGCTCCGGCGCAGGGTGAGGATATTACCATCGTGCTGGGTGTCAATGATGATAAGTACGATCCGGCGAAACATCACGTCATTTCGAACGCCTCATGCACCACCAATGGCCTGGCTCCAGCGGTGAAAGTGATCCACGACGAGTTCGAGGTGGTGCGGGGCTTCATGACCACCATCCATTCCTACACCAACGACCAGAAAATCCTGGACCTGCCACATAGCGACCTGCGCCGGGCGCGCGCCGCAGCATTGAACATCATCCCCACCAGCACCGGGGCAGCGCGTGCTCTCAGGTTGGTGATACCGGATATGGCCGGCCGGCTGGACGGGTATGCGCTGCGCGTGCCCACACCCACCGTTTCGGTGATCGACCTGACCGCCGAGCTTGGTAAGGCTGTCACCACTGAGGAGCTGCGCCAGGCCTACCGCGCGGCGGCGGCCGGCGCCCTCAAGGGGATCCTCCAGGCGGTCGACGAACCGCTGGTCAGTGTTGATTACAAGGGCGATCCGCACAGCTCTTCGGTCGACCTGCCTTTCACCCTGGTGTTGGGCAAGGAAGCCGGCACGATGGTTAAGGTTGTGGCGTGGTACGATAACGAGTGGGGCTACTCCGTGCGCACTGCCGACCTGGCCGCCATGCTGGCCAAATCTCTGTAACCGCAAGTTTTCCACGAGCGGCGCGCCTGGAGAAGAAATTTCTCTTTTAGCGCGCCGTTTCTCGGGAGGAGCCATGTTCAATAAAAAGTCGGTTACCGATATCGATGTCAAAGGGAAGCGCGTGCTGGTGCGCGTCGATTACAATGTGCCCATCAAAGATGGAAAAGTTGCTGACGATACCCGCATCGTGGCCGCCATGCCCACCTTGAATTATTTGCTGGAGCAAGGTGCTGCGCTGATTTTGTGTTCGCACCTGGGCCGACCCAAGGGCGCTCCCGATCCGCAGTATTCCCTGCGACCGGTGGCAGACCACCTGAGCGGCCTTTTGGGGAAGCCGGTGGCATTCGCCGAGGACTGCATAGGCCCGCAGGCGGAGAAAGCCGCCCGCTCGCTCAAGCCAGGCGAGGTGCTACTGTTGGAGAACACCCGCTTTCACGCCGGTGAGACCAAGAATGACCCGCAAATGGCGCGCCAACTGGCCGCCCTGGCGGACGTATACGTGAACGACGCTTTCGGTTCTGCCCACCGCGCCCACGCCTCTACCGAGGGTGTTGCGCAATTCCTGCCGGCGGTGGCCGGTTTTCTGATGGAAAAAGAAATAAAATATTTGGGCCAGGCAATTGCTGATCCAAAGAAGCCGTTCATCGCCATCCTGGGCGGCGCCAAGGTCAGTGACAAAATCGGCGTGATTCGCAACTTGCTGACGAAAGCCGACCAGGTGCTGATCGGCGGCGGCATGGCTAACACCTTCTTCAAAGCCCAGGGATACCCGGTCGGCGATTCGCTGGCCGAAGACGACGCCCTGGATACCGCCCGTCAGCTGCTCAAGGAGGGCAACACACACCTGCGTCTGCCGGTGGATGTGGTGATCGCCGATGCTTTTGAGGACGGCGCCCACAGCAAAACCATGGCAATGGGGCCCGTGCCGGATGGCTGGCGCATCCTTGATATCGGGCCTGAAACGGTCGCAGCTTACCGCAAAGCCCTGCACGGCGCTGGCACCATCGTTTGGAATGGCCCGATGGGTGTGTTCGAGTTTCCCAACTTCGCCAAAGGCACTTTCGCGGTGGCCAAGGCGGTGGCCGATAGCGGCGCCATTTCCATCGTCGGGGGCGGCGATTCGGTGGCCGCGATTAACCAATCGGGGCTGAGTGACCGGATCACGCATATTTCCACCGGCGGCGGCGCTTCGCTGGAAATGCTGGAGGGGCTAACGCTGCCCGGCCTGGCGGCGCTTTTAGATAAATGAGGACGAGAGGAAGTATGGTGGGGTTTTTGCCGGCACAAAACGCCCGCAAAAACCGCATACCTCCTCTTCCTCTCTCTTTGCGAAATGAGGTCATCGATGCGTAGATCCTTTGTTGCCGGAAACTGGAAGATGTATAAAACCGTGGCGGAAGCTCGCCACCTGGTCTCGGAGCTCGTGCCGGGCCTGCAAACCGTTCAGGGCGTCGAGAAAGCCGTGTGCCCACCTTTTACCGCCATCCTGGCGATTGCTGCCCTGTTGGAAGGGACCGATATTGGCCTGGGCGCCCAGAATATGCACTGGGAAGAAGCCGGGGCTTTCACCGGGGAGATCGCGCCCTTGATGGTGTCCGAGTTCTGCCAGTACGTCATCCTGGGCCATTCCGAACGCCGCACGTATTTTGGCGAGACCGATGCCAGCGTGAATCGCAAATTGCAGGCTGCCCTGGCGCACGGCTTGAAGCCTATCATTTGCGTGGGCGAGACTTTAGAGGAGAACGAGGC
>OFHG01000729.1_pt1 | contig 12537 bp, 8 predicted proteins | sample 1521931 | NCBI WGS metagenome assembly OFHG01 (sample SAMEA2468438, study PRJEB22500) | soil metagenome | biome: Glassland; feature: Farmland; material: Clay | place: Australia | collected 2013-01-31 | depth 0.55 m
CGGGATCACCGCGGTGGGACTGGCGCTGGGCTGGCATCCCCACGGTGGCGCGGCCGCGGCCGTGTGGGTCGTCCTGCTGGTGCTGGCGGGCACGGCCGCGTTCAGCGGCCTCGCGCTGCTGCTGGCGGGCACGCTGCGGGCGGAGGCGACACTGGCCGTGGCCAACCTGATCTACCTGGTGCTGCTCGGCGTGGGCGGGGTGATCTTCCCGCTCACCAAGTTCCCCGCCGGGGCACGGGGCATCCTGACCCTGCTGCCCTCGGGCGCGCTCTCCGGCGGGCTCCGCTCGGTGCTGGCAGGCGGCGGGGCGCCCGTGCGCGATCTGGCGGTACTCGTGGTGTGGGCGGCCGTCGCGATCGCACTCGCCGCCCGGACGTTCCGCTGGGAATAGGGAACCGCCTGCGGAGCCGGGGGGCGGCCGCTGGCACCGGCCGGCCCGGTGGTGGCCCGGGGCGGCGGCCCGGGGGCGCGCGCAGGGCTGTCCGCGCAGGTCCCGCGGCGATGGCAAGGTCGATGCCGCCATCAGTCCTCGTGCTGACCGGCGTCGTTTCGGTGCAGATCGGCGCCGGGCTCGCGGCCCGTCTGTTCACCCAGATCCCCCCCGCCGCCGTGACCGGGCTGCGCCTGTGGACCGCGGCGGCGCTGATGGCCGTGGCCGGGGTACGGGGTCTGCGGGCAGGCATTTCTGGCGTGGTACGGCGCCGCTCCTGGCGGGACCTCGCCGTGGTCATCGGGTTCGGGCTGACGCTGGCGGTCATGAACTTCTCGATCTACCAGGCCTTTGCCCGGATCCCGCTGGGAATCGCGGTCACCATCGAATTCCTCGGGCCGCTCGGGGTGGCCGTCGCCACCTCGCGCCGGCTGCTCGACCTGCTCTGGGTCGCCCTGGCCGGGGCCGGGGTGGCGCTGCTGACCCGCACCGGTACGGCCAGCGCCGGGGCGCACGCCGGCCTGGTGGCGGCCGGTCACGGGCAGGGACTGCTGGGCCTGGCTTTCGCGGTGCTCGCCGGCCTGGCCTGTGCCGCCTGCATCGTTGCCAGCCGTGCCACCGGGCGTCGTTTCCCCGGTTCGTCGGGACTGACGATCGCCATGGTGATCGCCGCGATCGCGGTCGCCCCGGTGGGGGTAGCGGCAGGGCGGGGGGCGTTGCTGCGCCCGGGGGTCCTGGCGGCCGGCCTGGGGATCGGCCTGCTGTCCTCGATCGTTCCCTACACGCTGGAACTGGAGGCACTGCGGCGGGTGCGGGCCCGCGTGTTCGGCATCTGGATGAGCCTGGAGCCGGCGGTTGCCGCCCTGGTCGGCCTGGTCATGCTCGGCCAGGCACTGGCCGCCAGGGAATGGGCGGCGATCGGCTGCGTGATGATCGCCTGCGCCGGTGCGGCCCGCGGCAGCGGCGCACACGGCCAGGCTCCCCAGGCCTGAGTTGCCTCTTGGGGTGCAAACGGGGCAGGCCCCTCCTACCATGGGGGGCGTGCCTGCCGATCTGACCTCGCCTGACACCAGCCCCGCCGCCAGCAGCCCCGGGGCTGCCGCCGCAGCCCTGCGCCGGGCCGTGAACGCCATCTGGGCACCCACTCCGGCCGCGATGCGGCGCATCGCGCTGGCGGGGGTACTGTCCACCGCCGTGATCATCGTGACCGGCGCGGCGGTGCGGCTGAGCAAGTCCGGGCTCGGCTGCCCGGACTGGCCACAATGCACCCGCAGCAGCCTGGTAGCCGCGCACACCCGCGGCGACCCGATGTTCCACACCTGGATCGAGTTCGGTAACCGGATGGTGACCGTTGTGGTCACGGTGGTCGCGGTGGCGGTGCTGATCGCCGCCTGGCGGTTCCGCCCCCAGGGACGCCGGCGCGCTGACCTGGTCTGGCTGGCTGTCGCGCAGCCGGCCGGGGTGGTGGCCCAGATCGTGGTCGGCGGGATCGTGGTGCTGACCAACCTCAATCCGGCCATGGTGTCACTGCACTTCGTGGTCTCGATCGCGGTCGTCGCGGCGGCGGTGGCGCTGCACGTCAAGTGCACCGAGGGCACCGCGCCCGCGCGGCCGCTGATCCGGGCCGATCTGCGGCTGCTGGTGTATGGCGTGGTAGCGGTGGCTGCGGTGATGCTGGCCGCCGGGACCGTGGTCACCGGCACCGGGCCACTGGCGGGTGCCGGTGCGGTCCCCCGCTACCACCTGCCGCTGACCGGGGTCACCCAGTTCCACTCCGACATCGGCTGGCTGATGGGCGGGCTCGTGCTGCCACTCGTCGCCGGGCTGCGCCTGACCCGGGTGCCGGTCCGGGTGATGCGGCTCGGCTGGCTGCTGCTCGGTCTGCTGGCCGTGCAGGGTGCGGTCGGCTACACCCAGTACTTCACCGGGCTGCCGGCTGGCCTGGTCTGGGTGCACGTGTCGGGCTCACTGCTGATCTGGATCGTGGCCCTGCGGCTGATGTTCGCGGTGCGCGACCGGGGCCCGCTTTCCCAGCCGCCGTCGCATCCGGCCGGCAAAGCGGGCGTGTCGGCCGCCCGCGCCGAGCCCGAACCCGCGCCCGCCGGCTAGCCCGGCACCCGCCGCCTTATCCCGGCATGCCCGGCGGGTAGCGGTGCCGGCCGGCCCCTGGCTCACCCGGGTACGCCCACGGCGGCGTTCGCGGCTGCCGCTGGTGGGCGAAGCAGACATTGCGGGCCGCCACCATGAGCGCGAGCAGCCCACGGCTGCGCTCGGCGAACTGGGCCGCGCTGATCACACCACGCTCTGCCCGCTGGTGGGCCAGCGCCAGTTCGGTCGCGGCAAGCTGGTAGTCGGTCATGGCCGCCGCCGCTGGGCGCCCCCCGGTGGCGCGTGCCCAGCGGCGGGCTTCCCGGCGGCTGCGCAGGGTGCTGAGCATGCGCAGATCGGCCTGGGTGATCACGCCAGCCTGCTCGTAGGCGGGCAGGCAGCGCCAGATCAGCCTGACGATCCGGCGCCGGTCGGCGACCACCACCGCCATCAGCACGACGAGCACGCACATCACCAGCGCATAGGCGATGGCGATCCCGGCCAGCCCGAATGCCGTCAGCCCGTTCCACAGGCCGTGCAGGATCATGGCGCCGGCCAGCCCGGCCGCCAGCGCCCAGCCCGAGCGGCGGTGTGTCGCCGCGTACGCGGCCCCGATCCCGGTCATGGCGGTGAAGGCCGGATGCGCGAACGGTGAGAGAAGCCCGCGGAAGACGAACGTGACGCCGAGCAGTTGCGCCCCGCCCACCTGCGGCCGTACCAGCGCATCGATGTAGTACCCGATGTTCTCCATCATCGCGAAACCCAGGCCGACCATGGCCGCGTAGATGATGCCGTCGGTCGGCCCGTCGAATTCCGGGCGCCGCCGCCACACCAGCCAGACCAGGACCAGGCCCTTGAGCGTCTCCTCCACCACCGGCGCGCCGAACGTCGCCGAGATGTACTCCCCCGTGCTCTTGCCCAGGTCGGGCTGGGTGATGAAGAGCAGTCCCGCGGTGTTGATGACCGCCGCCAGCAAAGCGGCGATGCCCGCACCCCAGGCGAAGGCGAAGACGAGATTCCCGCGCGGCTCGGGTTCCAGCCGGTCGAGCAGCAGCACGACGGCGACCAGGAGCGGCACCGGGAGCAACGCGAGTGGCAGCGCGACCAGGAAGGGCACCACGCTGTGCCGGCCACTCTCGACGCTTTGCAGCAGGTCGATGCCAAGCGCGATGAGGGCACAGGCCAGGCCGGCGGCGATACCGATGATGACGCCGGGCCGCAGCCGTCCCGGCGGCCGGCCCTCGATCACCGCCCGCGGATCAAGGCCCGGCCCGGGGGTCGCCATGGTCACAAAGCGTACTCGCTGGGCGAATGGGTGGGCATGGGCGTTCTGCACACCTCAGCTGGTCTCCGGTGGCGGCAGGCCGAGTTGCCGGCGGATGGCCCTGACCGCCTGCTCGACCGGCGCGTTCGCGGCGGTCAGCCGCGGCAGGTAGCCAGCCAACTGCCGCATTACGCAGGTCGGCCCTGGCGGCCGCGAGAGCATGGTGGTCGCGGCCATGGAGCCGGTCGAACCCAGCCTCCAGCCGCCGGTTCCCTGCCTGGGCGATCGCCAGGTAGCGGGCCGCGTCAGCCCGGCGCAGGGCGGCCTGGACAGCCGCCGATGAAGCCGAGGGGCTGGCCGCCGGCCGCTGGCAGGTGCTCTTCGATCAGCCTTCGGCACCACTCGCAGGTCCGCTGCCCCCGCTCATATCGCACATATGGGGGAGGCGCCGATTGCGGCGGCCGATAGGCTCGTAACGGCAATTGATCCTGGCGGCTACGTCGATGGCCGGCCCGCACACGCGTGGAGAGGAGCCCTGATTTCCGGTGAGGAACCCGCTCCCAGCCAGTTTCGAATGGTCGGCAGAGGACAAGCGCGCCGTCGACCTCATCCGTGTCCTGGCGATGGACGCGGTCCAGCAGGCCGGGTCGGGGCACCCGGGGACGGCGATGAGCCTCGCCCCCGCCGCCTATCTGCTGTTCCAGCGGATCCTCCGGCACGATCCTGGCGATCCGCTCTGGGTGGGCCGGGACCGGTTCGTGCTGTCGTGCGGCCATTCCAGCCTCACCCTGTACCTGCAGCTCTACCTGTCCGGCTATGGCCTCACCCTGGACGACATTGCCTCGCTGCGCACCTGGGGCAGCCTGACACCGGGCCACCCCGAGTACCGGCATACGGCCGGCGTGGAGACCACCACCGGCCCGCTTGGCCAGGGACTGGCCAACGCGGTCGGGATGGCGATGGCCGCCCGCCGGGAACGTGGCCTGCTCGACCCGGACGCGCCCGCTGGTGACAGCCCCTTCGATCAGCATGTGTACGTCTTTGTCTCGGACGGCGACATCGAGGAAGGCATCAGCCACGAAGCCAGCGCCATCGCTGGCCATCAGCAACTCGGCAACCTGATCGTCGTCTACGACGACAATTCGATCTCGATCGAGGACGACACCGCGATCGCCAAGTCTGAGGACGTCTGCGCCCGGTACGCGGCCTACGGCTGGCACGTGCAGCGGGTGGACTGGCGGCGGCCGGACGGCTACCACGAGGACGTGGCGGCGCTGCATGCGGCGCTGGTGGCGGCCAGGGAGCAGACCAGCCAGCCCTCGTTCATCGCCCTGCGGACGATCATCGCCTGGCCAGCCCCGAACAAGCAGAACACCGGTGAGGCGCACGGCGCGGCGCTCGGCGCCGACGAGGTGGCCGCGACCAAGCGCATCCTCGGCTTCGACCCGGACGTGCACTTCCCGGCCGAGGATGAGGCGGTCGCACACGCACGCCGGGTCGCCGACCGGGCCAAGCGGATGCGCGCGGACTGGGAGGACCTGTACACCACCTGGGCGGCGGCCAACCCGGACCGGGCGGCGCTGCTGTCACGGTTGTCGGCCCGGCAGTTGCCCGACGGCTGGGCCTCCGCCCTCCCGCGGTTCCCTGCCGATCCCAAGGGGATGGCGACCAGGAAGGCCTCCGGCGAGGTGCTGAACGCGCTCGCCGGGGTGCTGCCCGAACTCTGGGGCGGCTCTTCCGACCTGGCCGGGAGCAACAACACCACGATGAAGGGTGAGCCATCGTTCATCCCGGCCGAGCACCAGACCCGCATGTTCCCCGGCAACCCGTTCGGCCGGACCCTGCACTTCGGGATCCGCGAGCATGCCATGGGCGCCATCTGCAACGGGATCGCCCTGCACGGGCTGACCCGGCCCTATGGCGGCACGTTCCTGGTGTTCAGCGACTACATGCGGCCGGCGGTCCGGCTCGCAGCCATGATGGGCCTGCCGGTGACGTTCGTCTGGACACATGACTCGATCGGCCTGGGTGAGGACGGGCCCACCCACCAGCCGGTCGAGCACCTGTGGGCGCTGCGCGCCATCCCCGGCCTTGACATCGTGCGCCCGGCCGACGCGAACGAGACCGCGGTCGCCTGGCGGACCATCCTCAGCCAGTCCGGCCGGCCCGCTGGCCTGTGCCTGAGCAGGCAGAACCTGCCGGTCCTGGACAGAGGCGCGGATCCGGGGATGGTCCGCGCCGGGAACGGCCTGGCCAGTGCGGAAGGCACCGCCAGGGGCGGGTACATCCTCGCCGAGGCCGCCGGTGGCGAACCGGCGGTGATCCTCATCGCCACCGGCAGCGAGGTCCAGATCGCACTGGCCGCACGGGAACTGCTCGCCCGCGACGCGATACCCGCCCGGGTGGTCTCGATGCCATGTGTGGAATGGTTTACCGCGCAGGAAGCTTCCTACCAGGAGGAGGTACTGCCGTCGCGGCTCCGGGCACGGGTCTGCGTCGAAGCGGGGGTGGCACTGGGCTGGCGGGCCTTTGCCGGGGACGCCGGTGAGTGCGTCAGCCTGGAGCATTTCGGTGCCTCCGCCGACTACCGGCTGCTGTTCGAGAAGTTCGGGATCACGGCGGAGCGGGTCGTGGCGGCCGCCCGGGTGAGCCTGGACAAGGCCAGCGCCGCCGGCTGAAAGGCAAGGAGCGGCGCGCGCGAGGCGAACGCAAGGAGCGAGGAGTCATGACCGGCCAGCCAGACCAGAACCTGTCCCAGTCCTACAGCAACGAGCAGCCAGCGGGCACCCTTGCCGAGCTGACGGCGGCCGGTGTGTCGATCTGGCTGGATGACATCAGCCGCGACCGGCTGGTCACGGGTAACCTCGCCGCCCTGGTTCGTGACCGCGGCGTGTCCGGGGTGACCTCGAATCCCACGATCTTCGCCCATGCGCTGAGCAACGGCACCGCCTATGACGCCCAGGTGAGTGACCTGGCGCTGCGTGGCGTCAGCACCGACGAGGCGATGCGGGCGATCACCACCTACGACATCCGCTGGGCCTGCGATGTGCTGCGGGAGGTCTACGAATCGACCGGGCGCGTGGACGGGCGGGTGTCGATCGAGGTGGATCCGCGCCTGGCCGGGGACACCGCCAAGAGCATTGCCGAGGCCAGGGCGCTGTGGTGGCTGGTGGACCGGCCGAATGCCTACGTCAAGATCCCGGCCACGCTGGCCGGCCTGCCCGCGATCACGCAGTGCCTGTCCGAGGGAATCAGCATCAACGTCACCCTGATCTTCTCGCTGGAACGGTACCGTCAGGTCATCGACGCGTTCATGGCCGGGCTGGAGCAGGCGGCGGCAGCCGGGCGGGATCTGGTCGGCATCACGTCGGTGGCCTCGTTCTTCGTCAGCCGGGTCGATACCGAGGTGGACCGCAGGCTCGACAAGCTCGGCACCCCGGCGGCCGCGGAACTGCGGGGCAAGGCCGCGATCGCCAATGCCCGCCTCGCCTACGAGATATACGAGGAGATGTTCGCTACCAGCCGCTGGGCGGCGCTGCGGAGCGCGGGAGCGCACCCGCAACGGCCCCTGTGGGCCTCGACCAGCACCAAGGACCCGGCCTACCGCGACACCATGTACGTCGTGGACCTGGTTGCCCCGGAGACGGTGAACACGATGCCCGAAGCCACCCTGCTGGCGACGGCTGACCACGCCAGGCTGCGCGGCGACACGGTACGGGGCACCTACGAAGCGTCCCGGAAGGTGTTCGCGGACCTGGGCAGCCTGGGCATCAGCTACGGCGATGTCGTCAAGGTGCTGGAGCAGGAGGGCGTGCAGAAGTTCGGCGCCTCCTGGCAGCAGATGCGGGACTCGCTGGCCCAGCAGCTGGCGGCGGCCGGGCAATGAGCACCGGGACGAGCGCTCCGGGGGGCCGGGAGACCGCGGGCATGGCCGTTGCCACCCACGGCGCGGCCGTCGCCCGGGCACAGCAGCAGGTCCTCGATGAACTGGCCGCCGAGGGTGTGCCGGCTGCCCTGGCGGCCGGCGATCCGCGGCTGTGGGGCCCGGACGCCGAGCCCGAGGCGGCGATCCGGCTCGGCTGGCTGCGCGCACCGCAAGTGTCCCGGCCGCTGATCGCTGAGATCGCCGAACTGGCGCAGCGGGCGCGGGCGGCCGGCCTTGACCACGTGGTGCTGGCCGGCATGGGCGGATCCTCACTTGCCCCGGAGGTCATCACCAGAACCGCCGGGCGGTCGCTGACCGTGCTGGACACCACCGACCCGCACCAGGTGGGCCGGGTGCTCGGTGACCGGCTGGGCAAGACCCTGCTCGTGGTGTCCAGCAAGAGCGGCTCCACCATCGAGACCGACAGCCACCGGCGCGTCTACGAAGCTGCGTTCGCGGGCCTGGGCTTGGATGCTGCCGAAATATCCCGGCGGATCGTCGTGGTCACCGACCCCGGATCACCGCTGGCCGGCTCGGCCCAGGCGGCCGGCTACCACGTGGTGCTCGCCGACCCCGACGTAGGTGGGCGCTACAGTGCGCTGACCGCGTTCGGGCTGGTCCCCAGTGGCCTGGCCGGCGTGGACGTGCCGCGGTTGCTCGACGAAGCGGATCAGGTGAGCCCGGATCTGGCCAGCCAGGAGCGTAATCCGGGTCTTGCCCTCGGCGCGGTGCTCGGCGGTTTCGCGCGGGACGGGCACGACAAGGCGGTGCTCGCCGACTGCGGGTCCGGTATCAGCGGCTTCGGTGACTGGGCGGAGCAGCTCATCGCGGAATCCACCGGCAAGCAGGGACGCGGCATCCTGCCGGTGGTCCTGGCCGGTGAGGATGCGCCCGGCTTCTCACCCGGGCCCGATGTTCACCTGATCGGCCTCGGCGATCCCAAGGGGCCGGCTGACACCAGCGTGGCCGGGCCGCTCGGGGCGCAGTTCCTGGTCTGGGAGTACGCCGTCGCGATCGCCGGCCGGGTGTGCGGCATCAACCCCTTTGACCAGCCCAACGTCGCTGAATCCAAGGTAAACACGACCCGCCTGCTGGAAGAGGCCGGCCAGGGCCCGCTGCCAGCCGGGGAACCGGCTTTCACCGACGGCGCGGTCGAGGTGCACGCTGAGCCGGGTGTGCTGCCCAGCGCCACCGACCTGGCCGGTGTGCTCGGCGCCGTGCTGTGGTCGCTGCCCGCGGACGGATATCTGGCGATCATGGCCTATCTCGATCGCACCGGAGATCACGTGGCGGACCGGCTCCGGGACGCACTGGCCACCAGGACCACCCGCCCGGTGACCTTCGGCTGGGGCCCCCGTTTTCTGCACTCCACCGGCCAGTATCACAAGGGCGGCCCGCCCACTGGTGTCTACCTGCAGATCACCGGGGCGGTGCAGCGGGACCTGCCGGTTCCTGGGCAGCCGTTCACGCTGGGCCGGCTTCAGCTCGCCCAGGCCCTCGGTGACCTGCGGGCATTGCGGCAGCGTGGCCGTCCGGCGGTGCGGCTTCATCTGCGTGACCGGGCGGCCGGGCTGCGCCAGCTGCTGGCGGCCGCGGGTGCGGGCGGAGCCGGGCGGTGAGCGAGACGATGGGGCCGAACCCGCTGCGCGATCCGCGTGACCGGCGCCTGCCCCGGGTCGCTGGCCCCTGCGTGCTGGTCATGTTCGGCGTCACCGGCGACCTGGCCCGGAAGAAGCTGATGCCCGCCGTCTACGACCTGGCCAACCGTGGGCTGCTGCCACCGGGGTTCTCCCTGGTCGGCTTCGCCCGCCGGGACTGGGAACACGAGGACTTCGCGCAGGTCACCTACGACGCGGTGAAAGAGCACGCCCGGACCCCGTTCAACGACACCGTCTGGCAGCAGCTGTCTGAGGGGGTCAGGTTCGTGCCCGGCGAGTTCGCTGACGACGCTGCGTTCGACCGCCTCGCCGCCACGACGGCCGAACTCGACGCCGCCCGCGGTACCGGTGGCAATTACGCCTTCTACCTGTCGGTGCCGCCCAGGTTCTTCCCCGATGTGGTCAACCAGCTCAAGCGCTCGGGCCTGTCCACCCCGGGCCCCCACCAGGGGGGGAACAGGCCATGGCGGCGGGTGGTGGTGGAAAAGCCGTTCGGCCATGACCTGGCCAGCGCGCGGAAGCTGAATCAGATCCTGAACTCGGTCTTCCCCCACCACTCGGTCTTCCGCATCGACCACTACCTGGGCAAGGAAACCGTCCAGAACATCCTGGCGCTGCGGTTCGCCAACACGCTGTATGAGCCGATCTGGAACCGCGGTTACGTGGACCACGTGCAGATCACGATGGCCGAGGACATCGGGATCGGCGGCCGGGCCGGCTACTACGACGGGATCGGGGCGGCCCGGGACGTCATCCAGAACCACCTGATCCAGTTGCTGGCGCTCACCGCGATGGAAGAGCCGGTCTCCTTCGACGCTGACTCGCTGCGGGCCGAGAAGGAGAAGGTGCTCTCGGCGATCCGGCTGCCTGACGACCTGGCGGCCGGTACGGCCCGGGGCCAGTACGGGGCTGGCTGGCAGGGGGGCGTGGAGGTCCCCGGTTACCTGGAGGAAGATGGGATTCCCCCGGACTCGCGCACCGAGACCTACGCCGCGGTGCGGCTCGGGGTCGACACCCGCAGATGGGCGGGTGTCCCGTTCTACCTGCGGACCGGCAAGCGGCTGCCCCGCCGGATGACCGAGATCGCGCTGATGTTCCAGCGCGCGCCGCACCTGCCCTTCACCGCCACCGCCACCCAGGAACTGGGCCAGAACGCACTTGTGATCAGGGTGCAGCCCGACGAGGGGGTGACCGTCAGGTTCGGGTCCAAGGTGCCCGGCTCGGCGATGGAGGTCAGGGACGTGAACATGGACTTCGCTTACGGTGAGTCCTTCACGGTGAGCAGCCCGGAGGCCTACGAGCGGCTCCTGCTCGACGTTCTCGTCGGTGACCCCCCGCTGTTCCCGCGCCATCAGGAGGTGGAGCTGTCCTGGCGGGTGCTGGACCCGGTCGAGCAGTTCTGGGCGGAGCACACCAAGCCTGACCAGTACCCGGCCGGCTCGGCCGGGCCGGCCTGCGCGGACGCGCTGATGGCCAGGGACGGGCGGGCATGGCGACGGCTGTAAGGCAGCCGCTGGTGAGCGGGAAGGAAAGACCGCGGTGACCATCGACCTGACCGAGACCAGCACCGGCGCCATCCACGACGCGCTTCAGCAGGCCAGGCGCCGGCTCGGTGGGCCCGCCAGCGGCATGGTGCTCACGCTGATCATCGTGACCGACGAGTCAGCGCAGTACGATGCGGTGCGCGCGGCGAACGAGGCGGGCCGTGAGCACCCGTGCCGGGTGCTGGTGGTGATCACACGCCGGCCCGATTCGTCGTCACGGCTGGACGCTGAAATCCGGGTGGGCGAGACCAGCCCGGGTGAGACGCTGCTGCTGCGCATGTACGGCCCGCTCGGCCAGCACGCGGACTCCGTCGTGGCCCCGCTGCTGATGCCCGACACCCCGGTAGTCACCTGGTGGCCCGGGGATCCGCCTGGTGTTCCTTCGGCTGACCCCCTCGGGGTGCTGGCCCAGCGCCGGATCACCGACGCCGCGGCGGCCAGTGCGCCCCGGCAGTGCCTGGCCGCGCTCGCGGCCGGTTACCGGCCCGGGGACACCGATCTGAGCTGGACCCGGGCGACGCCGTGGCGGTCGCTGCTCGCGGCCACGCTGGACCAGCCGCACGGCACGATCCACAGCGGCACGGTCAGCGCCGAGCAGGGCAACCCCAGTGCGGAACTGATGGCCGCGTGGCTGACCTCCCGGCTGCACATCCCGGTCGCAAGCCAGACCTCAGCAGGCCCCGGCGTCACCGATGTCAGCTTCACCACCAGCGACGGGGAGATAACGCTGACCCGGCACGACGGCCGGGTGGCACACCTGCGCCGGCCGGGCCAGCCGGAACGGCGGGTGGCACTGCACCGCCGGGAGACACCCGAACTGCTCACGGAGGAACTGCGCAGGCTCGACCCCGACGAGGTGTACGCCGAGTCCCTGACCCAGTTCGAGCCGGCGTGAGCACACCCGAGGTACTCGTCCACCACGACGCCAGCCTGCTCGCCAAGGCGGCCGCGGCCAGGCTGGTGACCCGGCTGGTCGACGTCCAGGCGGCCGTGGGCAGCGCCTCGCTGGTGCTGACGGGGGGTGGAATCGGCACCGCGGTCCTGGCGGAGCTGGCGGCCGCGCCGGCCAGGGACGCGGTGGACTGGCGACGGCTGGACATCTGGTGGGGGGACGAGCGGTTCCTGCCCGCTGGGCACCCGGACCGCAATGAGACCGGCGCCCGGCAGGCGCTGCTGCGTCACCTCGACATGAACCCCGGGCGGGTGCACGCCATGCCGGCCAGCGATGGTCCCGACGGCGACGATCCGGAGGCTGCGGCCGACCGGTACGCCACCTGGCTGTCCAGGGCGGCCCGCCCGGAAGACCATGGGCCCGTGCCGGCGTTCGACATCATGCTGCTCGGCATCGGCCCCGACGGCCACGTTGCGTCGCTTTTTCCTGGTTTGCCGGCTCTGTATGACGAGCGGCCGGTGGTGGCGGTCCGCGGTGCACCCAAGCCACCCCCCGCCCGGCTGACGCTCACCTTGCCCGCGATCTGCTGCGCCCGGGAGGTCTGGCTGCTCGCGGCGGGCAGCCAGAAGGCCGGTGCGATCCGGCTCGCCCTGTCGGACGTGGGCCAGGTCCAGGTCCCGGCGGCGGGCGCGCGCGGACGGCAGCGAACCCTGTTCCTGCTCGACCGGGATGCGGC
>OFHG01000730.1_pt1 | contig 12502 bp, 7 predicted proteins | sample 1521931 | NCBI WGS metagenome assembly OFHG01 (sample SAMEA2468438, study PRJEB22500) | soil metagenome | biome: Glassland; feature: Farmland; material: Clay | place: Australia | collected 2013-01-31 | depth 0.55 m
GCCATGAGGATGGACAAGCGCGCGGCAATGGCCGCGGGGCTTAAGCCGGTGACCTCGGAAACGTGCCTGCCGTGCCACGCGAAGGCTCACGAGAAACCCTTTGATCTGCCGAAAGGCATTAAGGCCATCGAGCACCCCGCGCGCCTGATGCCCATTGCGCTGGCGGCCCATACCCCCGATGGGAAAGCGGCCGCACCCAAGCGCACCACCTTCGATATCGAGAGGGCATGGAAGCAGATCCTTCACCCCACGCAGCTTCCCAAAATCGCCGGTGAGCCGGTCTACAAGACTCCCCTGAATCTGGCGTTGCGTCCGGACGGCAAGGAGCTCTACGTGGCCTGCGAGGGCTCCGGCACGGTTATTGTGGTCAACACTCTCACCGGGCGGAAGGTGGCGGAAATCGTCGGCGGCGGGCAGGCGACCGACGTCACCTTCAGTCCTGATGGCCGGCGCGCCTACGCGAGCAGCCGGCTCGAGGACAGCGTAGCCGTCATTGACGTGGCGGCGCGCAAGCTGGCGGAGAAATGGCGCGTGGGGGACGAGCCGCACGGAGTTTTGACGGATCGAAGCGGCAAGTTTCTCTATGTGCTCAACACCTCAGAGGACAGCGTCTCCGTCGTTGACACAGCCAGCGGAAAGACCGTGCGCCGACTGACCGCCAGCCGCGATCCCTGCTCGCTGGCGCTGTCCCCGGACGGCGAACGCATCCTTCTGACCAATACACTGTCACGGCCCGTCCCCTTCCGCGAGCCGACCAAGTCCGAGGTGACAGCGATCAAAACCGGGGGCGGCATCATCGAGGACCGCTACGTGCTGCCGGGGGCCAACTACCTGCAAGGTGTGGCGTGGCACCCGAGCGGGGAGTTCGCGTTCGTGACCATGATGCGCACCAAGAATCTGGTGCCCATGACCCGGATCCTGCAAGGTTGGACCATCACCAGCGGCTTGGGCGTCGTCTGGCGCGATGGCCGCACGGATCAGGTGTTGCTCGACGAGCCGCAGATGTACTTTCCCGATCCAACCGATGTGGCCTTCACGCCGGATGGGCGCTGGGCGCTGGTTACCAGTTCCGGCTCGGACCGCGTGGCGGTGGTAGATGTTGGCAAGCTGACCGCCATGCTGCGCCAGGCTTCTCCCTACGAGCGCGAGCACGTCTTTCCCAATCACCTCGGTAAGCCGACGGAATTTGTCGCCAAGCACATTGCGACCGGAAACAGCCCGCGCGGCATTGTGGTCACCTCCGACGGCCGCACGGCCTACGTGGCCAACGCGCTTGATGATTCGCTAACGGTCATAGACATTACGAGGCTCGAGGCCGCTAAGCGCATTGATCTGGGCGGGCCAAAACAGATCACCAAGGTGCGGCACGGCGAGCGGCTGTTTCACAGCGCGCGGATCACCTTCCGGCGGCAGTTTTCCTGCCACTCCTGCCATCCCGACGGGCACGTGAATGGACTCGCGTTTGACATTGAACCCGACGGCATCGGCATCAGCCCCGTGGATAACCGCACGCTGCGTGGCGTGCTGGATACCGCGCCGTTCAAGTGGGAAGGCACCAATCCCACCCTGCAGCGCGAGTGCGGGCCGCGCTTGTCCGTGTTCTTCACGCGCATCCAGCCGTTTACCCCCGATGAGCTTGCGGCGGTGGAGAATTACATAGCTACGATTCCGCGGCCCCCCAACCGTTACCGCCCGCTCGGCGCCCCGCTGACCGAGGCGCAGCGGCGCGGCCGCGAGATCTTCTTCCGCACCATGAAGAATTCCGGTGAGGAAATCCCCGTCGGCAATCGCTGTGCCACGTGCCATCGCGGGCCGCTGTTCACCGACCGGCACACACACAACATTGGCAGCAAGATGGCGTACGACCGCGTGGCAGTCTTCGACACTCCGCACCTGAACAATATCTACGACTCCGCGCCGTACTTGCACAACGGCATCGCCGACACGCTGGAAGAAATTTGGACTCGCTACAATCCCGACGACACGCACGGCGTAACGAACGACATGACCAAGGATCAGTTGAATGATCTGATCGAGTATCTGAAGACGCTCTGAGCCGCAGGGCATCCCCTGCGGCGCCGTCCGGAGAAGGGATGAAACAGGAGACGAGAGGTATGAAAGGCAAAGCACTGATCAGAGCAACGATCCTTACGGCGGCGGTTGGGGCGGGCTTGCTGCTGGAGCTGCCCCGCCTCTCGGCGCAGTCCCCGGCCGCGGCCAGCCAGCTTCCTTACGTGTACACGAACTGGAGGCACTTCACCACCAAAGAGGGACTTCCTAACGACCACATCTTTGCCGTGAAAGTCCACGGCGACGACGTTTGGGTCGGCACGGAAGACGGCCTTGCGTGCATCAACAAGCGCACGGGAGAAATTCGCGCCTGGAAGGAAGCGGACGGCCTTCCCTTCAGAGTCGTTTCCAGCATCGACGTCAATCCCAAGACGGGAGAGGTTTGGATTGGCATGTTCGGCGGCGGGCTGGCGCGCTTTACGGGCGGCCGCTTCGACCACTGGCACCAGCTCAACAGCGGGTTGGTGAACGACGTCGTCTATGGCGTGGCGGTCGAGCATGACAACGTCTGGGCGGCCACGACGGCGGGTGCCAGCCGCTACAACACCGTCACCGGCGAATGGAGCATTTACACCGAGAAGAACGCCCCCATGGCAGAAATCTGGAACTACGGCGTCACCTATGCCGACGGCAAGGTCTATCTGGGCGTGTGGGGCAGGGGGGTGCTGGAGGTTGACGTGCCAACCGAGCGCTGGAAGGAATACATCGACCCCGACGGCGAGATGGAGATTGAACTCTATCGCGACGACGGCATGGTGCACGTCATCTCCACCGGTGTCAGCTACGTGGACAAGATCCTCTGGGCCACAACTTACTTCGGCGCGTGCCGCTATGACGGGCGGCACTGGCGCGGATTCTTCAAGCAGGAGGGCGGAAGCCCCAGCGACTTCCACAACGGCGTGAAAGGCCGCAGCGCCAATGAGGCCTGGTTCCTGACGGACAGCGGCTTGGGAGTGCTCGCCGATTTCCCCAGCGACACCTGGGTGGTTTACACGCTTGATCCCGAGACACATCGCGGCAAGGCGGTCGTCAAGCGGAACGGAAAGACGCTGGAAGAAGTAGACATGGAGAGGTCCGTCCCTCACAACTACGTCCTCGCGGCGGACATGGACGGCAACGACGTGTGGATCGGCACGTCCAAGGGGGTGGCCTGGGCCATCGGACCGGACTATTACTCGGGGCTGCGTGAACGTGCCCCGATATCCGCTCAGGGCTCAAGCGCGCCGGCCGAGGTGGCGGCTTCGAGCAAAGAACATTGATCGGTCGCCGGCTAGACCGAACCGGCGTGGCCGGGGAGGAGATTGAAAATGAGTTCCCGGATTTGGCATCTAGCTCTTGCTCTGATCTTTGCCTTGGGGATTGCGCTGGCTGCGGATTCGCCGCACGAATCCAAATACCCGGTGATGCTTCCTTACGACGACCCCCAAGTGCTTGAAGTCCTTCGGAAATCCAGCTCAGCAAGTGCTTATGAAGTCCCCAACCTGGGGATCAAGAAAGAAACGAACTACGCTCACACGGCTGTCGACGTCGAGCCGTTCAGCGGCACTAAGCCCTTCAGGGAGCACTTCCTCGAGCAAATGGAATACGCGGGTCCGGGCCGGGCCATTCCGGAGCCGGGGCCGCACTTGAAGACGGTCAAGATCGGGTTTATCGGCCCCATCATGTCCACGGTCTCGGTGGCCACGGGCGGCAAGAGTCACGAGGAACCACTGGGGATCAAGATGCTCCAGGGAGCGCGGCTGGCCATCGAGCAAGCCAACGCCCGCGGTGGTTACTTGAAAAGGGGAATCCCCTTCGAGCTGACAATCGCCAATGACAACGGCCTGTGGGGAGCTTCCGGCAACGAGATCATCAAGATGGCCTATAAAGACCACGTCTGGGCAATTCTGGGCACGATTGACGGCGCCAACACGCATATCGCCATCCGCGTGGCGCTCAAGGCTGAAGTGGTGATGCTCACTTCCGGCGACACCGATCCCACCATGATCGAGACGAACATCCCCTGGGTGATGCGCGTTATCGGCGACGACCGGCAGCAGGGTTACCTGCTGGTGGATTATCTTTGTCGCAAGATGGGCTTCAAACGCGTTGGGATCATGCGCTCCAGCAACCGTTACGGCCGCTTTGGCGTGCGCGAAATCAATGACGGCAGTCGCCGGCTGAACCATCCCATCGTCATGGAGATGGCCTACCGCGTGGGCAGCGGGGAGTACACCCTGGAGCTCGAACGCCTGAAAGAGGCCAACGTCGATGCCATCGTCCACTGGGGCGATGCCGAGGACGGCGCGCACATCCTGAACGAAATGCGCCGGATGGGGATGAAGCAACCCTTCTTCTGCTCCGACCGGTGCGTCCACGAAGAGTTCGTGCGGATCGCCGGCAAGAATGCCGAGGGAGTTATCTGCTCCTACCCGTGGAATCCCAAGCGGCAGGATCCCAAGCTGGAAGCTTTCAAGAAGGATTTCCGCGAGCGTTACGGGGAGGAACCCGAAACCTACGCCGCGCACGCCTACGACGGCATGAACCTGCTGATTTGGGCGGTGCAGGTGGCCGGGCTGAACCGCGCCAGGATTCGGGACGTCATCGCCTACTTGCCCAAACCCTGGCCCGGCGTGACGGGGGACATTCCACTGAGCGCCGCGCTTGACGATGTGGGCGACGTGTTCCTGGCTAAGTTCGAGAACGGAGGCTGGACGTACTATTCCAGGGAACAATTGAAAATCCCGCGTGGCTACATTCCGCCGCGCGATCGCGTCAGCCGCTCGGTGGCGGAATCGCGGCACACTACAGCATCCCCGGAATAGCGTGTTTATCTTGGCGAAGCTTCGTGAACTGGTCTGCGGGTATTTGGTGGATCGAACGATGAAGAGCCTGCTCCAGGTTATCTTTGGCTCGCTTCTATTGCTCGCGATGTCTCTCCAGGTCTTTGCACAACAGGACAACTCCGCTCAACCTTACTTCGAGGCGCGCAAGCAGCAGATCGAGTACGTTGGCCCGGGCCGCGAAGAGCCTGAACCAACAGGTCTCCACGAGGTGCTGATCGGCTACTTCGGTCCCAGCGACCCCGCACATCCCGAAGGTGGTGACCTTTGGCGCGCGGTGAATCTGGCGATCGAAGAGGTCAATGCCGAGGGCGGTTATCGAAGTCTGCCGTTTCGCGTTGTCCCGGTTTGGTCGGAGAATCCTTGGGGAACCGGCGTCGGCGAGCTGGCGCGATTAGCGTTCGACGGTAAGATTTGGGCTATCATTGGTGGAATTGACGGTCCCTCCACGCATCTTGCCGAACAGGTCGTCGCCAAGGCGCGTTTGGTGCTCATCAGTCCTGCCAGCACGGACAAGACTGTCAACCTCGCAGGCGTCCCTTGGATGTTCTCCGCGCTGCCGGGCGATCACCTTGCCGCACCGGTCGTGGGCGAAGCTTTGCTTGAGTCTCACGAACCCTTCGTGGTTTGCGCCGCCACCGACCATGACTCACACATGTTTCTGGTTGAGCTCCGGAAGTTCGTGGCCGCGAACGGGGCACGGCCAGCCTTCGAATACGAATTCAAGGCCGGGAGGCGGGATTTTTCGGAATTAGCCAAGGGGGTTACGGAATCGAAGGCCAGCGCTGTCGTGGTGGTCGCAGACCCTGCCGACAGCGCCCGGCTCGTTACGACCCTGCGTCAGAAAGGTTTCAGCGGACGGCTGCTCGGAGGACCCTGGGTGGCACGTCGCGAATTCCTGCGAGCCGCGGGTGCCCGCGCGGAGGGACTCTTCTTCCCGTTGCTGCAAGACGACTCCCCGGCTTTCGAGCGCTTTGCCAAAGTTTTTGCGGCGCGCTTCGGCGTTGCTCCCGACTATGCAGCCTCGGAGGCGTACGATAGTACTCGATTGCTTGTCGCCGCCATTCGCAAGGCCGGCCTGAACCGTGCCCGCATCTATGATGCGGTTCATCAACTCTCCCCGTGGAATGGAGTTTCAGGGTCGATCACGTGGGATCCGGTGGGGCAGAACGTGAGGACGGTTCGGCTCGGAAGGATCCAGGATGGTCGCTTGCTGCCTCAGCAACTGGAGCGCGTGCTCAGGACTAACCTGCCCCGCGGCATAAGTACGTCAGGCGATGAATGATGAATGAATGTTGGTGGACCTGGAGGGGTTCGAACCCTCGACCCCATGACTGGTAGTCTGACTTAGGAACGGTATCTCGTTGATTTTGCGGCACGGTTGGCAACTGTAAGTCACTGAAAATCACGTTCGGAAGGCTCAAGTTGTACCAATATAGTACTTGTGCCGGCCGTCGCGAGGGAATCAGCAAGAAACTTCCGCCTGTCCATTTTGCCAGTCTTCCGACTCGAACCTGACTCTCAGCGAATAAAATGATATTACTCTGAAGGGCGGAGGAGTGGGACGGTTTGTTGTTCATTCGGGCGTTCCAGCGAATGTCCCGGCGTAGAAGGTGTGCAGGTAAAAACTCCCTGCGGCGACCCGCTGCTTGATTGGAGACTGCATGAAACTTGGAAAGGCTATGGCTGACCTGGTTGCCCTAATGCTTGCCGGCGGGTTAACGTTCGCTCTTCACACGAAACGCGTCGAAAGGGCATTCGTGCCGCCGTTCGGCGCTTTGCACAGGCTTTCTGACAAGCCCATTATCAGTCGGGAAGGAGGTGGATTTGAGTCGGCAGGGACATTCAATCCGGCGGTGGTCATGAAGGGCTCCCAGTTTGTGATGCTGTATCGCGCCCAGGACCGTGCCGGAACATCGCGCCTGGGATACGCAACGAGCCGGGACGGAATTCACTTTAGGCGGCTTCCCGAGCCGGTGTTCGGACCCGGGACCCCATACGAAATGGGCGGCGGCACTGAGGATCCCCGCATAGTGCGCATCAACGGCATGTACTACATGACGTACACTGGCTACAACAACGTGAATGGAATTGGCCCGGCGCATCAGGACGCGCAGCTGTGCCTTGCTACGTCTTCGGGCCTCATCCATTGGCGCCGCCGCGGAGTCATCATGCCGGCGTACCGGGGAAAATGGAATGTCGGCTGGACCAAATCCGGAGCCATTGTCCCTCAAGAGATCAGCGGCAGGTATTGGATGTATTACCTGGGCGATGCGAAGAACCAGGGAAGCCAAATGGGTGTGGCCAGCTCCGCTGATCTCATTCATTGGACGGACGCGCTCGATCACCCCGTGCTATCGAGCCGCCCGGGAATGTTCGATTACAAGGTGGTCGAGCCAGGACCGCCGCCGGTCATGTTGCCGCAGGGCATTTTGTTGATCTACAACGGGGCCGATGATCACTTGGTCTATCGCACGGGCTGGGCGCTCTTCAGCAGGCACAACCCCACGCGGGTGCTGGCGAGGGCCCAGAAACCCATCTTCGGGCCTGCCGAGCCGTGGGAGAAAATAGGCCAGGTCCCGAACGTTGTCTTTGTCGAAGGACTGATTCGGCACGGCAATCGCTGGCTGTTCTATTACGGCGGCGCGGATAAGTATGTTGGGTTAGCAGACGCCATCGGTCGCTGAAACCGGCCCCGCGGCGCTCATTCGCCCGACGGCGGCCCGCCCCTACCTGTCATGAGTTGGTTGGGCATCAAGCTTATCGAGTGCCTTGCGCAGCGACAGGTCTTCCGGAAACATGTGCAGTCCGTTTTGGAGCGCGCGCCGGGCGTCCTTGAAGTTGCCCTGCGCCTCGTAGCAGCCCGTCAGGGGGGCATAGTAAGAATCAATGTAAGGATCAAGCGCGATACCGCTGCGGAGGATGCTAATGGCGCCGACGAAATCCCCTTTCTGGTGCAGCAGCCTGGCCAGCAGCTCGTAATCTTCCGGCTGCACCGTACCCAATTGCACAGCGCGCTCTAAATCCTGAATGGCGTACCGAGTCCCTCCGGCGACGTTCCTTTCCAGCATGACCCGGGCCAACATTCCGAGCACTTGGGGGTTGTGAGCGGCATGGGGCGCCACCTCGCGCAACAACTCGACGGCGCAGGCAGCGATTGACGCGCCCTGTGAAAACCGATAGCATGTCACGTCGCAGGGCTGACATTTATGCGGGCCTAAAGAAGTCGCGGCTAGAGCAGTGTCTCATGAAGAGGCAAGGTAAGGAAAGGAAAGGAAAGGAAAGGAGGACAACTCAATGTCCCCATACTCTCGCCGAGTGATTCTTGCGGGACTCGCTTTCGTGCTGATTTTATCTGCGGCGCCCTTGCGCACGTTTTCGGCGCCCGTAAGCGCTCAGGGCCATCAAATCGCGGCGCAAACCGGCCCAGCGCCCTGGTGGCAGCATGCGGTCTTCTATGAGATTTATCCGCGCAGCTTTCAAGACACTAATGGCGACGGCGTTGGCGACCTCAACGGCATTACCGAGCGGCTGGGTTATCTCGAGAGCCTTGGCGTTAATGCGATGTGGCTGACGCCCATTTACCCTTCCCCGCAAGTGGATTTTGGCTATGACATCTCCAACTACGAGGCCATTGATCCCCTATACGGCACGATGGCGGATTTGGATCGCCTGCTGGCGGAGGCCAAGGCGCGCCACATCCGCGTGCTGATGGACATGGTCCTGAACCACACTTCCGACCAGCACCCCTGGTTTATCGAGAGTCGCAGCTCGCGCAGTAATCCGAAACGCGATTGGTACGTGTGGAACAATGGCGTGCCCGCCGATGCGCCGGTCGTCACGGCCTTTCAGAAGAAGTATGAACACGACGGCCGCGTGCCGCCCAACAATTGGGAGTCTCTTTTCGGCGGTTCGGCCTGGCAATGGGACTCTCAAACGGCGCAGTGGTATTACCACATGTTTTACCCGCAGCAGCCGGATTTGAACTGGCGAAACCCGCAAGTTCGCCAGGCTATGTACAACGTGTGCCGCTTCTGGCTGAGCAAGGGTGTGGCGGGCTTTCGATTGGATGCGATTGAAACCCTTTTCGAGGATCCACAGCTCCGCGATGAAAAGCTGCTTGGCGGAGTCAACGCGTTTGGCGACCCGCGGGAGAGTGACTCGCGTCAAAATGACTTGCCGGAGATGCATGAAGTCCTGCGCCAGTTGCGGCAGGTAGTTGACAGCTATCCTGGCGACCGCGTGCTGGTGGGAGAAGCCTATACTCGCAACACGCAAGACTTGCTTTCGATGTACGGACTTCACGGGCGCCAGTTACAACTGCCCATGGATACCCAGGTGGGTTTTATCAACAAGCTGGACGTGAGCGAATTCCGCCGCAAAATCTTCGACGCGGAAAACCTGCTCGACGGGCACGTGCCTCTGTTTGTTTTCGACAATCATGACAACCCTCGCAGTTGGAACCGCTACGGCGACGGCAAGCACGACGAGGCCATCGCCAAGATTCTGGCTACGATTTTGCTGACCACCCGCTCCGCGGCGCTCATGTATTATGGCGAAGAAATTGGCATGGTCACGACGCCGCCTAAGACCCGGGCCGAAGTCCAGGACCCCCTCGGCAAACTCGGCTGGCCCAAGGATAAAGGACGCGACGGCGAGCGCACTCCGATGCAATGGGATTCGACCAGGAACGCTGGCTTCAGCACCGCGGAGCGCACGTGGCTGCCCGTTCCTCCCAGCTTCCGGACCGTCAACGTTGAAAGCGAAGAACACAGCCCCGATTCTTTGTTGAATTGGTACAAAACGCTCATTGCCCTGCGCCGCCACAATTCTGCCTTGGATTCAGGCGAGAACATCATGGTAGATTCGAAGGACCCGAACGTTCTTTCCTATCTGCGAAAGAATCCCGCGGGTGGGCCCTCGGTTCTGGTGGCGATGAATTTCACCGCCAAACCGCGCAGCGTTTCCTACCATCTCAAAGCTCAGGGCATCCAGAGCGCAACCGCAAAGACGCTGCTTGAAAATGGCGGAGTCGGCAAATCGGTGGAACTTAGACGCGTTGCTTTGCCACCATTCGCGGTTCTCGTGGCGGAAGTCCAATAAGCGGGCGTCCAAATCTTCACTGCCGTAGTTCCAGAGGACCTTGTGCCAAGGCTTTGCCTTCTCCTCGCTTCTGACGTGGGCGAGCGCGAAGCCGTATGCTCGAAGGGCATCAAGCTCGAAAACATCGCGCGCTTGAACCGAAAGTTCCTGAAGGCGCGCTGGGCCTTCGGCGGCGCGCCGGCGGCAGAGTAAGCCTGTTCCAGCCTCCTCGCGCCTCCGTCTCGCCGTGGCATTTCGGTAACATGTCGTCCCCGCGGGAGCGGAGGTGCGCGGCCGTGATTTCCGCTGGAGCATGCCCCCGCAATCCCGCTTTTGCGGGAATGTCTGAGAAAACGGTGAAGCTTGCGCTTGTAAACTGGCCCGATAAGGCGGCCGGATTTGCCTCCGGTGCCCGGGACGAGGGTGTAAAATCTTAGCTTGCTTGCGCGCGCCTCGCGAGGGCCGGAGGGGCGCGGGAGAGTGGGGTCGGGGCATCCCAAGCATGGGGCGGATTTCTGATTTGAAAGAGTCGCGTCGAGTCTTTCTTCGTTCTCTATCCCGCTCCGGCCTGGCCCTGGGCTTGGCGTCCGCCCTCGGTGCCTTGGCACCGCGCCGGCTGTGGGCGGCGGGCTCGAAGCCCCCTGCGGGAGGCGACCCTTTTTCGACTCCCGTCGCACCCGGCGCGCCGTTTGACGTCAACCTGATCAACGTGGCTCCCCAGGCGGGTCTCAATGCCCTGTGCGTGTCCGGTGACGAGTACCGCAAGCGCTGGATTATCGAAACCACCGGCTGCGGCATCGCTTTCTTCGATTACGACAACGACGGATGGCTGGACGTCTTCCAGGTGACCGGCTCGAAGCTGGAGGGGTTTCCCAAAGGACAGGAGCCCACGAACCATCTATTTCACAACAACCGTGACGGCACGTTTACTGACATCACCGAGAAGGCAGGTGTGGTTCGGAGCGGCTGGGGGCAGGGCGTGTGCATCGGCGATTATGACGACGACGGCTTCGACGACCTGTTCGTCACCTACTGGGGCCAGAACGCGCTCTATCACAACAACGGCGACGGAACCTTCACCGACGTCACCGAAAAAGCCGGCCTCCTTCAGCCGGGCCCGCGCCCGCGCTGGAATACCGGCTGCTGCTTTGTGGACTACGACAAGGACGGCCACCTCGACCTGTTTGTAAGCAACTATGTGGATCTGGATCTTTCTCAGACGCCCGCCGCCGGCAGCGGCATGTATTGCTGGTGGAAGGGCATTCCGGTCATGTGCGGCCCGCGCGGGCTGCCGGGTGGCAAGAACCTGCTCTACCACAACAACGGCGACGGCACTTTCACCGAGGTGACGGAAAAAGCCGGCATCCTGAGGACCCGCGGCACTTACTCCTTAAGCGCGGTCACCGGTGACTTCGATAACGACGGCTGGCCCGACATCTACGTGGCCTGCGACTCAACCCCTTCCATCCTCTACCACAACAACCACGACGGGACCTTCAGCGACGTGGCCGTGACCAGCGGGTGCGCCTACAACGAGGACGGCCAGGAGCAGGCCGGCATGGGCGCGGCCGCAGTCGATTACGACTGCGACGGCTGGCTGGACATCTTCAAAACCAATTTCTCCGACGACACGTCCACGCTCTACCGCAACAACCGGGACGGCACCTTTAGCGACGTCACCTACGCCGCCGGCATGGGGCTCGACACGCGCTTCCTGGGCTGGGGATGCGGCTTCGTGGATTTCGACAGCGACGGCTGGGCGGACATCTTCCAGGCCTGCGGCCACGTCTACCCGGAGCTGGAAAAGGCGGGCTTGGACACGCCCTTCAAAGAGCCGAAAATTCTCTATCGCAATCTGCGTAACGGACGCTTCGAAGACGTTTCGGCGCAAGCCGGCTCGGGCGTGTTGATCAAGAGCTCGGCGCGAGGCGTGGCCTTTGGCGACTACGACAACGACGGCGACATGGACGTGCTCATCAACAACATGAACGAGACACCCCTTCTGCTGCGCAACGACGGCGCGGGGAAAAATCACTGGCTGAAGGTGAAGTGCCGGGGCACGCGCTCCAACCGCACGGCACTGGGTGCCCGCGTGCGCGTGGTGGCAGGCGCCCACAGCCAGATTGACGAAGTGCGCAGCGGCGGCAGTTACGCCTCGCAAAACGACCTGCGCGTGCATTTCGGACTCGGTTCTGCGACCCGAGTGGACCGCCTGGTAGTTCGCTGGCCGAGCGGACAGGTGGACACGGTTGAAAACGTCGCGGCCAATCAACTGGTCTATATTGAGGAGGGGAAAGGAATCATCAAAAAGGTCTCCTTCACCATCTCAGGAAAGCAGGCGGGCTGAAGATTCGGATCATGAAGACGAAGCGTTTCTTCCGGGCTCTTGCCGCCGGGCTGGCGGTTATTGGCTTGCTCTCGCCGCTCGGCTTGCGAGGAGGAGCTTCGCCCCAGGCTTCCCGTCAATCGAACGCTCGACTTGCGGCGAGCGCTATCCGACGGGGTGAGGCCGCGCTCACCAAGCACGA
>OFHG01000732.1_pt1 | contig 12482 bp, 13 predicted proteins | sample 1521931 | NCBI WGS metagenome assembly OFHG01 (sample SAMEA2468438, study PRJEB22500) | soil metagenome | biome: Glassland; feature: Farmland; material: Clay | place: Australia | collected 2013-01-31 | depth 0.55 m
ACCATCCGCTGTCTTTAGTCAGGTCAGGCCATCAGCAAGGCTACCAGTTGCCCGCACACGGCTTTGACGGATGTGTTGACCAGGGTGATGTCGAATTCGCGCCCCGCTTCGATCTCGCTGGCCGCCAGCTGCAGACGGCGCGCGATGACCTCCGGTGGTTCGGTGCCGCGGCCGGTGAGCCGGCGCACCAGTTCCTCCCAGGAGGGCGGGGCGAGGAAGACCAGGAGGGCGTCCGGGACTGCCCGGCGCACCTGCCTGGCCCCCTCGATGTCAATCTCAAGCAACGCCGGGACACCAGCGCTGATCTGCTCCGCGACGGGCATTCGCGGGGTTCCGTACCGGTAGCCCGCGAACCTCGCCCATTCCAGCAACTCGCCCTGCTCGACCAGCTGGTCGAAGGTCCCGTCGCTGACGAAGTGATACTCGCGGCCATCCACCTCGCCCGGTCTAGGCGGCCGGGTGGTTACCGAGACCGAGAGCCAGATGTCCGGGCGCTTCTTGCGCAAGCCGGCCACGACAGTGCCCTTGCCCACACCAGAAGGGCCGGAAAGCACGGTCAACCGGGCATAGCCGACGGCCCCTTGGACAAGCGCGGTACCGCGTGCGCGATGGCCGGACGAATCGGTATGGGAACCGCGTCCCCCGCGCCCGCCCCTGGAGTCTCCAGCGTCGGTCAGATATCACCGCCGAACTCGTTCTCCAGCGCGGAGCGCTGATTAGCACCCAGACCGCGGACACGCCGCGATTCTGCGATGCCAAGCCGCTCCATAATCTGCCGGGCCCGCACCTTGCCAACGCCGGGCATGGCCTCCAGCAGCGCCGAGACCTTCATCTTGCCAACCGTGTCATCAGTCTGGCCCTGCTTGAGGACCGCCGGCAGCGTGGTGGAGCCACGCTTCAGGTTGTTCTTGACTTCTGCACGGTCCTTGCGTGCCTTGGCCGCCTTCTCCAGAGCCGCCGCGCGCTGATCGGGAGTGAGGGGAGGAAGAGCCACTCCAGTTCACCTCGGGTTTCGAATAGGAAAAAGTTGGTTCGGCAAGGGAAAGTAGCGAGTCCTGCTCCCCGAGGCAACGCGAACCCCCGTTTATTGCGTCATAAATTGGCCGATACTACTCGCTGAAAGCGTCCGAATACTGAGTGTAGTCAAACAGGCTGCTCCCTCGGCCTCAGCGGCCACCGCCCAGCCGGGCGCGAAGACCGCATCGCGGGCTCCACACGGCCGGGCCGGCACCGCAATCCGGGCGGCATCCGCCCGGCAAACGTGCGCCGCACGCACAACCCATCCCCGGGCCATGCCGTGGCCACGGGCCGGCGCCTCAATCCGGGCAGGACTCGCCTGGCAAAACGCGCGTCATACCGCAAACCACCCCCAGGGCCATGCCGCGGCCATTTCCCGGCTCGCACATGCCCCCTCACTCACCCCGAGGCGAGCGTGAGCCGCCGCAGTGGTGCCGCGATCGCGGCGGCCGCGGCGCCGGGATCGGGCGCCGCGGTGATCGGCCGCCCGATCACGAGCAGGTTGGCCCCGGCCCGTATCGCCTCCTCGGGCGTTGCCGTCCGCGCCTGGTCGTCGGCTGACGCCCCGGCCGGGCGCACCCCCGGGGTGATCAAGGTGATGTCCGGGCCGACCTCGGCCCGGACCGCGGCGACCTCCTGCGGCGAGCACACCAGCCCCCGCGCCCCGGCCCTGACCCCGAGCACGGCGAGCCGGCGTACCGCATCCGACATCGGGCCCATCACGCCGATCTGCTCCAGGTCCGCGCTGTTGAGCGAGGTCAGCACGGTCACCGCGGCCACTATGGTGTCGGGGGCGCCTTCGACCGCGGCGCGGACCACGTCGCTGCCGCCTGCGGCGTGCACCGTGAGCAGATCCGGGCGCAACCGCGCCACCGCCCGTGCCGCGCCCGTCACCGTGGCCGGAATGTCGTGCAATTTCAGGTCGAGGAAGATCTTGACGCCACTGGCCCCCCGGATCGACGCCACGACCTCCGGCCCGTACCTGAGGTACAGCTCGAGCCCCACCTTGACGGTGCTGACATGCGGCGTGACCAGCCCAGCCCACCGGGCGGCGGTCTCCAGATCTGGTGCGTCGAGTGCGACAGCGATCGGCGCCGGCTGGGTCAAGGCTCCTCCTTGGGGACAGGTGACATCACGTTACAGCGCACTTCCGGAGAGCCTCCGCCCTGGCGCGGGGCGCGGCTCGTGCGCCAGCCCGATGATGTCGGCCAGGCGCTCGATGCCCCGGCTGGCCAGTTCCTCATCGAGTTCCCGCAGGATCCGGATGCAGGCTGAAGGATCATGGAAGATGGCCGTCCCGACACTGATCATGGACGCGCCGGCCAGGATCAGCTCGAGGGCGTCCCGGCCGGTGCGCACCCCGCCCATACCGATGATCGGCACATCCGGCAGCGCCTGGCGGACCTGCCAGATGCACCGCACGGCGATCGGCCGGATCGCCGGGCCGGACAGCCCGCCGGTAATCCCGGCCAGCGCCGGGCGCAGCGTCTGGGTGTCGATTGTCATGCCGAGCAGCGTGTTGATCATCGACAGCCCGTCGGCGCCTGCGCTCACGCAGGCCCGGGCGATGGCGACGATGTCGGTGACGTCGGGCGACAGCTTCGCGAAAACCGGGACGTCATAACGCAGCCTTGCGCGGACTGCCTCGATCACCGCCGCCGACGCCGTCGGGTCACAGGCGAAGACCTGACCCCGGTCCTCCACGTTGGGGCAGGAGATGTTGACCTCCACCGCCGTCACCCCGGAGGCATCCGAAAGCCGGCCGGCCAGATCCGCGAACTCGTCGACGGTCCCGCCCGCGATCGAGACCACCGCCCGTGCCCCGCGGGACAGCAGCCACGGCAGGTCGCGCTGGAGGAACGCATCGATGCCCGGGCCCTGCAGCCCGATCGAGTTGAGCATCCCGCTCGGCGTTTCGGCCATCCGCGGGGTGGGACGGCCGGCCCGCGGCGCGAGCATCACCGACTTGGTGACGATGGCGCCGATCTTGGCCACATCGAAGAACTGGGCGAGTTCGCGGCCCGCTCCCGCGCAGCCAGACGCGGTGAGGATCGGGTTGGGCAGCTCGACGTGACCCAGCCTGGTCCTGAGGTCAACCGCCATGTCCCACCCTCCCGGTCAGGGCCGGCCGCCGGTCCAGGGCAGGTGCCAGGGCCAGGTCCCGCACGGCCGGGCGATCAGCGCCCATGGCTTTCCCGCCCAGACGCCGGTGCGGCCGCGCCCCTGGCCGCCTTCCCGCCCGCCGATGGCTGGGGCTTGGGCTGCTGCCGGGGCGGCTTCCAGCCCGGTGCGCCGAGCGCGTCGAACGGGATGGTGCCCACATCGTCCCAGCGCACGAGGTCCCCGCGGAACACCGGCCCGTCCACACAGGACCGCACCATCCTGGTCACCCCGTCCTCCCCGACCACCGGCAGCACGCAGGTCATGCAGACCCCGATCCCGCAGGCCATGGACTCCTCCACGAGCACCTGCGCCGGGATGTCGTAGCGGCTGGCCAGCGCCGTCACCTTGCGGAGCATCCCCATCGGGCCGCAGGCATAGATCACATCACTCCTGGCCTCGTGGATGACCTGGCTGAGGACGTCGGTGACCAGGCCGCGGACGCCCATCGAGCCATCCTCGGTGGTGATCGTCGCGGTCCGCCCGCTCCGGCGGGCGGTGAGCGCGCCGAATATCCGGTCGATGCTGGCCGCTCCCAGCAGGAAGTCCACCGTGCAGCCCCGCCCGCGCAGCCGCTCGGCCAGCGGGAACAGCGGGGAGCTGCCATAACCGCCCCCGACCAGCAGGCAGTTCACCGGGTCCCGGGGAACAGGGAACGGCCGCCCGAGCGGCCCGGCGATGTCGATCACGTCGCGGGTGCGGCGCTCGGCCAGCCAGCGCGTTCCCGGCCCCACGGTCGCGAACACGAACTCAACCGTGCCGCCGTGGTCGGGCCGGACATCGTGGATCGAGAACGCACGGCGCAGCAGCATGGAGGTGTCCGGGCCACCCACTGCGACCGCGACGAACTGTCCCGGCCGGAACCGGGCCGCGATCCCCGGTGCGACCACGGTCATGGCGTGGGAGGCATCCACCCGCCGCACCGCCAGGACCGTCCCTCTGCCCTGGCCCTGCCCCGGCCCGGAGTCTGTGCCCGCCGTCATGGCCCGCCGCCATCCGCCAGGCCCCCGTGGCCCACGGCCCGGTCGCCGCCGCCCACCGCCCGGCCGCGCAGCGCCCTCGCATGCTCCTGCAGCGACCGTACGTCCACCTCGCCGCGCGTGATCGCCTCAATGCCCTGCACGGCGGCGGCCAGCCCCTGAATCGTCGTCACACACGGGATCTGGCGCCGCACGGCCGCGGTGCGGATCTCGTACCCGTCCAGCCGCGGTCCCGACTGCCCGGGGCTGCCAAAGGGCGTGTTCACGATCAGGTCCACTTGGCCGTCCAGAATCCTGGCGACGATGTCCGGTTCTCCGCCCGGCCCGGTGCCGTCGCTGTGCTTGCGCACGATCGTGGCACGAACCCCGTTCCGCCGCAGGACGTCTCCTGTTCCCTGGGTGGCCCAGATCTCGAAACCTAGGTCGGCTAGGCGCTTGACCGGGAAGACCATGGACCGCTTGTCCCGGTCCGCCACCGATACGAACGCACGGCCCTTGACCGGCAGCGGCCCGTAGGCCGCGGCCTGGGACTTGGCATAGGCGGTGCCGAACACCTCGTCGATTCCCATCACCTCGCCGGTGGAGCGCATCTCCGGGCCGAGGATCGTGTCCACCCCGCGCCCCTGCGCGTCCCGGAACCGGCCGAACGGGAGCACCACCTCCTTCACCGCGATCGGCGCGTCCAGCGGCAGCGTGCCGCCATCGCCGGACGGCGGCAGCAGGCCCTCCGCCCGCAACTCCGGCACGGTCGCGCCGAGCATGATCCGTGCCGCCGCCTTGGCCACCGGCACCGCGGTCGCCTTGGACACGAACGGCACGGTCCGCGATGCGCGGGGGTTGGCCTCCAGCACGTACAGCACACCTGCGGCCAGTGCGAACTGCACGTTGAGCAGGCCGCGGACCCCGACCCCGCGGGCGATGGCCCCGGTAGAGGCACGGATACGGTCGATGTCGCCGCGGCCCAGGGTGATCGGCGGCAGGGCGCAGGCCGAGTCGCCGGAGTGGATGCCGGCCTCCTCGATGTGCTCCATCACTCCGGCCAGGTACAGTTCCTCGCCGTCGAACAGGGCGTCGACATCGATCTCGATCGCGTCATCGAGGAACCGGTCGATCAGGACCGGGTGCTCCGGGCTGGCCTGCGTGGCCTTGCTGACATAGGACTCCAGGGTGGCATCGTCGTAGACGATCTCCATACCCCGCCCGCCGAGCACGTAGGAGGGGCGCACCAGCACCGGGTAGCCGACTTCGGCCGCCACCGCCTTGGCCGCGGCGAAGGAGGCCGCCGTCCCGTACTTGGGTGCGGGCAGTCCCGCGGCCTCCAGCAGTGCGCCGAACTCACCCCGGTGCTCAGCGAGGTGGATCGCCTCCGGGCTGGTGCCCACCACCGGCACCCCGGCCTCGGCCAGGGAACGCGCCAGCCCGAGCGGGGTCTGCCCGCCCAACTGCACGATCACCCCGGCGACCGGGCCGCTCGCCTGCTCGGCAAGCACCACCTCGAGCACGTCCTCGAAGGTCAGCGGCTCGAAGTACAGCCGGTCAGAGGTGTCATAGTCGGTGGAGACCGTCTCCGGGTTGCAGTTGACCATCACCGTCTCGTAGCCGGCCTGTGACAGCGCGAACGAGGCATGCACGCATGCGTAGTCGAACTCGATCCCCTGGCCGATCCGGTTCGGCCCGCTGCCCAGGATGATCACCTTGGGCCGCTCCCCGGGCGGGACCTCGCTCGCCTCGTCGTAGGTCGAGTACAGGTAGGGCGTGTGCGCCTCGAACTCCGCCGCGCAGGTGTCCACCGTGTGGAAGACGGGCCTGACGCCAAGGTCGTGGCGCCACCGGCGCACCCGCTCGGCGGAGATGCCCAGGATGCCGGCAATCTGGATGTCGGAGAAGCCCGCCTGCTTGGCGGCCCGCAGCGTCGCGGCGGTCGGCGGCCCGCCCGCCGCCAGGCGTTCTGCGTGTTCTTCTATGCCTTTGATCTGGTCGATGAACCAGGGGTCGATGCTGGTCGCCGCGGCCAGGTCGGCCACGCTCACCCCGGCCCTGATCGCCTGGTGGACGGCGGCCAGCCGGCCATCGTGCGGCACGGCGCAGTGGGCGAGCAGTTCCGCCTGGTCGCCGGCCGAACCACGCCAGTGCAGCGGTGCTCCCTTGCTCTCCAGCGAACGCAGAGCCTTCTGCAGCGCTTCGGGGAAACTGCGGCCGATCGCCATCGCCTCCCCGACCGACTTCATGTGGGTCGTGAGCACCGGGTCGGCGCCGGGGAACTTCTCGAACGCGAACCGGGGCACCTTGACCACCACGTAGTCCAGAGCCGGCTCGAAGCTGGCCGGGGTCTGCCCGGTGATGTCGTTGCGGATCTCGTCCAGCGTGTAGCCGATGGCCAGCCGGGCGGCGATCTTGGCGATCGGGAAGCCGGTCGCCTTCGAGGCCAGCGCTGACGACCGCGACACCCGCGGGTTCATCTCGATCACGATCATCCGGCCGGTGTGCGGGTGCACCGCGAACTGGATGTTGCAGCCGCCGGTGTCCACCCCGACCGCCCGGATCACCGCGATCGCCACGTCCCGCATGTGCTGGTACTCGCGGTCGGTGAGGGTCATGGCCGGGGCCACGGTCACCGAGTCGCCGGTGTGCACACCCATCGGGTCGATGTTCTCCATGTTGCAGACGGTGATGCACGTGTCGCCGCCGTCGCGCATGACGGCTGCGACCTCGCCCTGCTCGAGGCCGGCCGCCGCGAGCGCCCCGAGGCCGCACTCTGCAGCGGCAGCGAAGACGACGCCGGAGCCGGCGTCGATCTGCCGGTTGGCGATCGACTCGCAGGTCGATCGGTCGTCATACTCGTACGAGTAGTCGGTGAGAACGGTTGCGTTTGGGAGGGCACGGCGCACTCCAGCGAGGAACCCTTGCCCGTGCACCTGCTCCTGGAGGAAGCCTGGCTGACCGAGGAGTTTGGCGACAGCTACCGGGTGTACCGCGGCCGGGTCGCGGCATTGATCCCGTTTGTAATCTGACAGGCGCCGTTCACGCCCGGGTTTCCGGGCAATATTCGACGATGAACGCCCGATTCCGCAGGCATATACCCTGGCTGCTAACGGCAACCCGCGTGGTGCTGCTGGCGCGCAAGTGGCAAGTGGTCAGCCCCGGGATGCGACGCTTCGACAGCGTTGCCGATACGCTGTTCTGTCTGGCTTTGGTGGCTGCGATCTGGGTACTCGCGCCGCAAGGCCGGTGCTTGATCGGCACCCGGGTTGGCAGTAGATTCAGCAGTCACGCAGGGGGACGTCCGGCATCCGGGATGACGGGCTCGAACGCCGGAGTATGACATGAGCAATCGGAACAGCGGTACGCTGGGGAGCATTCTGTTGGGTGGCTGGTTTGCCGTCACCGTGGAGATCGGTGCAGCCGTTCTGATCTATCGGGTCAGCCCCGTTGTTATCCTGCAGGCGATTGCGTCGGGCCTCTTGGGCAAGGCGGCGTTCAACGATGGCGCCGAAATGGCGGTGCTGGGATTGCTGCTGCAATGGGGGATGGCGTTGATCATCGCTGCTATATACGTGGCAGCGTCCCGGCGCCTGAAATGGTTGAATCGGCACTGGGGGCGCGCCGGCGCCGCTTACGGAATTCTGATTTATTTTGTGATGCAGTATGTCGTGCGGCCGTTGTCCGCCGCCTGGCCGCCGACCGATTTTCATTTTTATCCGCTCAAGTTTGCGGAAAACCTCGTTGCCATGATCGTATTCGGGCTGATCATTGCCTGGACCACGTATCTGCTGGCGCGTGAACCGGAATTCGCGCAAGCGCCGTAGCGCTTCAAAGTTTGCTGTCTCGACCGGCGTTCCGTCGGTGCCGTTCAGGTGTATGCTTTGGCGGCGGAATTGCCCGTATAGCTTTCATACGCCATTAATTTGCGGCGAGGCGGCTGAGCGTCATGACCTACGAACTCTATTACTGGCCGATCCCGGGGCGCGGCGAATTCGTGCGGCTGGCGCTGGAAGAGGCCGGTGCCGATTATCGCGATATCGCGCGCGAACCGGACGGCATGGGCGCAATGATGGATCTGCTTGATGCAAATGGACCGCGGCATCCCGCCTTTGCGCCGCCCTTTCTCAAGGCGGGACGGCTGCTGATCGGGCAGACGGCGAACATTCTCCTCTATCTCGGCGCCAGGCTCGGCCTGGCACCCAGGAGCGAGGCCGGGCGGCTGTGGGCGCACCAGCTTCAGCTCACCATCATGGACCTCCTGGGCGAGATCCATGACAGCCATCATCCCATCGCCGGGAGCCTCTATTACGAGGACCAGAAGCCGGAGGCCGCGCGCCGCGCCGCAGATTTGCGCAAGAATCGCCTGCCCAAATATCTCGGCTATTTCGAAGCGGCGCTGGCGCGGCAGGCGGGGAAGGGTCCGTTCCTGACAGGACGGCGCGCAACCTATGCCGACCTGTCGCTGTTCCAGATGGTCGAGGGTGTGCGCTATGCCTTTCCCAAAGCGGCCAGACGGCTGGAGAAAGCCCATCCCGGCCTTGTGCAATTGCACGACCGCGTCGCCGCGCGGCCGAAGATCGCCGCCTATCTCCAATCGGAGCGCCGGCTCGCCTTCAGCGAGGACGGGATTTTCCGCCATTATCCCGAACTCGATGGTTGAGCCTTCTTGACCTCGCGCAACGATCACGGCCTGCGCAGGCGCGATCCTTGATCGACCGAAGGATCAACCCGATGCGTGCAGGCCTTGTCGCTGCCGTCATGTTTCTGGGCGCGGTTTTGCCCGCGGCCGCCGGGGATGCGCATGCGCAGACCGGCCAGCCCGGCGCCGCGCCGGCGCCGCTGCGACTCAATCTCGGCCTTGAAACGCAGCGGCCCTCGGATGACGACGATCTGAGGCTGCGCCCGCCCGGCGCGCGAATGGGCGAGAGCGCCGTGACCTTCAGCGTGGGCCCCTTGCGCACCCGGCTCGGCGGCAACGACCAGGCAACGAGCGCCGCCCAATACGATCTGGACGGGATGGACCTGTTCGGTGGCGGCATTTCTGGCCGCGTGGACGGGCGCGGCGCGCACATCTTTGTGCGCTGGCCGCCCGGCGGCGAGGAATAGCCGGGCAATGACGGCTCACCGGGCCGCCCTTACGGACCGATTGCCGCCCGCCCCTTTCCTGCCATTTCTCCATGGCGTATTGGTGCGGGTCCGGCGCGGATGAGCCGTGCCCCAGAGTGTATTCAGAGGATCAGGTGCCATGTCGTACAAGGTCGCCGTCGTCGGCGCGACCGGCAATGTCGGGCGGGAGATGTTGAACATCCTCGCAGAACGCGGGTTCCCCGCCAGCGAAGTCGTGGCGCTTGCCTCGACGCGCTCGGTGGGCACGGAAGTCTCCTTCGGCGACAAGACGCTGAAGGTGAAGGCGCTCGACTATTACGACTTCGCCGGCACCGATCTCTGCCTGATGAGTGCGGGCGGGACCGTTTCCAAGACCTGGTCGCCCAAGATCGCCGCACAGGGCTGCCTCGTCATCGACAATTCGAGCGCCTGGCGCATGGACCGGCAGGTGCCGCTGATCGTGCCGGAGGTGAATGCCGACGCGCTCGAGGACGGCATTCCGAAGGGCATCATCGCCAATCCCAATTGCTCGACGGCGCAGCTCGTGGTGGCGCTGAAGCCGCTGCACGACGTCGCCAAGATCAAGCGGCTGGTGGTGGCGACCTATCAATCGGTGTCCGGCGCCGGCAAGGAGCCGATGGACGAATTGTTCCGCCAGACGCGCGCGGTGTTCGTGGCCGATCCGATCGAGGTCAAGCTCTTCACCAAGCAGATCGCCTTCAATGTGATCCCGCATATCGATCAGTTCCTCGACAGCGGCTACACCAAGGAAGAGTGGAAGATGATGGTCGAGGTGCAGAAAATCCTCGATCCCGACATCCAGAGCACGGTGACCTGCGTGCGCGTGCCGGTGTTCATCGGCCATTCCGAAGCGGTGAATATCGAGTTCGAGGAACCGATCACGGCGGCGCAGGCGCGCGCCATCCTGCGCGAGGCGCCGGGCGTGCTCGTCATCGACAAGCACGAGGACGGCGGATACATCACGCCGGTCGAATGCGCGGGCGAGGATGCGACCTATGTCAGCCGCATCCGCAAGGACCCGACCGTCGAGCACGGTCTTTCCCTGTGGGTGGTGTCGGACAATCTGCGCAAAGGCGCGGCGCTCAATGCCGTGCAAATCGCAGAAGTGCTGATCAACCGCAATCTCCTGAAAACGGCGGCCTGACGCGAGAAAGCGCAGCGCGGCGAAAACGATGGAACAATCCAAATTCGCCGCGCTGCTCGCCCGCCTCTCCGCCGCCGCGACGGCCGGGGACGGCAAAGGCTTTGCGGCCTGCTTCAACGAAGATGGCGTCTATCACGATTACATCTACGGCCCGCATCGCGGCCGCGCCGCCATCGTCGACATGCTGGAAAATCTCTTCCACCGCGATGCGACGGATTACGACTGGCGTTTCCTCGATCCGGTCGCGAACGGCGAGATGGGCTATGCGCGCTCACTGTCGCGCTTCATCTCCACCATTCCCGAATTCAAAGGCCGCGAGGTCACGATCGACGGCATCAGCCGCTTCGTCCTCAAGGACGGGCTGATCGCCGAATATCATGAAAGCGTCAATGGCGGGGTGGCGATGGCGCAGCTGGGCGTCGCGCCCGAACGCATGGCCAAGGTGCTGGCCCGCTGGGCCACACAAATGAAAGCGCGCGAAGACGTTGCCGCCTATCGCGCGCTGTTCAAAAAGACTTGAGACCTGAGAGCGTCTCGATTTCCGAGAGCGAATAGGTCACGCCCGCCGGGTTCTGGCCGATCACCAGCGTCGCGTCATTGGTGAAATCGTAAGGCGGCACGGGCAGGTTCATCGGCGCCGGCACATCCTGGAAGACGCGGCCCGCGAGGTCATATTGCGAGCCGTGGCAGGGGCACAGATAGCCGCCCGGCCAGGTGGGGCTGAGATCGCCCGGCTTCGGCTTGTAGCCCGGGATGCAGCCCAGATGGGTGCAGATACCGACCAGCACCAGATATTCCGGCTTCAGCGAGCGCGACCAGTTCTTGGCATAGGCCGGTTGCTGCATGGCGCTGGATTCGGGATCGCGCAGCATGGCCAGCAATTCCGGCTTCTTCAGCTCTTCGAGCGCGGCCTTGGGCCGGCGCACGACGAAGATCGGCTTGGAGCGCCACATCACCAGGATCTGCTGACCCTCGGCCATCTTGGAAACGTCCACCGTGAGCGGGCCGCCCGCGGCCAGCACATCGGCCGCCGGTTCCATCTGGTCAATAAAGGGCCAGGCTGCTGCCGCCACACCCACGGCCGCCACGGCCCCGGTCGCGATATAAAGGAAGTCGCGCCGCTTGATCTCGGGCCCGCCCGCCGTTGCCGTATGATTGCTCACTATCCCAGCCCTGCACTGATGAATTCGCGGCTCCGGTCTACGCTGTGCCGGCACCAGGCCTCAAGTTAACATTCCCGTCATTTTGCGGGGCGCGACGAATTGCGCCTCCCCTGGGCCCCTGCTCAGGCCAGCCGACGGAGCTGAAGCGCCCGCACCAGGCCCGGCGGCTTGAGCAGCGCGGCCTGCCCGGCGATGAGCGGCATCTCGTCAAGGCCGGCCTGAACGGCCTGGCGCAGCAGAACGAAGACGGAGCCCACGGCCTCTCCCAATGCGGTTTCGACCACCTCGCCGCTCAGGCACCGGCCCAGGAACAGCGCCGCCAGAAGATCGCCGGCGCCATGCGGCACATCCTCAAGCAGAGGCGTGGAGGCAAACCAGGCGCCTTTCTCAGACAGCGCCAGCGTGCCGATCCGCCCCTCGCCATCCGGAATCGAGGTCGCCAGAACGATGGGCCGGCCGAGGCGGCGGGCCGCTTCCAGCGCTTCGGCTGGATCGCGCACCGGCACGCTGGCGAGGCTGGCAAGTTCGAAGGCGTTGGGGGTCACGATATCGGCCAGCGGCAGGAGTGTGCGGGCCATGGCCTCGGCCACGCCGCGTTTGGCATAGGCGCGGCCGCCATCGCCGGGGGAATCAGTCCGGCGGCGCTTTACGGCTCAGGCATCACGACCGGTCTCTTCTGGCTCCTGGCGGGACTTACCGGCTTTATCCGGCCCATCGCCAAGCTCGCGACCAAACCGGTGGTTTGCGGCATCATGCTGGGGCTCGGACTCACCTTTATGGTGGATGGCATCAATCGGATGAAAACAGCACCGGTTCTTGCCGGTTTCGCTCTTGTGGTCACCTATATCCTGCTCACCAATCCCAGGATTCCGGCGATGTTTATCCTGCTGATGATCGGCGTCCTCTCGG
>OFHG01000733.1_pt1 | contig 12472 bp, 10 predicted proteins | sample 1521931 | NCBI WGS metagenome assembly OFHG01 (sample SAMEA2468438, study PRJEB22500) | soil metagenome | biome: Glassland; feature: Farmland; material: Clay | place: Australia | collected 2013-01-31 | depth 0.55 m
CCGTGCCCCGGCGCCGCCGGGCGCCGCCCGGCGCCCCGCCCCGCCATCACGCGCGCGCCCGCGCTGACCTGCGCAGTCAGCGGCGTGGTGCGCTGCTGCGAACGGTGCAGGACGCCCGGGACCTGCTCGCGGAACGTCTGCCGCGGGCACCCCGTGACCGGGCAGCGCATCCGGCGGACCCGCACCTTCACCAGGACGCGCCGGCCGCCGACGGGAACGTCCGCCGCCGTCCGCTCGTGATAGCCATGCACACGCGATGTTTCCGTGCCGCAGCCCGGGCAGGCGACCGCCCTGTCCCGGGTCCTCGCCCGCACGCAGATCACCTCGCCTGCGTCCTCAACGTCCTCGATGACCAGGGCAGACAACCCCGAGAACACAGTCCCCACAAGCCTCGTCACGTCAATCATGACTGATCGTGACACATCAGCGCAATCGGCTACCACCGGAAGTGCGACAGAGCCGTTGAAATTACAGTCCCCGCGGCGCTGAACACAGATTCCATGTCCAGCCCGGGTTCGTCCACCGTACGCGGCAGGAGTGACCAAGGGGACCGGGTGGGCATGCGATCGGGTGCTGCCTGTCGCGGTGCCGCTGTGGCTGGTTACCGATCTACCAGTGGCCCGGGGCAGGTGTGGAGGTCGGTGTGGTCGTTGACCGCCGCGGCAGTCAGGCTGGGGCCCTTCGCGAGGCGGCGGGGCGCGCCCGGCGGCGCTCTGCGGGTCTGGCCTTTATGGTGGGGCTGTGGCGGGCCATCCTGCCCGCTCGCCGCGCTGATCGTTGTTCAGCGGACGACTAGGACAGGACAATGTGCATAGTGGACAACCTTATGGGCCACACCGCCGACGAGGAGGGCCTGAAAGTCTGACAGGCCACGCGAACCCATCACGATGAGGTCAGCCCCGAAGTCACTGGCCTCATTAACGATGGCCTTCGCGGCTCCCCCGTGCAGCCCCACTCGCGTTTCCCCCGAGACCTTGATCCCGGCGCCCTGCAGTTCCGCGATAGCGCTGTCTACGAGTTCCCTCGCATCGGCAGATGTTTCGAGACTCACCGCAACGCCGGACTTGGTGAGTTCTCGATCTTGGAAGTGGAATACCCGTACTTCACCGCCGGAAAGTCTAGCGAGCTCAGATGCCTTGGCTATTGCTTTCTGCGAATGATCGGATCCGTCAATCGCGAGGAAGATTCTTTTCATCACCGTCTCCTATGGTAGTGATCCGGGCACGCTAGCGAACACGTTCATGCCATCTCTGCGTAGCGGCGGATCTCCCACTCCGATACCTGTTGCCGGTACTTCTCGGCCTCGAACCGTTTCATCAGCACGTAGTGCTGCACGAAATCCTCGCCGAGCATTTCACGGGCAACCTCGCTTCGCTCCAGCAGGCCGACCGCCTCCTCCAGGGACTGGGGAACCGATTCGAGCTGGTCCGTGGCATAGGCGTCGCCCTCGTAGGCCTTGGACGGCTCGATCTTCTGCTCGATCCCGTGCAGGCCACCGGCAAGGCAGGCAGCGATCGCAATGTAGGGATTGGTGTCCGCTCCCGGCAGCCTGTGCTCCAGCCGTGATTCGGATGCGTGTTCAGCGATCGCCCGGATGCCGGTGGAACGGTTCTCGTAGCTCCAGCTGACGCTGGTCCCCGCCCAGGAGTAGGGCGCGAACCGTTTGTAGGAGTTCGGGGTGGGCGCGAACAACGCGGTGAACTCCCGCATAGTGGACAGGAGCCCGCCGGTGTACTGCCGTCCCGCTTCCGAAAGCCCGCGGCCGAGTTCGTGATCAAAAAAGGCATTAACGCCATCGTCCGTTGCCCACAGCGACTGATGGATGTGGCAGGACGAACCCGCCCAGTCGCGGCGGGGCTTGGCCATGAAGGACGCCATCAGGCCGTGCCGGGCCACGATTTCCTTGATCCCGTTCTTGTACAGGAACCCGTCGTCGGCCGCCTTCAGCGCGTCGTCGTACCGGATGTTCAGTTCGAACTGGCCGGGTCCCGTCTCCGGGTTGCAGGCTTCGATCCGCACTCCGGCCACCGCAAGCTGGTGCCGGATCTCCCCGATCAGTTCCTCATCCAGACTGCCTCCGTAGACGCCGTAGGTGTAAGGCCGCACTCGGATCGGATCCAGCCGCCAGCCTGACTCCTTCAGTGCGGCGAGGTCACCGCGGAATATATAGAACTCGTATTCGATCCCGACCTTCGGCTCAAGGCCGTGAGAGCGGGCACGCTCGATAAGGCGCCGCAGCATGACCCTGGGGTCCAGTGGCACGGGCTGGCCGTCTGGAAGATGGAAATCTCCCAGCACGCCCACTGTGCCCTGATGCCACGGGAGGCGCCGCGCTGTCGCAAGGTCAGGGAGCGCGAATATGTCGGGGAATCCCTGTTCCTTGCGCGGGAAGTACAGCGGATAAGCCTCGCCGCCGGGCGGCTCAACCAGCTCCTGCCCTTCATCGGTGTCCTCGGAGTGGGTGATGACGAGCACCACATCGCTGAAGGGGACACCACGCTCGATTCTGGTAAGGAAGTCCGCCAGCGGGAGTCGTTTACCACGCCAGATACCGTGCACATCGGCGGCACCTGCGATCACGGTGCGGATACCTTCAGCCTCGCACCACCGGGCGAACCCGTCACGGCTCCCCGGGATCTCCGGCGTGCTCACGGGCCACTCCTTTCAGCCTCTTCCGCCTCCGGCCGGTCCGCGAGGTCCGGCTGGAAATTGAAGATGAACGGGTAAGCCCGGGGCACCACCTCGACGTCAAGCTGGGCCGCACACCCGGGGCAGTAGAACTCCCGCAGGATCGACCAGCCCGGGTCGGCAATGCGGGGACCGCGGTGCACTTCGCCGTCTGAGCCGTCGCGCTCATGGACAAGCGCGGCTTCCTTCCAATTGCGCCGGTAGTCGCCGAATTCCTGGCCGCAGTCGCATCGCACGACCCGCGAGCCATCGGCCTGCTCCACCACGTACAGGTGCTCCTGCAAGCACAAAAGGATGGGGTCAGACCAGCCGAGCCGCTCCTGCTCCAGCCGGAGGATCTGCCGGGCGCGGCCTGCATCCTTGTCCTGCCGCTGGAGCCGCTCGATTTCCAGGCTCGACAGCCTGCCTCGGAGCAGGTCCCTGATCAGCTGATCAGGGTTCTCGGGCATCACGCCACCTCTTCCGACTCGCCGTCGGGATCGTTCATCTGCCACCCATCCGGCAGTTCCCAGAACTCGGCGAACGCCCGGCGGAACGCCTCGGACGAGCCCAGTACACCGTGGTACATGCGAGCGGTCGGCTTGGCCAGGTCGTTCTGCAGCAGCACCTCCCGCTGCCGCGCTTTGTATTCCTGGGCGGGTACTGCGGTACGCTTCCGCTCCTCCCGCCGGGCCTGGCGGAGCCGTTCCGTTTCCTCCTGATTGACCTCCAGACTCTCGGGGTCGATCGCAACGCAGTACACGTGGCGCGCTGTCCATGGCGTTGTCACCAGGTTCTCAAGGTCGCGGCGGACAAGCGCCGGGTCGCGCTCGATGGGATCGCCGAACCCACCGCCGTCGCCTGTCATGGCGGTGAACAGGTCTCCCTCCCGGGCCGGGCGCCCGATCCGGTTGTGGCCGGGGATAAGCTCCCAGCGGCCTTCGACCATCCGCACGAAGTCGGGGCTGGCCGGGTCCTCCCCTTCCCCCGAAGGGATGGGCTGTCCTTCGGCAATCAGTTGGCGGATGTTCGTCCGGCTTCCGACCCACATGTACAGCGCCCCGGCCGGGTAGCCGCCCATCAGGCCGGGGGCGGAGTAAATCGGCGCCGCGCCGAACCCGCCGATCTCGATGTCCTTGGTCCCCCACACCAGGTACAGCGATTGGACGCCGTTCCCGCCCCGGTATTTGCCGTAGCCGCCGCCGTCTGTGTGGATCTCCCGGGCGAGGTACATCGGCGGGAGGATCTGTTCCCAGATCTCCGCGTCGCCCATTTCGCCTTCCGGGTTGAACTCCACACCGGCTGTGTCCAGACCGTCCATGACGGCCGTGCCGAACAGCCCCGCAGCAGCGAACTCGAAGTTGTGCGCGCCGAACGGCCGGCCGTACTGGTCCAGGCCGCCTGCTGTGTAGGCGGAGGATAGGGCACTGGTGGCGTGCACCTCTTCCCGGTAGCCGTTCGCGTAGTAGGCACGGCTGATGGCCTGCCCGGAGGCCAGGCCGACGCCGTAGGTGATTCCCCAGAGGGCTGTCGGGTAGAAGATCGACGGCGGGTTCCCGGCGCTGCCTTCGGGGACCTTCAGGTCGACGGCCAGCAGCACGCCCTCGTTGTGCTTGAGGTCGTAGAACAGGTGCTGGATGGCCACGTTCATGACCAGGCCCTCGATTGTCGGCAGGGTGCCCTGGAACGGGTGCTTTCCGGCGGGTGAGAGCCCTTCATAATCGAATACCAACCGGCCCTCCCGGGTGACGGTCATCGCCACCGGGCCGTGCAGCAGGGTCTCGCTCCCCGGCATCACGCTTCCCCGCCAGCCGACTTCGCGGTAGACGCCGGGGTGCAGGACCTTGCGTATGCGCTGCTGCGCAGCGAGGCGCGTGTCCTCGATGTACTCGCGGCAGGCCTTGCCGAAGAAATCCACGCCGAATTGCTGGATGAGGCCTTTCACCTCGGTCCGGATTATCTGGGCTCCGGTGATCTTGGCTCGGTTGTCGGTCAGCCAGAAGATGGGGCTGCGGATTCCCCGCTCCACAAGCACCTCAAGATCCCGCTTTACCCGGTCGTTCTCCGCCACCTTCACGCAGGGGAGGAAGAGCCCCTCATCGAAGCGGGAACGGGCGAACGGGATGAATCCCCCGGGCTCCGAGCCCCCGGTCTCCGGCGTGTGCGTGAGCCCGCCGGCCCACCCCACCAGCTCGCCTTCCCACCAGATCGGGGTGACGATCATCTGGTCCGGGCAATGTGCCCCGCCGATGTAGGGGTCGTTGTTGAAGTAGTAATCACCCTCTGCGAAGCCCGGGTCGTCCTCGTAGCCTTGCTCGATCATCCATTTGATCATCCGGCTCATGGTGTGCACGTGGATCAGCAGCCCGCGCGACAGGGCCACCGCGTCGCCCTCCGGCGTGTACAAGCCGAAGATGATCTCCCCAAGCTCGCGGCTCATCGGGGAGGCTGATACCAGGCGGGCTACCTCGTGTGCGCTGGTGACCGACTGGACGATTTTCGAGTACAGCAGCTCGAAGCGGATCGGATCGCCTTCCTTCAGTTCGAGCTTCTCCTCATACCGTCCCAGTTCGGTCACGCGGCGGTCGCGCTCGCGAAGCTGTTCCTGCAGTGGCGTCACCGCTCCTCCTCCATCCAGATCGTCCGGTACTCATCCAGGCGGATGCGCCGGCCGGGTGGCACCACCAGCGTCGTGGTCGGGTCCTCAACGATGACCGGGCCCGCCAGCTCGTTGCCGGGACCCAGCCGCGCCAGCTCGAACACCCGTGTGTCCCGCCAGTCGCCGCCAAACCAGGCCCGCCGGGTTCCCTTCGCAGCATCCTCGGGGGGTACGCGCTGGCCGAGTGGCTCCGCGCGCAGCTTGGGGCGGATCTTCTCGGTGTAGGCCACCATTCCGACCTCAAGCATCTCGTAGCCCGCCTGCGGGTACTTCGCGGCGATGGCGTAGATGCGTTCGTAGAGCTCTTCGAACGTCCCGATGAGCCGGTCCCAGTCGGCTGCCGTGGTGAGCCGGCCGGCTGGCGAGGTGACGATAAGGTCGTTGAGCTGGCGCCCATAGCGGATCATGGCCAGCGGCCGGAAGTGCACCGCGGACGGGTCGAAGCCCTCGCTTTCCATCTGCGCCAGCCCGTGCCCGCGCAGTTCGTCCCAGACCTGGGTGATCTTCCCGCCAAGCTCAAGCTTCATCTCATCGGAGGCATCCGGCGGCACGATGATGTTCACCGCCCGTGTGTAGTGGTGCTCGTAGTCGGCCGACGCGGCACCGAACGCCGAGAACACGGCGGAGAACGGAAACACCATGACGCCGGCCAGCTTGAGTCCCTCTGTGTACCCGGCCACGTGGGAAGGCCCGGCACCGCCGAAGGCGAGCAGGTGGTAGTCGGAGAGGTCGAAGCCCCGGGTGGCGATGAGACCGGAGATGGCGTCGCGCATGTTCGCGTCGGCGATGGCCCGGATACCCTCGGCTGCCTCTTCCACACCCATGCCAAGCGGCCCGGCAATGCGCTCCCCGATGGCCTGCCGTGCGGATGCCAGGTCCAGCGTGATCCGCCCCCCGATGAAATAGGCCGGGTCAAGGTACCCGAGCACGAGGTCGGCGTCGGTGACGGTGGGCTCCGCGCCGCCACGGCCATAGCAGACCGGCCCCGGTTCGGACCCCGCTGACTGCGGGCCGATCTCCAGCCGCTGCGTGAGCGGGTCGATCCGGGCGATGGTCCCGCCTCCGGTGCCGATCGAGAGAATCTCGACCATGGGGATGCCCAGGAGCATTCTGGCCACTGACGGTTCCCGGTTCACGTTCACGAACCCGCCCGACACCAAGCCCACGTCGAAGCTCGTGCCGCCGACGTCGGTGGTGATCAGGTTGTTGAAGCCGTAGATCTCCCCGATGTAGCGGCCCCCGATGACGCCGCCCACGGGGCCGGACTGGACGGTGTCGACCGCCTTGATGTGCACCGCGGGTGCCAGGCCGCCGGCCGACTGCATGATCTGCAGCTGCCCGCAGAACCCGCGCTCTTCCAGCCGGGACTGCATGTCACGGAAGGCGCCGCGGGCGATGTCGCCGGTATAGGCCTCCAGAATGGCCGCGTTCATCCGGGGCAGTTCCCGGATCACTGCGGAGACGTCCACGGAGGCGACCACGCGGACGTCGCTTCCCCGCTCCCGGGCCACCTCGGCCACGATCCCGGCTGCCCGCCGCTCATGTTCCGGGTTCAGGAATGACCAGAGCAGGCAGACCACGACCGCGTTGACTCCCGCGTCAAGCAGTGCCGCCGCAGCTGCCGCGACCTCGTCCTCATACAGCGGGATGACCTCGCGTCCCAGGCTGTCGATCCGGCCGGTCACGCCGTGCACCAGCGGCCTCGGGACCAATGGTGGGTTGTGCCGGTGGGTCACAGGGTGCAGCCGGGCGGCCCGGTCCAGGTCGATCCAGGTCTGCTTTCCCCGCTCCATGAGCAGGATGTCCTCGAATCCCTTGGTCGTGATGAGGCCCGGAGTCCGCCCGGACCTGGTAAGGATGGCGTTCAGCACGGCTGTCGACCCGTACCCCAGCACCCGCAGGCTCGGCAGGACATCCTCCACGCCCATCCCCCAGCCGGCGCACGCGGCCTCGATAGCTCCGAAGAAACCCCGGGCCAGGTCGCCATGCGTGGAGGGCGCCTTGCCAGTGACATAGTCACCCTCGGCGTCCACCACGAATGCGTCGGTGAAGGTTCCTCCGACATCGATGTAGCAGAGCGCGGGCCTGCGGCCCGGACCATCGGTCACGCTGCGACCTCCCGTGCGGCATCGGCAAAGGACTGGAACAGCCGGAAGCTGGCGTGGCCGGAGCCGAGGCACTCCGGATGCCACTGGATTCCGACGAGGAAATGGCGCCCGGGCATCTCGACCGCCTCGACCAGCCCGTCGGGGGACCAGCCAGCCGCGGCCAGGCCGTCCCCCAGCTGGCCGAGCGCCTGGTGGTGCAGGGAGTTGACGGTGATTTCCTCGCCCAGCACGCGCGCGAGCAGGCTCCCGGGCTCGAACCGGACCGGGTGCACGGCATGGTTCCATCGCTCCGGGACCCAGTGCGCGGCGGCACCCGGCACCTCTGCTGAGATGTCCTGGACCAGCGTTCCGCCCAGCGCCACATTCAGCACCTGCATACCGCGGCAGATCGCCAGCACCGGAACGTCGCGACTGGCCGCGGCGCGGGCCAGGTCAAGCTCGAAGCGGTCGCGCCGGCGGTCAACCCCGTCCGTCGCGGGAGCACGTTCCTGCTGGTACGCGGCCGGATCGACATCCCCGCCACCGGTGAGAAGCACGCCGTCGAGGCGCTCCACCGCATCCGGCTCGAAGTCTGCATGCACCGGCAGGATCACCGGGATCGCGCCTGCCCAGGACACCAGATCCAGGTACATCTCGGGAATCGTCTCATGGGGAAGTACCGCCTCGAACCCTGTGCGCACCTGGCGAGGGATGGACGTCACGCCGATCAGTGCCTTCACCGCAGTGCCTCCTCCCCGGCAGCCGGGGTCCGGTAGCCGGGCTGCCGCTTTTCGAGGAACGCCCGCAGGCCCTCCCGGGCCTGGCCCCCGGAGAGACAGGACAGGATCGCCTCGACCTCATGGCGGAGTGCCGACTCCAGGGACTCCTCCTCCGCTGCGTCCAGGAGCGAGCGAGACAGCCGGACCGCCAGCGGCTCACTCCCGGCCAGGCGATAGCCCAGCGCCATCGCCGCCGCGAGTAGCTCATCCGGCTCGCATACCTGGTCGGCCAGGCCGATGCGGTGTGCCTCGGCCGCCTCCAGGAGGTCGCCTGTGAAGAGCATCCGCCTGGCCCACCCGCGGCCTACCAGCCGTGGCAGCAGCCAGCTCGCGCCGCTGGTGACCACCAGGCCGATCCGGGCCTCGGGGAACCCGAACATGGCGGCATGGGACGCAATCCGGATGTCGCAGGCGCAGGCGATCTCGCAGCCTGCGCCGACGGCAACCCCGTTCACTGCGGCGATCACGGGGATGGGACTCGCCTGGATGACCCGGGTCAGCTGCTGGATGTCCTCGACGAAATGGCGGAATTCCGGCAACGGCGCCGCAGCCATTGAGCGCACGTCCGCTCCGGCCATGAAAGCGCGCCCGGCTCCGGTCAGCACGATGGCCCGGACCGAGCCATCGGCCGTGACCGCGGGGAGGGTGCCCAGCAGGCTCGTCAGCAGTTCCTGGTCTAGCGCGTTCAGGACCTCCGGGCGCCGGAACGTGAGGACGGCAACCGGGCCGTCCGTCCTGACATCGAGGGAGTCGCGGTCAGCCACCGGTGACCCCCAGGATGCGCCGGGCCTGGTCCGGAGTGGCGACTGGGCGCCCCAGTTCCTCTGCCAGCCGCCGTGCCCGGGCGACCAGTTCCGCATTCGAGGTGGCCAGCTGGCCCTTCCGGTAGTAGACGTTGTCTTCGAAACCCACCCGCATGTGCCCGCCCATGGCACAGGCGAGCGTTGTCAGCGGCAGCTGGTCACGCCCGATCCCGGTCACCGTCCAGTGGCCGGGCCGGGGGCGGTTGTGCAGCATGGCCAGCAGGTTCTCAGGGGTCGCCCGGATCCCGCCGCGTACTCCCATCACGAAGTTGTACAGCGGCGGTTCGCCGAGCAGCCCCTGGTCCACCAGGCGGCCGACAGTGGCGAGCATCCCCAGGTCATAGGTTTCCAGCTCGGGCCGGATGCCGTCGGCCTGCATGCGCTTGGCCAGCGCCCCGATGAGGGCGGGGTCGTTGTCGAAGATCTCGTCGCCGAAGTTCAGGCTGCCGCAGTTGAGGCTGGCGATCTCGGGCTCGGCATCGAGCACCCGGATACGCTCCTCGTGGCGCATGCCTACCTGGGCACCCGTGGACATCCCGATCACGACATCGCACCGCTCCCGGATCAGGCCAGCGATGCGCCGCAGCACGTCAGGGTCGGTCGTGGGCCGCCCGTCCTCCGATCGCGCGTGGATGTGAACCACCGAGGCGCCTTCCTCAGCCGAACGGCCTACTTCATCGGCGATCTCCTCGGGTGTGATGGGCAGGTGAGGGTTCTGCTCCCTGGTTACTTCCGCCCCTGTGGGCGCCACCGTGATGACAACCGGATCTGTCGACCAGCTCATGCGCTCGTGTCCTCCAGAGTTCATCCGTCTCAACCGGGCCCTACACCTCAGCTCCGGTGTCGATCGCCGCGATCACGTCGTCTGCGGTGCGAACCACCCGGCCGAAGTTGAAGTGGAACGCGCGCAGGGCGGCATCATGCGCGTCCTGGTCGTAGTCGGCGGTGGCCTCGTCTACGATCACGCACCCGAATCCCCGGTCGGCGGCGTCGCGGGCCGTGGTTTCGACACAGCAGTTGGTCGAGATGCCCGTGATCACCAGGTTGCTCACGCCGAGTTGCCGCAGCACGAGCTCGATGCTGGAGCTGTTGAACGCCCCGAAGGTGGTCTTGTTCACGATGGTCTCGTCCGGCAGCGGCTCGATCTCTCGCCGGATGGCGAACGCCGGGCTGCCGGCCCAGAAGATGTCCGGTATCCCGCTTTCGGCCTCCAGCTGGCGGATCCACCGCCGCAGCCGTTCCGGCACATCGCGCAGGTCCCGGTAGTGCGACCCGAGGGTGAGGTAGACGACCTTCATGCCGCACCCGCGGGCGAAGGCCAGCAGCCGCGCGATGGCCGGGATCACCAGTTCCTCGTTGCGGCGGTTGAAGTAGTCCATGCAGCCGGGGTCGAGCTTGTCCAGGGCGAGGTTGAATCCCCGGTCCGGGGACGCGTCGTGGTACTGCATGTCGATGACCAGCAGTGCGGTGTCCACGGGCCGCAGCAGTACCGGCTGCACGAACGTCCGCCCAGTGCCGAAGAAGCGGTTACCTGCCTGGCTCATCCGTCACCCCGTTTCCCCGGCCGGCGTCCAGGCCCGGCGGGAACTGGCCCAGGTCCGTCCGGAACACCCGCTGGCTCTTGTGCTCGGTGACCAGGCCCAGCGAACCCGGCGCTACCAGGCGTGCATCACACGAGAACTGCAGCCGGGCCCTCACCGTGGAGCGGATGCGGCTCGCCAGATCCGGTGCCGGCGGCGGAACCTCGACGAGCAACGGAACTGGCGGCCGGGGTGCTGGGCCGTCGACGAGCAGGGCGAAGGCGCCGTGCCCTGACGCCACCTCGTCCAGCACGGCTTCCACGGCCTGGGGGAACACGTTCACCCCGCGGACGATGAACATCGAGTCAGACCGGCCCAGCAGGCGGATCCGTGGCGTCCGGCGGCCGCACGTGCAGGTGCCGTCCAGCACCTGCACCACATCGCCTGACCGGTACCGCACCAGCGGCGTCGCCTGCCGTTCCAGATGGGTATAGACGATCTCTCCTTGCGAGCCAGGATCCCGGGGAAGCGGCTCGCCGGTGGCCGGGTCGATCAGCTCCCACCACAGCGCGCCGACGGCACCGACGTGCAGCCCATCGCGGGCCTCGCATTGGCCGGCGAACGTGGGCCAGACCTCGCCCAGCCCGTACGTATCGCCGACCTCCGCTGCCCAGGTCCCCTGCAGTGCCCCGCGGGTCTCCGGGATGTCTCCCCCCGGCTCACCTCCCACCACGAGCAGGCGGAGACCTAGCGTGGCGGGCTCGCGGCCCCGTTACGCGCCGCCACCAGTATGGAGACGAGGGAATGCGGCTCCCCCGGCTTCGGCGGAAAATCGCCGAGGTGGGGAATGCCTTGAATCCGAATCAGGCAGTAGCCGCCGTAGAAGATCCAGAACGCGGCGACCCCACCCAACAGCATGGTCCAAAAGAAGTGCACGCGAAGTTATGAATACGCCAGAAGCGCGTTATGCTACCACAGCAATGAAAAGGACGCTTTCCATCATCGGCGCCGGCCGTGTGGGCCGGGAACTGGGCCGCCGGCTTGCCGACAGTGGCTGGCGGGTCCAAACAATTGTAGCGCGTTCGGCGGCGTCGGCGCGTTCGGCGGCCCGGGCGATTGGCGGCGGGCGGCCCCTGGGGCGCCTGGGGCCCGAAAGGCCCGAGGGGGGCCTGGTGGTCATCACCCCGCCCCACGACGCCATCGAGCCGGGGGGGCCGCGGCGGGGCAAGGACTGTCGTCCGCCGCCCCGCCGCGGGCGGCCCCGCTGAGCCCCTGGCCGGCCGACGGCGGCGCGACGCACCGCCTCAACGAGCAACCGGTGCTTGCTCGACTCGGCAGCGACGAGTCTGCTGACTTCAGCTGCAGCGATTTCTCCGGTCGCCAGCGCTGTCAGTTCTGATCTGCTAATGCGGTGCTTCGGATGCCGGCGGCCGGCGGCGGTTGTCAAGTCCGGCCGCTAATCGCCTCTGTGGCGCCAGTCCTAGTTATCCCAGCGACGCCTGCACGCATCTTGCTACCCCCCGAGCACCTGCTGCTAGCCCTCGCGGCCTTTCGTAGAACGCATCATGATGGAATCGAGATCGGAAGTCCGGGCTCACGGCCGCCTTCATCCCAGCGGCCGTTTCCGCTGCCGTCGCACCTGCGCAGCAGTGGCGCAAGCGCATGATCGAGTCGTGCGTCGTCGAGCGATCTGAGTTCTGCCAGTGGCGTCTGAGTCACATCGACAAGACCAGTCCCCCGGCTCCGGATAGATATCGACATTGACCACTCCTATGCAGACCTGGTGATGATGATACTGCCCAGATCACTGTGATGCTAAGCAACTAGCCCTAAGCTGGGCTTATCGTTTAAGTCGCCATGGTTACTATTGTGGGAGAAGTGACAGATGGTGCGGTCAGGCAGAATTGACCTGGCCATTGGCGCAAAGGAAGATGCGCAATGAAGTACGAATGTGGCT
>OFHG01000734.1_pt1 | contig 12465 bp, 10 predicted proteins | sample 1521931 | NCBI WGS metagenome assembly OFHG01 (sample SAMEA2468438, study PRJEB22500) | soil metagenome | biome: Glassland; feature: Farmland; material: Clay | place: Australia | collected 2013-01-31 | depth 0.55 m
ATCGACTCCCATGTGATCCCAGGCCTGTACTTGATCAACGGCTGTATGGCTTCCAGTGGCTCGATCATAAAGTGGTTCCGCAACAACCTGGCATCTGGCATGGACTACGCGGCCCTGGACGACGAGGCGGCTGCGATCCCGGCTGGATCGAGCGGGCTGATCTTGTTGCCCTACTTTATCGGAGAAAAAACCCCTATTTTTGACCCGTTGGCCCGTGGAATTTTGTTTGGCCTGACCCTGCAACACCAGCGTGCCCATATCTACCGGGCCATTTTGGAAGGCATTTCCTTTGGTTTTCATCATCACCTGCAGATCCTATCCGAGCGCGGTTTTGTTGTGAACAGGGTCAGAGTATCCAATGGTGGAGCGCGTAGCAAGCTGTGGCGACAGATCACCGCGGACGTGCTTGGTCTGCAATTGGAAGAAATCGCTCATCACCCAGGATCTTCCTTAGGGGCTGCCTTCGTGGCCGGTATTGGCGTCGGAGCCTTTACGGATTGGGTCGAGATCGAGAAATTCATCAGGATTTCAGCAATTACTTCCCCTGACCTGGAACGTCACGCGAAATACCTCCAGCTTTTTGATATTTATTGTGATCTGTACGAATCTAACAAACATAATTACAAACGCCTGGCGGAAATTGAAGAATTTACCAAATGAAGATGAGCCTTCTGAGGAAAACCCCAGGCGAGCATTCTTGCATATGCTGCCTGGAGTGCCCGAATGTGGAAGCATAGCTAATTTTTTCAATCCTTCGGGAACGAGCTGTTGATTGGATGCGGTTGGCAGGAGCAAAATTCAAGCACGTATTCTTTCTATATGGAGGCAAATTGTGGAGAATACCGGACACCAATTCACAACGATCTACGGACGTAATTTGATTGGAGAATTGCCCAACTTCGTACATCGGCCTTACCTGGTAGTTACCATGGAAGATCTGTGGCCAATGTTCTCGAATTACTTCGATAAAAACCTGGCTTCTGCCTATTTCGTACACACACTGGAATTCGAAGAACTGAGCAGGGATTTAGAAAAACTGCCGGAATGCAACTGCGTCATTGGCCTGGGTGGTGGGCAGGCATTAGACGTGGCCAAGTTCTTCTCCTGGAACAAGCGTCTGCCAGCTTTCCAGGTACCTACTACGATGACGGTGAACGCCGCCTTCGGCCACCGTACCGCCATCCGTTTTGATAGTAAAGTGCGTTATATCGGCTGGGTTGTGCCTGAGGCAGTCTATGTGGACATCGACGTGATCCAAAAAGCGCCGCCAGCGCTTAATCGCAGCGGAGTTGGTGATATCTTCTGTTATCACACTGCCCTGTTCGATTGGAAACTGGCTCACGAGCGCGACAAGACCGAGAAAAAATGGCCTTACGATCCCCGTCTGGTTGCCGAGTCACAGCGCGTATTGGATAGCGTCCTGTCCAAATTGGACGATATTCACGACGTGACCGAGGAAGGTATCCGCACCTTGATGAACGCCCACCGCTGGGGCGGCGCAGCCTTCCACAACGCTGGCTGGAATCCACGACACATTGAAGGTGTAGATCACTTCCTGTTCTATACCCTTGAGTACCTAACTCACAAGCCTTTCATCCATGGCCAACCCGTTTGCCTGGGGGTATATGTGGGCTCAGCCTTGCAGGACAATCATGCGGAAGAAATGCTGCAAGCCATCCATCAGGTAGGGGTAGATATCCGTCCAGAGGCGATGGGTGTAACCTGGGATGACGTAGCTGAGGCCTTGCGCAAGCTTTCCTGGTACGTGGAACAAGCCGGGCTCTGGTACACCATCGCCAGCGAGAAGCCCATTACGGAAGACTTCATCGAAAATGTCCGCGAACGAGTCGTTGCAACTTACGGTCCCTGGCATGGGTAAAGGAGGTGAAATTGGAGAGGAGGAAAAGCTTGAGCAGCTACTTCTAAGGAACTGAGAAAAAGTTTCGAAGTCATAGGCTTTCTGACGAGGAATAAAGATGAGGAGTATGAAATGAAGACTAAAATCTCTTTGCTGCTAAACATTCTGCTGATCGCCGCTTTCTTGATAACATCCTGCGGCCAGGCTACTCAAGTCGCCCCTACACAGGCCCCCGCTACGAATGCCGCCCCGGTGGGTTTCGATTGGAAGCGGTATTCTGGACAGGAAATCACCCTGCTGTTCAACGAACACCCTTGGACAGATGGTGTGCGCCCATACATCCAAGAGTTTGAAGATTTGACAGGCATCAAGGTTAATCTGCAGGCATTTGCCGAAGACTTGTACTTCGATAAAATGGAGCTGGCCGTTCGCTCCGACAAGCCTGTAGCAGACGTGTATTTCCTGCCCATGGACTCGACTGCTTACACTCAATATTCGGCCGATTTGATCGCCCCGCTTACACCCTACATCAATGACCCTACCATGACTGCTTCGGATTACGATCTGGCAGACTTTCCAGAGGGATTCCAGGCCAGCGCCATGTACCCGCCTGGAGAGGCCAATGCTCAACTATACGGCATTCCGATAACTTTCGAGGCTTATATCCTGTTCTACAACAAAGATCTGGTGGACAAGTACCTGGGCGGCAAGGTGCCAGAGACGATGCCGGATCTCCTGGCTGCAGCCAAGAAAATCTCTGAGGAGGGCAACGGAGAGGTTTACGGCGCGGTTATGCGCGGCATCCGTTCGGATACCATCATGGATACCCTGACCGGGGTAGTATTCAACAGTTGGGGCACCAATCCCACTCCATTGCCATACAATATTTGGTTTGACGGCGACTGGACCAAACCCCGCTTCACCGATCCGCGCATCACGGAAGGCCTGTCCAATTATGCTGAAATGATGAAGGCTGGACCACCTAACATCCAGTCCATAGACTGGAACGATGCAAACCAGCTCTTCGCCCAGGGTAAGGTAGCCTTCTTCATCGACGCCAGTTTGTTCGGGCCTGGCTATGAGGATCCCGCCACTTCCGCTGTGGCAGGTAAGGTCGGCTATTCCCCGCTGCCCAAGTCAGACCAAGGCTCGATGACCGGCCACTGGCTATGGGGCCTGGGCATTCCTAAGAACTCCCAGCACAAGGAAGCGGCCTGGTATTTCATCCAGTGGGCCACGAATAAGGATAATGAGCCCAAGATCGGCACCAAGACTGGTGGCGCCCCGCGCCTTTCCACCTGGGATAACAGCGTATACAAGGGTGCCCTCAACGCTGACTATGTCAAAGCCGTTCAGACAGCCATGGCCACGTCTCGTCCCACTGCAGTCTTCTATGAGGGCTGGAAAGAGATCGCCATTATGATCGTCGATTCCATCCAGGAGATGTATGGCGGTAAGGATCCTGCACAGGCTACCAAGGATCTGCAGGACAAGGTCCTCTCTGTGACTACAAAAAAGTAATCTGTATGTTTGATACCCGGTGGGCAGGTACTTGTACTGATACCTGCCCACCTCGGTATGCGAAAGAACGAATCAAGTTAACTATTCAGGAGATAATGTTGTTAAGAGAATCCTCCCTGGCTTCTAACAAACATAAGACGAGGCGAAGGTTCAATCGAAGCTGGTTATACATCGGCCCAGCTTTGATCGTCATGGGCATTACCTCTGTTTATCCGGTAGTCTACTCCTTGGTGATGAGTTTGTTTAATTGGGACTGGGGGCTGAGGATGAATTTCGTCGGGTTGGGCAATTACGTCAAGTATCTGACTGACCCGAGTTTTTGGAAAGTGCTGGGACAAACTTTTTATTTCACCGTGGGTGCCGTTTCGGTGGAGATCGTTCTAGGATTAACTTTAGCGGTAATCATCAACCGGCTGGGCTTCGGTATGGGCATTATCCGTACACTGCTAATGCTGCCTTTGATGGTGTCCGGAATCATTGTGGCCCTGATGTGGAAGATCTTGCTAGATCCCACTCTTGGGATTGTCAACTATTCCCTTAAGCTGGTAGGGTTACCCACATCAGTCTGGTTCGGTTCTGCAACCACAGCCATGCCATCGATCATCATGGTTGATACTTGGTGGCAGACAGCCTTCGTGTTTATTGTCTTATCGGCTGGTTTGAGAAGTCTGCCCACCGAACCTTTCGAAGCGGCGGAAGTTGATGGCGCCAGCGGCCTGCAATCCTTTCGCTACCTGACTCTGCCAATGATCTCCCCTGTGCTGCTGACAGTTTTGATCTTCAGGACAATCGACTGCCTGAAAGTGTTTGCCATTATCTTCGGCACCACAGGCGGAGGACCAGATATCGCTACCGAAGCTATGCAGACCCTTGCCTATCGCACAGCGTTCAAATTTCTTTTCCTGAGCCGAGCGATGACCCTGATGGTAATCTTCTCATTGATCATCCTGGCCATCGTGATGATCTACCTGAAATTTGGTGAAAGTGCTCCCACTAAAGAACTATAGGAGAACGCTCGTGAGCTTCCGTTCAAAACGCAGGATCTTCACCGGAGCAGCCTACTTCTTATCGTTCATTGCCCTGATCGCGACCCTGTTCCCGATTTTCTGGATCTTCACCATCTCGATCAAGACCCAAAGAGATGCGTTTGCCATGCCACCAATATGGTTCTTTAAACCGGTTTGGTCAAACTATACGCGCATATGGCAAACGGCCGGTTTCGCCAGGGCCTTTCAGAACAGCGTGATTGTAACCATTATCGGCGTACTTCTGGCTCTGGCTGTAGGCATCCCGGCTGCCTATGCCCTGAACCGGCTCTCATTTCGCGGTAAGAAGATGCTGAGGATCTGGCTGCTGATTGCTTATATGTTCCCCGAGTTCTTATTTATCATCCCGATGTATGTGCTTTACCAACGGTTGGGTTTGTATGATACCCAACTGGGCCTGGCTCTTGTTTACCAGGTGTTCGTCCTTCCTTTTGCCATCTGGTTACTGCGCGGTTTTTTTGAAGACGTGCCCGCTGAGCTGGAGGATGCTGCGTTGATAGATGGATGTTCCCGCTTCCAAACTTTACGCCAGATTTACATCCCTTTAACAGCACCGGGCATCGCTGCAACGGCGATCTTAATTGCGATCTGGATCTGGAACGAATTGACCATCGCTCTAGCGCTGACTTTCGACACGGCCAAAACGGTCACGGTAGCCGTGGCTGGCTTCCGCGGCTACGCTTCCATCGACTGGGGCGGAATGACGGCTGCTTCGATTGTATCAATTATCCCAATGTTAATTTTTGCCGCTATTGCCCAGCGTTATATCGTAGAAGGGCTAACTCTTGGCGCTGTGAAATGAGCCAATCATAAAAAAGAAGCGATTATCAATTGATCGCGTCAGATTAACCTTTCTGGAGGTTATGCAATGGAAACCGGATTTGATTTTTCTGGAAAAGTAGCCCTGGTGACGGGGGCAGGTCGGGGAATTGGCAAAGGAATCGCTTTAAGATTGGCCTCCCATGGGGCAGATATCTCCGTGAATGACCTGGTTCCAGAAACGGCAAAAATGACCGTTAAGGAAATTCAAGAAATGGGACGAAAAGCGATCACCGTATCGGGCGACGTGTCGCAAAGCAGCATGGTGGATCAAATCGTCGATAAAACCATATCTCAATTTGGCCAAATCGATATCCTGGTTAATAACGCCGGAATCTCTTTATACCGTCCAATCTTGGACTGCACTGAAGAGGATTGGGATCGGCACATCGATATCATGGCTAAAGGAACTTTCTTAATGATGCGCAAGGTGGCCCCTAATATGGTCGCACGGAAATGGGGGCGTATTGTCAACTTGGGTTCCTACGTTGCCCAGTTCAACTGTACAACCAAATATTTCGGACCTTATTGCGCTGCAAAGTTCGCAATCATCGGGCTGACCCAGGTGGCAGCCCAGGAATGGGCCCCTCATGTACTGGTCAATGCTGTAGGCCCCGGTGATGTAGAGACCGAGATGATGGAAATGGAATGGCAACAGGAAGGGAGGCGCCGGGGGGTTTCAGCTTCTGAAGTTAAAGAAGAAAACCGAAAGCGCCTGATCCTGGGCCGCCTGGAAAACCCGGACGACATCGCCAAGGCTGTGGCTTTCCTGTGCTCCCCCTATGCCGACCAGATAACAGGCACTCACCTGATCGTCAGCGGTGGGCTTCCCTACCATACATAAACCTGTGAGGCGCCATCCTCCCTAGAGACCTGAGCAGGAGCAATTCATGTCCCTGCTCAGACGATGATGGCGCTCTTTTGATCGTAGCCGGTAGCCCCGCTCGCGAATGGTTCCGCCCGGGTGGCATCCTGCAGCTTTCCGTCGCCATCGTAGCAGCGCACGCTCAATACGTGCCGTCCCGGGCTGGCGCTCCACAAGAAACGCCACTGCACCCAGGTCAGCGGGCTGAGCGGCGGATCGCGCAGTTCAGCGGCCTGCCATTCACCGTTATCCACCTGCACTTCCACCTTGCTGATGCCACGCGCCCCGGAATAAGCGATCCCACCCACCGGCACCACCTTCGCCTGGCTGTTGCCCTGGGTATCGACGGCGTCGATTACCGAGGTGGTTTTTACAATAGCCTGCTCGTCCCAGCCGCGCTCCACCCAGTAGCCTATCTGGGGCTGCGCCACCACCTTCATGCTCTGGATCCATTTCGGCTGCTTCATGCCGAAATGGTTGGGGATATAAATGCGTAGCGGGTATCCATGTGCAGCCGTCAAGGGCGCACCGTTCATGGCGTAAACCAGCAGGGTGCGTTCGTCCATCGCCTCGGCCATGGGCACGCTTTCGTAAAATCCGTCCACCGCCTGCATGTCCACCGCCTTCGCTCCGGCCTGCACCCCGGCCTGCTGCAGGACCAGCTTGAAAGGCACCCCGGTAAAAATCGCCGTGCTGGTCAGGTCGCCGCCGATTGAGTTGGAAATGCATTCCAGGGTGATCGCCTGGCTATTGGCCGGCATGGCGCGCAAATCATCCAGGGATAGCGTGAGTGGGTGGTCCACCATGCCGTCCAATTTCAATTGCCAGGTGTTTCCATCCACCTCCGGCGGCACGGTGTTGATATCGATGCGATAGAAGTCCGGCGTGCTGGTCAGCTCCGGGCGGGTGCCCGGCACCGGCGCGAAGCGCGCCTCAAGCTCCGCCTGGGATGGCGATTTGGCCGGCCCGGAGGTACCCCCCAACCCAGGGGACGCTGGAGTAGGCTGTGTTTCAGAACTGGTCCCGGAAGACTCGCTTGCCAGGCTGACCCCCAGCGCCGAAACCCAGGCCACGAAAGACCCCACTCCTACCAGGAATAAAAACTGGCGCCGTGAGAGCCCGCCCTGGGTCTGCGCCGCCTGGACTGCCGGGGTCGGCGCCTGCTGTTCGCCTGAAACGACTGCCGTTTCCGGCGCAGGCCCGCCAACCAGACGCGCCAGCACCGCGCCCCATCCAACCATCAGAATGCCCAGCCAGATCACGCTGAAGAGCGAAGTCGAGGAACCGAAGCCGGCCGTGCTGAAACCCAGTCCCGCCTCCACCAGCAGCGCCGCGATCCACAAAACCACGCCGGCCGTAAGGCCCGCTCGCCCGCCGAACCGGCGCCCAAGCCAGGTAAGCAACAGCCCTAGTATGACCCCACCCAGTAAGAACTGCACCACTGCGATGGTTTGCTCGGCTTGCTTGGCGACCACCGAGGTGGGCCCCAGGCGTAACAGGTTTAGCACCTTTACCATCAACTCGATGGTAGCGATCACCAGCCGGCCTGGCAGGATACGCGCCATCAAATCGAACAGGTCAAACGGTAAAAAGGGCAAACCGGCCAGGCGGTTGCCCAGGTACGCCAGCGCCACTACCGTCAAAGCAGTGAACCCGCCGGCCAATCCTCCCCACAACCAGCGCATTCTACGCATGAATTACTCCTTCTGTCTCCCTGATAAAAGAAAGGCGCTCCAGACTCGCCTCCCGTGAATAATGGATAAATCTGTTTTCGATGCCGACCAGCCAAACGCTGGCGGGGCCTTGGGCTTAGCTTGTCTAAACCAGGACGCACTTTGCCCGTATCGAGACCCGCTTGGGTGGTTCCGCCGGTTTCTAAGGATATGTCTCGGCTAACAAGTCTTTGATCGCAGCTTCGGTCTCCTGGTAAGCCCCCTCACCGATGTGACGGTAGCGGATGCGCCCATTCTTGTCGATCAGATACAGCGATGGCCAGTAATGGTTATCGTAGGCTCGCCAGGTCTCACCATCGTTATCCTGGGCCACCGGATAGGACACGTCCAGGCGTTGGATGGCGTCCTTCAAGTTGCCCAGGTCGCTTTCATATTGAAATTCAGGAAAATGATTGCCGATCACCACCAGCCCTTGGTCCTTATATTTCTGGTACCAACCGCGCAAGGAAGGGATCACATGCTGGCAGTTGATACAGTCAAACGTCCACATATCCAGCAAGACCACTTTGCCGCGTAAATCCTGCAAGCGCAGCGGGTGGTCGACATTCAGCCATACACTATTTTCCAGCTCGGGCGCCGGGCCATAATCCGGCAGGCCGGCCTGCGCCACCGCCAGGGGCGAGGGCGTCGCCGGCTGGCTGGTTGGCTGCTCGATTGGTTTTTCGGTGGCCATCTGCATTACACCAGCCTCAACTTCCGATCCCTGCCCGGCGCGTCCGGCTGCTAACCCGCACCCCACCAATAAAATTGCCAACACGCCCAACCACCCGACCTTCATACCTGCCTCTTCCATTATAATGCGTTCACAGCTAATTAGACATTTCCACTCCTATTTTAACCGGCAGTTCTTAAGAATCCCCCAAGCAATTCTTACAAAAGGATTAAATTTAAGAGGGTGCGTGGGAACTTCGTTGCCCACGCACCCTCTTAAAGAAAACTTCTTAATCTTTAGTGCTGCCCCAACGTGCCGCGCACGCGCACGCGCCGTTCTAGATCTTTGAAGACCAACAGCCCCAGACCGATCATCGCCACCATGAAAACCAGCAGCACGATGATCTCCGTCCCGATCGGCAGCAAAGTGCGCGTCCCCAGCAGCCAGCCGCGCACCGCGTCATAGCCGTAAGAAAGCGGCAGGGCCAGCGCCACCGGCATTAGCCAGCGCGGCAGGGAATTGATCGGAAAGCTGTCCCCGGAAAGCAGCGTGACCAGGAAGTTGCTGACATCCACCAGAGTATTGGCCTCGCGTACTAAAAGCACCACCGCCGCGAAGGCGAAACCGAATCCGTACAGGCCCAGCAGCATGGGCAGGGCGCTGAGAACGGCTGCCAGGGTATTGCCCGTTGGGCGGAAACCGAAGATCAAGCCCGCCAGGGCCAGCATTCCTAACGAGGTCAGGCTGGTCACTGCCAGGTTGGTCAGGGTATGCCCAACCAGCAGCAGTGGGCGCTGCACCGGCGCCAGCCAGTTTGATTCGAGCACACCGGCGTCCATGTCATTCTTCATAGAATAACCCATCCCCCAAAACACGGCGCTGACGAAATTGGAGAGCGCGGTTCCCACCAGGATAAAGGACATATAGTCGGTTGTCCCGCTATAGGCGGCAAATCCCTGCGCCTGACCGTTGACGCTGAACGCCTGGCCCATGAAGTACGCCGGGGTCAGCCACACGACCGGCTGCAACACTGAGGAGACAGCATTCAACGGGTAGCGCCAATATTGGCGCCAATCTTTGCGGGCGATGGCCCACAGGGCGCGCCACTGGGTACCCCCGGTGATTCTTGGCAAATCATGCGTTGTGGCTACCATAACTTCTCCTTGAGTCTCAGTACTGCCCGATCGCTCCGGTCTGGCGCGCCCGGCGCTCCATCCAGTTGAAGAGGGCATAACCTATCGCAAGCCAGGCCAGCCCAAAAACCAGTAAGTGCCAAAGGTCGGATTGCAGGCTGGCGAAGCTGGCTTCGGTCAGGATCGCCGTGCGCATGGCGTGGATGATGTAGGTCTGCGGCAGCCAGGCCGCCACACCATGCATCCACCCTGGCAGCAGGCTGATCGGGTAAGTGATGCCGCAAAAAACCATCACCGCCCCGCGCACCAGGAAGACGAAAGCATTGGCCTCTTTGGCGGTGATCACCAGGCTGGCAAAGGCGAAACCCAGCCCGTAAATACTGGGGATAGCCGACAGGAATACCAGCAATACCAGCCATGCATCACCGTGCAGACGCACGCCAAAGAACAAGCCGGACGCCAGGGGCGAGGCCAATAGAAAAATCCACCAGGGCAAAAGCTGGGTGATCCCGCTGCCCAGCAGGCAGGAAAAACGACCGGTGGGGGTCAGCCAGTGCGACGCCAGCGTGCCGCGTAACTGCTCATTGCGCAGCGAAAAGCCCACATTCCACAAGACGATATTCTGCCACATCCAGATGGTGGTGCCGACCACGATATAGCCCATATAATCGCCCGTGCCTGCCATCTTGAGGAACGGCTGCAGGCCGCTACCATCCGGCCCGGCCAGGGCGCGCGCTCCCAGGATGTACGCCGCCGGGAAAATGACCGGCCAGACAAACATGGCGATGATCCAGCTGGGATAGCGCACGAAGTTCAGCCACTCCTTGCGCACCACGGCCACCAGTGAGCGCGCCTCGGCCAGCGCGCTGCGCTGCCCAAGCCATTTAGAAGGCGACGAGAGATCGATTGTTATGGACATTAAAACCTCCTCAATCGCGCAATGCCTTGCCGGTCAGGTGGATAAACACGTCCTCCAGGCTGGGCTGCACGATATTCATATTGACCAGGTGCGTGCCGTTCTGGTTGACGCACTCAATGATATCCGGCAGCGCCGCCCGGCTGTTGGCGGTATGCAGGCTCACCTCCCACAGGGCTTCCTCGCCCACGCGGCGGTAAGCCAGGTTCTCCACCAGGGGCAGGCTTTGCAGCGACCCGCCGATCTCGGGCTTCCAGCCGGCCACCTCCAGGCGGATCACGTCCTTTTGTTGGATACACTGTTTCAAGGCGGATGGGGTATCCAGGGCGATGATGTGCCCCTGGTCGATGATGCCGATGCGGTCGGAGAGCTGGTCGGCCTCCTCCATGTAATGCGTGGTGAGCAAGATGGTGTGGCCTTCAGCTTTGAGCTCCAGCACCAGCTCACGCACGCGCCGCGCCGCTTGCGGGTCCAGTCCCAGGGTCGGCTCGTCCAACAAAAGGATCGGCGGACGCGCCAGCAGCGCCTTGCTAATCGAGACGCGCTGCTTCATACCGGTCGAGTATTTCTCCACCAGCTCGTTGGCGCGCGCCTTCAATTCCATGCGTTCCAGCAACTCGTCAGCGCGCTTGCGGGCCAGCGCCGGGGGGATGTGGTACAGGGCGGCGAAGTATTCCAGGTTTTCGCGCGCCGTCAGTTTCCAATAAATGCTGCGCTCGCCGGCCAGCACCGTGCCCAGGCTCTGGCGCACCAGGTTGGCCTTTTTACGGATGTCGTAACCGTTAACCAAAGCCGTACCACTGCTGGGTTCCAGCAGTGTGCACAGCATGCGGATGGTGGTGGACTTGCCGGCGCCATTAGGTCCCAGCAAGCCGAACACTTCGCCCCGCTCGATCTGCAAGCTGACCCCATCCACCGCCGTGAACCAGGCCTTCGGCTGGCGTTTTTTGATCGGCCACCAGTGCCGCGAGCGACCATTTGCCTGCGGTGCAGCGTTGGCTCGATTTTCGTTGGTCTTCCCCGCCCGCTGCGGGAAGCGTTTCACCAGTTGTATGGCTTCAATCGCCCATTTGGACATTTCGCTGCTCCTTGCAGAGCCTCCGGACCTCAAAACCGGCCGCCCCGAATCTTCCATTAAAGAAACTTCAAGAAAGACAAAACATATTTGTTATTTATTTGAATATTCTATACGTTTTTTTAAATTTGTCAATATCTATTTTAAAATCGTTTAAATCCCCCGTTGTTTTTCGGCCCTTTGGCTACGAGGCCGTCCACGAACAACGGCGGCTAAACATGCCATCCCCGCTCTTAAAAAAAAACCGGAGCACCAGCTTCCTCTGGTGCTCCGGCACTCGGGATAATGATAGCCGCGATGTTACCACACAAACCATCCGTCCCTGGTAGACATCCCACCTTCAGAGCAATTTCAATCACTTCCCCTCCTGCCTGTTGCCGTTTGTCCCAGGGTATCGGGGCATCTGTCAATTAAAAGAACGGTCGGCTGCCCAAATTGTTACAGGTGAGGCCTGTTATTCAACGCTCAGGCAGCGCAGAAGCAACCTGCGCTGCTGGCCGCGGGCGCGGTGTTCAAAGGCATAAATCCCATGCCAGGCGAATAGGCTGGGGAGGCCTCCAACAATCGGGACAGTCACGCTGGCCAGGGCCAGCATAGCCTGCAGGTGGGAAATAGAAAATATACCCGAGATGTTCTAAATACTTCGCGCCGATCCCCTGATACTCCGCCGTATTTAAGTGCGAATTAATACCCATGTAAGGGTTTCGTAATATTTTAAACCTATATTTAGGAATTAAGCGTCGCCTGAATGGCGCATTTGCTTGTTGAAGGCGGGGAATTCTTGGGGAGCACGACTATCAGTTGCCAGTCGATATGGCACTCCCTGATCGACGCCTCAGGAGAGGAG
>OFHG01000735.1_pt1 | contig 12462 bp, 12 predicted proteins | sample 1521931 | NCBI WGS metagenome assembly OFHG01 (sample SAMEA2468438, study PRJEB22500) | soil metagenome | biome: Glassland; feature: Farmland; material: Clay | place: Australia | collected 2013-01-31 | depth 0.55 m
GCTCCTTGGAAACGATATGTGATAACGTTATGTATCACAAAACCCCTTGTGCTGCAAAGGAAATATGATGTTTGACGGTTTTTTATAAACGCAGTCAAAACTGTATCAAGTTCTTACGAATTCATCAATCTTACGAACAAGAAATAGGCGATCCGGTCTCATTCGTGGACCACATTTCGCGACGTACGCATTCTGAATATTTAGGAAGGCGGCATGTGACGATACGCACCACCATATTTAGATTTAGCGCGGCCGCTGCCGTATTCATCCTCTTTTCCTCACTGGTTGCGAGCGCCCTCGCTGCCGAAAAAATCGTCGTGCTCGTGAGTTCCAAGGACGCGGCCTTTGAAGAAGCGCTTAAAGGATTTCAGGGCCACCTGGAAAAGGCGTCGGTACAGGCGGACTACGAGGTCCGCCGGCTCGACGGCAGCGTTGCCAAGGCGGGCCGGGCCGTGCGGGCTGTGAAGAAGAGCGGCGCAAAACTGGTCCTGACGCTCGGTCCGCTCGCAACCGACGCCGCCATCAAAGAGATCCCCGACATTCCCATTGTCGCCTGCATGGTGCCACGGTCAGATAATCTGAAAAAATCGCCGAACGTGACCGGCGTGGGGCTGGAATTCTCGCTGGAGGTCCAGACGAGCTGGCTTCAGGTCCTTATGCCGACCGCAAAGAACGTGGGGGTCATCTACACCCCCGAGGAAAACCAGACGCGGGTCGAAGCCGCCGGCCGCGTTATGCAAAACATGGGGCTGACGCTCGTGGCCCAGGAGGTCCGCTCTCCCCAGGACGTGCCCGCTGCGCTCGAAAGTCTGGCGAAGCGGATGGACGTTCTCTGGGGCGTGGCCGACACGGTTGCCATGACGCCCCAGGCCGCCAAGAACGTTCTCCTCTTCTCGGCCCGCAACAACATTCCCTTCGTCGGCCTCTCGTCCGCATGGGTCAAGGCCGGCGCGCTCTACGCCCTCGAATGGGACAACGCCGATGTCGGGGCCCAGGCGGGAGACATGGCAATCGAGGTGCTGAAGGGCACGCCGCCGAGCGCAATCCCGACGGCCTCGCCGCGCAAGGTTTATTATGCCTTGAACCTGAAGGCAGCGCAGCAGATGAATATCAATTTTTCGGACCAACTCGTCCGCGGCGCACGCCATACCTTTACCGGCGAGAAGTAAACCGCCCTGCAGTGTCGCCCCCGCATTACAATGTTTTTATATCTGATAGTATCATGCACTTTATAAATAGTTTTTTGAACAACAGTCATTCAATACTCTAAAACATCCCATTTATTATCGGTGCTCGCTCTTGATCCTTGCTATGCTCTAATTACTCAGTTCCAGCATCCGTCAATTGATAGACCTGATAAAGTCAAACTCTTCGCGAGAGGAGGGACAAAAGTGGCGGATTTCGTAAAACCAAGATGGGCGAGCTACCGAAGGATAAACTTTTTGTTGTCTTCGGTTTTATTTATTTGCACTAGGGTCAGCAACAATGCAGGAAGATAAGGAGGATATACCATGTCACAGGATAACGATTCCAAGAAGTTGAAAGTCGCGTTGATGTTTTCGATTCTCGTTGATCTGGTGTATGGCATCGGGTTCTTCATTACACCGGGCATATTAAGAGATATGGCTGGAGGGAATCCGGTGGACCTGGGATGGATCCGCTGGTCTGGCGGCGTACTGCTTGCCTTGGCTGTCGGTGGAATTCAAGCTTACCAGAAGCCTGCTGGTCAGAGGTCCATGGTGACTACATTAACGGTAGCGCCGATACTTACCTCGATAGGACTGCTGTACCCGCTGCTCTTTGAGAAGTATTCTGTACATACATGGTTTATCGTCGTGCCGTGTGTCATAACGCTTGCATTATTTGTCGTGATGATATGGGGACGGCAGGCAGCGCAGGAGATTTTGAAATAGAATGCGGTTTAAAATGATGTCTTTGAAGAGCAAGTCGATAAGAGAAGAGCAATCAGCGACAGCGCGTATTTAAGCGTAAATCTTGTTGTTCTTGAAATGAGGGAAAAGACGGCCTCGGCATAGGTCAAGAACTTTTGGGTGAGATGTAACGGGAAAAAGGGTTAATGCGCGTCCCCCCCGGTGTCCATGACAGAAATGATGCGGTTCTCAGAATACTCATTCTGTGAACTCATATCTGCGCAATCCGCGACTTAATGTCGGGGCTTGTTCAAGCTTAGACCAGAAACTTACATCATTTGCGAGGGCAGAGGCCTGATTGATTGCCGCAGTGATGTCTCCTTTGAGAAAATCACGAGTGCACAAGCTTGAAATCGGATTGGTTGGCGTCAGGAAAATAATGCGAGGCGGAATTAAAATATTTGCCGGATCGACTGAGAGCGCTTCTCGCGTTCCGCTGATGATTTTTTTCAGTTTTTGACCTCCACGCTTATTAAGCGGATGGACGTTACTGAAAACCGCACAAGGATTGTTTTCAACCAATTTGTACCCGTGATAGATTGCTTGTCTAATAGCACGGATTTCCAAAAGGTCATTGGCAAATTCAACCCTTAGGACTAGTCGGAGATACCATGGCAGCCGTCCGGTATCAATACAGGTATTGTAGCATAGGCGACTGTTTGACAGAATGAAAATTGTGTCACACTTGGCTTTGATCGCCTCGCCGAGAACGAATGTTCCGCCATCCGAATGCCATTCCCCGTTAATCATTACCGGCGGCAAGAATCCTTGTAAACCGATAGCGGCAAGCATAACCTGTTTCATTAATTTCGGATTTTGACGGAAGAGTGGATCATGATTGGAAAAAATGCGGTGCCTTAACTTTTTTTCATTGTAGGTTACGACTTGAAATTCTATCGGCGAAGCCACAATCGCTTCCATATCAAGACTGTCTACCAAAAATTTAGACGCGCCATCATTAGAATAAAGGTTCGGCCCTCTGAATTTTTTTAAAAACCCCGTCCAACTGCGGCTGAAGATATTTTTTGATCCGAGTCGCTCGGTTTCCTTCCATTTATTTTCCAGGGCATCAACATTCCAATTGGTGCCGATAAGGTCGCCTCCAGAGAATACTCCGACTGAAACGCTTTGAACAAAGACCGGTTTAATTCCCTTAGCCGCCAGCGCTTTAATAAAGCCAACACCGTAAGCTCCTGTGAAACCTCCTCCGTTAAAAATAATTCCGACTTTCCCGAGATTCATAATCGCCACCTCCTTAGATCCCGGAATACTCATTCAGAGAATTCATGCGACTAACGATTCGTGCAACAAAAGTCCTATATACTTATATTGTAGCATATAGTTGTATATATGTATGTATTTGTGATAATTGAAATTTTATGTAATCCTTGTAAAGTTAGTGTAACTGGACGGCTGGGACAGATGAAAAAAAAGCTTGGTTAGCTCGGCCTGATGTCCCGATGTCGATCAGCCTTACAATTGTATCTCGCACAATCACCCATTTCATTTTCGAAATAATAATTTTACTACCCGAGAACAATAAAAAGTGATAATATATCCGGCGTTATCTTTAAAGCGTCATGGCCACTATACTCGAAAAGAAACTGCTCAGGCAGCACGATGTGTTTTACTATAAGCTCGCCGCGCCGCTGATTTCTAAAAAAGCGCAGCCGGGGCAGTTTGTCATCATCAGACTCCATGAGAACGGGGAGCGCATTCCGCTCTCCCTGGCAGATATTAATCCCGCAGAGGGGACGATCAGCCTGATCGTCATGGCGGTGGGAAAGACCACGACCGAGATGTCGCATCTCAAGGTAGGAGACAAGGTCCTCGATCTCTGCGGTCCGCTCGGAAATCCCACACACGTTGATAAAGTCGGCAAGGTCGTTCTCGTGGGTGGCGGATTCGGGGTTGCGCCCCTTTATCCGATCGCGCGCTCGTTCAAGGCTGCGGGCTGCGAGACAGTCTGCATCATGGGCGCACGGTCCAGGGACCTGTTGATCTATGAGCGGGAAATGGAAGAGCTCTGCGATCGCGTCATCGTTACTACCGATGACGGCAGCAGGGGGATGAGGGGGCTGGTTACGTCCGCCCTTCGGGGAGAGCTTGAGCAAAACGGGGGGGCCGGCCTCGTCCTGACCGTGGGGCCTGCAATCATGATGAAGGGCGTGTCCGAAACGACGAAGCCCTTTGGGGTCAAGACTGTCGTGAGCCTGAACCCGATCATGGTCGACGGCACGGGGATGTGCGGAGGCTGCCGCGTGACCGTAGGCGGCGAAACCTTGTTCGCCTGCACCGACGGGCCGGAGTTCGACGGCCACGGGGTGGACTGGGACCTTCTGATGAACCGCCAGAAAAAATACGTACCCGAACAGAAAGAATCGTTCGAGGCGTGGCGCAGGCGGCATGCAGGAGCGATTCTGGAATAAATGCGGGCGTAAAACTATTTACATCACCACAGAGATACAGAGAAATAAAAAAATAATTTTGAGATGCAATGGGCGTGGGAATCCTAATCTTTTTAATTTTTTCTTAAATCTTCTCGGTTCTCGCATTTGTTTCTGATTTTCTTTGCGCCTCCGTGTCTCTGCGGCTAAATTCTCGTTTGTTTGAATAAGTGAAATGGAAGCTAAAAAACCGAAAAAACTCTCACCGAAAAAAACCCCCATCCCCGAGCAGGACCCCCTTGTCAGAAAGACAAACTTCGGGGAGGTCGCCCTGGGCTACACGCCGGAGCTGGCAAAGCAGGAGGCAGCGCGGTGCCTCCAGTGCAAAGACCCGAAATGCGTCACCGGCTGCCCGGTGAACGTTCCCATCCCCCGCTTCATCAGGGCTGTTCGAGAAGGCGACCTTGCAGGCGCCATCGCGATCGTCAAAGAAGCGAACCTCATGCCCGCGGTCTGTGGCAGGGTCTGCCCCCAGGAAAACCAGTGCGAGAAATTCTGCACCCTCGCGAAAAAAATGGACCCTGTGGGCATCGGCAGGCTCGAGCGGTTCGTCGCGGACCAGGAAATGAAAAACGGCTGGGCAAAGACGCCGGTCATGGCGCCATCCACGGGCAGGAAAGTAGCTGTCGTGGGGAGCGGCCCCTCGGGCCTCACCTGCGCCTACGATCTTGCGCGGCAGGGCCATGCGGTGACCGTTTTCGAAGCGCTGCACGAGCCGGGCGGCGTGCTCATTTACGGGATTCCCGAATTTCGGCTTCCCAAGGCCATCGTTGCCCGCGAGATCGAGGCTCTGGACCGCATGGGCGTCCAGATCCGCACCAATGCCGTGGTGGGCAAGCTCGTCAGCATCGACGAACTTATGGATGAGTTCGACGCCTGCTACATCGGGAGTGGGGCGGGGCTTCCGCGGTTCATGGGCATCGAGGGCGAGAACCTCAACGGTGTCTACTCGTCGAACGAGTTTCTGACCAGGATCAACCTCATGCGGGCCTACCGGTTCCCCGAATACGATACGCCGGTCAAGCGGGGAGACCGCGTGGCCGTGGTAGGCGGCGGCAACGTGGCCATGGACTCGGCGCGGACCGCGCTCAGGCTCGGCGCACGGGACGTGGTCATGATCTACCGCCGCTCCCTCGCGGAACTGCCGGCCCGGAAGGAAGAAGTGCACCACGCCCAGGAAGAGGGAATTCGTTTCGAACTTTGCACCAATCCGGTGCGGATCATGGGAGAGCAGGGAACGGTGACTGCCGTCGAGTGCGTACGGATGGACCTCTGCGAACTCGACGCCTCGGGCAGGAAAACGCCTAAGCCGGTCCCCGGTTCGGAATTCCCTGTCCCCGCTGACATCGTGATCATGGCCGTCGGCACCGGCGCTAACCCCCTCATTCCCCAAAGCACCAGGGACCTGTCGATCAATAAAAAGAAATATATTGTCGCGGACGAGTTAACCGGCAGCACGAGCAGGGAAGGGGTCTATGCCGGCGGCGACATTGTAACCGGATCGGCCACCGTCATCTCCGCCATGGGCGCCGGAAGAAAAGCGGCGAAGGCCATGCATGGATATTTAATCCGGAATAAGCGGCAGCAGTAACGGCGCCATGTCCCGCCCCCTGTTTTCTCCGCTTCTGCAGCGTGATCTTACGCGTGTTTTTTTCTATAATCAAAAACTTTGCGGCCATTTATATTATTTATAGGTAAAAATCTTGACAATGTTTTTGGGTTGTGATAGTTTTTTTAAGCTTTCAGGCAGCAAGCGGATGTTTCTTTAAACGCAAAAGAGGCGATTCTCAATGATAGACATTAACATCTCACTTCTTTATCAGCTCGTCAATTTCATCGTATTGCTTATTGCGCTCAATTTTATTCTCTTCAAGCCCATTCGACAAATCATGCAGGAGCGCGAGCAGGGCATCAGCTCCGCGCTTGAAGATGCCAAGGCTGCGCAGAATCGCATGCAGAGTCTGCTGGAACACTACAACGCCTCGCTTGCCGAATCCAAGCAGAAGGCCGCCTCTGCATACAACACGATTTACCAGCAGGGCCTCGATGCCCAGCGGGATCTGATCTCTGCAGAGCGCGCCAAGGCCGGCGAGATGCTGGACAAGGCGCGGGCTGAGATTGCGGCGGCGGCGAACACGGCCCGGACCGATCTTAAGAAAGAAGCAGAGCGGCTATCTCAGGACATTACCTCCAAACTGCTCGGAAGGGCGGTGTAGGGATGGGGAACACGGTGATGAAAAGAATCATGCCCGCCATGTATACGCTGGCGACGATACTCGCAAGCACGGCGGCCTTGGCGGAAGAGGAAGGCCATGCCGAACCGATGACCTTTATGGGGGACTGGCTCCCGCGGCTGGTCAATTTCGCCATTATCGCAGGGGTCGTTATTTATTTCACGAGAAAGCCGATCAGGGATTTCTTCAAGAACCGCACGGCAGATATCGCGAAAGCCATACAGGAATCCAAAGAGGCCCGTGAACGGGCCGTGGCGGCCCTTGCGGAGATGGAACGGAAGACCAAGGACTTCGAGGCAGAGGCCGGCAAAATGATCGCCGATGCCCAGTCACGCGGCGAAAAGGACCGTCAGGCGCTCACCGAGGAATCCAAAAAAATGGCGGCGGACATCAACGCCCAGGTGAAGCAGGGAATCGACGTTGAAGTGCAGAAAGCCAAGACCACCTTGGCGGTTGAGGCGGCGATCCTTTCCATTGATTTGGCGGAAGGTAAAATCAAAGAGAAGATCAACAGCCAGGACCATGAGCGCATTGTCAAGGAATACATCGCCAAGGTAGGAGGCAAGGGTTGATCAGGACCATCGCAAAGAGATACGCCAAGGCCCTCGTGGAACTGAGCGAGGCGAAAAAGACCGTTGACAAGACCAGGGCCGACCTCACCGCGTTCGTGGGCGCCGTGGATTCACAGCCCGCCATGCAGAAGCTCTTTTCCAGTCCGGTCTTTACCCCGGAGAACAAGAAAGCGGTCATCAAGGAACTGTCCGGGAAACTGGGCATGCAGCCGTCAACGCAGCGGTTTGTCGAGCACCTGGCGGAAACAGGCAGGATCAGATACGTCAAGGACGTGCACGAGGCGTTCCTGGCCCTCCTGTCCGAGCGCCAGAACAGGGCGACCGTCCAGCTGACCACCGCCGTGTCCCTCAATAACGGAGACCTTGCTGATATCAAGAAGAAGCTCGAGGTGCTGACCGGCAAGCAGGTGGACATCGACTCGAAGATCGATTCCTCGCTTATCGGCGGGGCGAAGGCGCGGGTTGGAAGCGTCATCTATGACGGAACAATCAAAAACCAGCTCGCGAAGATGCGCGATAAACTGGCTGAAAATTGAAATGAATGAGGGCGTGAACGCCGGCCCTCCCGTCATTGCTATACATTTCTCCAATCTTTGAAATAACGTTTCACAGGTGAAGGAGCTCAGAGATGCAGATCAAAGCACAGGAAATCAGCGAGATCATAAAACAGAAGATATCCGATTTCGAGAAGACCGTTGAGGTCGCCGAAGTCGGGACCGTGATCACCGTTGGCGATGGTATCGCCAAGGTGTTCGGGCTCGACAACGTTATGTCCGGCGAGCTTTTAGAGTTCCCCGGCGGGGTGATGGGCATGGCCTTGAACCTCGAAGAGGAGAACGTGGGAGCGGTGCTCATGGGCGACGATTCCAAGATCCGCGAAGGCGACATTGTCAAGCGGACCAAGAGGATCGCCGAAGTCCCCGTGGGCGACGCCATCGTGGGCCGCGTGGTGGACGGCATCGGCCAGCCCATCGACGGCAAGGGCCCCATCGCTTCCAAGGAGTTTCGCCATATCGAAGTGATCGCGCCCGGCATCGTGAAGCGCCAGTCCGTGCGCGAGTCGCTCCAGACGGGCCTCAAGGCCGTGGACGCCATGATCCCGATCGGCCGCGGACAGCGCGAGCTTATCATCGGCGACCGCCAGACCGGGAAAACCGCCGTTGCCATAGACACCATCATCAACCAGAAGGGCCAGAATGTCATCTGCATCTACGTGGCCATTGGACAGAAGCGCTCCACCGTCGCGCAGGTCGTGAAGACCCTCTCGGAACACGGCGCCATGGACTACACCATTATCGTGTCGGCCACGGCATCCGATCCGGCTCCGCTCCAGTTCATCGCTCCCTACACGGGCGCCACCATCGGCGAATACTTCCGCGATAAAGGCGGCCACGCCCTGATCGTGTATGATGACTTGTCGAAGCAGGCAACAGCGTACCGCCAGCTCTCGCTGCTCCTCCGCAGGCCCCCGGGGCGCGAGGCGTATCCCGGCGACGTGTTTTATCTCCATTCCCGTCTCCTCGAGCGCGCGGCGAAATTATCCGACAAACTCGGCGGCGGATCGCTCACCGCGCTTCCGATCATCGAGACCCAGGCCGGCGACGTGTCCGCTTATATCCCGACGAACGTGATTTCCATCACCGACGGACAGATATTCCTCGAATCCGACCTGTTCTACTCCGGCGTGCGGCCGGCCATCAACGTGGGTATCTCCGTTTCCCGCGTGGGCGGCAGCGCCCAGATCAAGGCCATGAAGCAGGTGGCCGGCACGCTTCGCCTGGACCTCGCGCAGTACCGCGAGCTCGCGGCGTTCGCGCAGTTCGGCAGCGACCTCGATAAGGCCACGCTGGCACAGCTCAACCGCGGTCAGCGCATGGTCGAGCTTTTGAAGCAGGACCAGTACGCGCCGCTTCCGGTTGAACAGCAGATCTTGGCGATTTTTGCCGGGACCAACGGCTATGTGGACGATGTCCCGGTCAATGCCGTGAAGAAGTTTGAACAGGAGTTGCTGCGGTTCGTGACAAGCAAGTACCAGCCTCTGCTCGACGACATCAAGGGCAAGAAGCAGCTCGACGACGACCTCAAGGCGCGCATCAAGAGCGCGATCGAAGAGTTTAAAAAGACATTTACGGCGTAAACAGTTCGGAGCGTAGAGTTCGCAGTTCGGAGTAAAACAAAAACTCAAAACCCGAAACTTGAAGGTAATCCATGCCCAGCTTAAGAGACATTAAAAGAAAGATCACGAGCGTCAAGAAGACCCAGCAGATCACCAAGGCCATGAAGATGGTGGCGGCGGCGAAGCTGCGCCGGGCCCAGGACCGCGTGATCGCTGCGCGGCCGTACTCGCGCAAAATGCTCGCGGTGATCGCGAACCTCGCGGGCCGCGTCGAACGGGCGCAGCATCCGCTCCTGGCCAAGCGGGAACCCAAGAAGGTGAAGCTCCTCGTGCTGACCTCGGACCGCGGGCTGTGCGGCGCATATAACACCAATATCCTGCGCAAGGCCGTCGAGGCGACCAAGCAGTTCAAGGCCGAGGGCAAGGAAGTGCGCGTAAACGTCGTGGGTCGAAAAGGACGCGACTTCTTCCGCAAGCGTTCTTCGTACTCGCTGGGCAAGGTGTGGTCGGACCTCGGCATGATCGACTACGATAAGGCCGCCGATGTGGGCAAGAATATCGTCGAGCGTTTTGCCGCAGGCGAGACTGATGAAGTCTATCTCCTCTATAATGAGTTCAAAAGCGTGATTCAACAGAAGGTGACGCTCGAAAAACTTTTGCCGGTGGAACCGCCAACGGAGGCGGACCCCTTCATGGCGGCCGTCGATTATCTCTACGAGCCGTCCGCGGAGGCTATCCTGGGGTCCATTCTCCCAAAGCATATCGAGGTGCAGGTGTATCGATCGATGTTGGAAAGCCAGGCGAGCGAGATGGGAGCGCGGATGACCGCTATGGACTCCGCCACGCGGAATGCCAAGGACATGATCGAGCGGCTCACTCTCAAGTTCAACAAGCAGCGCCAGGCCGCAATCACCAAGGAGATTTCGGAGATTGTGGGCGGAGCGGAAGCGCTGAAGTAAAAGATTTATTGCAAAGTGAAAAATGCAAAATGCAAAGGTTAAAGTATAAACCTCATTTTGCAATTTGAAATTTGCAATTTGAAATTTGCAATCGTCTTTTTACAGGGGGTTACTAAATGAGCACAGGGAAAATAGTACAGGTGATGGGCGCCGTGGTGGACTGCGAGTTCCCCGTCGGAAGCCTTCCCCAACTGATGAACGCGCTCAGGATCGATCAGGCCGCGGACAAGAACCTCGGCACGCCCGAGACCCATTTGACGCTCGAGGTTGCGCTCCACCTCGGTGAGAACCGGGTGCGTACGGTGGCCATGTCTTCCACTGACGGTCTCATGCGCGGCATGAAGGTCAACGACACCGGCAAGGCCATTTCCATGCCGGTCGGCAAGGAAGTGCTCGGCCGTATCATGAACGTAATCGGAGAGCCCGTGGATGAACTGGGGCCGATTACGACCAAGGACACGCTGCCCATCCACCGGTCCGCGCCGATGCTCGAGGAACTGGACCCCTCGAAAGTGCTTTTCGAGACCGGTATCAAGGTCATCGACCTCCTGGCGCCGTATACCAAGGGCGGCAAGACCGGCCTCTTCGGCGGCGCGGGCGTGGGCAAGACCGTGCTCATCATGGAGCTCATCAATAACGTGGCAAAGCAGCACGGCGGCTACTCCGTGTTCGCGGGCGTGGGCGAGCGTACCCGTGAGGGAAACGACCTCTGGGCCGAAATGAAGGAGTCGGGCGTTATCAACAGAACGGCGCTGGCCTACGGCCAGATGAACGAGCCGCCGGGAGCGAGGCTCCGCGTCGGTCTTTCGGCCCTGACCGTTGCCGAATATTTCCGCGACACCATGGGACAGGACGTGCTCCTGTTCGTTGACAATATATTCCGTTTCACCCAGGCAGGCTCCGAAGTGTCGGCGCTCCTCGGCCGCATGCCGTCGGCCGTGGGCTACCAGCCGACCCTGGGCACTGAAATGGGCGCGCTCCAGGAGCGCATCACCTCCACGAAGAAAGGGTCCATCACCTCAGTGCAGGCCATCTACGTTCCTGCCGACGATTTGACCGACCCGGCGCCGGCAACGGCCTTCGCGCACCTGGACGCCACCACGGTGCTCTCGCGTCAGATCTCGGAGCTCGGCATCTACCCGGCCGTTGACCCGCTCGATTCGACGTCCCGTATCATGGACCCCCACGTGGTCGGCGCGGAGCATTACGCCGTTGCACAAAGGGTGCAGCTCGTGCTCCAGCGGTACAAGGAGCTCCAGGACATCATCGCGATCCTCGGGCTGGACGAGCTGTCCGAGGACGACCGCATCACGGTGACCCGCGCGCGCAAGATCCAGCGCTTCCTGTCCCAGCCCATGTTCGTCTCCAAGGTCTTCACCGGCATCGACGGCATCTACGTGCCCGTCCAGGAGACCATCGAGTCCTTCGAGGCGCTGGTCAAGGGCGATCTGGACAACTACCCCGAGCAGGCGTTCCTCAACGTTGGCGGCGCCGAGGGCGTGCTGCGCAAGGCGCACGAGCTCGAGAACAGCTGATCATGGCAACGCTGAAGGTCGAGATCGTGACGCCCGAGTCGGCGCTGTGGGTCGGCGAGGCAAAGGCCCTGATCGCGCGCTCGGCCGACGGCGAGTTCATGATCCTGCCCCAGCACACCGCGACGGTGGGCGACGTGGTGGCGGGCATCGTGCGCGTGGAGACCGACGCGGGCGAGGTCGCCTTCGCGGTGCACGGCGGCTACTTCCAGGTGGGGGTCGACGACGTGGAGGACCAGACGTTGGCCACCGTGCTCGCCGGCGTCGCCGAGCGGACCACCGAGATCGACGCGGACCGGGCGCTCGCGGCCAAGGAGTCGGCCGAGGCCGCCCTCGCCGCCGCCAACGCGAACCCCGATGATCACGCGGCCCGGTCCATCGCCGAGGCCGCGCTCGAGCGGGCCGAGCTGCGCCTGCGCGCCGTCCAGCGCTAGGCCCTAGCGGGCACTCACGTAGTCGATCAGCTCCTGCTTCTCGTGCTCGAGCTCGTCGAAACGGGCCTTCACGACGTCGCCGATCGAGACGAGCCCGACGACCTGGTCGCCGCGAATGACCGGGACGTGGCGGATGTGCTGGCTGGTCATGAGGCCCATCAGCGCTGTCACTGAGGTCGTCTCGTCGCACACGCTCACGTTCGGGGTCATGAGCTCGTGGACCGACTGCTCCAGGGC
>OFHG01000736.1_pt1 | contig 12440 bp, 12 predicted proteins | sample 1521931 | NCBI WGS metagenome assembly OFHG01 (sample SAMEA2468438, study PRJEB22500) | soil metagenome | biome: Glassland; feature: Farmland; material: Clay | place: Australia | collected 2013-01-31 | depth 0.55 m
GGCTGGATCCCCACCCGTGCGGAAAGTTCGTCGAGGAGCGTTTGCATGAAGGAGTTACCTTCCATGCCTACCGAAAATAAAGATCAATCCGCTCAATATGAAACGCTCTGTCCCGAATGCCAGGCTGGGGCCTTCCATTTGAAATATATTACCTACTTCACCTGGTTAAATGAGGAGTTGGTCACCGTACCAAATTTTCCAGCCTGGATCTGCGATGTCTGTGGGCGGCGCGAGTACGACATGCGGGCAGTGAACTGGCTGAATACGCTGCTGAATCCGGAAACGGGCCGGCGAGCTATCCCCCAACGCCGGAAAGGCCCTCCGCCTCCCATCTTACCCAGGCGCAAGCCAGCATCCCGCTGACCCCCGTAATAATCACTTGCCAGCCAAATAAGGGCGCGCCAGGAGCAGGGCTGCCAGGGATTTGGCGTCATGCAGCTGGGCGGTCTCAGCCATCTGCAGGGCGCGTGCAGCCGGAATCTTTTCAACCTGGATCAGCTCATCTTCATCGGGTTGCAAAGGAGATGGCTTCAAGTCGGTCGCCAGAAAAGCAACCATGCGCTCCGTGGCGTAGCCTGGGGCCAGGTAGAATGCACCCAGGTTCTTCAATTGGCCGGCAGCCATGCCGATTTCTTCGCGAATTTCCCGCCCGGCGGATACATCCGGCGTTTCGCCGTCCTCCATCACCCCCGCCGGCAGTTCCAGCATCATATCTTGCGCGGCATGGCGATATTGGCGGGTAAACCAGATTTGGCCTTCCTGGTCCAGGGGAACCATGACGACCGAGCCCTTGTGAACGACGATATCCAGGCGAACAACATGCCCATTAGGCAGACGTACATCATCCTGGCGCACATCAAAGGCCCGCCCATTGAAACATAAAGCAGATTTAATCGTCTCCATCTTCACACAAAACCTCCAATGATACAAGCTGGTTCTTACGGCTTTGCCGTGAGGGATCTCCGATAATAAAACCAGGAGTAGCCGCTTCTTTCTGGCTACTCCTGAAAGATTCTCGAAATGAATACAGGTGTATTTTTCTTACGGAATCTGCAGTGTCTGACCAGCGGAGAGTTTGTTCGATTTCAGGCCGTTTGCTGCTGCGATGGCATCCGGCGAAACGTCGCCGTACAAGCAAGCAATCGAATTGAGCGTTTCACCACCGGAGACAGTATAAGTGGCCGGGTGGGCACGCAATGTGCGGTTGCCATCAAATGGATCACCGGTCTGTGGAATGGTCAAGGTATAACCGGTCAGTGGGCGCGAGCTCAATGACAGGCCGCTGGCGCTCAGCAATGCGTACTGATTGACGTTGAAGCGCCGGGCGATACAGAATGGGAATTCTCCCGACTGCAAAGTATATGTTCTGGGCAGACCTGGGGTAGCAGTTGGCACAGGCAACATGGTTGCCGTGGGTGCCTTAGTAGCAGTGGGAGGTGCGGCGGTGGCTGCACCTGGCACTGAAGTTCCGGATGGAGCTGCGGTTCCTGGCCCAGTTGGTACCTGCGTTGCCTGGGGCTGGCTAGTGCCCAGTTGGGCCATTGCAGTTTGTGTGGCCAGCATCCAGATCTGTTCCATGACGTCATTGGTTGCTCCCGGCGTTCCTCCAGACGTGGTTGTGGCGCCGGGAGTAGTGCCTCCTGCGGGGGCCAAGGAGCGTGTGCATGCCGCCAGCCCACCAAATACTAAAATGGCGATCCCGACGTAAAACACGAGACGTTTCGTTCCCATTCTTTCTCTCCTCAGTTCGAGATTTCCCACCTGGCTTGCCTGTCAGGATTGTCACAAACGAACCGAACAAACCAGGGCGCGTAGAACAGAATTTCAATGATACTAGCACAATCTTGATAAAGCGTCAAGCACTTTGTACAAATAATTTTGCCAGGCAGGGTTCCTACCAATTTTGTAATTTGTAAATAATCTGATAAAATGGCGCAACGCCTCCTTTTCATTAAGGTGGTGTTGTAACTCCCAGAGTTTTTAAAGCAGTGAGGTTCGAAACGTAATCTGCAGTTTTAGTCCGGGATAAAGCAACGATTATAGTTAGCCTGAGGACTTAGCTATATGCGAGCAGCATTTGGTAGGATTTTCGACAGATTGCCATCCCATTCTGTCTTCTTGATTCTTGGAGGAGGTATTCATGCATAAACGCGTCGTTGTAACCGGTTTGGGTTGCATTAGTCCGCTGGGAAATGACGTTCAAACGACTTGGGAAAATACTCTGGCAGGCAAATCGGGGGTAGGGCCAATTACCCATTACGACGCTTCGGAATATAAAACGAAATTTGCCGCGGAAGTCAAAGGTTTTGATGGCAACGAGGTCTTCGGAAGTCGAGAGGCGCGGCGAATGGATCGTTTTACGCAACTTGCGGTAGCCACTGCCCTACAGGCAGTCGAAGACGCTGACCTGAAAATCTCGGATGCTAATCGCGACAGCGTGGGTGTGATCATCGGAACTGGCATTGGTGGTTTGAGTACTTTGTTCGAACAGATGAAGGTCTTCATGGAACGCGGCCCGCTGCGCGTCAGCCCCTTCCTGGTACCGATGATGCTGCCAGACAGCGCGGCTGGCATGGTGGCAATCACCCTGGGTGTGCGCGGACCGAACCTGGCGGTCGTCACCGCTTGCGCAACCGGCACCAATGCCGTGGGGGAGGCTGGTGAAGTGATTCGGCGCGGCCAGGCGGATGTCATGCTGGCTGGTGGCAGTGAAGCCGCTGTCGTTCCCATCGCGATGGCGGGTCTGGGCGTGATGACCGCCCTATCTACCTTTAATGAAGACCCCCAGCGTGCCTCCCGGCCTTTTGACCTCAACCGCGACGGCTTCGTAATGGGAGAGGGTTCGGCGATGCTGGTGTTAGAATCGCTGGAACACGCGTTAAACCGGAAGGCGCACATCCTGGCTGAACTGACCGGCTATGGCTCCACCAACGATGCCTACCACATCTCTGCGCCAGCCGAAAACGGCGCTGGAGCAGCCATTTGCATGCAAATGGCCCTGGATGACGCCCGGCTTCAAGCCATAGATATCAGCTATATCAATGCGCATGGCACCAGCACCCCATTAAATGATAAGAGCGAAACGGCTGCGATCAAAACCGTTTTCGGAGAGAACGCCTACCGGGTTCCGATCTCGTCCACCAAGTCGATGACCGGCCACTTGTTGGGAGCCTCAGGCGCCCTGGAAGCCTTGTTCTGCGTCAAGACTCTGCAGGACTGCATGCTCCCTCCCACCATTAATTACGAAACCCCCGACCCGGAATGTGACCTGGATTACGTACCCAACCAGGCACGCCCGGCGCAAGTGCAACACATCATGTCCAATTCTTTTGGGTTCGGCGGCCACAATGCCACCATAATCCTCAGCCGGTATGAGGAGAAAGGATTATGAGCCCCTTTGCCCATATCACCGGCTGGGGGATGTCAGTTCCCGAGCGAGTGTTGACGAACGATGAACTCTCCAGGATGGTGGATACCAACGATGAATGGATCCGCAGCCATACGGGCATCGCCGAACGGCATATTGCCAGTGATGAACAAACGACTGCTTCACTGGCAACCGAAGCAGCATTGGAAGCCTTACAAGTTGCCAATTTGAAACCAGCTGACCTCGACCTGATTATCGTCTCCACTTCGTCTCCGGAACATACCTTTCCAGCCACAGCTTGCCTGGTACAAGACCGTCTCGGCGCAGTAAAAGCCGGCGCTTTTGATTTATTGGCAGCCTGCACTGGTTTCATCTTCGCCTTAAATATGGGCGCTCAAGCGATCCGCTCCGATTCAGCGCAAAACGTGCTCGTTATCGGAGCTGAAACACTTTCACGCCTGGTCAATTGGAAGGATCGCGACACCTGCATCTTGTTCGGCGATGGTGCCGGGGCATTTGTTCTGCAAGGCTCACCCGAGCCTGGGGGAATCTCATCGGCCGTCATGCGCTCGGATGGCAGCGGCGGTGACCTACTCTCGCTGCCCGGTGGCGGCAGCCGTTATCCAACCACCATGGAGACGGTGCGCAACGGCCTGCACTACATTCAAATGAATGGGCGCGAGGTTTACCGTTTCGCCACGCGTGTCATGTCGCAGTCCACACTGGAGGCCGTGGAAAAGGCCCACCTGACCATGAATGATATCGATTTGATCATCCCACACCAGGCGAACCTGCGCATTATCGAGGCTGCGATTCGCAGGCTGGATATCTCGATGGATCGCTGTGTAGTAAACCTGGACCGTTATGGGAATACCTCTACCGCCTCGATCCCAATCGCCACCTGCGAAGCGCTGCAGGAGGGGCGCATTCACCCCGGCGACCAACTGGTCTTCGTTGGATTTGGTGCTGGGCTCACCTGGGGAGCGATGGTGGCACAGTGGACCGGCCCACTCTCGGGCATACTCTACCCGGTCCGTTACCGTGCATACGCCCAACTGCGTTCTGTCCTGCTGCGCTTGCTACGACGCATCGACGCCATGATTTGGGGCCGCAACAATCACAATGGATACAGCTGATACAATTCCTTGAAACCAATTAAAAGCCTGGTCGACTTCATCTCCTGATTCCATCTTCAGGTTGGGGGAAAAACCATAAAATTGACGAATTCCTGATTAAACCCCCAAAGGGTATTGCCCTTTGGGCAGTTTGATATTATCTTTAAGGAGGAGCGGATTTGTTAGAGTGGTGTTAGAAAACTCCCTCAAAATCTCGCAGAACTACCCCACTGGGTTATAGATTGGTATAATCCTTTTGCAAATCCGGGGTTTGTCATCTGTTTTGGAGGTAAAGTGAACCCAACCCGCAACCGTACATCTATCATCTACTTGCTGCTGTTCATCGCCATCATCTCGATGGTGGTATACAATTTTCAGCAGCAAGCCTCCTCGCAGGATGTAATAAGTATCAATCAAGTCGCTTCTGACATCCAGCGAGGAAAGGTGGAACGCCTGATCGAGGACAGCGACCGGCTGCAGGTAATTTACACGGACGGTACGGAGAAAATTTCCAACAAGGAACCGAATGCCACCCTTGTAGATCAACTGAAAGCTCTCGGAGTCACGACGGACCAATTAAGTTCTGACAAGATCAATGTTGAAGTTAAACCACCAAGTGCATGGCTGGGCATCATCACAGCCCTAGGTTACATCTTGCCGTTCATCATCCTGGGCGGAGTGTTTTGGTTCGTCTTTCGCCAGGCACAGGGCAGCAATAATGCTGCTCTTTCCTTTGGTAAATCGCGAGCGCGCATGTTTACGGGCGATCAGCCGACCGTGACCTTTGCAGACGTCGCCGGTGTAGAGGAGGCCAAAGAAGAACTAAAAGAAGTGGTCGAGTTTCTGCGCGAGCCGGAGAAGTTCATCTCCCTCGGCGCGCGCATACCGAAAGGCGTGCTCCTGGTGGGGCCGCCGGGCACTGGCAAAACCCTGCTGGCCAAAGCTGTATCCGGCGAGGCCGGAGTGCCATTCTTCTCTATTTCCGGCTCGGAATTCGTAGAAATGTTCGTTGGTGTGGGGGCCAGTCGTGTGCGTGACCTGTTCGACCAGGCTAAGCGCCATTCGCCTTGCATCGTATTCGTTGACGAAATTGACGCAGTCGGTCGCCAGCGTGGTGCCGGACTGGGGGGTAGCCACGATGAACGTGAGCAGACCCTCAACCAGATGCTGGTCGAGATGGATGGCTTCGACACCGATACGAACGTCATCATCATGGCAGCCACCAACCGCCCCGACATCTTGGACCCGGCTTTGCTGCGCCCGGGCCGCTTCGACCGCCGCGTCGTTCTGGACCGACCGGATATGCGCGGCCGAGAAGCGATCCTGAAAGTGCATGTCAAAGGCAAGCCATTGGCTCCAGAAGTGGACCTGGGGGTACTGGCACGCTCGACACCCGGCTTTGTAGGCGCAGACCTGGAAAACCTGGTGAACGAATCTGCCATTCTGGCTGCCCGCCGCAATAAGAAATTAATCGGCCAGGCTGAACTGGAAGAAGCAATCGAACGCGTGATCGCAGGGCCGGAACGCAAGAGCCGTTTGATCAGCGAAGAAGAAAAACGGATCGTTGCCTACCATGAAGCGGGTCATGCCGTGGTCATGCACACCTTGCCGGAAGCCGATCCCGTTCATAAAGTATCCATCATCGCCCGCGGAATGGCAGGTGGGTATACCCTATCCTTGCCAGAAGAAGATCGAACTTTGATGCCACGCAAGAAGTTAATGGCAGACATGGTCGGCCTTTTGGGCGGACGGGCTGCGGAAGAAATCGTCTTCGATGACATCACTTCCGGTGCTTCCAACGATCTGGAACGTGTGACCCGCATGGCACGTGCCATGGTGACTCGCCTGGGCATGAGCGAGCAGTTGGGACCGATGGTGTATGGCCAAAAAGAGGAGCTGATCTTCCTGGGTCGTGAAATTTCCGAACAGCGCGATTACTCCGAAGCCATAGCTGAACAGATCGACCAGGAAGTGCGTCGCCTGGTGAACGAGGCATACACCCGGGCGCGCCAGATCCTGTCGGAGTACCGCGACAAACTGGATGCCGTCGCCCAACGACTGCTCGAAGTAGAGACCATCGGGCGTGAAGAGTTCGAAAGCATTTTCCCACCCCCGGTACCAAAGAACAGCGGCACACCGATTCCAGTATCCGCATAACAAATTTACCCAGGCGGGAGCCCTCTTCCGCCTGGTTTCTCTTTATAGAAGAACCTGAAACGGCATCAAACGCCGGGTGTTGCGTTTTCATATTCGCACATAATTTGGGGATAATGATGAATGATGAATTGAGCCAAGATTATCAGGCCGCGTTAGAGGGCATGGTGTATTACCCGCAACCGGAGGCCGGTTACTTGCGCATTGCCGGCGAAGATCGGGTGGATTTCATCCAGCGCCAGACAACTAACGATATCCACTTACTGCAGTCGCCACGCGCCTTACTCAGCGTACTCACTTCGCCGGTGGCGCGCATCCTGGATGTCTTTTACCTGTTGGAGGAGGTGGACGCTATCGGCGCGGTAACTCTTCCGGGGTTTGCGCCTAAAACTGCCCCCTTCCTGAAGAGCCGTATCTTTTTCATGGATCGAGTTACCGTAGAGGATTTAAGCAAGGACACTGCCCAATACGATCTGCTCGGACCTCAAGCGCAAGACTTGCTGCAGCGATTGGGCATCCAGGCCCCAGCATTGAACCAGGTAAGTGATGTGGAAATTGTTGGTAAGCGGCTGCGTATCCTGGCCGTAGAAGGGTGCTTTGGCCTGGGTTATCGTCTGATCGGCGCTGCGAGAGACGGCGAAATCGTGGAAGCCGCCTTCCGGCAAAGCGGTGCCTTGCGCCTTTCACCAGCCAGCTATGAAGCGGTACGCGTGGAGGCCGGCCAGCCGCAAGCAAGTAAGGAACTGAGCGAAGAATATACGCCTCTTGAAGCCGGTCTATTCAGTGCAATTGCCGACGGAAAGGGCTGCTACACCGGGCAGGAGATTATTGCACGCCAGTTAACTTACGACAAAGTCACGCAACAATTGTGCGGTTTGCGCTTGCCTGAGCTCAAGCCAACCGGAGAACGCATCTACGCAGAGGGGAAACCAGCCGGTACCCTCACATCTTTTGCACAATCACCGCGTTTTGGGCCAATCGCCCTGGCGATTTTAAAGCGTCCTTACTTCCAACCCGGAACTCAAGTTGCCGTAGGAAGCCCCGCCAGCGAGACAGGCGCCACCGTGGTTTCTTTGCCTTTCCAGGCTTGATCGCCTCACTTCACTCACGGATAAAACGTATGCCAGAAAGCCAACCCTTTGCCAATCGACTGGTCTGCATCACAGGATCGGGCCGGGGCATCGGCTGCGCAATTGCTTTGCATTTTGCCAGGCTCGGTGCGGATGTGGTAGTAAATTTCTTCCGCAACCGCGTCCCTGCCGAAGACACCGCCCGTGAGATAGAGAAACTGGGGCGTTCTGCCTTGTTGGTAAAAGCAGATATGGGCCGCCTGGATGGTATCCAGTCATTATTCGCGGCCATCGAAACGCAGTGGGGTGGGCTGGACATCCTGGTGAACAATGCTGCATCAGGATACAACCGCCCGGCAATGGAGCAGAAAGCGCGTGGCTGGGATTGGACGATGAATATCAATGCCCGGGCGCTGTTGTTTTGTGCTCAACGTGCCGTCCCATTAATGGAAAAACGAGGTAGTGGAGCGATTGTCAGCATTTCAAGCCCGGGTTCAACCCGGGTATTGCCGGACTATATCGTAGTCGGTGCCAGCAAGGCTGCCCTGGAGGCCCTGACGCGCTACCTGGCAGTGGAGCTGGCGCCTAAGAACATCGTGGTCAATGCCGTCTCGCCCGGCCTGGTGGAGACGGACGCCTTGAAACACTTTGACGCAGTCCGCGCAGATGACCAAATCCTGAAACGGGCGATTGCCCTGTGCCCGGCGGGACGGCTGGTCACTCCCGAAGATATCGCCGGCGTGGTAGCTTTCCTGTGCTCGCCACAGGGGAGCATGATTCGCGGCCAGACGATCCTGGTGGATGGTGGCTACACGCTGCCAGTGGTGGGCGTCATTCCCCCAGAAGCTTCCTAACGGCCATAGGTGCCCATCAACTGCCCCTGGGCCAGGATATGGCCTTGCATGGCTTTCTCGACATCGGCCTTGGCAGCACCGCTTTTTAACCCTAACGTACTATCCAGAGCGTAAAGTTTAAAGAAGTAGCGATGGGGTTTACCCTTGGGCGGACACGGGCCGCCGTAGCCGCTCTGGCGAAAGCTGTTTGTTCCCGCAATTCCAAAAGAATCCTGGCCACCAGGCAAGCTGGCGCCTTCGGAGAGTGAGCTCACCGCAGGTGCCATGTTGAAAACCACCCAGTGCACCCAGGTGCCGGCTGGTGCGTCCGGATCGTCAACGATCAAGGCAAGGCTCTGGGTGCCTACGGGCAGGCTCGCCCAGGAAAGCGGCGGGGAAACATTTTTGCCATCACAGGTATAAGTCACCGGAATCGTTCCACCTTCCTTAAAGGCAGCGCTGCTCAGCTGGATTTGCATTGCACTTCCTCCTTCCGGCTGGCCATTTGGTTGATCTACCGGCTTGCATCCTACTGTGGTGATAACCCAGGCCAGCCCTATTATGAAGCAGCCTAACAATTTGAGCAGAGACCGCATAGCAATCTCACCTTCTCAACGGTCCTATATTCCAATCAGGATAGCGCGCGCTGGAGCGCCATCACATCCAGCGAGCTTGAGCGGCAGGCAATATAAAGTGTAACGTCCTTGGGATACTTGAGACAAATCCAATCCTTCGACAATAACGGTGCCAGCTTTCAGGAGGATTTCATGCGTCGGACGCGGTGCGTCGAACGGCGCCACGCTCAGGTAATCTACCCCTACCAGTTTAATGCTGTGCTCCACCAAAAATTCGGCCCCATCGGCAGTGATGGCGACAAAATCCTTGTTGAAAGGATGCGCCTTATCAGCCCAGCTTTTGGAGTTGCGAGTGCGGAATAAAAGACGCCGGGTGCGCGGTGGGACTTCCATCGCCTCCAAAACTTTGCGGCTGATGGCATCCACCTCATCCGGCAGGTGTAAAACGTAGGCACGGCCGGTCAGGGTCCTCAAAGATAATTGTTCGACCGTCGGAGTTTTGCCTCCCAGGAAATGGAAGGGCGCGTCGACGTGCGTGCCGGTATGCACGCCCATGTTCATGCGTGTCACGTTTGCCAGGTCGCCCTTTTCAATATCTGATGTGCGTTCGAATTCGATCCTGGGATCCCCAGGCCAGACAGGCAAGGATGGTGAAATAGTCAATGAAATATCATAGGTTTGCATAATTTCCTCCTGTTACGCGGAAGTATATCCAAGAGCGGGAGAAAATGCAAATCAGGATTGAGTTTTACTCGACCAGGGGTCTTACAGGCGGGCTACCAGGGAAACCACAGCCTGTAAAAGCACATTAGCTCCGTTCACGCAATCCTGCCATTCAGTGAGCTCATCAGGTGAATGGCTTATCCCGCCCACCGAGGGGACGAAGATCATTCCCACCGGGCACATTGCAGCCAGTGCCTGGGCATCGTGCCCGGCCCTGGAGGTCAAGGCTGTCGTCTGCAAGCCAAGTTGTTGAGCGGCCTGCAGGATGGCTGCTTGAGCAATATGGCTCGTCTCAACCGGATCGCGCTTGCCCAAGAATTGAACCTCCAGGCTCAAACCGAAACGCCGGGCGTCCTGCTCGGCTTGATCCAGAATAACCATCTTTAGCCGCTCAAATTGGGCGGGCGAGGCGGAGCGAAATTCCAGACCCTGCTCGATATGCAGCTCGAGATAACCCACCACCGTTTTCGGATCGCGACGGGCGGACAGGATATCGCTTTCATGGAGCCCGGCCCTCTGCAAGCCCTCCACCAGGGCCTGGCGTCCACCGCGCGGGTTGGCCAGATCTTCAGGCTCCAATAGCCCGGCGAAGGCGAAGCTGCCGAAAAAACTGATTGCATGCCAGGGCTACCTTTCATGAACGAACTGAGCTTAAAGCCAACCAGCTAATTATAACGACCTGAGGCGTCATTTCGATCATTTGGGGAAGGGGGCTGCCTGGTTCTTTTTAGACACCCTCTTATCGCGCCAAAAGGTGAATGAGTAAAGCCCACTAAGGATTAAGGTGTAAACTTTATCTGCTTGGTCACACAAGTGCCCATCATATCTTGCTCTGTACACAGGGTTACCTTTGCGACCATATGGTGCCCGGTCGGGTCGTAGGAACCGATATTGGCGTATACGTAAGCGGTTTTGCCAGGTGCCAGCTCGCTTACCGGTTGAGTCCTGGCGCAGCTATTGCTTAAATTAAACGAATTGGTTGTCGCATTCCCTGACTGATTGGTGTCTTTGTCTTGTATGATCATGGAGGCGGATTTAAACGCGACTTCGCCGGTATTTTCCATCTCTAATTCGAAGGATGCACCGATTGAACAAGCGTTCGATTCGGTAAAGCCAAGCTTGAAATCGATCACTGGCGTGGGTGTGGGCGGCGGACTCGCCACCGGGAGGCCGGACAGATCGCCGCTCAAATCCACGTATTGGGTCCACAGCCAGCAAGTGTGCCCGGGTTTCTTGGGGTTCTCCACCAACACGTAATCCGAGATGGTGGTGCGGGAAACGACTTTCAGATCCTCACCGGCCAGGGCAACATAAAGCTGGTCGAATACCGTCGATGGCCCCGAGCGGCAGTTGGTGTTCGTATTCACGTGCGCCATGGGAGCTGAGGGCGTCGGGGTGATGGGTACCAGGGTTAGCGTCGGGGTAGCGGACTGCACGGGAGTGGGAGTCTCCGCCGGCATGGAGGTCTCGCTCGACATAGGGGTGGTGGTTGACTGGGCACTATTGACCGACCCAGCCGCAACCAGGGTCTGCCTGACTTCAGTCGCCACTGCCTGCATGGTCTGGGTGACCTGTAGCCCGGAACCGGCAGCCGGCGTGTTGCCGGGCATGTTGCAGGCAGCCAGCAGGAATGACCCGATCAGAAATAACGTAAAGAATCGCCAAGAGAAGCGCATTTAATCCCTCCTAAAGCATTTTCCCAGATCGTTTGCCGGTTGTTGCAGGTCTTTTAAAATTTTAGACCAAATTAGACCAAAATTTATTAAATTATACTTATTAAAGTTACAAATGGAGGACCAGTTTGGCGCGCAAATTGTTTGTACATGGACTGGTTATTTCACTGTAAATTCGACGCTGCAGGTTTCTAACGTGGCGTAGGTGGAGACCAGTTGGATGACATGATCCTGATTGGTGGGCAGGTCAAAGCTGAAATTGGTCTAGCCCATCACCGAGCGAACGTAAAGTTGGCCGCCCCAGTTTAAGGGCAGGCTTTCGCCAGCAGATCGGCGGTGTTGGCATTATTGGCGACCTGGCTCAGATCCCCGGAGCGGATGCCCAGCGGTTCGAATGGCGGGGTAGCCTGGATGGCGGGCTGCGCCAGGTGCAAGCTGTAGCAACCGGAGAAGGTCTGCTGCTCCCCCGCAGAGGTCTCGGACTTCAGAACGACCGGAACGGAGTAATATACTTGACCGGCGCCAGCATCCGAGGTGACCGTTCCCGTAGTAAGATCCACCGAAGCGGTATTTTCGTAGCCCTTCTGAAATTGATCGAAGGAGGGCACTTGAGTCTTGTCCTGCCAGTAGGAATAAGCCCGCAGATATTCGTGGCGGTTGACGGCGTTGAAGAGCGAGCGCAGAACCAGGACAGCATCGCTGCGGTCGTCCAGGTAATTCGAGGCGCTGATATCACCGGTATCGGTAAGCGGGTTTTGTGGGAGCAGTTCGGTGCCGTGCTGTTGGTTGGTGGCATCGCAAGCATGGTCCAGCAGGTCAGAATCGTTGGCGCCACTGGCAGCCTGCTGCACATCGGCGGTCTGGAAACCCAAACCCTGGTAGGGCGGGGTAGCCTGGGCGGAAGGCAACCCCAGGTGCATTGTGTAGCAG
>OFHG01000737.1_pt1 | contig 12438 bp, 10 predicted proteins | sample 1521931 | NCBI WGS metagenome assembly OFHG01 (sample SAMEA2468438, study PRJEB22500) | soil metagenome | biome: Glassland; feature: Farmland; material: Clay | place: Australia | collected 2013-01-31 | depth 0.55 m
ACTCCCGACGTTCCCCCTGCACACCTGGCTGCCCGACGCCCACGTCGAGGCGCCGACGGGCGGCTCCGTCATCCTGGCGGGCATCCTGCTGAAGCTCGGCGGCTACGGCCTCATCCGGTTCAACGTGCAAATGATCCCCCAGGCCGCGGCGGACATGTGGTGGGTCCTGGCCGCGCTGGGCATCGTCTCGATCCTGTACGGCGCCATCGTGTGCCTCGCGCAGAACGACCTGAAGCGCATGGTCGCGCTCTCGAGCGTGAGCCACATGGGCTTCGTGACGCTGGGAATCGCGGCCGGCGTGTATGCGTACTCGCACCTGCCCGCGGGCTCGCCGCTCCTCGCGGGGGCGGCGATCGGCTTCAGCGGGGCCGTCTTCCAGCTCTTCGCGCACGGGATCGTCTCCGCGGCCCTGTTCATGGTCACCGGCTCCATCGGCCACAAGGTCGGGACGCGGAACATCTCCGAGCTCGGCGGCATCGCGAAGGTCGCGCCGCGCACCGCGACCTTCATGATGGTCTCCTTCATGGCGTCGCTGGGCTTACCGGGCCTCATCGGCTTCGCCGCGGAGTACGGCGTCTTCCTCGGCGTCTACGCGGCCTTCGGGCTCTGGGTCCTCGTCCCCATCCTGACGGTGGTCTTCACCGCGGCCTACTACATCTTCTCCATGCAGCGCGCGATCTTCGGGCCGCTCAACACGAAATGGGAGAAGTACCCGGACATGCAGGACCACGAGGTCCTGCCGCTGTCCGTGCTCGCGGTCGCCATGGCCATCTTCGGCATCGTTCCGATCGTGATCTACCAGCTCATCACGCCTTGGGCGTTGCACGTCCTGGCGGGGATACCGGCGATCCTCTAGGGGGAGAAGGATGGCGAACTACTGGGTCTTCCTGCCGGAGACGATTCTGGTCGTCGTCGCGTTCGCGTCCATCGTCCTCGGGTTCGCCTGGGCGAAGAAGCCCACGTACCTCTGGGCCCTCGCCCTGGCGGGCACGCTCGTCGCCCTCTTCATCAACGTCGACATGATGGGCCTCGGCGTCTCGAGCGCGCTCGGGCTGAACCTCTGGCCGTCCTCTGCGCAGCTGCAGTTGCAGTCGGCGGGCGACTTCTCCTCGACCCTGAAGCTGAACGTCAACGCCTTCGCGCTCCTCTTCGACTTCGCCTTCCTGTTCGTCGCGTTCCTCGCGATCCTCGCGTCGCGCGGGTACATCCACGCGGACGAGCCCCACCAGGGCGAGTACTACGGGCTCATGCTCCTCGCGGTCGTCGGCATGATGTTCACCGCCGCGGCGACGGACCTTTTCGTGCTGTTCCTCGCGTTCGAGACCTCGAGCATGAGCACCTTCGCCATCGTGGCGTTCCGCAAGAAGGACAAGGAGTCCACCGAGGCAGCGGTGAAGTTCTTCCTCATCGGCGCGATCAGCTCCTCGATTATCCTCTTCGGGATCTCCCTGATCTACGGCGTCACGGGTTCGACGGCGATCGGCCCGACCCTCGACCTCACGAAGATGCAGGGACTGAACCTCACCACGAACCCGGGGATGGAGCCGCCCCTCATCCTCGCCCTCGTGCTCCTCATCGCGGGCTTCGGGTTCAAGGCCGCCGTCGTGCCGTTCCACATGTGGGCGCCCGACGTCTACCAAGGCGCCCCCACGACGATCAGCACGTTGCTGGCCGCCGGCTCAAAGATGGTCGGGGTCGTCGCGCTCTTCCACGTCTTCCTGACGGGCTTGCTCTCCATCCAGATCGACTGGGTGCCCGCCATGGTCGTCCTGGCGGTCGCGACGCAGACCGTCGGCAACATCCTGGCGATCCCGCAGCGGAGCATCAAGCGCATGCTCGCGTACTCGAGCATCGCCCAGGTGGGCTACCTCCTCATCGCCCTCCCGGTCGGCGCGGTCGCTCGCAACGCGTCCGGGTCGGATCCCGCGGCGACCGCCGCGGGCGCGGTGGCCATCGCGGCGGTCGTCGGCGGCCTCTTCCACGTCTTCACGTACTCCGCGATGAAGGGAGGCGCCTTCCTCGTCGTCGCGGGCACGCAGTCCCGCGGCATCGAGGACGACATGGACGCCTACCGCGGCCTGAGCCGCCGCATGCCCTTCATGGCCCTCGCGATGACGCTCTTCCTGCTGAGCCTCGCGGGCATCCCGCCCCTCGCCGGTTTCTTCAGCAAGTTCTTCCTGTTCTCGAGCGCGGTCAACGCGATGCAGTTCAACCAGTGGTACGTCGTGCTCGCGATCTCCGGGGTCCTGAACAGCGCCCTCTCCGTGTACTACTACGTGCGCGTGATCTGGTACATGTACATCCTGGAGCCCGTGGGCGAGGTCACCCGGATGCAGGCGCCGCGCTCGATCTCCGGGGGCGTGCTCGTCGCCCTGGCGATCGTCGTCCTGACGGCGCCCGCTGCGTATTGGATTATCACCTTCCTCCAGTCCGCGGCGACGTCGTTCTTCGGGTGGCCGTGACCCGGTCCGCGGCCCCCCGGAGAAGGCTTTTACCCTCCGCCGTGCCATGACCGCGGCGCATGCCGTCGGAGCCGGAGGCGGGCCGCCGGGTCATCCTCCACGCGGACATGGACGCGTTCTACGCGTCCGTCGAGATCCGGGACCACCCGGAGCTGGAGGGCAAGGCCGTCGTCGTGGGCCCGGACCCGCGGGACGGCCGCATGCGGGGCGTCGTGCTGACGGCGAACTACGAGGCCCGCCGCTTCGGCGTCCGCTCCGCGATGCCCTGCGTCCAGGCGCTGCGGCTCTGCCCGGACGCGGTCTTCGTGATGCCGCACCACGCGCGCTACGGCCAGGTGTCCCGCGAGATCATGGCGACGCTCCGCCGCTTCGCCGATCGCCTCGAGCCGTCGGGCATCGAGGAGGGGTACCTCGACCTCACGGCCCGCACGGGCGGCGACTTCAACCGCGCGGTCGAGGCGGCGAAGGAGATCAAAGCGGCGATCCGGCGCGAGCACCGCCTCACCTGCTCCGTCGGCGTCGCGCCGAGCAAGGCGGTCGCCAAGATCGCCTCGGACTTGCAGAAGCCCGACGGCCTCACGGTCGTCCTTCCGGACCACGTGGTCGAGTTCCTCGCGCCGATCTCCCTGCGGAAGGTGTACGGCGTCGGACCGAAGACCGCGGACCGCCTGAAGGAGATGGGGCTCGAGACCGTGGCCGACGTGCAGCGCGCGCCTCGGGAGGACCTCGTGGAGACCCTGGGGGCCTTTGGCGAATACCTGCACGACGTGGCCTTCGGGCGCGACGCGGACGAGGTCGTCGAGCCGAGCGGGCCGCCGGAGTCGATCAGCACGGAGACCACGTTCGAGACGGACCTCGGGACCTTCGAGGAGATCTGGCCGGAGCTCGAGGAGCTGGCGAAGGCGCTCCACGCGCAGCTCCTGTCCGAGCGCTACGCCTACCGCACCGTGAGCCTGAAGGCGAAGTACTCCGACTTCGAGATCCACACGCGCTCCCGGAGCCTCAAGGTCCACACCGCGGACCTGGACCCCATCCTGGTGCTGAGCCAGATCCTGCTCAAGGAGGTGCTCGCGTCGCGGCGGAAGGTGCGCCTCGTGGGCGTGCGCCTCTCGAACCTCACGGAGCATCCCGCGCCGCAGGCGACGCTCGCCCGGTGGGTCTCCGTGCCGGCGCCTAGAGCACCTTGACGCTGAGCGCGCTCTCGACGTTGCCGATCTTGTTCGCGACGGTGAAGAAGGGCGATCCGGCGAACAGCAGGCCGACCGCGTTCCCCTGGTAGTCCACGATGAGGCTCCCCGAATCCCCGCCCCCGCTGAAGGCGCCCTTGTCGCCCTCGATGATCATCTGGTCCGTGAAGAGGTAGGAGCCCGTGGCGTAGCCGACCCGCAGGGTCGCGCTCACGTCCTTGACCACGCCGTTCGTCACGCGCGTGGTGCGGCCGCTCTTCATCACCTTCTCCTCGAGGTCCGCGGCCCGCGTGCCCCGGATGCGCCCGAGGTTCAGGATGTCCGGCGTCACGTCGCGCGCGTCGTACGGCAGGGCGAGGGCCGCGTCCACGGCGTTCGTCTCCTCGGCCTCGACCTTGACGAAGGAGTCGAGGCGGGCGATCACGTCCTTGTCCTCCTTGCCGCCGTCGTAGCGCCCGGGCTGGAGGATCGGGTCGCCCCCCGCCCCGCGGTTCTCGTTCGCGAGGACGTGGTTGTTGCTCAGGATGCACGTGTCCTGCCCGCGCTTCACGAGGCACCCGAGCGTGCCGGCGGTGATCGCGTAGTGGCCGATGGAGAGGCCGCCCATCGCGGGACGGACCTTGCGGTGGTAGATCGGCGGCAGCGGGCGCCAGATGGAGAACTCCCCCGATTGCTCGACGTCCGTGGGCACGCCCTCGATCTCGTCGGGGATGACCTCCCCGTCCTTCACGAGGAGCGGGTGGAGCTTCTCCTTCACGTAGAACTTGACCGCGACCTCCGCGGTCGGCGTGCCGCGGGTCCGCTTCCTCCCCAGGCCGATGCCCACCACGTTCGGGTGGACGTTCGTGGCCACGCCCTCCATCTCCACCCCGAGGTACTCGGCTTCGCAGACCGCCTTTGCCTCTTCTGGCTTCATGCCATCCCTCCTAGAGCGCCTTGAAGGGCCCCGAGACGACGATCTCGACGGGCACGTCCTCGAGGGCATCCGGGACGGCCTTGCGGAGCTTCGGGCTGTCCCTCTCCACGTACACGCGGATGACGGTCCGCTTCCCGGACCGGCCGATGCCCACGCCGACGACGCCCGGCGTCCTCATCAGGCGGGCTTCATGGCGCTTCTTGACCTCCTCCACCGAGGCCATGCGACCGCCATGGGGTCGCACGAGCATAAACCCGATGGCGGAACTCCGCGGGGCTTCGGGGAACGACGGGAGGCTCGTCGCAGGGCACGAACCGCTCCCCTCGCGTCGTCGCCCGCAGCTCCGCGCCTTTCGAGAGACTCGTATATACAATCAGGGAAGCCACTTAGGAACGCTCAAATGCCGGGGGTCCGCCATCCCGCGGCAGCCTCCCCAGGGCCGGATTCCGGGGAGGAGGGGAATCATGGCCGTCGATACGGGAGACATCGCGTGGATGCTGGCCGCCACGGGCCTCGTCATGCTCATGACGCCGGCGCTCGGCTTCTTCTATGGCGGCCTGGTCCGCCGGAAGAACCTCGTGGCCACCATCGTGCAGTGCCTGATCATCTTCGCGGTGGTGAGCCTCGTGTGGGCCCTCTGGGGGTACAGCCTCGCCTTCTCCCAGGACGCCGGGTTCGGCCTCGTCGGGAACCTGAACAACGTCTTCCTGATCGGGATCGATGCGAAGACGCCGTCCTTCTACGAGGCGGCGATTCCCGCCTTGCTGTACTTCGCCTTCCAGCTCAAGTTCGCGGCCATCACGCCCGCGCTGATCATCGGCGCCTTCGCGGAGCGCATCCGGTTCAAGGCCCTGCTCATCTTCATCGTGCTCTGGGCCACCCTGATCTACGCCCCGATCGCACACTGGGTCTGGGGCGACGGAGGGTGGCTCAAGTCCATCGGGGTCCTGGACTTCGCAGGAGGCCTGGTAGTCCACGTCTCGGCGGGCCTGTCGGCCATTGCCGCGGCGCTCGTCATCGGCCGGCGGAAGGGCGTCGAGGGGAACCACAACCCTCGGCCGAACAACATCCCCTTCGTGATCCTCGGGGCCGCCATCCTTTGGTTCGGCTGGTTCGGGTTCAACGCGGGCAGCGCGCTCCAGGCGAACGACATCGCGATCAACGCCCTGGTGGTCACGAACCTCTCCGCCTCGGCGTCCGCGGTCAGCTGGATGATCGTCGACTGGTTCCGGAAGGGGAAGCCGTCCGCGGTGGGCATCTCCGTCGGAGCCGTCGCGGGCATGGTGGCCATCACGCCCGCCGCCGGCTACGTGGCGCCGTGGGCCAGCCTCATCATCGGCCTCGGGGCGGGGATCGCCTCCAACCTCGTGTCGAACTGGCGGGCCCGCACGCGCCTCGACGACTCCCTCGACGTGTTCGCGTGCCACGGCATGGGGGCCATCTGGGGCATGCTGGCGACGGGGCTCTTCGCGACGCTGGAGATCAACGCGATCGGCGGGAACGGTCTCGTCTACGGGAACCCGGGCCTCATCGGGGTCGAGGCGTTCGGCGTCGCGGTCGTCGCGGCGTTCTCGTTCTTCGGCTCCTACGCGCTCCTCAAGGTCATCAACCTGTTCACGCCCATCCGTGTGAGTCCCGAAGACGAGGAGGCGGGGCTCGACCTCAGCCAACTCGGGGAAGAAGCCTACACCTGACGTCCGAGACCACGCGGCCGAAGGATCCTCGGTTGGAGACCGACAGGGAATTCTCCTCTCGAACGCCCGACGGCTCGCGCCGCCTGCCGGGACCTGCCGGGAAAAGACTCGCCCGTCGATGGGGCGTGCGAGTCGCCTAGGTTGGCCGGTGCACGGCGGTTCACGCGGGCGGCGCCCGGATGAAGCCGTCCTGCATCAACGTCTGCGTTTCGTCGTGGGCGCGCTTGATGAGGGCGTACGCCGTGTCGTGGAGGTCCTGGCGGGTCCGCTTCACGCGGGCGACCCCCTGCTCCTGGGCCTTCATGGCGACGGCGACGGCCTCGCTCACGAAGACCTCGAGGTCGTCCATCGTGGGCACGATGTGGTTCTCGTCCAGGCCGCGCTCCTCCTGGAACCTCGCGAGCTCCGTGGCGGCCGCGATGCACATCTCGTCCGTGATCGTCTTCGCGCGCACGTCCAAGGTGCCGCGGAAGATTCCGGGGAACCCGAGGCTGTTGTTCACCTGGTTCGGGAAGTCGCTGCGGCCCGTGGCGACGACGCGCGCACCGGCCTCCTGGGCGTCCCAGGGCCAGATCTCCGGGAGGGGGTTCGCGATGGCGAAGATGATCGCGTCATCCGCCATGGAGGCCACCCATTCCTTCTTGATGATGCCCGGCTCGGACTTGGATGCGGCGATGACCACGTCGGCGCCCTTCATGCCTTCCGGAATCCCGCCGTGCCGGTCCTCCGAATTCGTGACCTGCGCGAGTTCCCACTTCTCCACGTAGTCCTTGGCCGTGGCCTCGAGGTCCTTGCGGTGCTTGCAGATGATGCCCTTCGAGTCGACGAGGATCAGGTTCTTCGCGCTCGCGCCGGCGTCCAAGAGGACCTTCGCGGTGCGGATGTTCGAGGCGCCCGACCCGACCAAGGTGATGTGCGCCTCGGCCATCTTCTTCCCGACGACCTTGAGGGCGTTGATCACGCCGGCCGTGTTGATCGTCGCGGTGCCCTGCTGGTCGTCATGCCACACCGCGATCTCGCACTCCTTGCGGAGGCGCTGCAGGATGTAGAAGCACTTGGGCTGGGAGATGTCCTCCAGGTTGATGCCGCCGAAGTTCGGGGTGATCAGCTTGACCGTCTCGATGATCTTCTCGGGGTCCTTCGTCGCGAGCGGGATGGGGACCGCGTCGATCCCGCCGAGGTACTTGAACAGGAGGCCCTTGCCCTCCATGACGGGCAGCCCCGCCTCCGGGCCGATGTCGCCCAGGCCGAGGACCCGCGTGCCGTCCGTGACGACGGCGACGTTGTTCCACTTGTTGGTGAGGGACCACACCTTGAGGGGGTCCGCCTTGATCTCGAGACAGGGCTGCGCGACGCCGGGGGTGTACCAGATGCCGAAGTCGCTGAGGCTCCGCACCGGGACGCGCGGGACGACCTCGATCTTGCCCTGGTAGAACGGGTGATATTTCGCGCTGAGTTCCTTGGGCAGGTTCGCTTTCTTCAGGTTTTCCTCAACTTCCTGCGGGGTTGGGGCCTTGATGACCTTGTCGGCTGGTCGCTTCTTCTGTGCAAGCATGATGCCACCCGAGGGACTAGATGCGCGAGACCCCCGGAGGCCGTATAAGCCTTTCCCCCGGGAGGTAAGTTCAATGGGTACGGAAGGGTCGCGTAAGGAGTGGGGAGCGAAACCCTCCACGACGCGTGCCGATAGGGTCGAGGTTTATCCCCCGCGGCCGGTCTCGTCTCCGCGTGCTGACCTCCGTTGTGGACCGCACGGGCGAAGCAGACGCGCAAGCGGTCCAGGCGACCTTCGAGGGCGTGGAACGCCGATACGCGGGCCACGGCCTTCGCATCGGCTGGCCCGTGGCGATCGAGGTCGTCCGCATGCCGATCATGGGCGCGACGCGCTCGGCGAACGGGAGCCACACGCTCTTCGCCTCGCTCGATGCGGTGCGCTCGAACGCCTTCGACGGGCTGCTCGCGCACGAGGCGGGGCACATGCTCCGCACGGAGGCGCGGCACCCGTCGCACGATCCCGCGGGCTTCGAGCGGATGGGCCGCGCGGTCCGGCTGCCGCGAGAGGGGCTGCAGGCCCTCGGCGAGGCCTTCAACCACGTGCAGGACGTCTACGCGGACGACCTGTCCTTCCTCACCGGCTTCGACGACCGCGCGCATGAGTTCTTCCGCGTATGGATCGAGGGCAACAGCCGGGCGCGGAGCCGGGATCGGTGGACGAACGTGAGCCGGAGCGTGACGAACGGGTTCGCGCTCGGGAACCTCCGCCGGCACGGACTGCTCCCGGAGGGTGACCCGCTCACGGACCTCGCTCGCAGTTTCGACCGCCGGGCGGGCCTCGCAGCCGTGGATGAGTTCGCCGACTTCTTCGCGACGCTGCCGTCCGATCCCACGGCCGAGGGGTTCGTGGACCGCGTGAAGGCGCTCGCGGCTTCGATGACCCGGGCCGCCCATGCCCGCAGCCTTTAATAGAGAGGCGAATCTGTCTCGCCGTCTCCTCTGAGGTGACCCCGTGCCGGAAGAGCTTGACACCACCGCCGTCCCGCCGCACATCATGGCGGCCATGCGCGAACGCATGAAGATGGCCCAGCGCATGGGGAAGATCAAGCACAAAATCGTAGTCATGTCGGGGAAAGGCGGCGTTGGTAAGTCCTCCGTTGCCGCGAACCTGGCGTGCGTCCTTGCGGACGACGGTCCGGCAGGCCTCGTCGACGCCGACGTCACAGGGCCGGACATAGCGATGATCATGGGCGTCGAGGACGCGGAAGTCGTGTCCAAAGAGGTCGGCAACGAGACCCTGATGGCGCCCGTCACGGGCCCGAACGGGGTCAAGGTGATCTCCATGGCCCACCTGATCGACCGCGACACCGCGGTGGTCTGGCGCGGCCCGCTCAAGATCAAGGCCCTCAAGCAGATGCTCTCCGACGTGGACTGGGGAGAACTCGACTACCTGGTCATCGACCTGCCGCCGGGCACGAGCGACGAGCCGCTGAGCATCGCCCAGGAGATCCCCGACGCGGACGGCGCGGTCGTCGTCACGACGCCCCAGGAGGTCTCCCTCCTCGACGTCCGGAAGAGCATCAGCTTCGCCAAGGCCGTCAACCTGCCGATCCTCGGGGTCATCGAGAACATGAGCGGCCTCGTGTGCCCCCACTGCGGCAAGGAGATCGACGTGTTCAAGGTCGGCGGCGGCGAGGCCGCCGCGAAGGAGCTGGGCCTCCCGTTCCTCGGCCGGATCCCCCTCGACCCGGCGATCGTCGTCGGCGGGGACGCGGGGCGGCCGTTCGTCCTCGAGCACCCCGATTCGCCCGCCGCGAAGGCCTTCCGGGCCATCGTCAAGGAGCTCAGGGCCCAGCTCAAGGAGCCCAAGCCGCGGCCCTCGGGACCGCTCGCGTGACGCCTACGACCACTTGTTGACGACGGCCTCGATCTGGGGCCGCGGCAGGGCGCCGACGATCCCGTCCACGAGCTTCCCGTCCTTGAAGACGAGCATCGTGGGGATCGACATGACCTGGAAGCGCTGGGCGGTCCTGGGGTTCTCGTCCACGTTGAGCTTCCCCAGCCGCATCTTCCCCGCGCGTTCCCGGGCGATGGCCTCGAGGGTCGGCGAGACGCGGAGGCAGGGTCCGCACCACGCGGCCCAGAAGTCCACGAGGATCACGCCAGGCTTGCGGACCTCCGCATCGAAGGTCGCGTCCGTGAGCGCGACGGGCTTCCCGTCCGCGGAGGCCGCGGGGGGAGGGCTGGGGGAGCGCTTGGGGTTCATGAGTTCCTGGAGCTTGCGGGCTCGGATGGCCTGCAGTTCGGTGTCGTCGACCGCCATGGCCGTTTGACGAGAGCGCTCCTCTAAAAGCCTTTGGCAATACCGATACGGATTCGATTGCGCGAAACGGGCGGCGGCCCGTCTTACGCCGGGACTCTCGTGATCTCCCGGACCTCGGGGGCCATCGATCCAAGGAGGACCGCTTCGCGGCGGACCATGGCGAACTCGCGGTCCTGGAGAGTGGACGGGTCCAGCGGGATGAGGAGGATGGCGTCGTGGAGGGCGACGAGTTCGTTGAGGTCGTGGAGGAGCGCGAGCACGGAGCTGAAGTCGTTGTGGGCCACGAGATACTCGAAGCCGTCCAGGAGGACGACCGCGTTGGCGCCCACGGAGATGAAGTGCTCGATGGCGAGGGCGACCTTCTCCGGCGGCGACGGCCGGACGGAGTTCTTCTCCGTGGCCACGCGGCTGAGCCAGAGGATCGGCGTTTTCTCCAAACCGAAATCCTGCATGATCGTCTTCGGCGACCGGCGGCTGATGCAGAGCCCCTGGGCGCCGTGGGTCACCAGGTCCCGGAAGATCTCGAAGCTCTGCGTCCCGTTCCGCTCGAGGACCGCGTAGGTCTTCGCCCGTTCCAGATCGTACGTGGCCTTCGTGGTGGCTTGGTCCTCGGCCACGGGCACGATCAGGTCCTGGAGGAAGGACTTCTCCCGGATGGCGAAGGCGATGAGGCCGATGAGCGCAATCTCGACGACGAACCCGGGCGCGCGCAGGTCGATCCCGTAGTTCGGGAGCACGATTTCGAACAGGAGCTCGCAGATCGGGATGCCGCTGATCCCGAGGATGATCAGGTACGTGTCGCGGCGGACGTCCGGCCCGGCGTTGGTGCGCCGCATGTGCGTCAGGAACCGGTAGAGCGCGTACAGGGCGACCATGCCCACGGCCAGGCCGTTCACGAACAGGAAGTACGGCTCGAACTGGATCGTGATGAGCGGGTACTGGGTCAGGTCCACGGTCTCCGGGGAGATGTAGATCGTCACGACCGCCAGGGCCATGATGAAGACGTAGAAGACGTACGAGTTGGGGAACTCGTCCGTCATGTACTTCATGAAGTCCTTGCGCGTCGTGATCTCCGGCGTCGTGGCGACGACGATGAACGCGCCGATCGCGATCCCCCACGCGTAGTAGATGGTCGCCTGGACCTTCTTCGACAGCAGGATGCTGCTCGTGAGGGCCGCGGGGTCCGACACGCTCGGCTGCGTGACGTACAGGGAGATGAGCGTGTTCGAGATGACCGCGCACATCAGGAGGAAGGTCGCGAACAGGAGGACGTGCTTCTGAAACACCTTGTGCGTCTTCTGCCGCGAGATCGCGATGAGCACGAGGAGCGACAGGAAGAGCGCGCTGATGGCGCTCAGGTAGGCGACGACATTCAGGTCGCTGGCCAGAAGAGGACCTCCTCGACCGTCGGGACGCTCCTCCCGTGGCGACCCCTGGCTATATAAGCGGTCCCCGTCTGTTATCGGATGCGATTCCGTCCCCTCCATCTTCCTGCTACCGAGAATGAGAATCGCTGTGGATAACCTCGCCGTGGGCCTTGATACCCTGTCCGCCCAAGCCGGTGCAGGTTGCGGCAGTGACGGCCCAGGCGTATCAGGTTCTCGGAATCAACCGCGAGGACGTGGAACTGCTCTCCCACACCGTCCTCCGACTCGGCGGGTATGCGGAGGGGCTCTTCGACTTCCACGCGTTCGGGTTTGACAAGGCGATCCTCCGCCAGCACGTCTCGAACGTCTACGAGATGCTGCTGCACATGAAGGAGCGCTCGACGACGTTCGGACTGCCGCTCCGGCCGCCTAACCTGCCGCCCAGCGCCTTCTGGGAGGACCAGGGCGAGACGTGGAACTACCTCCAGACGCTGCGATTCGCCGCGGGCTCCGTCATGATGTCCGAGGACTACCGGCGCAACATGAACCCGGACAACCTCTACAACGCCCTCACCGCGAAGGTGCTCCACAAGTGCATGATCGGGATCCTGGACGACCTGATCGACAAGAGCGACTACTCCTACCTGGAGGCGAAGGACCTCCACCACATGGTCCTCAGCTCGATGGTCAACCCGGACTTCGACGAGACCGTGTACGTGAAGCGCCTCATCTCCATGCTCCGGCAGGAGCACGTCCCGCTGTTCGACCTCATGAACAGCATCACGAAAGGCTTCAACGCCCTCTGGAACCACTCGCCCCATGGGGCCGACTACTTCTACCAGATGGAGGTCCTCGACGAGCGCGTTGCGCTCGGTCAGGCTCTCACGATGTTCCAGAAGCAGCCCAACTTCAGCCTCGCGAAGATGCACAAGGTCGCGGACGCGTTCTACGAGCCGCAGGGCGACATGACCTGGTGGGAGAAGCTCGGCGCGCAC
>OFHG01000738.1_pt1 | contig 12435 bp, 10 predicted proteins | sample 1521931 | NCBI WGS metagenome assembly OFHG01 (sample SAMEA2468438, study PRJEB22500) | soil metagenome | biome: Glassland; feature: Farmland; material: Clay | place: Australia | collected 2013-01-31 | depth 0.55 m
CAAGTCGAAGCGCACCACATCTCGGGGAATCGCCTGGCGGCTAAAGGGGTGACTGGCTCAAGGTCGAGCGCGGGTCAGAGTGACGGAGGCGCCTGTCCCGAGAGTTCGTCCAGCGCGCGGCCCTCTCGCCGAAGTCCATTTTCAGAACGGCGGTGTGTTCAAGGCTTGGGATCCCTTCGGAAACAGGCCTTTCGGTACGGTGGGGGAAGCGACCGGTGCCCCGCAGGGCTGGTTAGCACAATTGGCTGCCGCGAGCCCGGCTCCGTAGACAAGGAGTTTGACCGTCGGTTACTAACTCCTCTGCGTGGGGCAATAATTATCCGGCGAACAAGCTTGCTTTTGAGAGCTCTCAGGGTATACTTGGCGTAGCCGTGTGGTCCAAGACGGGCATTTCGGTTTAGCGGGAACTCGTTCGACTGTCAACGGAGGCAGCATCTCCGGTTCGCTCCTGCCTTCTGTTGACTCCGCCCAGCTCACGGGCAGCCATTCCTGGAATTTCCGGGCTACGGGGCCCTGGGCCGTTCCTCACGTCTTGTTGGATTGAAGCGGAAAGGGAGCGCGACCGTGCAGGCTGGCGGGCCGGCCGGCACCGAACGACGTGCTCCGAGGCGTCGCCGCGCAAGTCGCGCTGGCAGGTACGCCACTTTGGCCTGCCTGTGCAGAGGTTGCCCATGAATCCGGAGTCTCTCCCGCAAGCCCAAGCCGTCTCTCACTTTCCGCCGCTCGGAAAGCAGATCAAAGTCCTCATGGTCTGGCCGGATTTTCCGCCCTCCTTCTGGAGTTTCGCGGGCATGATGCAACTGCTCGATGAGAGGGTGCTGATGCCTCCCCTCGGCCTGATCACCGTGGCCGCCTTGTGTCCCAAGGAATGGACGATCCGCCTGATTGACCAGCAGGTCGAGCAGGTCTCCGACGATGACCTTCTCTGGGCCGACCTCGTGATGGTCAGCGGCATGAGAGTCCAGCGAAAAGGGATGGAAGAGACGCTTGCCCGGGCGCGCCGCCTGGGACGCCGCACCCTGGTGGGAGGGCCTTACGCGAGCGGCGAACCCGAAGCTTTGTTGCAGGTGGCCGATCACGTGGTGGCCGGCGAGCCCGACGAAGTCTTCGGCGAAATCGCCAGGGATTTTGAAAACGGCAGGGCGAAAAGGCTCTACCAAGTCGAAGAGAAACCTGACGTCACCAGGACGCCGGTGCCCAGGTTTGACCTTCTGAAAAACGAATATTACGTCTCGATGCCGATTCAATTCTCGCGCGGCTGCCCCTTCCAGTGCGAGTTCTGCGACATCATCGTCCTTTACGGACGCAGGCCCCGCACCAAGCGCCCCGAGCAGATTCTCGCCGAGCTCGACACGTTGCTGAGCCTGGGATGGAAGAAGCAGGTCTTTATTGTTGACGACAATTTCATCGGCAACCACAAGCTGGCGCTGGAGCTCGCCCTGGAGCTGGAAAAATGGCAGAAAGCCCACGGGTTCCCGCTGGCGTTCTACACCGAGGCTTCGATGGACCTTGCGCAACGGCTGGCGCTGGTCGAAGCCATGGTGAAGGCCAACTTCTTCTACGTTTTCGTGGGAGTCGAAAGCCCGTCGAAGGAATCACTGACGGAGACGAAGAAATTCCAGAACCTGCGGCTGGATCCGATCGAGAGCATCAGGATTCTGCACCGCGCCGGCCTTTGGGTGACGGGCGGTTTCATTCTGGGATTTGATTCCGACCCGGAAGACATTTTCGATCAGCAGATTGGCTTCATCGAAGGCGCGAACATTCCCTGGGCCATGCTCAATTTTCTGCACGCCGTTCCCCGCACGCCGCTTCACGCCAGCATGAAACAGCAGGGCCGCTTGATTGATTACAGCGTCAACAGCCTGGACGGGACGGCTCCCAACTTTCGCACCATCATGCCTGCCGATGTCCTGGCGCGAGGATTTCAGAAGACCCTGAACTCGATCTACAGGGCGGAGAACTTCTACGAGCGCGCCTGGCGTTCGCTCCAGAACTGGCAGGCGCGCCGCAGCCAGCATCCCGCCCGCCAGCCCACTTTCGGCGGCATCCTCAGGATTATCTTTCGATCCTTCTGGCATCAGGGTTTGAGATCCTCGTACCGGAAAGCGTACTGGAAATATTTCTTCCGGCTCGTTTCTCACTACGCGATGAATTGGCCCAAGCTCTGGATGGGCTTCACCATTCTGATCTCGGGGAACCACTTCATCCCCTACGCTCAGGAAGTTGTCACGCGGGTGGAAGAAGGAATCACAGAGAGCACCCCCCTGCCGCAGCCGGTGGAAGAGAACGCCCTGGCGTGAACTCCAGCAAGAAGCCGTTTGCCATCGGCACCCCGTTCGAAGCCGATTTGTGAGTTGCCTCGCCCGCTCGGTCGTGTGCATTTCACCATCCCCGCGCACGCTCCCGGAAATCATTTGCAGGCTCAAGGCACGTCGGACTGACGATGATCGCCCCGTCACTTGCCTTGAGTCTGGAGGAATCCAAGTGATACTCTCAACATTCATACTTTTTCGTCAGAACACAGGGAGGTCATCCAAATGCGTTTGCTAAAACTCGGCCACAGCTCGCTGGAAGTTTCCGCCCTCGGACTCGGTTGCATGGGCATGTCGGACTTCTATGGGACGCACGACGACGATGAATCCATCGCGGTCATTCATCGCGCCCTCGATCTCGATATGAATTTTCTTGATACCGCGGACGTTTACGGTATCGGCCGCAATGAAGAGCTGGTGGGCCGGGCGCTGAAGGGCCGGCGTGACCGCGTCGTGCTGGCCACCAAATTCGGGAACGTGCGCGAGCCGGACGGCCGCTGGGTGGGCGTTAACGGCCGGCCGGAATACGTCCGCAAAGGGTGCGACGCCAGCCTGAAGCGGCTGAACGTCGAGCACATTGACCTCTACTACCAGCACCGGGTGGACAGGAGCGTCCCGATCGAAGAGACGATCGGCGCCATGTCGCGCCTGATCGAAGAAGGCAAAGTCCGCTGCCTCGGCTTGTCGGAGGCATCGCCGGCCACCATTCGCCGCGCCCATAAGACCCATCCCATCTCGGCGCTGCAAACCGAATACTCATTGTGGACGCGCGACCCAGAAGATGAAATCCTGCCCACTTGCCGCGCGCTGGGAATTACTTTCGTGGCTTACAGCCCGCTTGGTCGCGGATTCTTGAGCGGCAGGATCAAGAGCATAGACGACCTCGCGCCGGACGACTGGCGGCGCAATATGCCGCGCTTTCAGGGTGGAAATTTCGACAAGAATTTGGAACTCGTGCGGCACATCGAAGGACTGGCGGCCAAGAAGAAGTGCTCGCCCTCACAACTTGCCCTTGCCTGGGTGCTGGCGCAGGGCAAAGATATCGTCCCAATTCCCGGCACGACCTCGCAAAAGCACCTGGAAGAAAACCTCGGAGCGCTCGGAATCAGCTTCACGCCCGAAGAACTCGCCCGCATTGATGAGATCGCTCCGCAGGGCGTCGCCTCGGGCGACCGCTATCCCGAAATGGCGATGAAAGCAGTGAATGGGTAACGGCGACTTTACGCCGCCACTGTAGCGGAGGGCGGCGCGTGCCCTGACCCAGGAGGGGACCGCCGCTTCTTCCTCTTGCGCAAGCCGCCGCTCATAGAGCGGCGCTACAGCAAACCGCACCGGGGACTCAGACAGACCCTCGGGCCGCCGATCGATTCCTCCTCCTCCCCGACACGCCGGCCTGAGAAGGCCTGCGACAGCGCGCCAAACGTGTGGAGGAACGCCCATCGGCCCTAGTAGAAGATTTGCCGGAAGAGGCTGAACAAGAGCCACGTCATGCCGCAGTCATACGCGGTTTCCACCAACGACCACCATGACCTGAGTCGGTAAGCCTGCTCAACCGTTATCCTTCGGGCGATGCCCATTCTCAGTAGATACGTGGGAATCGAGAGGAGCGAAATTGCAAACATCCCAAGCAAAAAGAACAGAGCGGCCTTGAACGAAAAAAGCGGCTTGTCGCTGAACATGAAAAAGATCACTCCGAACACGAAGAAAAAAAAGATCGCGTTCTTGGAATGGTCCACCTTAGAGGAATAATCCAGTCCCGTTTCAATCTTGGATTGGGACTTGCCTTGCTGCCAGCGGTCGCAGTCCATCTTCATCCTCCGCCTGCGGAATTGGCGTCACTTGTTCGCCGATGTAGCGCCGCCTTCCAGGCGGCAATGGCGTCGGCAAGATGCCGGCGCTACGAGCGGGTGGGGACAAGCCCCGCCCTTACTTGTAGGCCGCGATTCCCGTCACGCACTCGCCGCCGCATCGCTCAGAGTTTCCGTCCTCTCGCGGCCTGTCCTGGCAGAAGAAACGTTTTCGGATAGCTCCCTTCGCCGCACAGCCGGAAGGATCCAAAGTCCTTGTACCAGGGTCCTTCGGGGACGGTGGGCTTGGTTTCCAGCCACAAGCGAAGGCGGTTGAGGTCTTCGATCCTGATGTTGCGGTCGCGCATGCGCTCGATCAGGTGGTCGCGAACGCCGGCCGGCAGCCGGGTCCAGGTTTCAATGTGGGGCATTACTCACCGAAGACGAACTGCCCCAGCGCCTCACCCAGCGCCTTGGCCTCTTTGGGGTCGGTCGCATTGCGAAACCGTTCCGCCAGATCGAAGAAAGCTGTTTCCTTTTGCTTGCGAGCTTCCAGGCCTTGCTCGATCAGCTCCACCAGCACGCGGTTATTGCTCAGGCGGCGGCCCTTGGCGAGAGAGTCCACATGCTTCGCTACCTCGCGGGATAGCGCGACGCTTCGCCGGACGTGTCTTGCGGATGTCTGTTTCCTTGATGCCATACCACCATTATACACCATTTTGGTGCATCGAGTCCAAAAGTCAGGGGATTCAAAAACAGCACGGCACCCTAACCCCGGAGCGGACGGAGACGAGCCCCGGCGCTACTTGCAGGCCGGGATGCCCGTCACCCGCTCGCCAGGAAATACGCCACAGCTTCTGCCCAACGCCTGCTTCACTCCAGCCGGCGTTTACCATATCGTCTTCACGAGCGGGCACCGGCGAATGCTCTCGTCGCGCGTCACCAGCGGCAGGGCCTCAGCGCGTGCAGTGGCGCCGATCAGGCGGGCGGCCGGATCGCGGGAGTAGTCTTCAGAGAACTGCGTTGCGAGGGCCGCAATTTCTGTGGTGAGGGGCTTGATCGTCACGCCTTGCAAGAGAAGGCGAACGGTGGTTTCCACCGTGCCGTAGCCGCGGATACGCCCCCGTGCGACGAGTGCTGCAAGCTCCCAGAGGGTGATGGCAGAGACCGCCACCCCGTCCCCCCGGCGCGCTCGGCGAATCGCAGACGCTGCGGCGCGCGAAAGCCGCTTGGGCTCCGCAACGGCCCACACGAGGGTGTGTGTATCCAACAGGATCATCGAGCCGCCTTCCAGGCGTCCGGAGATTCAAGAGGGGACTCGATATCCCCGGCAACCTTGACGACGCCCTCCAGCCGACCAATAAAGTCGTCCGTGGAACTGTCGGGAGGGACCAGCTTCGCCACAGGCCGTCCCCGCTTGGTAATCAGGACCGGCTCGCGCGTCGAGCGCACTTCCTCCATCACCGCGAGACAGCGAGCTTTGAAGTCCCCGGCTGCATATTTCTTCATGGTCATTTTCTCCTGTCCATGAGCATATTGTAACGACCGATCATGAAAAAAGCAAGACGACGCAAAAGAGCGGACGGCGCCTGTTCCTATTTGTACGCCGGAATTCCCGTCACGCGTTCGCCGATGACGAGCGTGTGGATGTTGTGCGTGCCCTCGTAGGTGAAAACCGATTCCAGGTTGCACAAATGCCGGAAGATGGGGTACTCGTCGGCGATGCCGTTGGCGCCCAGGATGTCGCGCGCGGCGCGGGCGACGTCGAGCGCGATCTTGACGTTGTTGCGCTTGAGCATGGAAACGTGCGCGTGGTCGGCGCGGCCCTTGTCTTTCAGCCGGCCGACCTGCAAGGCCAGCAGTTGCGCCTTGGTAATCTCGGTAATCATCTCGGCGAATTTTTCCTGCACCATCTGGTGCGAGGCGATGGGCTTATCGTCAAACTGCGTGCGCACTTTCGCGTACTCCAGCGATTCGCTGTAGCACGTCATGGCCGCGCCGATCGCTCCCCAGCCGATGCCGTAGCGAGCCTGAGTGAGGCACGAGAGCGGCGCTTTCATGCCTTGCGCGCCCGGCAGCATATTCAACGCCGGCACCCGCACGTCCTGAAGCGAGAGGATTGAGGTCACCGAGGCGCGCAGCGACAGCTTGCCCTTGATGTCTTTCGTCGTGAATCCGGGCGTACCCTTCTCAACCAGAAATCCGCGCACGCCTTCCGGACTGCGCGCCCACACCAGTGCCACGTCAGCGATGGTGCCCGAAGTGATCCAGGCTTTCTCGCCGTTCAGCACGTAGTCACCGCCATCTTTCACCGCGCGCGTGCGCATGCCGGCGGGATTAGAGCCGAAGTCGGGCTCCGTCAAGCCGAAGCATCCGACGGCTTTGCCCTGCTGGAGCGCGGGCAGCCATCTCTTTTTCTGCACGTCGGAACCGTATTCGCGGATGGGGTACATCACCAGCGAGCCCTGCACGCTGGCAAAGCTGCGCAGGCCGCTGTCGCCGCGCTCGAGCTCTTGCATGATGAGACCGTACTCGACGTTCGACATTCCCGCGCAGCCGTAACCCTCCAAATTTGCGCCGAGGAAACCCAGCTCGCCCATGGGCTCGACGAGGTGCCGCGGGAACTTGGCTTCCCGGTTCCATCCCTCGATGTGCGGGATGACTTCCTTCTCCACAAACTCGCGCACCGTCTGCCGGACGAGCTTTTCCTGGTCCGAAAACAGAGAGTCAATCTCCATGTAATCCACGCCGCGAAAAGCGAACATGCCTTCATCTCCGATTGAGCAAATTGGACATGATGGATTGTAGCAATGAATCGGGCTTTACGGTGCCGGTTTCCGCAATCCGCTGCCCGCGCCGCCCCGGGATTCCCCGGCCGCACTACGCTTTCGGATTCCAACGCGAGCGCAGGAAATGCGCGGCCATCTTGGGCTGGCGGACGCGCGTGAAAACGCCCTTATTGTTTCCTCCGAGAGCGCGGATGATGCTTTGCGGGGTCTTGAAGTCGTGAAAGTTCCAAACATGAAACCCGGCCATGAACGGGCGCTTGCCGACGACTTCAAGATAATGCCGGAGGAACTCGACTTGATACTCCTCGGACCACATGCGGGGAGGGTCGTCGTGGTCGCCGGGGATGGCCTCCGCGCCGCACTCGGTGATGACGATGGGCTTGTGCAGAACCTCGTGAGTGTGGTCCAGATATTTGGCAAAGGCCTTTGCCGCCTCGTCCAGGCGCCCGCCGAGCGAGTACCACCCGAAGTAGGCGTTGAGGCAGGCGAAGTCGCAAAGGGCGGTCCACTCCAGCGGCCCGCCCTCCACGGTGGTGAAGGTGGCGGGACGGCTGTCAATCTCTCGAGCGCGGCCAAGAAGCTTGGTGAAAAAGGCGGTCCCGGCGGCGACGGCGCCCGCCTTCGAGCTTCCCATCCCCGGCTGGCCTCCCGGCGCGGGCTCGTTTGCGACGGACCAGGCGATGACGCTGGGATGATTCTTGTCGCGGAAGACAAGGTCGTCAATATCGCGAAGGCACTGCTCGAGCCGAGTCTGAATGTTCGCTGCTCCGTCGGAGAAACTCATTCCGACGGCAGGGATTTCATCAATCACCAGGAAACCGTAACGGTCCGCCAACTCCATGCATTCGGGTGAGTAGGGATAGTGCGACGTGCGGAAGGAATTTGCGCCCGTCCACTTGAGCAATTCGGCGTCGCGCACCGAGACGGGCAGGTTGAGGCCGCGGCCGGTTATGGGAAAATCCTCGTGACGCGAAAAGCCTTTGAGAAAAATCGGCTTGCCGTTGAGAAGAAAATCCTCCGCCATGGGTCCGCGGATCTCGATGGTGCGGATGCCGATGTCGAGTTGGTAGCTATCCAGCGCTGCGCCGTGTGCCTCAAGTGCCACTTCGAGCGGATAGAGGTGCGGCGTTTCGGGGCTCCAGAAAACAGCTTCGGGAACACGCAACGTCGCTTCGGCCAGGCCGCCGCGAAAATCGAGCGGCGCCTGGATGGCGTCCCCGCCCCTTCCGAGCCGAACCTTGCCGGCGCCGCTCCACGGGCCGCTTGCCTGGGCCTTGACGTTGACCGTTCCGGCCGAGCCCTCGATCTTCGTCACCACCGTGACGTCTTCAATATGGTTTTCAGGCAAGGCGACCAGTTGGACTTGGCGCTCGATGCCGGCGTAAGGGAAAAAGTCGTAGTGCGTGGCGGGATAGCCGGCGAAGAACCCCGCCCCGCCACCGCCCGTGGGGACTCGCGTGGCGGTTTGAATGTTCTCAACGCGGACCGCGAGGGTGTTCGCTCGGTCCCAGGCGAGATGTGGCGTGGCATCAAAAGCGAAAGGCAGGTGGCCGCCCAGGTGGCTTCCCGCCGGCGCACCGTTGACCCAAGCCTCCGCCGCGTAATTCACCGAGCCGAAATAGAGGAAGATTCGGCGGCCTCGCCACGCTTCGGGAATCCACACTTCGCGAAAATACCAGGCGGGGCCGAGGTAATCCGCAGCATCGTCGAAGAGGTCGTTCCAACTGCTGGGCACGGCGATCGTCCGCGGCGCCGGTAACCCGTGGGCCCATCCGCCGCTTTCGCCCGCGTCGTCCGGATCCAACTGGAATTGCCAGAAGCCGGAAAGATCCAGCCGATTTCGATGCGCGTTTTGCTGGGGAAGAAGCAGCCGGACAACATTCTCTTGCTTCGCCTTTTCAGCCATGGCATCAGCCGGCGAAGCTGGCGCGGATTGGGCTGAAGCGCTTCCAGGCAGCGCGGCCGCGGCGCCGGCGCCAGCAGCGGTGATCAAGAATTCACGACGAGGCATTCTCAAGGAATGGTCGGCTGTCGTCTTCTTCTTCATTGGACACTCCTTCAGCATCTCTGCCAATGGGCCAGGTGCGCCACGCAGGATGAAGAGCAGCGAGGCGTTTGCCCAGGTGCGTTTTGCGGGAAACCAGTATATGCCCTGCCCTTCTGCTCGCAATCGAAATCTTGAGGCGTTGCGATCCGCACTCGAAACCACCATCCCATCCGATCCCCAGAGGGCTCGCGTTGGCTTTCTGGACCGTCGGCCCTATAATCCAATTCGTGATGGACGACAGGACGCGTTTGACCGCGATGGTCAAAGCGGCGGGTTGAGCGGCCAAGTTGAGTCCAAGTTTGTTGGACTCGGTGCTGCACAAACTGCCGAAACAAAACGACCCGAACGTTCTGATCGGCTTCGACACCGCCGACGACGCGGGGGTGTATCAACTTGCGCCGGACCTGGCGCTGGTGCAGACGGTGGATTTCTTCACGCCCATCGTGGACGACCCCTACACTTTCGGCCAGCTTGCCGCGGCAAATGCGCTCTCGGACGTATACGCCATGGGCGGCCGGCCGATCTCGGCGCTTTCCATTGTCGGCTTTCCCAACTCCGGGCGCGACATCGCGATTCTCGAACAGATTCTCGCGGGCGGCCTTGCCAAGATGCAGGAAGCCGGCTGCACGGTGATTGGCGGGCATTCGATTGGCGACGACGAAATGAAATTCGGGTACGCCGTGACGGGCGTGGTCAACCCTCAGCGGATCCTCTCCAATGCCGGCGCGCGCCCCGGCGACCGGTTGATTCTCACCAAGCGCATCGGCACCGGCGTGATCTCGACGGCGCTCAAGTCGGGCGGCGCTCCAGCCGGGTCGGTGGAAGCCGCCACCGAGTCCATGGGCATGCTGAACCGCGCGGCGAGCGAAACCGCCTTGCGGTTCGATGTGCACGCCGCTACAGACGTCACGGGCTTCGGCCTGCTCGGACACGCGCGCGGCCTGGCGATCGCCAGCAAGGTGAGCATGGAGCTGGAAGCCGCGAAAGTGGATTTCCTGCCCGGCGCGCTCGAATGCTCGCGAGAGGGATACCTGCCCGGCGGACTCAAGCGAAACGTGGAATTTGTTGCTGGCTGCCTCGAGTTCGCGGAAAGCATCCAACCAGAGGTACGGAATTTGTTGTGCGATCCGCAAACCTCCGGGGGGCTGCTCCTCGCCGTCGCCCCAAGCGACGCGCCGCGGCTTCTTCGCGCCCTCCGGGAACAGCTCATTCCGGCGCAGGAAATCGGCGAGGTCACGGGCAAATCCACCTGGCTCCTTCGGGTCCGTTAGTCGCCGGGGATACGGCCTCGTCGCCATCCCAATCTAAAGATGCCGCGCCTGAGCCAGGCGCCGGACAGTCGCCCCATGTTTTCCCTTTTGACGGAAGAAAAAAGCACGGCGAGCAAAACCGAGCCAGTGCGCACGCGGCGGGATTCCATAGCGGCAGCATGCACACTAGGCTTGCTGGCGGTGGTCTCGTTTCTCACCGTGTATCAGCTTCAGCCGCCTCGAGCGCTGCCGAGTGACGCTCCGCCGGATCAGTTTTCCGCCCAGCGCGCCCTGGAACACCTGAAAGTCATCGCGCAAAAACCTCATCCAACGGGTTCGGCTGAGAACCAAGCGGTGAGAGCGTATCTGCTGAACCAACTGTCGAGCCTGGGATTCGCACCCCAGGTCCAAGTGGCGACCGTCGTGCGCTATGAGGCCAAGTGGCGCGGCCCGGCGGTCGCGGCCACCGTATACAACGTGGTGGCCCGGCTCAAGGGGACGCAAGACTCCAAGGCGGTGATGCTTGCCGCGCACTACGATTCGGTCTCCTCCGGCCCGGGCGCAAGCGACGACGGCTCCGGTGTCGCCACGCTGCTTGAAACCGCGCGGGCGCTCAAAGCCGGCAAGCCCCTTGCGAACGACGTCATCTTTCTCTTTACCGACGGGGAAGAGCTGGGACTACTGGGCGCGCAGGCTTTTGTCAATCATCATCCCTGGGCAAAAGACGTCGGCGTGGTTCTGAATTTCGAAGCGCGGGGCGCATGCGGCCCGGTCACCATGTTTGAGACCAGTTCGCAAAACGGACGGCTGATCGCAGAATTTGTCAAACATGCTCCACACGCCGTTGCCTCATCGCTCATGTACGAAGCCTATAAGCTGCTTCCGAACGACACGGACCTTTCCGTGTTCAAACAGGCCGGGATGCCGGGCCTCAATTTCGCCTATGTCGGGTGCTGGCCGCGCTATCACACGATGGGGGATAACCTTGAAAATCTGAGCCCGCGAAGCCTTCAACACGATGGTTCGTACGCGCTGGCTCTGGCGCGCGGGTTCGGAAATATGGACCTTACCAACCTTGCAGCTCCCGATGCGGTGTACTTCAGCCTCTTTGACAAAACCATTGAATACGGCCAGGGATGGGTTCTGGTGCTGGTCGCCGTGGCGCTCCTTTCCTTGTTGAGTCTGGTCATGCTGGGAATCAACAGGGGGCGCCTGGGCGCACGCGGGCTCATCTTTGGAATCATGCTTTGGCCATTGGCGGCGTTCGCGTCGTCGCTTGTGCCCGAGATCCTTTGGGTCGTCTTGCGGAGAACTCGTTTCGTTTCCCTCTTGCCCTACGGCATGGCCTACAACGGCGAACTCTACGCGCTGGGCTTCCTGGCCCTCGCGGGTTCGCTATTTTGCGCGATCTACCTTTGGGCCAGCGGAAAAACGGAGATCGCCAACCTGACGGCAGGAGTCCTCGCCTGGTGGGCGCTGCTAGCTGCGTTGAGCGGGATGCTTGCGCCGGGAGCGAGCTACGTCCTGGTGTGGCCCCTGTTGGCGGCGCTGGCGGCATTTGGCTACGAACTGTTTTTCATCCGCGTGCCATCCGAGCCCGCGCGTGCGCTGGTCTGGGCGCTCCCCGCCGCCGTCGCGATCTTGATTTTCGGCCAGGTTCCTTATCTCCTGCTGCAACTGTTCTCGAGCACCGGGCTGGTGGTGCTTGAAATCGTCCTGGCGCTGCTGCTGGGTTTCCTGTGGCCGAACCTTCAGGTGGTGACGCCTCGAAAGAAATGGGTGCTGCCCGCAGTCGGATTTCTCTTGTCAATCGCGCTGATTGTCCCGGCCCTGGCGATGGCAGGGTACGATGCCCGGCATCCGCGCGCCGACGATGTTTTCTACCTTCAAGACGCCGAAACTGGAGATGCCTACTGGGCCAGCACCGACGCCGCGCCTGATTCCTGGACCGCCCAGTTTCTTTCCCGGCCGACGGGCAGCAGAAACCTTCGCCAGTATCTTCCCTTCAACTTGCCCATCCTTACCAGCGCGGCTCCCGCGGCAGCGCTTGCGCCGCCGGTGGTGAAGGAGTTGGGGGATGTGGCGCTGGGCAACGAACGTTTTCTCCGGTTGGATATTGCCCCCCAGCGTCAGGCCCGAGCTTTGTGGGTCTCTGTACCGGCCGGAGAAGTGTTGGAAGGCACCGTGGAAGGGATCCCGGTTCCCATTGACAGCTCGCTGGCGCGCCAAGGCACGTGGGGATTAGTC
>OFHG01000740.1_pt1 | contig 12419 bp, 9 predicted proteins | sample 1521931 | NCBI WGS metagenome assembly OFHG01 (sample SAMEA2468438, study PRJEB22500) | soil metagenome | biome: Glassland; feature: Farmland; material: Clay | place: Australia | collected 2013-01-31 | depth 0.55 m
GCCTTCGCAATTGCGGTTGGAGGGCGAGGCGCTGCGCTCGCCCGGTTCGAGCTTGTCGGCAGTCATCGCCAGGCACATCGAGCAGCCTGCCGAGCGCCATTCGAAACCGGCGTCGAGGAAGATCTTGTCGAGACCTTCTTCTTCGGCCTGATGCTTCACCAGGACCGAGCCCGGCACAACCATCGCGTTCACATGGCTCGACACTTTCTTGCCCTTGGCGATCGCGGCGGCGGCGCGCAAATCCTCGATGCGGCCATTGGTGCAGGAGCCGATGAAGACCCGGTCGATCTTCACCTCTGTCAGCGGCGTACCGGGCTTCAGATCCATATAGGCCAGCGCGCGTTCGACGCCATGGCGCTTGGCCTCGTCCGCATAAGACGCGGGATCGGGCACGCGATCGGTGATCGGCGCGCCCTGTTCGGGCGATGTGCCCCAGGTGACCATGGGCGCGATCTCGGCGGCATCGAGTTCGACCTCGATATCGAACTTTGCGCCGTCATCGGTCTTGAGCGTGCGCCAGTAATGCACCGCCGCTTCGAAGGCCGCGCCCTTGGGCGTGCGCGGGCGGCCGGCGACATAGGCGAAGGTCGCCTCGTCGGGGGCGACGAGGCCGGCGCGGGCGCCGCCTTCGATCGTCATGTTGCAGAGGGTCATGCGGCCTTCCATCGACAGGCCGCGCACCGCTTCGCCGGCATATTCGATGACATGGCCGGTGCCGCCCGCGGTGCCGATCTTGGCGATGATGGCCAGCGCCATGTCTTTTGCGGTCACGCCGACCGGCAGGGCGCCGTTCACCGTCACGCGCATGTTCTTCGATTTGGAGATCGAGAGCGTCTGCGTCGCCAGCACATGCTCGACATCGGAGGTGCCGATGCCGAAGGCCAGCGAGCCGAAGGCGCCATGCGTCGAGGTGTGCGAGTCGCCGCAGACGATGGTGGTGCCCGGCAGGGTAAAGCCCTGCTCCGGCCCGACGATATGGACGATGCCCTGGCGGATATCGGGGAGCGGCAGATATTCGACGCCGAATTCGGCGGCATTGGCTTCCAGCGTCGCCACCTGAACCCGGGATTCGGGATCGGAATTGCCCATGGAGCGGCCGATGGTGGGGACATTGTGATCCGGCACGGCCAGCGTCTTCTCCGGGCAGCGCACCTTGCGGCCGGTCAGCCTGAGACCCTCGAAGGCCTGCGGGCTCGTCACCTCATGCACGAGATGGCGGTCGATATAGAGAACCGCGGCCTCGCCGGGGGCCTGATGGACCAGATGGGCGTCCCAGATCTTGTCGTAGAGCGTCTTCGCCGTCATGTGCCGTCACTTTCTTACCGGCGCCCGTAACAACACGACCACGCCCGCCGGTGCAAGAGGCTTGCGCGCCGCACCTGTCCTGCGCAATGGAATTGTGCGGATCGCGCGTAAGCCGCGCCCTCAGTTTCGGGAAAAATAGAACACGGCCATGATGATGAGGATGGCCACGAACTGGGCCAGCACCCGCACCCGCATCAGGCGATTGGACCAGTTGCGCGCCTTCTGTCCCTCGACGAAGAGGGTCGAGATGCCGGCGACCAGCACCAGCCCGACAATCCCGACGGCAATCGCGACCAGCACTTTCCCGAACACGCCGTCTCCTTTCCCGGCCCCACCGGCATGTGTTTGGGGAGGCCGCCTTCGATGGGGCACTATAGACTTTGGGCCCGGCCTGTCGCGCGGCCCGCAGCCGCATGGCGGGCAGAATCGGAAAGCTCAGCTCTCGCCACACCAAGGCTGGCGGTGGCCGCCGTGATAGGGCCGGGCCAGGCCCCGGGCGAGCATGGCCTGCCCCACATTGCCGTCGCCGTCGCGCACCACGGCGCGGACCCGGCCGCCATATTTGTCGTAGCGGACATCGCTGAGCTCGACCTCGCCGCCGCCGATGCGCCGTTCGAGCCAGTCCCGCGCCGCCCGGGCGCGGCGATATTCGCTGTCGCAACGGGCATGGAGCTCCGGCGCGTCGATGCCGGCGATGCGGACATGGATGTCCACCGCCTCGCCCAGCCAGATCCGGGCCGCCGCCTCGAAGGTGTCGCCATCGATGATCCGGACCACCTGGGCGCGGACGGGGCCGCGAAAGGCGGCGGCCGCCACCCTTCGACCGGGCGCCGCCGCATCGCTCGAGGGATTGGCGGTGGCGAAGGCCAGAATCAGAAGCCCCGCCCCGGCGGCGATCCCCCAGACCCGATTGCCAAACATTTTCCACTCCACAACCACAGATAGCAGTTATGGAACATAGAATGAACAGGAAGGTCTGTCGAGTCTCGTCCTACCAGCTTCCGGTATTGGCCATGGAGGCCCAGGGTTCGGCCGGCGGTTTGGGCGTGCCTTCCTGGAGGAGCTCGATGGAAATCCCGTCGGGCGAGCGGACGAAGGCCATATTGCCGTCGCGCGGGGGCCGGTTGATCGTGACCCCGCCATCCATCAGGCGCTGGCAGGTGGCGTAGATATCGTCCACCCGATAGGCGAGATGGCCAAAATTGCGGCCGCCCGCATAGTCCTCAGTGTCCCAATTGTAGGTCAGCTCGACCAGCGGGGCCTGGCTTTTTTCGGCCAGCTCGACATCGTCCGGCGCCGAGAGGAAGACCAGGGTGAAGCGGCCCTGCTCGCTGTCGAAGCGGCGGACCTCCTTGAGGCCCAGCTTGTTGCAATAGAAATCGAGAGAGGCGTCGAGGTCCTTCACGCGGACCATGGTGTGCAGATAGCGCATGGGTGAACTCCAGTCAGAAGCCGCTTGGGCAGAACCCGGTTCGGCAGAATGCGGATCGGCCGGCGCTCACGCCAGCTCGTCGATTTCCTCGTCCGACAGGCGACCCGGAACGATGGTCACCGGAATCGGATAGGCGCTGGCCTGCGGCCCCGCAAGGAGGGTGACCAGCGGGCCCGGGCCATCCTTGCCCGCCGCGGCGGCCAGCACCAGGATCGAGATGTTGCTGTCCGACTTGACGAAGTTCATCACGCATTCGGAGCGGTCGCCATGCTCGATCACGAGCTCGGGCAACAGGCCGGACAGATCGTTGACATATTTCGCGGCGGTGTGGATCGCGCTCTCGGCTTCCTCATGCGCTTCGTCGCGCATGATCTCCTCGACGCCGCGCCATTGCTGGAAGTCCGCCAGCTCGGCCACGCAGATCAGCGAGACGCGCCCGCCCGTGTGCTGGGCGCGGCGCGTGGCGAAACGCAACGCAACCTTGCACTCGGGCGTCTTGTCGACGACGACCAGGAATTTGCGCGGGAAATGAAAACCGGCACCAAGATCCTTCGGGGCGTCCGACGGGTTGGCCAGCGTGGTGGGCGTATCGCTCATGGGGCGGATGCTGCACCGGGAGGCAGGCGGGCGGCAAGAGCGCCGTTAGCCCTCCGGTTTCAGCTTGATTTTCAGCGTGTAAATCAGATCCAGCGCCTCGCGCGGGGTCAGCGAATCGGGTGAGATGGCGCGCAGGGCCTCCTCCACTGCACTGGGTTCGACCGCAGGTTGACTTTTTGTCGGAGCCGCGGACCGGAACAATGGCAGGTCGTCGATGCGAGCCATGGGCTTGTGACCCTCGCGGCCATCTTCCAACGCTTTCAACACACCTTCGGCGCGCGCAATGACGGCAGCGGGCAGGCCCGCAAGCTTGGCGACATGGATGCCGTAAGAACGGTCGGCGGCGCCGGGCGCGACTTCGTGGAGGAAGACGATGCTGTCGTTCCACTCGCTGACGCGCATGGTGACGCAGGCCAGCGAGGACAGCCGTTCGGAGAGCGCCGTCATCTCGTGATAATGCGTGGCGAAGAGCGCGCGCGATCTGTTGACCTCGTGCAGATGTTCGGCCGCGGCCCAGGCGATGGCGAGACCGTCGAAGGTCGCGGTGCCGCGCCCGATCTCATCTAGAATGACGAGGCTCTTCTGCGTTGCCTGATTGAGGATCGCCGCTGTCTCGACCATTTCGACCATGAAGGTGGAACGGCCACGGGCGAGATCGTCGGCCGCGCCAACGCGGGAGAACAGCTTGTCGACAATGCCGATATGGGCGGCTTCGGCAGGCACGAAACTGCCCATCTGCGCGAGGATCGCGATCAATGCGTTCTGGCGCAGGAAGGTCGACTTGCCGGCCATGTTGGGACCGGTGACAAGCCACAACCTTCCGACACCCTCCGGCGACAGATCGCAATCATTGGGCACGAAGGGGCCAGAGGCCGCCGCTTCCAATGCGGCTTCGACCACGGGATGGCGGCCGCGCGTGATTTCGAAACCGGTTGTGTCATCGACTCTCGGCCGCACATAGCGGCGCTCGACGGCGAGTTCGGCAAGCGCGGCCGCCACATCGAGGCGCGCGAGTGCGGCGGCAATTTGTGAGAGCGCTGCGTGGCTTTCGAGCGCTTCGCTCGTCATCGCGTCGAACAATTCGCGCTCGATGGCGAGCGCCTGATCGCCGGCCTGCGAAATGCGATTGGCGAGCGTGGCGAGTTCGTCGGTCGAAAAGCGCACGGCGCTGCCGATGGTCTGGCGATGGCGGAAGGTCTGGCGCTGTTCTTCGGTCTGCAGCTTGTCGGCATGGACCGGCGTCGTCTCGATGAAATAGCCGAGCACGCCATTGTGCTTGATCTTGAGCGAGGCAACGGACGTCTGTTCGCGATAACGCGCTTCGAGGCTGGCGATGACGCGGCGGCTTTCATCGCGCAGGCTTCGCACTTCATCCAAGGGCGCATGGGCACCGCTGCGGATATAGCCGCCATCGCGGGCGAGAAAGGGCGGTTCAGCGGCGAGCAGATGCGAAAGCTGATCGGACAGGCGCGAGGTTGCCGCGATGCCGTCGATGAGATCGGTGCGGGCGGTGCGCGCTTCGCCGGGCTCGTCGCCCAGCGGATCTTCGAAGGTCCCGAGCCGTTCGCGAATGGCGCGCGCGGCCTTGAGGCCAGCGCGCAGATTGGCGAGATCGCGCGGGCCACCGCGGCCGACAGAGAGACGCGCCAGCGCGCGGGCAATATCGGGCGCGCGGCGCAAATCGTCACGCAAATCGGTGCGCAGCTCGCGCGCTTCTGCGAAGAACGCGACGGCATCATGGCGCGATGCGATTGCACGCCCGTCGGTCAGCGGCGACGACAACCGCGATGCCAGCTCGCGCGCACCGGCGGCGGTGACCGTGCGGTCGATGGCGGCGAGCAGCGAGCCGCGGCGTTCGCCGGTCAGCGTTTCGGACAGTTCGAGATTGCGGCGTGTGGCGGCGTCGATGCCCATGAAGGCGCGGCTTGCGATCTGGGCCAGCGGGCGCAGCGCCGGCAGCTTGCCCTTCTGCGTCAGTTCCAGATAGCCGACCAGGCTGCCCGCGGCCGACAGCTCGGCGCGGCCGAAACTGCCATAGGCTTCGAGCGCGGCGACCTTGTAGAGCGATTTGAGCGCGCGCTCGCCGGCCGCGGAATCGAATTTGATCGCCGGCATGGGTGTGAGGGCGGGGCCCAGCGATTTGAGGAGCGGGCCCAGCAGCTCGTCGGCCAGCAGGCCATCGGGCGCCAGCACCTCACGCGGGGACAGCCGCGCCAGCTCGGCCGCGATGTCGCCAGCCGCCACTTCGCCGACGCGGAATTCACCGGTGCTCATATCGGCGCTGGCCAGCGCGAAATCGCCGCCCGCCCGGCCCAGCGCCACCAGAAGGTTCGCGGCCCGCGCCTCGAGCAGCGAATCTTCGGTCAGCGTGCCGGGGGTGACGAGGCGAACCACCTCGCGCGCCACCACCGATTTGGCGCCGCGCTTCTTGGCCTCGGCCGGGTCCTCGATCTGTTCGCAGACGGCGACGCGGAAGCCCTTGCGGATCAGCTTTTCCAGATATTGCTCTGCGGCATGGATCGGCACCCCGCACATCGGGATGTCCTCGCCCTGATGCTTGCCGCGCTTGGTCAGCGCGATGTCGAGCGCTTCGGCGGCCTTGGCGGCATCGTCGAAGAACAGCTCGTAGAAATCCCCCATGCGGTAGAACAGCAGGTAATCTGGGTGCGCCGCCTTGATTTCGAGATATTGCGCCATCATCGGCGTGGCCCCGACCGCAGCGGCGCGCGGGCCGGTATCGGACGCGGAAATGGGGGCCTCTTGGTTCATGGGCCGGACCCTATCAGATCGACAAACTGTCAACAGAGGCCCAAAGCCCGCGTACCATTGAATGCTCGCCCCTGAAGGGCCGATATTCTGTGGATTGCTCTGGACGCATTGCCCATCTTCGTGGGATGGGATTGTTCATTCAGGTCTCTTTCATGTCGCGCGACTAAACCGGGGCCCCCAACGGCCCATGGCCAGCGCGCATCGGCGGTAAAGATATGCCCAAATTCAAACGCCCCTCCTTCACCCAGGAAGAAGTCCTTGCGTTCCATGCCGGCGACAAGCCGGGGAAGATCGAGATCGCCCCGACCAAGCCGATGGCAACGCAGCGCGATCTGAGCCTCGCCTACAGCCCGGGCGTGGCGGTGCCCGTGCGCGTGATCGCCGAGCGGCCGGACGCCGCCTTCGACTACACCGCAAAGGGCAATCTTGTCGCCGTCATCTCCAATGGCACGGCGATCCTGGGGCTGGGCGATCTGGGGGCACTGGCCTCCAAGCCGGTGATGGAAGGCAAGGCGGTGCTGTTCAAGCGCTTTGCCGATGTGGACGCCATCGACCTGGAAGTCGACACGCGCGATGTCGACGAGTTCATTGGCGCCGTGCGCTATCTCGGCCCCAGCTTCGGCGGCATCAATCTCGAAGACATCAAGGCGCCGGAGTGCTTCATCATCGAAGAGCGCCTGCGCGAGCTGATGGACATTCCCGTCTTCCATGACGACCAGCACGGAACGGCCATCATCTCCACCGCCGGCATCATCAATGCGATGCATCTGACGGGCCGCAAGGTGAACGAGATCAAGGTGGTGGTGAACGGCGCGGGCGCGGCCGGCATCGCCTGCCTCGAACTGCTGAAGGCCATGGGCGTGCCCAACGAGAATGCGATCCTGTGCGATTCCAAGGGCGTCGTCTATCGCGGCCGCAAGGAAGGCATGAACCAGTGGAAGAGCGCGCATGCCATCGACACCGATGCGCGCAGCCTGGCCGATGCGGTCGCCGGCGCCGATGTTTTCCTGGGCCTGTCCGTCAAGGGCGCGGTGACGCAGGACATGGTCAAATCCATGAACAAGGCGCCGATCATCTTCGCCATGGCCAATCCCGATCCCGAGATCACGCCGGAAGATGCCCATGCCGTGCGCCCCGATGCCATCGTCGCCACGGGCCGCAGCGACTATCCCAATCAGGTCAACAACGTTCTCGGCTTTCCCTACATCTTCCGCGGGGCCCTGGATGTGCGCGCGACGACCATCAATGAAGCGATGAAGATCGCAGCCGCCGAAGCCATTGCCGAACTGGCGCGCGAAGACGTGCCCGATGAAGTGGCGGCGGCCTATGGCAGCAGCCGCCCGGTTTACGGACCCGAATACATCATTCCCGTGCCCTTCGATCCGCGCCTGATCAGCTGCGTCTCCTCGGCCGTCGCCGAGGCCGCCATAAGGACGGGCGTCGCCCGGCGCGAGATGAAGGATGCCGACGCCTATCGTAACCAGCTCTCGGCGCGGCTCGATCCCTCGGCCGCCCTGTTCCAGCGCGTGACGGCAAGCGTGCGCGCCAATCCCAAACGGGTGGTCTTTGCCGAAGGCGAAGAGGAATCGGTGATCCGCGCCGCGGCCGCCTTCCAGAATTCGGGCCTCGGCAAATCGCTGCTGGTGGGCCGCGAAGAGATCATCAAGGCCGGCATCGCCAAGGCCGGTTTCGAAGACGGCAATTTCGAGATCCATGTGCCGCATTCGGCCAGGGACGCGGCGCCCTATATCGAGGCGCTCTACAAGCGGATGCAGCGGCGCGGCGCGCTCTATCGCGATTGCGTGCGCATGGTCACGAACGACCGCAACATCTATGCCGCCTCGATGCTGGCGGCCGGCGATGCCGATGCCATGGTGACGGGTGTGACGCGCTCCTATTCGGTGGCGCTCAACGATGTGCGCCAGGTGCTGGACCCGCCGCGCGGCGAGCGCACCATCGGCCTCAACGTGATCTTCGCCAAGGGGCGCGTGGTGTTCGTGGCCGATACCTCGGTGCACGAAATGCCGACCAGCGAAGAGCTGGCCGATATCGCCGTGCAGGCCGCCCACGAGGCCAGGCGTTTCGGCTTCACGCCGCGCGTGGCGCTGCTGGCTTCCTCCACCTTCGGCTTCCCGCGCAGCGAACGCAGCGAGCGCATCGTCGAGGCCGTGCATATCCTCGACCGGCGCGGCGTCGATTTCGAATATGACGGCGAGCTGGCGGCCGATGTGGCGCTCAACCCCGAGCGGCTGGCGCTGTATCCCTTCTGCCGCCTGACCGACACGGCCAATGTGCTGATCATGCCGGCGATGCATTCCGCCCAGATTTCCACCAAGCTGCTGCAGGAGCTGGGCGGCACCAACCTCTTGGGCCCGGTGCTGGTGGGGCTGGAACATTCGGTGCAGATCGTGCCCCTGGGCGCCAAGATGAGCGAAATCTACAACGCGGCGTTGATCGCCGCATTGTAACCGCATTCGCCAGTTGAGATCGCCACGTTCGCGGCCTGACAGTCGCGACGGCATCGGGATGAGATCACTTGGCCGGACGAAACCGCGCTTCCGTCCCGCCGGGCGACACCGCCGACCGGCCGGGCTCCGGCCGCGCAGGACGCCTGTTGCGGATTGTCTGTATCGTCCTTCTGGGCGGGGTCGTGCTTGCCGCAATCGTCGGAGCCGTGGCGCGCCGCCCGCTTTCGGCCTGGCTGATCGAGACCTGGCTGGCGCAGCGCGGCGTGGACTCCGCGATTGCGGTCGAGCGGTTGGATCTGAGCGGCGCGGTCGCGCAGGTCCGGCTGGGCAAAGCCTCCAATCCCGATCTGACGATCCAGAAACTCACCATCGCCTATCGCTGGCACGGGCTGATGCCAGAGCTCACCGCCGTCGATCTCGATCGCCCGGTGTTGCGCGCGCGCTATGACGGACACCAGTTCGATCTGGGCCAGATCGGGGCGCTGATTGGTGGCACCGCGGCGCCATCAGCCACCCCCGCAGCGCAGCCCGCCGCCGCAAAACCGGGCGCCGCACGCACAACGCCGACGATCACGGCACGCAATGCCCGTCTGCGCATCGAAGCACCGGCCGGTACGCTTCGGCTTTCGGGGTTCGCAGATTTCTCCGGCGGAAAGGTGCGCAGCCTTTATGTCAGCGCAGAGCCTGTGACCCTCAAATTCCCGGGCATGACGGCCGATATCGGCAGCGCGGTTCTGTCGAAAGATCCAAGCGGCCATGTGCGGGCGCGCGTCAGCGGCAATGTCACGGCCGATGATCGACAAGGCGCGGAAGTGAGCGACGCGACGGCGAGCATCGACATCGTCGGACTGCGCTGGTATCGCGATGCGAACGGCGCGTTTCACCTGTCCGGGCGGGCGCAGGCGCAATTGAGCGCCACCGCCGCGCGTCTGCAAGGAACCGCGATGTCGAGCCTTGAGGCGCACATCACAGCGACCGGCAAACTCGACACCTCCGGCGCCATGGATCTGCATGCCGCGCTCTCCGCAACTGGCGCTCTGCCGGACGACATTGCCAACGCCAAGGCGGCCGCCATCCCGCTTCTGGGCCGCGATCCCGAGAGCCGGCAAGCGCTGGCAACGGCGCTGCGCCAGATCCACATTCAAATCGGCGCATTGCACCTGTTGCGCTCGGCCGGACAGACCTATGTCACGCTGGGCGAACCGGCGACGATTTCGGGCGAAGGCGCGACATTGCAGCTGACCGCCAGCCAGGGTGCGCTCTTGCATATCGGCGAGGGCCAGCTGCGCGGCACGGCTGAAGCGGCATTGCGCGGGCCGCATCTGCCCGATGTGACGATAACCATCCCGGCCTATAGCTGGCAAAGCGTTGCGGGCGGCGAACACACGCTCGACGCCACAACCGAGACGCAGGCGAAATTCAATTTCGGTCCGGCGCGCGGCGTCACGCTTGCGGCGAAGGGTGATGTGACATGGCGAGACGGTCGCTTCGCCTTCCTCCTGCGCGACTGCGCCGACATCTCCGTGTCCGGGCTGCTTTCCAAGCGCACGCGCGTCGTGCGCGATGCAAAGGCGCAACTGTGCGGGCGCGATGGGCAGGCCTTGTTTTCCACCGAGAGCGGCGGCTGGAGCCTCGACGGACGCTGGCGCGCGCTGAGCGCTGAGTTGATTTCGGCGCAGGCCAGGCTCGCCAGCTCTCAAGGCGCGATCGCGCTTGAAAGCCGCGATGGTGTTCTGAAAGGCCATGTCGCGGTGGCCGCCGCGCGGCTGCGGGACCGGGCACGGGCGCAGCGATTTGCGCCCATCACCATTTCCGGCACGGCCAAAATCGCCGGCAATGCGCTGCAAGGCGGATTTGACCTTGCCGCCGCGGGCAAGAAACGGCTCGGCCATGTGACGCTGGCCGGAACCATCGCGCGGGGCCGCGCGGATATCCGCATGGACAATCTGTCCTTCCGGCAAGGCGGGCTGCAGCCGCGCGATCTTTCTCCCATGCTCGCCACAATCGCCCAAGCCAAAGGCGCGGCCGCCATGACCGGCCACATCGCCTGGACCGCGCGCGGGATGACAAGCCGCGGCCATATCTCGATCCACGACCTGGATTTCACCAGCCCGGCTGGCCGGGTCGAAGGCGCGAATGGCGACATCAAGCTGTCGTCGCTGGTGCCGCTGAGCACCGCGCCGGGGCAGACGATTTCCGTTGCCAAGATCGCCTGGGTCTCGCCGCTGACGAACCTCACGGCGACCTTCCAGATGACATCGCTCGGGCTGAGCCTTGGAAGCGCCAGAGGCGGACTTTCAGGAGGCCATATCTCACTCGCGCCGCTTGAGCTGATATTCGCCTCTACCAAGCCGGTCAGCGGCAAGATCTCCTTGCACAAGGTGGACATTGGCGGATTGATCGCCGCCTCCAGCCTCGGCACCAAATTAAAAGCAAGCGGTGCAATGTCCGGAACCATTCCATTCCGCATCGGCCCCAACGGGGTGTCCTTCACCGACGGCCATATCGCGACGGTCGGACCAGCCAACCTCTCCATTTCGCGCACGGTGTGGGGGAGCGACGACCCGCAGGGAAAGAGTGGCGCCGTCCGCAATTTTGCCTATCAGGCACTGGAACACCTCGCCATCGATTCGCTGGACGGCACGGTGAACAGCCTGTCCAATGGGCGGCTGGAGCTGCTGCTCCACGTCAAGGGGCACTACGCGCCCGAAAAACCCCAGAATGCCGAAGTCGGCCTGTTCGATCTCCTGCAGGCCAAGCCCTTCGACAAACCGATTTCCCTGCCCAAAGGGACCGCGGTCAACCTGACTCTGGACACCTCCCTTAATTTCGCCGAACTTTTGGCGGCTTATCGCAAGGCTTGGACCGACAGTACGGCCCCGGCAGCGCATTCGCCCTAGCTGCAGAGGGACAAGCACAGATGTCGAACCGCACGATGAAAACCACGATGGCTGTGACGGCGATTGGCTTGGCCGCCATCCTTCCGGCCTCGCTGGGCGCCTGCACGCCGACGGTGCGGGTGGAAGTGGCCCCCATCAATATCTACGCCAAGCTCGACGCGGATGTGCGCATCCGCCTCGACAAGGAAGTGCAGACTGCAATCAAGCAGAATCCGAACCTGTTCTGACAGCCATATCAAGGACACCGCGATCATGGTCACGAGATTTCTGAAACGCGCCGCGCGCTTTGCCCTGTCGGCCCCGTTGCTGGCAGCGGCGCTGGTTCTGGGCTCCGTCACCGCCGGCGTCGCAATCCACCCGGCCATCGCGGCCGATCTGGCCAGCGCCAAGGCGACAGTCGACACAGCCAAAGCACAGGGCACTGTCGGCGAACAGGGCGATGGCTATCTCGGCCTCGTCACCGGTTCCGCCGATCCGGCGACGATTGCAGCAATGCAGCAGATCAATGCCGGCCGCGCCGCCGTCTATCGCGACACCGCCAGCAAGACCGGCGTCTCCGTTGCAGCCGCGGGCGAAGCCACGGCCAAGCTGTTGCTGGCGAAAGTGCCGGCCGGCCAGTTCTACAAACCGCTCGGCGGCAGCTGGACCAGGAAATAGGCGTTACTGTTGTTGCTGCTGTTGCTGCTGTGACAGCAGGTCGGGGGCGTTGGCGGCTGGCTGGGCCGGTTTCATCGGCCGCGCAATGCGCAGGAATTCCTCGTGCCGCGCCGGCGCTTTCCCGGTCTGCACAGTGACCGCGATCGACAGTTCCGATTCCGCATCGCCCTTATACGTGCCGCGCGTCGGCGGCACATCGGCATAATCGCGGCCCACCGCCGCGCGCCCCCGCTTCACCACCCCCCCCGGCACCGCGGGCCCATGTTTTCCCCCCCGGAAGGCCGGCCCGCG
>OFHG01000741.1_pt1 | contig 12404 bp, 11 predicted proteins | sample 1521931 | NCBI WGS metagenome assembly OFHG01 (sample SAMEA2468438, study PRJEB22500) | soil metagenome | biome: Glassland; feature: Farmland; material: Clay | place: Australia | collected 2013-01-31 | depth 0.55 m
AAAAAGAACATATGACAAACGGTTGGACACCAAAACGGAGAGTGAAACAGGCCGAGGCGATCCGACGCTGGAGGCAGTCGCAGTGGTTTACAGGGTCCCAAGAACGGATGAAGGCCGCTTTCGACCCTGAACTGCCATTTGCCTGATTCTTCGAGGTTGTCCGCTATTTAGCGTGTTGCGGACACAAAGAGCCAAAGAACAGCGATGTAGTGTCTAGAAAACTGGTGGCGATTCATTCATACCGGACCTAACCCTTCCGATCGACTAGTAACATTGATAGTCAGAATGTCCCCGGTTTTCTTCTTCGTGTACCAAAATATCTCTCAAGCAACCATTGAGGACTCATCTGCCTCCTTAGTATTGTCGCCCAATGTGTCTCATCAGTAGCTGTTTCAGCGATCACCCACGCTCCATCCTGTTTTTCCCCATAAAGTGACAAGCCCCTCGGTGTTAAAACGAGCCTGAAGGTTTCATCTGGAGCTATTTGATGAGCTTCATTCCATGGTCCATTTGGATCAGCCACCAAGCCAGCAAGCACTTTCACATATCTAACCAAATCATTCCGCAATAAGCTCACCCGGGTAGGCGTAGATGCTGTTGTAAGACCACCGCCCGGTGGCATATAAACATTGCCGTCGACAGACAATAAGCCCTGCACACCCCCTTGACGCAGATCGCGAGTATCATCTGCTGAACGAGGAGTAGTTGAGCCGCTCTCCACTCCAATTACGCTTTTCAACCTACTCTCCTCAAAGAGTGGTGGCCAACTACGAATCGCCGTCTCGATTAATCCACCTTCTTCAAAGACTCCGCTTTCATCGTGTTGTCTGACATCGACAAAAGCGACGCCATCATCAAACACGTAGCAAAAGAGCAACCAATCGCTACGAGGCGCGTAGTACTCGCCTTCCGGAATTTCTGCATCATTCAAATGCAGGTGCCACATCCCCCAGTCAGCCCATAGAAGATCAGTCCGGGTGGCTCGTCTTTTTCCGCTAGGATCGTGATAGAGGCTCATCCCCTTCCCTTGATAAGGATTGATGTCCTTCCCCTCCTCGAACATTGATTGGATCCGACGCAAGGCATCGGCGACCCCTGTAGACAGATTGCTGATGGGGAACTTGTTCGAGAAAACGACTCGCCGCGGCTTTGGCTCGATGTATCTCAGATTGAAATCAAGCCATCGTATCAGCGGGTCATTAAGGTGTGAGAAATGGCCAGAGAGCGGTAAGCCAAGCGCCTCGACATGCCCCTTGGCTATGTCGTATAAATCTTCGACAAAGCGTTGTTCAAGCTCATGCGTTGATTGCTTCTGCACAGGCGTCTACTCATCAATTAAATTAAATATCGGGCTTACCAAGAAGAGGCATCCACAATCTACGCATGCTGAATTAGGTAGCTCGGGCAGCTCTTCAAGAGCGAACCGTTTCCCATCTAGCTTCACGCACTCATTGAATCGCCACCAGTTTGTTAGACATTTTGAGAGGTACATGATTTTCGCAGATACGGTAGTTCCACATTCGGAATCAGACAGTCGAATGGCGTCATCCTGTAAATGCTCAGTGCCTGCTTCTGGCCGACTCAGGACATCCGGCGCAGTCATGTATTATCGCCGTATGAGTCATGAGATTCCTTTCATCGGCAACCCTATATTGTTTGCATAGCCAATAGTGATCACCAATTCGGAACAGGTGTTTGGCCCTAATGCCAAGCTCAGCCGAGGAGGGCCGCATCGCGGGCTGACGTCGGCTGAAGTTTGGCTTATGGGGCTTCCCGCCCGCCCCCTGGATTTTGCAGGTGGGCCAGGCAAATGGCCTCGGTGACTTCCAGAAGCTGCTTGACGCGCGGGGCAAGATAATCGAGATCATGCCAGTGGACGATGAAATCCTTCTGGTACCGGGCGCCGATATAGGCTCGGTTCATCAAGTTGAAATACTCTTCGTTCTCTTTGGTGTCCGCAGGGAAGATATCGCGAAAGACAGGACCGAACTCCGCCGCTTCACTTCCTATCCACGTCAGCATGTGTTCGTGGGGGCAATAGCCGGTGAAAACCAGCAGGATCGCTTTGTAGGCGGATTCGGTGGCCTGGTTCAGGTTGAAGATGGCTAATCGTAAGTTTTCATCACGATAGCTGTACTCATATAACTTGTAAAATCCAGTGGCTTGTTTATACCAACTATCGAAATCGGCCTTGGCGAGGGCATGCTGCTCTTGCGCCGTCAGTTCCCGCGGCTCGGCCAGCATGAATCGTTCCGTGTTGTAGAGCATCCGTCCTTCGTGCTTGATATCGAGGAAGAAATAACGCCCCTCGCCAAGCTGCTGGTTGATGTCTTCAATCTCATGGACGATAGGATTGGCGCGCGCGGACAGGCGCGGGTTATTGATGAGTTCCCGGACCGTCCCTTCAAAGCCAGCCTCCGGCGGCTCGCGGGTCACAACCAGAATATCGTAATCGGACGGATGGCCTGACCGGGGATTTGGCGGCAGGTCCTTCTCCTCCTTCCAGTCGCCACGGGCATAGCTACCGTAGAGAATCACCATCTCCACCCCCTCCATCTCGCCTAGAACCCTGGCAATCTGCCCCAGCTCCCGCTGTTTCTCCTCTGGCAAGTGGTTGAGGTCCGTGCGCATCTTCTCGTGTGTATCCCGTGTCTCGTAAAGGCTGGATGGGGTGTTTGTTTGCATAACGTAACTTCCCTGTGCGGCAGATGGCAAAAAAAGGACCGGTTTATCTTCTGCTCGCAATTGGCACGATAACGATACGATCACCGGGGACGGTATACGTATTCCGAACCGTTCCACTCCCCGCGCCCTATGTGCGCTGCCGGCAGTTTCCGCCAGTTTACCCCTAAGACCGTTGGGTGTCCGCTCCTGGCTGCGGGTTCAGCCGGCGCAGTCACGGCCTTTTCTTGAGGCGTCCCGGCCAGCATACGGGACAGGTGCCGCTGCCGGTGTAGGTGTGCCCGCGGCTACATACCTTCTGCACAACGGTTTCTTCACTCATCTCTATCAGCCGCGTGATGGTGTTGATATTGCGCGCCGTGCCTGCCTTTGCGATTTTCGGGAGCTTGAGTTTGCTGCGTCCAGCGCCGTCGGGATAGTGGATGTACACCTCCCGTTTTCCCGTGATCACCTTCTCTTCTCCGGGAGTGGATACGCCGTCCATGAAATCGCCGGGGATCGGGTCGACAAAGAAGGTCACGAGCACCTGATTCTGTTTGCCCTGCGGAAACGGATTTTTCTTCAGCACGGTCGCAAGATCCGCACCAGAACGTACCACGACGCCGAGTTCCGGGCCTATGTGCCGCCTGATGAGGTTCTGCACCTTCTGAGCGACTGCCGCTTCGGCAAGGGGCGAGTCCGCAACGACATTGCCGCTTGCTATGTAGGTGCGGACGTTCTCGAAGCCGGCGCTTGCGAGTACATCGCGCAGCTCTGCCATCGGTACTCTGTTCTTGCCGGTCGGCATTACGCCGCGCAGGAGAATGACGTGGGTACGCATAACGCTTTTATTATCGCAGGCAGCCTCGGGAGGGCAAGAGACTTTGTGGCCGGTGTCGCCTCGTTCAAATTCAAGGCAACGCCAGCACCGGTTCCGCCCCATCCCAGCTCAGGCGCTGCACCCATACCTGCGGGTCGGTGTTGCCGCAATGCAGCAGCAGCAGGGTCTTGCCGTCCATCAGCGCCTGGTGCAGTTCGTCGAGTTTATCCTGGGCGATGCCGGTGCGGTTGAGGGCGGTGGCGACGCGGGTGACGGCGGCGGCGCCCGCGCCGATCCCGGCGCCGGCGGCGGCGCCGACGATCGCCTCGGCGATCGGTCCGGCGGCCAGCAGCGGGCCGACGCCCGGCACCACCAGCAGGCCCAGTCCTACCAGCACGCCGCCCAGGGCGCCCCACACGGCGCCGTGTTCACCCCATACCTTGATGCGTTCCTTGCCGCTGCGGTAGGCGAGTCCGAGAACGTCGTCGCCGGAGCTGCTGGCGCGGTGCAGTATCGATAGCTGGTCCATGGGGAAGTCGTGGCCGATCAGCTGTTCGACCACGGCGTGCGCCTTGTTGGGATCGACGAAAACGGCGACAACCAGATTCTCGGGATGTGTTGCGTGATTCATGCGGCGTACTCCGTCAAATGGGAAGGTGGGTTGGAAGCAACATTAAAAACCAAGCTCGAACCGCTCCGTGGCTGTTAGCGTTTAATTTATGATTGTCGTAGGCCCGATTGAGCGCAGCGGTATCGGGCAGTGCTTGCCGGATACCGCTGCGCTCAATCCGGCCTACGTCGTGTGTAGCCTCGTGGTCGATATCATTTGCTTCTTGGCGGTTTCGTTCAGCTTGCCGGATATCGCTGCGCTTTATCCGGCCTACGGTGTGTGTGGCCTCGTGGTCGATATCATTTCTCTCCCGGCGGTTTCGTTCAGCGCTGCCACAGGATCAGCGGCAGTTCGAACGGTATGGCAGCCAGCGGGTGGGCGGGGCGGGCGCGTGCGGTGTAGTCGCCGATGGCGCGGCGTTTGGTCAGTTCGCCGATATAGCGGTAGCCGTTGACGGTGCCGGCGACGGCGCCGTCGCGGCGCAGCAGGACGGCCTCGATACCGGCCTGCTCGGAGGCGTCGGCAAACATCTCGACGGCCACCGCGTCGGGCGTCAGTTCGCCGAGGAACAGCTGTACCTCGACTTGCCAGCGATCCTCCTGTTCGTTCAGCTCCAGGTGGCCGAAGCGCACGCTCTCCCACTGCTCGGTAAGTTGCCGCCGCCAGCGCTCCAGTTGCTGGGCGAGACGGCAGGCGTCGGCGATGCGTTCGCGGTAGGCGGCGGCGCCCGGCAGGTAATACTGTTCGGTGTATTCGCGCAGCATGCGGTTGGTGGAGAACTGCGGCGTGAGCCGCGCCATGCTCTCGCGCATGCGCGCCACCCAGGCGGTGGGGATGCCGCCGGCGTCGCTCTGGTAGAACAGCGGCACCACCTCCTGTTCCAGGATACGGTAGAGGTCTTCGGCCTCTTTGCTGTCCCAGGCGGGATCGGAGTCATGCTCTTGCCGGTCGCCGAGCGCCCAGCCGACGTCGGAAGCGTAGGCTTCGGCCCACCAGCCGTCCTGTTCCGATAGATTGAGACCTCCGTTGACCAGCACCTTCATGCCGCTGGTGCCGCTCGCCTCCCATGGCCGCCGCGGCGTGTTGATCCAGACGTCGACGCCCTGAACCAGCTCCGCCGCCAGCGACAGGTCGTAGTCCTCGATGAATACCACGCGATGGTGCAGTTCGGGGCGGGCGGCGAAATCGTTCCAGGCGCGGACCATGCGCTGGCCTTCCTGATCCTGCGGATGGGCCTTGCCGGCCAGCACCAGTTGTACCGGGTACACCGGGTTGGTCAGCAGGCGCACCAGCCGTTCGGGATCGTGCAGCAGCAGCGTGGTGCGTTTGTAGGCGGCGAAGCGGCGGGCGAAACCGATGGTGAGGAGGTTCGGGTCGAGCAGGTGGCGGCAGTGACCGGCGTCGCCGCGCGCCGCGCGCTGGCGGGCGACGCGGATACGGACGGCGTTGACCATCTCGGCGCGGGCGGCGCCGCGCACGGTCCACAACGTTTCGTCGTCCAGGCGGCGCAGATTGTGTTCGATGTTCTCCAGGGTGCCGAGCCAGCGCTTTTCGCCGCAGGCATCGGTCCACAGCCGGTCGGCGGCGGCGGAATCCCACGACGGCACATGGACGCCGTTGGTGACGTAGCCAATCGGTACTTCGTTGCGCGGCCAGCGCGGAAACAGCGGCTGGAAGATGCGGCGGCTCACCTCGCCGTGCAGTTCGCTGACGCCGTTGGCGGCCAGCGAACCGCGCATCGCCAGATAGGCCATGTTGAACGGTTCGTCCTCATCGCGGACGGCGCGTCCCAGCCGCATCAGTCCCGCCATACCGATGCCGAGCTGATCGGCGTAGCCGCTGAGGTATTGCGTCATCAGTTCGTGGCCGAAGCGATCGAAACCCGCCTCCACCGGGGTGTGGGTGGTGAACAGGTTGCCGGCGCGGGTGGCGCGCAGCGCCACGTCGAACGGCAGTTTGTGGCGTTCCATGAGCGTGCGGGCCCGTTCCAGCACGGCGAAGGCGGCATGCCCCTCGTTCAGATGACAGACCTCGCAATCGCGGCCGATGGACTGCAGCAGCCGCCAGCCGCCGATGCCGAGCACCATCTCCTGCTTCAGCCGCATCTCCGGGCCGCCGCCGTAGAGTTCGGCGGTGATGCTGCGGTCGCCCGGCGAGTTGAGCAGGTCGTTGCTGTCGAGCAGATAGAGGTCGACCCGCCCGACGACGGCATGCCAGCCGCGCAGGTAGACGGTGCGGCCCGGCAGTTCGATGGCGATGCGCAACCAGCCGCCGTCCGCGTCGCGCAGCGGCACTACCGGCAGCATGGTGGGATTGTTGTAGGGGAAGAAGGCGAGCTGTTCGCCGTATTGGTCGAAGGCCTGACGGAAATAGCCTTGTTGGTAGAGCAGGCCGATGCCGACGACGGGGACGCCGAGATCGGTGGCCGCCTTGAGGTAGTCGCCGGCGAGGATGCCCAGGCCGCCGGAGTAGATCGGCAGCGACTCGTTGAGTCCGAACTCCATGCTGAAATAGGCGATGCCGTTCAGCGCATCGTCGCCGTAAGCCTCCCGGTACCAGCCCGGTTGCTCCAGGTAGCTGCGCTGGGTGGCTAGCTGCTTGGAGAGCTGCGACAGGAAATCGGTGTCGCGCAACAGCTCGTCGAGGCGTTCGTCGGAGATGCTTTCCAGCATCATCCACGGATCGCGGGTGTACTCCCACAGCTCGGGATCGACCTGTTGCCACAGGCGATCCGCGGCGTGGTTGGCATTCCAGCGCAGATCGAGCGCCAGTTCGGCCAGGCCCGTGAGTTTTTCCGGCAGTGTGCGCGGCAGGTAACGGCTCGGGTCCATGATGCGCTCCCTGCGAAGGACTCAGTGGGTCGGCGCCAGCCAGCTGTCGCCGTTGCGCGCCACCAGCGCCTCCGCCGACTCCGGGCCCCACGAGCCCGCCGCATAGTTGGGGAAATCGGGGGCGGGGTTGCGCTCCCAGGCGTTCAGCACCGGTTCCACCAGCTTCCATGCCGCCTCCACCTGGTCGGCGCGCATGAACAGCGTCGGATCGCCGGCCATGATGTCCCACAGCAGCGTCTCGTAGGCCTCGGGCACTTCGGTGCGGAACGCCTCGCGATAGTTGAAGCGCATCGCCACCGGGTGGAGGCGGATGTGAAAGCCCGGCTCCTTGGCGGTGAATTTGAGCACGATGCCCTGTTCCGGCTGGATCTGGATCACCAACCGGGTCGGTTCGGCGTTGAGTCCCACCACATCGGGGAAAGAGTGGTGCGGCACATCCTGAAAGCGCACCGATATCTCTGCCACGTCCATCGCCAGCCGCTTGCCGGTGCGTAGGTAGAACGGCACCCCTTGCCAGCGCCAGTTGTCCACATACAGCTTCATGGCGGCAAAGGTCTCGGTGTTGGAGTCGGCCTTGACGCCGGCCTCTTCGCGATAGCCGGCGGCCTCGACGCCGGCCATCCAGCCGTGGTCGTATTGGCCGCGCGCGGCGAATTCATGCACCAGCTCCGGCGGTATCGGGCGGATGGCGCGCAGCACGTCCATCTTCTTGTTGCGCACGTCGTCGGCGTCGTAGGTGGCCGGCGGCTCCATCGCCACCAGGCAGAGCAACTGCATCAAATGATTCTGGATCATGTCGCGCAGCGCCCCGGCCTGCTCGTAATAGCCGCCGCGGCTGCCGATGCCCCCACTCTCGGCGACGGTGATGGCGACATGGTCGATGTAGCGGCGGTTCCAGATGGGTTCGAACAGCGGATTGGCGAAGCGCATGGCCAGCACGTTCTGCACCGTCTCCTTGCCCAGGAAGTGGTCCATGCGGAAGATCTGCGGCTCGTCGAAGGTATCCGTCAGCACGTCGTTGAGGGCGCGGAAGGTGTCGAGGTCGTTACCCATCGGCTTCTCCACCACCAGCCGCGCCGGCGAGTGCTCCTTGCCCAGGCCGGCCGCCGCCAGCCCTTGGGCGATGGGGGCGAACAGCGAGGGCGGCGTCGCCATGTAGAACAGATGAACAACGGATGAGCACCAGATCTGCTGCTGCTTCTCCAGCCGGTCGCGTAGTTCCACGTAGCTTTCGGTCTTGAGCAGGTTGGCCGTGCGGTACTCGAACAGCTTGGCGAAGCTCTGCCAGGTGGCGTCGTCCCGCGGCTGGCGGCGCGAGTGCTGCGCCACGGCATTGCGGTAGAGCGCGCGCAGCTGGTCGGAGTCGATCTCGCTACGGTCGACGCCGATCAGGCAAAACCGCTCCGGCAGATAGCCGTCGAGGAACAGGTTGAACAGGGCGGGGATGATCAGGCGCTGCGACAGATTGCCGGTGGCGCCGAACAGGACGAAGGCGATGCATTGATTACGAATATCGGTTTCCATGGCGTTTCTTGGTTGTTTTTGAGTACCCATAACCATAGACCAGAAAATCGACCGAATGTTTCGCGCAGGGCAACGGCAATGTGATTGACGGAGCAATGCGGCAGAGTGTCAACCAAAACCGTTGGATGCGGTGAGCGCAGCGAACCGCATCGTTCGCGTAGTAGCTTCGTATAAATTCTTGGTGGGAAATGAATCGCTACAGCTATTTTTCGAAATCGGAGAGCTGATTGCCGTCGTATGGCGTAAGAAAAATACCGATAACCCAGCCGAGTGTTAGTCGGTAATCTCTCCGATGAATATTATTGATGCGGGTTTTTGAATCGTTGGATGGATAGGTTCGCGTACATTCTTCAATGTCAGTCCATTATCCGTGAATAGCTTTATCCAGCTTTCCAGGGTCCGGAAATACCAGGGCGCCGGGTCGGTGAAGTCGGCGCTGAATCCGGCCCAGGAGCCCTCGCGCCAGCCGTCGCGGTAGGGGCGGTCGCCGCAGGCGGTTACCGGGTGCAGGGTCTGGACGATGAATGCGCCTCGCGGGGCCAGCAGCGAGGGTATGGCGCCGAAGATACCTTCGACCGACTCCTTGCCGAGGAGGGAAAAGTTGCAGACGGCAACGTCAACCGAGGTTTGGAGTTTTCCGGCGGCGATGTCTTCGTAGGTGAGGGTGCGGAAATCGCCGCCGCCGGCATTTCGGGCAACTTCAACAAGGGTCGGGATGGCGTCTACGCCGAGAACCTGGATGTTCCGGGCGGCCAATTCGCGGGCCAGCCAGCCTTCGCCGCAACCGATGTCGAGGACGGAGGCCGGGGAACGGTCGAGTACTGCGTTGACGATTGCCTGATCGGTTGTCTGTTTGCGGCTTTCGATTTGGCCTTCGCGTACCGCAGCGGTCCATGGGAGAGCATTTGCCTCCCACGAGTCGATGATTTTTGCATCATTGGACGGTTCGCTGTTCATTCCGGATTATTGGTTTTGAAAATGACCTTTCTGCCCAAGATTGTCGGGTAAATATGTCCGAGCAAGTATTCCATGTTTATACGTGGTATTGGTTTGTCAGGCACCCGAATCTTCAATGACTCGTGCGGCGATCTCCGCTGCCCGGCCCGTAAAATCGATACATCGATTGCGGAGACCTGTTTCGCGAAATATGGCTTGGCCTTCCGGGGTGCTGAGATTGCATCCCAGCAGGGCGCTGCATTCGCGGGAACCGAACTCCTGCTCGAATTCCTGGATAAGTTTCTGTGTGGCGGCGTAGGCGGGGTGTACCGGTTCGTCGGGATGGGAACGTCCAAGCATGAGGCCGATACCCATAATGGCGCCGGTGATAGCGCCGCAGGTTCCATTGGTACGACTCATTCCGGCGCAAAAGGCTGTCGCCATCTTTGGCAATAGTTCGGATTCTATGCCATGCGCCTTGGCTAACGCCGATACGACGCTTTCGGCACAATAGAGGCCGGAGGTGAAAGACTCTTCTGCTGTCTTGCGGATGGCGGATGCGGAACTTTCTTCCATGACTTGCCTCGATGCGGTATGGGTCGTCAGTGTGGCGGTGGATATGTCATTCTATCTGCGAGGGGTCTAAAGGGTCGGTGACAAATGAGAATCGTTTGTCACCGACCCCCTTTTCTTTTTCGGCTCCTCCGCGGAATCTGTGGGCAGTTGTAGGCCCGATAGAGCGCAGCGGCATCGGGCGGGGCTTGCCGGACACGCTGCGCTAAGTCCGGCCTACATCGCTGGACGGGACGATTTCTGGACCCGCGGTGTGGTGGCGTGTTTCAACGCCAAGGCAAAACCGATCTCCAGAAAATCCTTCGGCTTTCAGATATTTCATGGCACTGAGATCGCCTTGTATCATGCCCTTGGCGCTCTACCGGAACTGGAGTTCGCCCACGAATTTTGCTGACGAGCCTCTTTTTCTTGTGACACTTTTTCTTGTGTGCGCGTCCGTTTGGACGATTGGTTAGCCGAAATGGTGTGACACGATGCTCAGCGCAATATATGGGATAAGGTTGAATAGGAGGATACCGATCTTATAAATTGCCATGCCAAGGTAGTGAATGCTGTTGAGGCGCTCCTCCGACAGTCGGAACAGTCGGCCGTGAAGGTTCAGCAACCAGTCATGGGCCACGACGAACACGCCGAACCAAAAAAACAAGACGACGTAGTTGATTATGGTGAAATCGAGAATGGCACCGGCAGCAAACAGAGCCGCAAACAGCCGGCTGATATGTGCCAATACGGAAATCGGCCGACGAGTCGATGCAATCTTGAGTCGAAGAAAAGAAATTCGGTAGGCCAGGGACCGCACTCGTCTATCGCGCCCGTTGTGGGCGATGCTTGTACGGCTTGATGGGCATTGCAACGTCTCTTCCATGGACAACCCCCGGTGTGTTGTACCCGAGTCTATCCGCCGTGCCTGCCGTTCGGCAAGGTACGCCCGATACCGCTGTGCTCTATCGGGCCTACTATATGCCCACATATTCCGCGGAGGAGCCCAGTTCGTTACCCTCTTGGCGATCTTGGCGAGATCATCAGGCATGTAGGCCGGATATAGCGCGGTGGCGTCCGGCACGCACACGCTCGATGTCGCAACGCTCTATCGGGCCTACGGCTGCCGGGTCGAAGCATCGACTATGGACGCCCAGGCGGCATCGACGTCCTCGTCATGCCGATTTTCAAGGTTGGAAATCAGACAATGGGCCAAGGCCGCCCGTTCATTGGCGGTGAGTTCCTTTGTCTCTTCCAGGATCTGCTCAAGCTTGGCATGCATGGGATGCCGCCTCATCACGTCGGCTCTGACAGCTGATTTTGGCATGTAGCAAGACTTGACGGTGCCGCGATTAGCTTTGGTGCCGGATGGGAAGGGGCGGCAAAGCCGCCCCTAGTACAACCTCACTCCGCATCCGGCTCCGCCGACGCCTTCGCCTTGGGCTGCCGCGGCTTCTTGCCGGTCACCACCTCCATCAAGCGCTCGCCGTGGTTCTCGACCAGCGCCGTCGCCAGCTGATGGGCGCTCTCGGTGGGCAGGTCGATGCCGGCCTCCTGCGCCGCCATCTCGAACAGCTCGGCCAGATTCTCTTCCTTCTCCAGGCGGGCATCGTAGGCTTCGGCTTCGGCGCGGTTGTCGAACATGGTGGTCGGGTCCTTGTCGCTTGCGTATTTGATGATTACGGCCATCTTTCGGGGTTCCTTCTTCTTGGTTGAAGCGGGTTGTGCCTCGCCGGGAGGCGAAGGTAGCCGGGCGCGCGGCTCCGGAATGGGGTGCACTGTATACGTATACATATGTCGGAGCAAGAGGGGCAGCGACGTGGCGGCTTCTGCGGAGGGTGTTGAGAAGGGGGGTGGTAGGAGCGCTTTGGCGCGATGGTTTTGCTTTATCGCGGCGGAGCCGCTCCTACGGGACGGGGGCCGTGGTTGCTATTGTGCCAGGTAGCCTTGTCGGAGGCCTCGACTTTGCCCAGGGACCAGGGGCCGCGGGTCTTGGCGTGGCGGATGGCTGCGGTGACCGCGGCGGCGGATGGGTGGTGAACAATCACTAACACCTGGCCGGGGAGAGCAGGCCGGCATCCTGGGAACCAATCGTTGTTCGCCTTGCAGATGGGGGGGCATTTATGGGGAGTCGTATACACCGCTTCGGATGGTGATGCGTAGCGATGATCGCTGTGGAGGATGCCGCATCTGTCGGCTGGACCGCTTTATTAGTTAATAATTAATAACTTATATTAATAAGTTTTACTGATGCGCATATCCATAGAATTAATTTTATAACTTATAAATAATGATAATTGTCATATTAATTTTACTAAGTATAACCTGAGCAAGGTGGAAACACCTATAACGATAAAGAAACATTTATACACAATTGGAGGACAAGATGGGCAAAATCAATACATTAGCGGCAACATCGATGTTGATGACGGGTGCGTTGTTGACACCCTTGGCGGCGCAGGCACTGCCG